>ERZ724525.87-NODE-87-length-44665-cov-5.482874_pt1 | contig 44665 bp, 38 predicted proteins | sample MGYA00376058_ERZ724525 | MGnify/ENA primary metagenome ERZ724525 (study PRJEB28724, sample SAMN07190888) | wastewater metagenome | isolation source: influent of sewage treatment plant in Hong Hong | place: USA: Christiansburg, Virginia | collected 2016-03-01 ... | reverse complement strand
GCGTTCGTGATTTCACTGGCAACGCAGTGACGCTTGAGTGCATGGCAAGTCCCAAACACGTTCAGAAGCTGGCGCAGCCCTCCACCTCTACCAAGGAGGTGGGCAATGACTGATATCACCACCCAAGCACTTTTGGCTGCGCGCCTAGCGCTTGCGTCGCACCACAACTGCCTGATTACCGACAGGCCAGACCTGCCGCGCTCTGCGGACACGGGCTGGACTACTGACTTTTCGGGCGAGCTGACGCTGATTGATGCCGCTATCGAGCTGAGTGCTGCTTCTCTATGTGCGTATGGAAGTAGCGTCCAGCAGAAGGCGCTGATATCAGTCCCTGCCACACGGCTGGTGGAACCCGAAAGAAATCGTAGCCCTGAGCAGGATCGCTTGTGAACCAGATTCTCAGCACCCCTGTTTGCGCATCGAATCCTGCTCGACTGATGGCCGATGAGCGCAATTGTCGAATTTCCATGTCTACCCCTCCCGGGAATGGTTGTGTAGGAGCTTCCATTCTGCCCCGGGAGGTGGTGGGCACCCATTTCAAGGAGGTCACGCATGGCTGACCCAATCCATAACCAAAACGAGGTGCCTGCGTTCGCCCGCGGCATTGCAGGCCCGCTTGGAAAACTGACCTGCGACGCCAAGACCAAAATTGATGAAGTCACCTACGAGCTGTGGCTGCAGCACTGTAACGCGCGCGGCCAAGACACTGCTGGCGTGCTGCGCGACTGTATCTATGCCTTGGTGCATGGCAAGACATATCGGCAAATGGTGTTGGAGAAGATCAACCATGAAGCCAAGCGTATCGATGCAATGGCGCAGCTCATAGGTCCGTTTGGGGCCCCCGAATTCATGGGGGACCGCAAACAATGAATGCAGTTACCAATATGACGCCAGCGGCCACGCCGCTGACGATGAGCAGCCGCGACATTGCTGAGCTGACTGGCAAAGATCACCGCCATGTGCTGCGTGACCTGGATGTGTTGCGCGGCCAGCTTGGCACTATGTTTGCAGGGTCTGCCCAAACTTGGACACACCCCCAAAATAGCCAGCGCTACCCTGAGTACGTGCTGGACAAAGACACAACCCTTTGTCTGGTGTCTGGTTATGACGCCATGGTGCGCATGCGCATCATCAAGCGCTGGCAGGAACTGGAGGCCCAGCAAGCCCCAAAGCTGCCTCAGACCATGGCCCAGGCACTGCGCCTTGCCGCCGAGCAGGCCGAAGTGCTGGAGCAGCAGGCCGAGCAGCTGGCGCTGGCTGCGCCCAAGGTGGCGTTTGTCGAGCGCTATGTGCAACCCGGTACCGGATCTATGGGGCTGCGTCAGGTGTGCAAACTGCTGGAAGCCAAGCAACCTGATTTCATCGCTTTCTTGCTCACGCGCGGCTTGATGTACCGCACAACGTCCGTGAGCCCACTGACCCCGAAGGCAGAGCACATCCACAACGGTCGCTTTGAGGCCAAGACTGGTACTGCAGATCATGGCGAAACGTCGCATGCCTATGTGCACTACAAGTTCACCCCCAAAGGTGTGACTTGGATTGCGGGCCTGTGGGCTCAGCACAAGGCTGCGCTGGCGCTGGAAGGCGGGGTGCAGGCATGAGCACTATCGCTACCTATCTTGACCGGCCTATCGCCTTCCAACGGGCCTTTGTGGCTCTTGGCGCGGGCATTACCGGCGCTCTGCTGCTGAGCCAAGCTGTTTACTGGTCACGCCGTAGCGGAGATGACACTGGCTGGTTCTTCAAGACTCAGGCTGAGTGGGAAGACGAGACCGGCTTGCGCCGTGCTGAGCAGGAGACTGCCCGCAAGCGTTTGTTGACTCTGGGGGTGATGGAAGAGGATCGCAAGGGCATCCCGGCCAAGCTTTATTTCCGCGTCAACTTTGAAAATTTGGAGCAATTGCTGACCTCGAAAGGTGCCAGCAACCAAGAATGCGGGAATCCCGCAAACAAGGATGCGGAATTCCCGCAGACAGGTTTGCCAGAATCCAGCGCGCCAGATTGCGGGAATCCAGCAAACAGGATTGCGGGAAAGTCGCAAACTAAACTAAGAAAGACTACTACAGAGACTACAGCAGAGACTACTGCAGATATTTCTTCCACGACGGCTGACGCCGCCGTCGCCGGAGCCTCTGCAGCGACCCAAGATGCTGAACGCAAAGAAGCCTTTGCAACGCTTTGCCGTCAAACCTGGGATTTGTATGCCGATGCCTACTTCGCTCGCTACGAAACCGAGGCAGTGCGCAATGCGAAGGGCAACACCACGGTGGTGAACCTGGTCAAGCGTCTGGGGGCAGAGGCACCGGAGGTGGCCCGCTTCTTTGTCGAACGAGTGTCTGAGGCTTTTGTGGTTCGCCGTTGCCATGGCATTGGTGACCTGCTGGCGCAGTGCGAGGCTTACCGCACGCAATGGGCCAGCGGCATGGCCGTAACGGCTGAGGGTGCACGCCAGACCGACCGCACCGCCAGCAACGCCAACGCAGTCCAGGGTGCTGCAGACAGGGCCAAAGCCATCGTGGCCGCCCGTCGCGCCGCTGCCGGTCAGCAGGGAGCAGACCATGCTGAATGACGACGGCATCACATGGCTGGCTGGCGAGCTGATCGCCACGGCTGAGGCGCTTGGCCAGACCCTGAGCGAGAACGGCGCAGGGCTCATGGCGGCAGACCTTTCCACCTTTCCAAAAGAGCAGCTGCGCACTGCGTTGAGCCGCACCCGCATGGAGTGCACTGGCCGCTTGACGCTCAAGCTCATCCTTGACCAGCTGGACGCCCTGCAGGGCCGTCTGGGAGTCAATGAGGCCTGGGCGCTGGCGCTGCGCTCCCGTGACGAGCAGGAAACTGTGGTGTGGACAGATGAGATTGAGCAGGCCTGGGTGGCTGCATCGAGCATGGCCGCTGGCCGCGACTTGGTGGGTGCCCGCATGGCCTTCAAGGACGCCTACGAGCGCATCACCCTGCTGGCCCGCGACACCCTCAAGCGCCCTGAACCCCGGATTGCCGTGGGCTGGGATGCCGAGCGCCGTCTGCAGGTCGTGGTGCAGGCCCACCAGGAAGGCAAGCTATCGCTGGAGCAGGCCAAATCCGTGCTGTCCCCAGCGCAAGCGGCCACGGTGGGTGGGCAACTGGTGGCACTCTCCGCCCCAACGCCGCGAATTGGATACGACGATCAGGGCCGACCGTTCAAGGTGATGCAACAGAGCGGCACGGGCTTGGTTCCAATGCTGACCCGCAACGCAGACCAGCTGACAGAGCAGGCAGCCCAGCTGATGGCACCCAACGTGATTGCCAAGATCCGCGAGATTCAGGCAGGGGCCAAGGAGGCAGGACGCAAGAAGGCCCGCCGCGCACTTGCTCAGGCCCGACTCGAGCGCATAAAGCTGGGCCAAGCTAAACGCCAAATTGCCCAGGCTGTGCAGGCCTATCAGCAGGGAGGGGTGGCATGAGTGCAAAACGACCTAACACCGCACTACCTTCAGCAGCGCGACCATCTGGTGCAACTGGCAATGACGCCGGGATGGTGGCAATACTCAAGGCACAGGGCTATGGAGTTGGAAGAGGAATCCGTGACACATGGTCACGGCCTGTGGCTGGGAATGCGGGCAGCGGTAAAGGCCGAGCTTCAGCGCCTGGGGTTCAAGCCACACCCGGACGAGCTCAAGCCCCTGTAGCTGTCAAGGACCCCAAAGCCGCGATGTACGCCAAGGGCCGCATGAAGGCTGGCGAGATGAACAGCACGGAGCAGGCTTATCACGACCACCTGGCCCAGCGCCAGCATGCCGGGGAAATTGCATGGTTCAAGTTTGAGGCGATGACGTTCAAGCTGGCCGATGACACCCGCTATACGCCTGACTTCATGGTGATGCTGGCCGATGACCAGCTGCAGGCCCATGAGGTCAAGGGCTACTGGACGGATGACGCGAGAGTCAAGATAAAAGTGGCAGCGGCGCTTTTCCCGATTGAGTTCATTGCTATCAAAAAGAAGGCGAAGAAGGACGGCGGCGGCTGGGAAAAGGAGATGTTCTGATGGTGGACATAGCTTTTTTCGGCAAGAAGGTGCCCCAGGCCGTCGAGCGCACATCGATGCGTCGTACCCCTATGAACCCCGGCAAGGGCTTCAAGTCTCGTGGCACCTGGGCTGGCGCTGGGCACCCTGACGAGCAGGACGAGGGCCACCACTACGAGCCGGGCCAGGCCGGAAGCCGTGAGCAGCGCTTAGCAGAGCGGGCTGAACGCCAGCTAGAGAGTGCGCGCGCAACGGCTGGCATGGTGAGCACGAATGTCGTCATGTCGTCCGGGCCTGGTGCCACGGACATTGCCATCGTCAAGGAATGCGCGGTCGAGAGCGAGCCCTACCGCCGCCTGGTGGCCCAGCTGCCTTGCCTGTGGTGCGGCATCAGCGGCTATAGCCAGCACGCTCACTTGAATATGGGTAAAGGGCTGGGCCTCAAGACGGACGACCGCACGGGCTTCCCGCTTTGCTGCAGCCGTCCTGGCATTGAGGGCTGCCATGTGGCCTATGACAACTACCGACTGCTGGAGAGCGGAGGGCGCGAGGCCCACCGCGAATACGGCATTGAAGCCGGCCGCTTTACACGCGATCAGATTTTGAAAGCAGGGCTCTGCCCAAGAAAGTGCCCTTGTGGGCGCGAACAGCATAAAGAACCGAGAACCCTGGAGCATCCATGAATTCGACACAAGCACAGCACAACTCTGGAACCTCGACACACCGCGCTCGTGATGGCGGCGTGGATCTGGGGACTACGGAGGAAACGCCGACGCTCATGCTGGTGTTTGAAGCAATCAGGCAGATCAACGATGCAGGCGGAGAGCCCACTCGCGAGCGCATCGTGGCCATGACCGGACTGAAGCCCACCACGGTGGATGACCGCATCAAGGTGCTACGAGGCGAGGGCATGATCAGCCCGCAGAAGCAGTGCTACCGGCCAATGCACCAGCATGTGGCCGCGCAGGCAGTCTCATGCACGGTCATGCCCAACGGGATCTACAAGATTGAGAAGGGCGACGAGGTGATGACCTTGGTGCCTGCTGAGGCGCGCCAGCTGGCACCGATGCTTGCGGGTAAAGCGCTTGAGGCCTCGGCGCTTGAGCGGGTCCAGGAGATGGAGGCTCGGATGTTGGACATGGCGCAGCAACTGAAGGAAGTAGACAGACGCTATAAGGCTCTGAAGGCATCCCAATCAGGGAATGTGGCTCAGCAGAGTCTTGAATTGATCCAGTAGGGTCGCGCTTCAGTAGATTAAGTGCGTGCGCATTGATTGCGCACGCAAAAAGGAGCATTCCTTATTTCTGATTCAATTCCATGCAAAGCAAGAAGAAATCTGCAATTTTTGCGAACTCAGCAGTTTTCTTGTCAGCCTTCAACTCGCGACTGAATTTTTCGAGCTCAGCTGCAGCTTGCTCTTTGCTGCTTGTCTCTGCTATGTCCTTAAGTCTCTTTATGAGATAGCCAGCAATCACTGCATCGGCCATTTCCCCAGCTCCAAGGGATTCGAGAGTCTCACGCAATGTACTAACTGTCAGTTGGTTATCTGTTTTCAAAAAATTCTCCCTTTATTAAAGCAGGACGCATTTAGTTTTGTCTGCGCTTTTTTATCAGAGCTGATCGCATTATTTGCAATTAGCTCGGAAGATATTGTGGCTGGAGTAGCTATTACAAGTGGGTGCTTTATTGATGTGAAGCAAGGCGCTGGAAGCGGTTTTCAGATTCGCGGTTCCATAAGGTGTTGCTCATGGCCATCATCGGCACACATTGTTTAGCTTTAGTGAACCCGGCTAGGGTTCGACACCCGAGGCCATGCCCCGCAGGATCCGGGGGCTGGCATCCAGTGAGGCAGTATCCAAACCTAGAAAGAGCACCCAGCCAGCACCTAGCGCAAAAGGTGCTGGTAAAGCCGCGCCAGCGGATTGGGAACGCATCGAGCTAGATTACCGTGCGGGTGTAAAGACGCTGCGTCAGATCGCAGATGAGAATGGCATTACGCACGGTGCTATCAATAAGAGAGCGAAGCGCGACGGATGGGAGCGCGACCTGTCCGACAAAATCCAGCGCAAGGCGGATGCGCTGGTATCCAAAGCGGCAGTATCCAGCGAGGTATCCAAGGAATCCAGAGTTGCAGAACGGGCCGTGGTCGATGCCAACGCGCAGGCCATTGCCGATGTGCGCCTGGCCCACCGCCGTGACATTCACCGTGCCCGGCGCATCACCAATGCGCTGCTGGACGAGCTGGAGAAGCAGGCAGATGCCGATACCGTAGCCCTGCTGGAGCAGCTGGGCGAGAACATGCGCAACCCCGACGAGAACGGGATAGACCGGCTCAACGACCTGTACCACAAGGTCATCAGCCTGCCTGAGCGCTCAAAGACCATGAAGACCCTCTCTGAGAGCCTGCGCATGCTGGTGGACATGGAACGCACGGCCTTTAGCATGGATGACAAGGAAAAGGACGAGCCCGCACCTGGCACCGTGGGCTATGTGCCGCCCGCCATCCAGATCGTGCATGTGAAAGCGCCGGTGTATGAGCCAGACGAGGACGACCAGGAATGAAGCTCGCTCCTGTCCCCTCTACAGCACAAGGCATGCCCGAGGCGCCGGTGCTGGCTATCCCCGAGAAGCTGGCTGGAATCTGGGAGCCCAAGCGCTACAAGGTCATGCATGGCGGGCGCGGCGGCGGCAAGTCGTGGACCGTGGCGGCCGTGCTGCTGGTCATGGCGACCAATCGCCCCCTGCGCGTACTCTGCACCCGAGAGATTCAGAAGTCCATCAAGCAGTCGGTACATCAGTTGCTCAAGGATGTGATTGCGCGGCTGAACCTGACAGCCTTCTATGAGGTGCTGGAAACCGAGGTGCGCGGCATCAATGGCTCGCTGTTCCTGTTTGCCGGCCTGCAGAGCCATACCGTGGACTCGATCAAGTCCTTTGAGGGCTGCGACATTGTTTGGGTGGAAGAAGCCCACGGCGTGAGCAAGAAGTCCTGGGACACCTTGATCCCCACGATTCGGAAAGAGGGCAGCGAGATATGGCTGACCCTGAACCCGGACATGGAGACGGACGAAACCTACCAGCGCTTCATTGCCACACCCAGCCCTGACACTTGGGTCGTTGAAATCAACTGGCGCGACAACCCGTGGTTTCCGCGCGTGCTGGATGAGGAGCGGCGCAAGGCCAAGCGCAGCATGCTGGCCGATGACTATGCCCATATCTGGGAGGGCAAGGCGCGTCGCGTGGCGGCTGGCGCGATCTATCGCCATGAAATGGAGTCGCTGTACCTGGATCACCGGGCGCGCGACGTTCCCTATGACCCGACGCTACCCGTGCACACGGTCTGGGATCTTGGCTGGAATGACGCCATGAGCATCACCCTGGTGCAGCGCGGCCCCCAGGATGTGCGAATCATTGGCTATATCGAAGACAGCCACCGCACGCTGGACTGGTATGTGGCCAAGCTGGAGAAGCTGCCCTACCGCTGGGGCACGGACTACCTGCCGCACGACGGCAAGACCAAGAATTTTCAGACGGGCAAGAGCACCGAGCAGCTGCTGATGGAGCTGGGGCGCAAATCCGTCATGGTGCAGCAGCGCGCCACGGATGTGGAAGAGGGCATCAAGCAGGTGCGCATGCTGATGCCGCGATGCTACTTTGATTTGATCAAGACGGCGCGCTTGCTGGAATGCCTGAAGCGCTACCAGCGCCGCATTCACGCGGTCACGAATGAACCCATGGAGCCGCTGCACGACGAATTCAGCCACGGCGCTGACTGCATGCGCTATGTGGCGCTGTGGGTACCGGAGATGGCAGGCATTCCCAATGCCAGCGATGACTACGAAGAAGCCGATGCACCCGATTGGCGATAACTGCTGCGATTGAGAGCAACCATGCAATACACCAAACCCCCTCAAGGCGCGGATCTGGGCGAGCCCATGACTGTGCTGGAATACTCCAAGATCGTGCAGGAGTGCATAGACCAGCCACCTTGGCGCACTGCTGCCGACAAGGAGGCTGACTATGCCGATGGCAATCAGCTGAGTACGGAGCTGCTCAAGCGGCTTCAAGCCACGGGCGTGCCCCCAGCCAAAGAGAATGTGATTGGCCCGGCCATAGCTGCCATCTGCGGCTTTGAAGAAAAGACCCGTACCGACTGGCGTGTGACCCCGGATGGCGACCCCACGGGCAAGGATGTGGCCGATGCGCTGAACTACCGGCTCAACCAGGCAGAGCGCTTCAGCAAGGCAGACGCGGCCATGGGTGAGGCATTCAGGCCTCAAGCAGCCGTGGGGCTGGGCTGGGTGGAAGTGGCGAGGAATAGCAATCCGCTCGAGTACAAGACCCGTTGCCGCTATATCCACCGCAATGAGATCCACTGGGACATGCGCGCGGCAGAGAAAGACTTGTCCGATGCGCGCTGGCTGCTGCGCGAGCGTTTCATCCACAAGGAGCGCGCGGCCCGGGCATTTGAGGAGAAGGCTGAGCTGATCACGCAGGCGCAGACCGTCAGCGGGCTGGGTGGTTATGGCGGCTATGTGACTGAGGGCGGTACATCGACGGGCTTGCTTTCTGCCGCCGATGCCAACCGGGCATGGACCACGCGCGAGCAAGCCTGGTACCGCCACGAGTCGGACGAGGTGTGCCTGGTTGAGCTCTGGTACCGGCGCTGGGTGAATGTGGTGTTGCTAAAAATGCGCGGCGGCCGAGTTGTCGAGTTCGATGCAGGCAACACTATGCACCAGGCTGCCGTTGCGGGCGGCCAAGGCAAGCTGGAGCGCGCCACTGTGGCCCGTGTTCGCCGCTCTTACTGGATGGGGCCGCACTTGCTGCATGACAGCGCCAGCCCTTATCCACACCCACACTTCCCGTATGTTCCATTCTGGGGCTACCGCGAGGACATGACGCGCGTGCCGTTCGGCCTGGTGCGCGACATGATATTCCCGCAGGACAACCTCAATAGCTCCATCGCCAAGCTGCGCTGGGGCATGGCCTCGACCCGCACCGAGCGGACTAAGGGCGCGGTGGCCATGACGGACGATCAGTTCCGTCGCCAGATTGCCCGGCCAGACGCCGACATCATCCTTAATCCCGAAGCAATGTCCAAGCTAGGAGCGCGCTTCGAGGTCAAGTGCGACTTTGAGCTCAACAACCAGCAGCTGCAGATGATGGGCGACAGCCGCGCGGCGCTACAGCGTGTCGGCTCCATCACTGCTGCTTTCCAGGGGCAGCAGGGCAACGCGACCAGTGGCGTGCAGGAGCAGACCCAGGTGGAGCAGTCCCAAATCGGCATTGCCGACCTGATGGGCAACTTCAAGGAAGGGCGCGCCATGGTGGGTGAGCTGCTCTTAGCGCTGGAAATCGAGGATCTGGGTCAAGAGCGCGAGGTGATCGTGATCGAGGGCGACACCATCAACCCGCCACGCACGGTGGTGCTCAATGAAGCTGTGCAGGATGAGAGCGGCCTGCAGTACCTCTCCAACGATGTGCAGCGCACGCGCCTCAAGGTGGCTCTGTCGGATGTGCCGTCATCGTCCAGTTTCCGCGCCCAGCAGCTGTCTGCCCTGTCCGAAGCGGTCAAGGCCTTGCCAGCCCAAATGCAGCAGGTGGTGATGCCATTCATGCTGGATTTGATGGATCTGCCTCGCAAGGAAGAAATCATCAAGGTCATCAAGGACGCGACCCAGCAGACCGACCCCGAGCAGCTGCGCAAGCAGATCGAGCAGGAACTGCAGCGCGACCTGAAGGAACGCGAGCTGGACCTGCGGGAGCGCGAGGTGGCAGCCAAGGAAAAGCTGATGGCAGCCCAGCAGGTGCAGACCGGCGTGCAGGCCGCTTACAGCGCAATGCAAGGCGGTGCACAGGTAGCCCAGATGCCGATGATCGCGCCGATTGCCGACGAGATCATGAAGGGCGCGGGCTATCAGGCGCCGAAACCAGGTGGCGACGATCCCAACTTCCCGACACCCGAAGGCGCGGCGCTGGAGCCTAACCCTGTGCCCATACCGGGGCAGGGCGGCGCGGCGGCCGAGCTGGGCGCTGCTCCTCAAGTACAGCAGAACACCAGCCCGGCATATCCGGCGGTGCCACGCAGTGCTGCTACCGGCATACGAGGAATTGAAACTGCAAATGTGAATGACAACATTCCCAATCCATAGAGAAATGCAATATTTTCAAGACTGAATGGTGGTAGATTTGCGCCGTTTTGTTAATAGATTTCCCCTTAATTTAATCCTGAATGAAAGTGGAGCTAGTTAATGCAAAAAATCGACCTTCAAATCCTTTTAAATACTGATGCATCGTAGAAAAATTTTACTAGCCGCTCTGGCACCTGCAGTCTCTTCGCTCATCGCGTGCGGTGGGGGCGGCGAAAAATCCGAGTGGGGTGAGGATATTCCGGTAGAACCCAATGAGCCTGGTGTATCTGCTGAAGCACTGGCGAGTTTGCCGACCCCAATTGAAATTCCCATGAGCTACCTGACGGAAGTGGTGGCTGATTTTTGTGATGTGCAAGTACTGCTAGGTGCTGAGAAACAGGCAAAGGTCATCGTTAGCTTGTTTGATGCACAGGAAAAATTATTTGGGACGGTACTAACAGATGCGGATGGGAATGCACGGTTCAAAGGAAATATTCCGCGTTATGTGCGCGTTGAAGCCAATACGCTCTCTGGACCACTGCAATCTTATGGACTAGTGGATCAATCGGGTGTGGAAAATACAATTACCGTGAATGTTTTTCAGTCATTGTGGTTGCGAGTTGGCGATCGACTGCAGGCACCGTTGAATGTCACCAATTATGCAGTGCGCGATTATTTTTCGATGGGCGAGCAGGTTTTGGAAGATTTTACGGTTGACTCCTCGGTATTCAGTCAAGTGCTTCTCGCAGAAGATTGGAAAGCCAGTGGACGCTCATTGGCGTCCTACTTGGACGAGCTTGCTGACGAGCTAGTAGGAAATATTGACATAGATAATCAGACCGATCTGCGCTTTCAGCGCAACCAGACCATTGCTCTCGCGACGAGCTCCAGCGCAGTAGTGCAAAGAGTCAATCCGGATGAGGTTCTGCCAATGGACCAGATCAAGGAGTTGGTGGGCTTCGTGATAGGTCTGGTCGGTGATGCGATTCCAGTCCCATTTGCATCCAAGCTGTTTAAGTTTTTTGCTGGTATGGGATGGAAAGAGCTCAGCAAGTCGGATAAGGATGGTTTTGGTTCCATTCAGTCTAGTATCGCGGAAATTCAGTCTGGGATTCGCGAGATATTGAGTGCGCAAAAGCAAACTGACGTGTTGCAGCACATGCTGAAACTGGCAGCTCGATATGATGATTTCGTGGAATACCGAAATATAGTGAGGGGGATGCGAGAGCAAGTGGAAAGTGGGGCGCGCACTGAAGCTGACTTCGATAGTCGCCATGAAGACGAACTCAACATATTGATCGCTAAGAACAGCGGTGCAAAGTTGGGAGAAGCAGCGCGTCACTTCTTTGGATGTGACAATTACGATGGACTGAGTATTGTTCAGTCAATTATCGATTTGGTGCGACTTCGGAAGTTTTATGGACAGCCTTCTCAGGATCTTTACCTTCGTTACCTGGACTACTTTGCACTTCAACAGAGCGCGGCCTATCTCGCTTGGGCAGGGGCCATGGCATTAGATGCGAAAACCAAGGGGCATACGGCGTCGCGTATTAGTGCCGATTTGGCATTGGCTCATACGCACATGAAGAGGGTGAATGCAATGATTGAGGAATTGCGTGTGCCAAAGCTCCCGGAGCGAGTTTTTATTGACTATGCTAATTCGACTGCATGGGTTGGTGTTTGCAACGACTGGGAGAGTGTGCGCGACTTTTTCTCTACGGATACCCAGTTGAGAGAAGATATCTACGATGCGAGAACTAAAAAAACAGTGACTGGTGATAGAGGATGGGGCATCAATAACCAAAAGCTGATGGCAAAGACACTCGAGGCCAGAACGCAGAACGGAGTTCCTCTGGCGGCAATTAAATTTGGAGACTGGACGCTGCCAACCGTGGCTCAATTGAAAGCGTCTTTTTTCGATGGTGGCAAGCAGTCCAAGAAACGTATAGACGTTTACGCATACGAGCAGGGTGTTAGTCAGGGTACGCCATTTTTCCGTCCAGGGATTAAATCAGCTATTGAAGTTGTTACAAAGCAGGATAATAAAAGCCGTTACAAAAAAAATGATATTTGGTACAACACTGGAGCCGTAGCAAAGGTTGTGAAGTTCAATAACTACAGCATTGACAATCACGCTTGGCTTATGTACTACTTTGAAGGCAGTACTGCATACCTGAAAAATTTGACCCATGCTTATTTTCCCGTTGCATCGATTAGCGAGGCAAAGCTGAATGAATATCTCCCATGGCGACGCTCCTCTAGTGCGAGTTGTACTCTTTGACATTGCGAGCGTTGTAGATAATCGGAAATGACGTACTTTACTGGTGTGATAGCAGTTTGGAGTGAAGGCGAAATCTGACTAAACGTGTTCGCTGGTTGGTGCAGGTCGGAGATCACTAGATTTCTCAGACCCCACTAGAGTTAGACCGCCGCACGCAGCCCGGTGACACTTCATCCCATCGCAGCGAGAAATCAAAGCGAAACAGCCCACTCGTGATGAGTCGGCCTCTTCCCACCGCTGGAGAGTGTGATGGTCAGGGCTTCGGCCCTGGCCTGATCCTCGAATCGGTGTGCCCCACCACTACAGGCCCAGCCGGATAGCTGGGAACGGAGCACAGCAGAGTGAATCAAGCTCAACAACTCTTGGCAGCAGCCTTTGCAGGCACATTGGATCTGGATGCGGACGCTCCCGGATCTACTGGCGTTTCTGCAACCGAAGGCACCGAGCCCGCGGCTGAAGCTGCCGCTGGCGCAGAAGCCGCTACCACTGCCACCACTGCAGGCACTGCCGTAACCGCATCAGCTCAGGAAGAGCACGAAGGCGCGCCCATTGCCAGCAAGTCCGGTAGTTACACCATCCCCTATGAAAAGCTGACAGAAGCTCGCACTGCGCGCGATTCGGCCATTGCCGAAGCCGCCCATTTGCGCACGCAACTGGAGCACTTGACCGCCACGCAGGCGGCCAACGTGCAGCAAGCCCAGGTAGAAGCACAAGCCCGCGCGGATGCCGGGAAGGCTCCGACCCAGGCCGACCAGAATCTGGCTGCCGCTCAGTCCCTGGTGGAGGGTGGTGCGGACGCTTCACTGTTCGGTGATTTCTCCGAAGAGGGGATGGCTGCAGGCATTGCCAAGATGGTGGCTGCAGGAGTTGAGGCTGCAATGGCTCCTCAACGCCAAGCCGAGCGTGATGCTCAGGCCCGCGAGCAGGCCACGCAGGTGCAGACAGCAGAGCAAGCGCACACCCAGAAGATTCTGGACGCGCACAAAGATGCTTTTGAAATCGCTGAATCCAAGGAATTTGCCAGCTGGAAGTCTGGCCAGCCCGGATTCATGCAAGCGGCCATTGATCACACCCTGAACGCGGGTACCGCCCAGGGTGTGATTGATTTGCTGGGCCAGTTCAAGCAGATCCATGCAGGTGCCGAGGGCGCGGCTTCGGCTGACCCCACCGCAGCTGCAGTGGCCAAGGCCTTGGCGGATGCCAAGACCGCGCCACCCATGAGTCTGTCGAACCTGCCTGGTGCGGCTCCCGCCAGCTCCGAGGCCGAGCGCGCCGCTGCACTGGCCAGCGACCCCGCCGCCTTGCTGGAGTACATGAGCAGCCTTCCCCGCGACCGTCAGAACAGTTTGATGAATAGCGTGGTGTAGCCGCAAGGACCACCGCAAACCCTTTGGGCCATCTCGTGATGAGAGAGCCCTTGTCCCATAGCAGGAGGACTCGATATGTCCAAAACCAATGTAGGCGCTGGCTCGTCCAATGCGCAATTTGTGCAAGCTGCAGGACTGTTTGCGCAGTCCATGCAGCGCAATTCCAAGATTAACCAGATGGTGGGCACCATGCCCAAGGGCGAGGGCGCTGCTGCCGCCACGCTGCGCAAGCAGTCCGCCAACGATATGCCCATTGTTCGCACGGTGGACTTGTCGCGCGGCAAGGGTGACGAGGTGGAGTTCCACTTTGTGCAACCCGTGGGCGCTTACCCCATCATGGGCAGCCGCATGGCCGAGGGCAAGGGCACGGGTATTTCGCTGGACAAGGCCCGCGTGCGTGTTCAGCAATCCCGTTTCCCCGTGGATGTGGGCGACACCATGACCGATCTGCGCTCCCCAGTGGAGTTCCGCAAGATCGGCCGTCCAATTGCCCAGAACCTGATGGATCGCTACCAGGATCAGGGCTCTCTGATGCACATGGCAGGCGCGCGCGGCTTCCATAACAACGTCGAGTGGTGCATCCCCACCGAGAACCATGCGGACTTTGAAGCCATTGCGGTCAACCCCGTTCTGGCACCCACCAAGAACCGCCACTACGTTGCAGACGGTGACTCGCTAAAGGGCTTCACGGTCAACGCCGGCGAAATGGACATTGCCTCGACCGACATGCTCAGCATGACCATTGTGGATGCCGTCCGCACGCTGGTGGAGTCGATTGCGCTGCCACCTCCCGCGATTCGTCTGCCCGGTGACGCGGCCGCTGACGACTCCCCCCTGCGTATGCTGATGGTGAGCCCTGCTCAATACCACCAGTTCTCGCAGGACAAGGATTTCCGCCAGTTCCAGGCCAACGCGCTGACCCGCGCCAGCCAGGCCGAGCGTCACCCCTTGTTCATGGGCGATGTGGGTCTGTGGAACGGCATTCTGATCTGCAAGCAGCCCCGTCCCATTCGTTTCTATGCGGGTGACACGGTGCGCTACTGCGCTCAGTACACCAGCGACGCCGAGAGCACCTGCGTGGTGCCCGCCAGCTTCGGTATCACACATGCAGTGGACCGCGCCATTTTGCTGGGTGGTCAGGCGCTGGCCCAGGCCTTTGCATCGTCCAAGCATGGCGGCATGCCCTTCTTCTGGAAGGAGAAGGAGTTCGACCACGAAGACAAGATGGAGCTGCTGATCGGTGCGATTCAGGGCACTTCCAAGGTGCGCTGGGCAGTGGATCAGGGTAACGGCACCAAGCACTTCACTGACCATGGCGCATTCGCTCTCGATACCGCTGTGCCCATCATCGGCGAACGCATGTAAGTCCATGTCTCATCAGGCGCGGCCAAGAGCGCGGCGTCTGATGAGGTGGGTCCGTTCCCTCTCGTTTCGATCAAGGAGCCAATCATGGCCATCGTGAGCAACACGCTAAAGCACGGCAATTCGCTGGGCACTACTCCCTGGGGCAACCTCAACGCCCTGCATTTCATTCTCAAGACCGCAGCCAATGGTGGTGCGCTGGACGCCAGCTCCAATGCGCCTCTGGCCATTGGCGACAAGGTGCGTCTTGGCGTGATTCCCGCAGGCTCCACGCTGGTGGAGTCTCTGGCCATCGTGTCCACGGGCCTGACCGCGACGCTCAAGGGCGATCTGGGCTTTGAGTACGTGGACGGTGTGGACAGCGCCAAGGTGCCCCAGGACGCTACCTACTTCGGCGCGGCCTTGGATCTGGCCACCGCTGCGCGCCTGCGCAACGCATCTACCAAGGCACCGGTGACGCTGCCCAAGGATGCCTATCTGGTGCTGACCACTTCGGGCGCGGCCAATGCCAAGGCGGGCCGCATCGATGTGGTGCTGCAGGCCATTTCCACCGGCGCACTGTAAAGAGCGCTCCCAGGATGCGGGCCTGCCTTCGGGTAGAGCCCGCATTCGTCCATCTGAACATCCCAGCACCATGAACTTTGTACGCATTACCTATACCGGCCGAAAAATCTACCGCGACCGTGCGACTGGCCATATCTGGCAGCCCAATGAGGAACGCCTGGTGAGCGAGGCCATCGCCAAGCCCCTGCTCAAGTTTGTGGAATTCAAGCGCACCGCAGACCTCAAGCCCGTGACCGAGCCGCAGCAACAGCAGCAGTTGGGCCAGGAACAAACCGGCACCGATAGCTCGGAGCAGGGCGCGGCCTTGACTGCAGATCAAAGCAGCGACCAATCCAGTGCACAGAAGACAGAGCTCAGCGAGCAAGAGATTGCTGCGCTTGAGCAAAAGGTGCTGGACGACAAGGCCAAAGAAGTGGACGACGAGCGCGAGGCCATGCTGATCACTGTGCAGGGCATGAACAAGACGGCGCTTGCCGAGTACGCCAAGAAGTACGACCACAGCTTTGACAGCAAGGCCAAGGCGGACGACATGCGTATCGCGGTCAACAGCCTGATTCACCAGTTCGGGGTGCGCTGACATGAACCTTGAGGAACTGATTGCGTCTTTCCGGGAGGATGCGACCGATAAGGTTGCGACCTACCTTTGGACGGATGAGGCTGTGACTCGCTGGCTCAATGAGGCCCAGGACGAGGCTGCCGTGCGCGGCCGTCTGCTGCTCGATGACAGCACCCAGGCGGTGACCCGTATTGCCGTGACCGAAGGTCAGGCGTCCTATCAGCTCCATGCCAAGGTTTATGAAATCGCGCATTTGCACTGGCAACCTAGCGCGGCCGCTCATCGCGGCAAGCCGGTGGAACTTGTGACCCGCGAGTGGCTAGATCGCAACCACCCTGGCTGGCGTGTGCGCTTTGACTGCGATTCGATGTATGCCATCCAGACTGAGGGTGCGCTGCGCCTGGTTCCAACGCCACGCGAAGCCGGTGTGTTGACGCTGGAGGCATATCGCCTGCCGCTCAAGCCGCTGGTCAACGATACAGACAAGCCCGAGATCCATGCGGCCAGCCATCCCTATCTGGTGTATTGGGCGCTGCACCGCGCTTTTAGCCAGCCAGATGCAGATGGATTTGATCCGCAGCGCGCTGCCACGGCCGAGGCGACGTTTACCGGCTACTTCGGCGCGCGACCTGATGCCGATATGCGCCGCTCCACCCGTCACGACGAACCCCAGGTCAATGTGACCTACATTTTTTAAGGTGCCGCATGTTCGGACTGTCCAAACCCAACCCTAAAGACAAAGGCGCGAAGCTGGCGCAGGCCCAGAACCAGGCACCCGACAGCATCCCCGGCATGTTCAAGCCGGGTGAGTTTGTGCTTCCCCCCGATTCCGTGCATGCCATGGGCGGTAAGCAAGCACTTCAAGGTGTGGTGGATTCCACCCATACGCCTGTAGCCCAATCTTTTGGTCTGAACGAAGCGCGCGCCAGTGCGCCGCAAGCCCAGGCTGCGCCGCAGCTCGGACTCAAGCCCGAGGTGTTCTTTGCCAATGGCGGCGCGCCTGAAGATCAGTTGGCCCGCGCGGCGATCAGTCCGGCCAACACCTTCCCGCAGGGCAGCCCCAGTGCGGGTGCCAATATCTATGCTGGGGCAAGCCTGTCGCGCGACCAGTTTGGAAGCAGTGGCAAGTTGGCTCAAATTCCCCCGGGCATTGGTGGCAACCCCGGCGCGCCAGCGCGTGTGCAGCCTGCTGCCGCACCTCCAGCGGTTACTGCATCAGCTGTGCCTGAGCCGCAAGTGCAAGCTGCGTCAACACCCGCAGCCAGTCCCAAAGAGCCCGCAGCGCCAGCAGTTGAGGTGCCTGCCGGTGGTTTGTCGTATTCCGACAATCTGCGCATGCAGGGCGATGACATCCGTAGCACATGGAATGCTGGCAACTATGGCGAGGCAGCGGGCAAGACTGTATCTGCAACCTTGGGCGGCGTTACCACGCCTTTGATTGATGGCGTAGTGAAGGGTGCAGGTGGTGTTGCCGGATTTGCTCGTGGCATTTTTGGGCTGGGTGGTGGCGACAGTGCACCGCAGAGCGCGACAGCTTCTGTGGCGGCTAAGCCCGGATCAAGCGTCAGTGTTGCGGCCGCACCCGTAGCTGGGCCAGCAATGGCAAACGCTGCAGCCGCAAACAATGCTGTGAAAGTTGCTGCCAACAATGCGCCGAGTGGTACCGCGCCAGTTGGTGAGGCAGCAGCAGTGGCGCCAGGTATCTACAACCACGGGCGCGGCCAGTACAGCGATAACGCAGCCGGTATGGGGCTCCCTGCGGGCTTCACAGGGAAGCCGAATGCGCAGAACATGGCCGCCGCCGCGAATCTGGCCACTGCCAATGCCGCGCCCGGCGTTTCAGCGGCTCAGGAAGGTGGCTTCGGACTCAGTGCGCCAACCGTGGCCCACAGCGGCAACGACTGGGCCGCGCGCCAGAACCTCAAGAATCTGGAGACTTCGGCTAGCTCAATCATGAATACCCAGCGATGGGGCGGAAAGGGTGCACCCCACAATGCGGCCGTGGCGAACTTTGTGGATGCAAGCCGCGCTGATTTGACCGCGCAGGGCAAGGTGCCAGACATGCAGCTCAAGACCAATGAGGTCAATGCTGGTCTGCGCCGCACGGCCATGGCCGAAGCCGGAGCTGATCGCCGGGCACAAGGGCAAATCGGGCTGGGTCTGGGTCAACTGGCTTTGGGTGCACAGCGCAACAATCTTGATGCCCAACGGATTAACAGTGATGAACGCCTGCGCGCGCCGCAGATTCAGGCGGCCGAGCGCTTGGGGCAGTTGCAGGATGCCTATATCAATGCCAAGACCCCAGAGGAACAGGCCACGATTGCCGCCCAGATGCGCGCCTATTCAGGCAAGAGTGGTGATGAATGGCAAGCCGTTGTTTTGCAAGGCGGCACCGATGCTCAAGGCAACAAGACCGAGAGCGTGATGGGGGCTATGAATAAGAACGATGGCGAGATGCGGCGCTTTGATGGTGGCGCAAAACCTGCTCCATCTGCTAACCATGTTGAATATCTCAAGAAAAATCCGCAATATGCGCAGCAGTTTGACCAGATTTATGGACAGGGCGCCGCGCAGAAGGTGGTCAAGAACTAGCAGTGAAAGTAGTTGTACGCCACGGTATATCCATACTGTGGCGTAGTGACCGAATAAACAAACTGAACCGTGCGCTCCATCATTGCAACTACGATTTTTCCAGCACAAAGCCGTTTTTGCTGAGTCTGAAAGAACTCGTCACTTCTTATATTTGTTGCAAGTTTGACTCGGTATAGGAATGTGTTGTTAGACCGGGTATAGGTAGCGCCAGTAACGCTGGTTATTGCATCGACGTTGATTGGTGCAGAGGCATTGACTTGCTTGACCATGCTTTCAGCGAGTTCGTGTACTTGAGCCATAGTGGCTGATTTAATGGCTTCGGAACCATCTGCTGATGTTTGAGCCGAAGCGCCGCCAATCAGTAAAAAGCTGGCTGTGATAGTCAGTAATAGTTGTTTGAACATTTCCCTCTCCTTTTGCGCGGCATATTACATGAGCAGTAAAGCTGCACCCCGCTAGGGTTCGACCATGCGCAGGCGCGCGAGAACACTCCGGGGATGAGCAGTAAAAACCCATTCTCCGACCCCTCTACTGGCGCCAACCTGCTTGCACCGCAGGCCAACAAAGGGGAAGCCTCCGCAAAAAATCCATTTACTGATCCAAATTTGGGTATTGAGCCGACTCGCAGTGCGGGTGACTTCGCGCGTGATGCGGCTGCGTGGGGCTTGAAGGGCGCAATAGGCATTCCCGAGGCTGCCGTGGGTCTGGCTGACCTGGTTACTGGCGGCAAGGCGGGCAAGGTACTGGAAAACGAAGGCGGCAGTTTCGGTCTGCGCTTCAAGCAGGCAAAGGAGGTTGTCAACGACCTGCATTCGGATGCCTACAAACTGCGCCAGCAGCAGCTCCAAGATGCAGACGGGATTCTGGAAAAGGGCAAGGTAGCCATTGCGAATCCATCTTTGGTGGTGGGTGGCATCGTTGAATCCTTGCCATCCATGATCGCTGGCGGTGCTGTCGGGCGTGGCTTGCTGGCGGCAACCCGCTTGGGCCAGATGGGTGCCAAGGGCGCGGCCATTGCTGGTGGCGCGGGTGAGGGCGTGGTGGGTGCAGGCTCTGCGGCTGAGCAGATCCGCCAGCAAACCGACGATGGTGAGCTGACCGCCAAACAGGCCGGATTGGCTGCAGCCACGGGTCTGGCCACGGGCGCGCTGGGTTTTGCGGGCAATAAGGTTGCCAACCGCTTGGGCATTGGCGATGCCGACATGATGCTGGCGCAGGGCACCAAGGGCATGGCCAAGCACGCCGCCGAGCGTGCCACGACCGCTGCCGTCAACCCGCTTGCAGCGCCTGCGCAAAAGAGCATCCTGCGCCAGATGGGCGAGGGCGCGATTGCCGAGGGTGTGCTGGAAGAGTTGCCCCAGTCGGTATCTGAGCAGGTCCTGCAGAACGAGGCTTTGGGTAAGCCTTGGAGCGAGGGTCTGGACGAAGCCGTGGTGATGGGCATCCTGACTGGCGGTGCTATGGGCGCGGGCGCGGCAGGCTATCGCGGCTACACCGACAAGCAACTCAGCGATGCAACCTCCAAGGCGATGGCAGAGCAGAAGGCCGCTCAGGCAGCAGGCTGCGCGGCCGTTGAACAGGCCAGTGCACCCGTCAACTGGTCCACATCCCCCGGCGCGGCTTCGGCCCAAGAGGGCGGGCCTGGTACTACGCCTGCCTCTCCAGCCAATGCTCCCAATCTGGATTACGAAACTCTGCCGGGCGCGGCGGCTGCAGCCGTGGGCAAGGAAATTCCGTTTGAACGCGATTTCGATACAGGTGGTTTGAGCCTGCAAAGCACTGCACCTGCCTCAGATGCACCAGTGCTGGATCACGAGGCATTGCGTGACCGAGCCGGTTTGATGATGCCGCCCCAGCTGGACACCGGGCGCATCGAGGTCGATACCGGCTTGTCGCCCCTGTCGAATGCGCAGCCTGAGCGCCAATGGGATACCGGCAATCTGCAATTGCTGGGTGAGGGACAGTCTCAGGAGCAGGCACCGCTGAGCCAGCACATGGGCCTGAACCCGAAGGCGGGCGCGCTGTCCAAGGCAGCAGCTATGGCAGTGGACTCTGGTGCTTCACCGGTAGTGCAACCCCAGTCCGCACCAGTGGCAGAGCAGGCTCCCTTGCAGCAGCAGGCCGTGCCCCAGGTGCCCGCTGGCGTGGACCCGGAAACCGGAGAAATCAGTCTGCAGGCGCAGATGGATGAAATCAAGGGGCACCTTGACTACTTGCGTCAGCAGGCTGTAGGTCAGGGTTGGAACAAGGAGATGGTGGCCCAGCGCAATGCGCTGCAAACCCAGCTCACCAAGATGGAAGTGCAGGCCGCTGCAGGCAAGACGCGGGGCGCATCGACCACGGGCGCGCCAGCTCAGGCCCAACTGACTGGCATCAACCAGATTCTGGCCAAGCAGATCACCGCCATGAGCGAGCAGGAGCTGCAGCAGGCCATCGCCCATTACGGCCCCAATCACAAGCGCACACAAAAACTTGAAAAAGCGCTTCAAGCGCTTGCCCAGAAACCGCTAGAAGCTATTGAAACAGGAGCAAAAATCAATGTCTCTCAAGCCGATAAAACCCAGCAAGGTGGCTCGCAACTGGCGCAAGCAGGAGCAGCGCAAGCTAGCCAAGATGCAGCCCAAGCTGTAGCCAAGGCAGCCAAGATCGCGCAAGAGGGTAATGCGGAGCGAGAAGTCCAGCGCCAGCGCCAATTGGATGCCAGCGAGCGCTGGATGCGCATGACCACGGTAGAGCGTCAGGCTGTGACGGCCACGGCACCGGGCCTGAACCCCATTGCGCGCAAGAATTTGCACACGCGGGCCTGGGCCGACATTGGCGAGAAGGTACGCGACAAGCTGCTAGATTCTCTGGTGAAATCGGTTGCAGCGCCTGCTGTTAAAGCGCAAGCAGCTATTGAAAGTGAAGCAAAAGCCGCGCCGCAAGCCGTCTCCGGAGACGCACCTGCGAAGGCTGCAGCTCAGCCCGTGGGCGATGAAAAGTCATTCGCGGCAGAGACAGGCACGCTGGGCATCCCGCGCGCCGACATGCCCCAGTTGCCCACGGCCAACCATGGCGGTATGGTCAAGCACCTGAATGCCCAAGGCATTGCGCACGAAACCACCATGGTGGATGCAGCTGAGCTCAAGCCCACCCAAGCCGAGTATTCGCCATCCAAGGTGGAGGCTGCCAAGAGCGCGACCGGCGACCGCGCGGTGATTGTGTCGAGCGATGGCCACATCATCGACGGCCATCACCAGGCAGTCGCGGCAGCCGAGGAAGGCAAGCAGGTCAAGGCCATCGTGCTGGATGCACCGGTGGAGCAGGCGCTTGCAGCGGTGAAGGCTTCGCCCAGCGCGAATGCTCAAGCTTCAGATGCCGCACCAGCCACTGCACCGGAACCTGTGTCCGCCGCGCCCAAGTCGGTACCGCAGCGTATGAAAGAGGCCAAGGCTGCCAAGGAAGCCAAGAGCGCGGCAGCACTCAATGAGGGGCAGCGCACGCAGCGCACGCATGCGACCCGGCCAAGTAAGCAGGATCTGGCTCAGGCGCAGGAGCTGGTCCAAGGGCAGATTGAGAATCGAGAGCGCCAGAAGAAGGAGGCTTGGGCCAAGGTCACGCAATTACGTGCCGCCGTAAAAGATGGAACTGCCAACCGGCTGCAGTTGCTCAAGGCAGAGGATGCCCACCGTCAATTGGTGCGCGAAGTGGATGGCATGCGTGCAACCGATCAAATCCGCTTCCGCCGTCAGGAGACTGAGCAATTGGCGGGTGCGGACTTTGATGTGGCGAGCTTCCTCCAGGCCATGAATGAGGGCCAGCCGGCTCCTTCGGGCAGACCTGCTGCAGCAGCGCCGGCCAAGCGCGTCCGCCCCAGTTATTCGCCGGCGGCCCGTGCGGAGGCCGTGCGCGCTGTGACGGGTACGGCTGATGCCATTCGCCAGGCCTGGGCCAATGGTCCCGAGGTCATCGTGGCTTTTGACATGCAAGACCCGGTGGTGCCCGAGAGTGCGCGCCGCGCCGACTTGAGGCAGCGCAGCGGTGGGGCCCAAGGTGCGCCAGAAGGCTTCTATTACCAGGGCAAGGTGTACCTGATGGCGTCCAAGCTCAAGACGCCCAACGACGCGGCCCGCGTGCTGTTCCATGAGGCATTGGGTCACCACGGACTGCGCGGTCTGTTTGGCAAGGATCTGGGACTGATCCTGAATCAGGTGGCCACCATGCGCAAAGCAGATGTGGACGCGAAGATTGAGGAATACGGTTTGCGCCGCGTCAATCGGCTGGATCGCCGCACAGCCGCCGAGGAAGTTTTGGCCGAGATGGCGCAGAGCACACCCCAGATTGGATTTGTGCGGCGCGCCGTGGCCGCCATTCGCACCTGGCTGCGCACCCATGTACCGGGTTTCAAGTCGCTGGCCTTGACCGATGCTGAGCTGATCCGCAACTACATCCTGCCGGCACGCGCTTGGGTGGAGAACGGTGGTGTTTCTGGCAACCTGAATGGGGTTGCCTCGTTCAGCCGTGAGGGCGCCCCCGAGCTGCGAGCCGCAACCAATTTCTTGCAGGCGCGCCAGGCAGTGAAGGCCTTCCAAGGTAAGGAGCTGGTCAATGCCGCGACAGGCATGACGGCAATGGTTTCGCGCAACACCCTGGATAAGATGCTTTCATCCAAGGCTGTTCAGAAGTCGGAGACGCCAGCCACGCACTCTATGGCCGTGGCCAATGCCGATACTTTGTTTGAGCAGGCCATTCTGGGATGGAGCAAGCCAGATCGTGCAGACGACTTGAATATCAAGGCTGTTCATCGCTTCTTTGCGCCAATGGTGGTCGATGGGCGCACCAAGCTGGTCAAGCTGACCGTTAAGGAAACGACGCTTGACCGAGCCAATTCGCTCTACACCTTGGAGGCGGTTGAATTGAATGAAACGTTACCGGCCAAAGAGTGGGTAGAGGCTGCAGCCCGCGAGGATGGGGTGAGCATAGAAACAAAAAATCCCCTGCAGCGGGGAGTGGGTCCGCGAGAAATCCAGCAAGCTGGCTCCCGAGAAACCCTCGCGCAGCCCCACGGTGTAACCCTGGGCCGCTCTGCAGAGGACGTATTAAGTCTAGCGCAAGCGGTGGAGCAGAGCAATACGGACGAGCCGATGTTCAGCCGCATCAAGATTTCGGAGCTCAAAAACAGCGCCCTCGATCAGCTGAGCAAGACGTTCAGCCACCCCGGCAAGGTGTCATGGTGGGACAAGTCCGTGGGCACCATGCGTCACTTGGCCGAGCGCAATCCACTGTTCAAACCGGTTTTTGAAGCGGCCCAGCAGTTCATTGATGATGTATCGACCTTGGCCAATGAAGCCGCTGCGGCCGCACCCCGCTTGATGCCTCGTGTGGAGACCATGGGCGACGTTTTTGGCAGAAACCGTAAAAAGCCCGTCAGTGCCGGTGATAACCAGGCCGTGGCAAAGCCTTTGTTCGAGGGGACGCTGATGTGGGCGCGCGACGTGGATGGCACCCCAACGCTGGTGGATGACCTCTCCAAGAAATACGCGAACCTGTCGGCCTTCAAGAAGTCGCAGATTCTGCTGCGCGCTGGCCGCATTGACGAGAACCTGCTCAATATGTGGCAAGGCCTGCCCGTGGCGATGTATGAAGCCAACATTAACTCTCGTTTTGCGAGCCAGGTGCTAAAGCCGGGTGTGGTCTGGAGTGATGCAGAGCTAAAAAGTATCTTCAAGATCAACGATCACCAAGCAAGTCTGTACCAGGAGGCTCGCGCGGGCATCGACCGGTCTATCGATATCACTGCCCGCGCCGATATGCTGCGCGCCGTGGGTGATGAGTTTGCTGGTATGCGCGATGCGGTGATGGATCAGGAGACGCTTGAAGACGCGCGCGACCTGCTGACCGACATGCTGCAGATGGAAAATCGTGCGAACCCGGATGCCGGAGCCCGCTTTTCAGACTTGAATAGCTTGGTGATCACGCGCTATGAGAAGGCCAATGAGCTGATGAAGCAGGGCTATGCGCCGTTGATGCGCTTCGGCAAGTACAAGGTGTACGTGAAGGGGTCAGACGGCGAAAGCATCTATTTCGGTCTGTATGAAAGCAAGTCTGACTCCAATAAGGCGATGGAGGAAATGGCCAAGGAGTATCCGGACGCGACGATCACACAAGGCACGATGAGTGACGATGAATACAAGCTATTTGCGGGTATTACGCCTGAGACCTTGGAGCAATTCGGGAACATGCTGGGTCTGAAAGACGATGGGCAGGAAGCTCAAGACAAGGCTTTCCAGGACTACATCAAGCTGGCCAAGAACAATCACTCGGCGCTCAAGCGGATGATCCACCGCAAGGGTACGGCAGGCTTCAACGAAGATGTGGGTCGCGTGCTGGCCAGCTTTGTCTACTCCAATGCGCGCATGGCCGCTGGTGGGCTGAACGCAGGCGCGATGGATAAGTCCATCAAGGCTATCCCGCAAGAGCAAGGTGAGTTGAAAGACGTGGCCATGGGCCTGCGTAGCTACATCCAAGACCCTCAAGAAGAGGGGCAAGCTGTGCGCGGCTTCCTGTTTGCGCAGTATCTGGGGGGCTCGGTGGCGTCGGCCGCGGTCAATATGACCCAGCCTTTCGCAGTGACGCTGCCCTGGTTGAGCCAGTACGGTGGAATCAAGAAGGCAGGGGCCCAGATGGCTAAAGCCTTAAGGGACATGGGAACGCGCGGCTTCCAATACGAAGCTGACTTGGCCAAGGCATTGCAGGCTGCAGAAGATGATGGGACGGTCAGCCCACAAGAAGTGCACCAGCTGATGGCGCAGGCTCGTGGTGCTGGTGGTATGCGCTCCGGTGACGGAACCCGTAAAGGCGATTCACTGGCGACGGCAAGTAATGTCTGGGAAAAAACCAAGGTGGTATGGGGTCAGCCTTTTGCACTGGCTGAGCAGTTCAACCGCCGCAGCACGTTTATTGCTTCCTACCGCATTGCCAAAGAGCAAGGGATGGGCAACCCTGGAGAATTCGCCCGCAAGGCAGTGCTGGAAACCCAGTTCCTCTACTCCAAGGCTAACAAGATGCGCTGGGCGCGTGGACCGGTCGGTGGCACGCTGATGACGTTCAAAACGTACAGCGTGAGCTATTTGGAGCTCATGCAGCGCATGTGGACACAGGGCGGGCCTGAGGGCAAGCGCGCCGTGGGTTGGGCTTTGGCGATGCTACTGCTGATGAGTGGTGCAGGTGGCGTGCCGTTCATCGAGGATGCCGAAGATTTGATTGATGGTGCGGGCCAGATGATGGGCTACAACCTGATGAGCAAGCAGGTGCGCAAGGAGTTCCTGGAGTCTACGTTTGGCAGGGAGTTGGCTGAGTTCATGAATTCGGGGGTGTCTGGCTTGCCCGGATCACCGATTGATCTGGGTCGCCTGGGTATGGGCAACCTGATTCCGGGCACAGGATTGGCGCTTAACAAACCGAATCGCATGCGTGACCTGCTGGAACTGGCCGGGCCAGCCGGTGATCTCGTATCTCGCGGCTTCTCTGGTGCGGGGAGTGTCTTGAAGGGAGTTGCGACTGGCGACTTGGGCGCGATGGGTCAGGGTGTCATGGAGGTCATGCCCGGTGCTGCTCGTAACTTGGCCAAGGGTGCCGACATGGCCGCCAGCGGTATGTACAAGGACACCAAGGGCTACAAGGTGATGGACACCACGCTGGATGAAGCACTGTTCAAGATGATCGGATTTCAGCCCAAGAGTGTGGCTGAGGATTCGGAAGTAACGGCTTTTCAGCGACGAACCGCGAGCTTTTACACCCAGCAAAGCAGCGAGATCAAGGCGCAGTGGGCTGACGCGCTATTCCGCAAGGACGAGGCTGCGGTTCAAAAGGTGCGCGCGCGACTGGCCGACTGGAACCGCAATAATCCCGATCAACCCATCACCGTGAAGATTCCCGAAGTATGGAAGAAGGTGCGCGAGATGGGTAAGGATCGCACCCAACGGATTGCGGAAGCTGCACCCAAGGCGTTGCGCGAGCAGATGCGGTTGCAGGCTGCGGAGGTTCGGGGGTGAGGTGGCTTGGGTCGGTCTGCGACTGTCTCAGATCGACCCATTGCAGACATAGCCCTCAATTACGCAAATGTGGTTAGAGCAGGAATCGCACGAGTAATCCTGCCAAGCCAGCTGCAACGATGACGTACACGACATTGACCTTGTAGCGAAGCAACGCAATGGCTGCCGCCAGCCCTATTGCAATCGAAGGCCACTCTATCTGCCCCGCAAAGCCTTGGGGCCATATGACGTGGTAGGCAAAGAAGACAGCAAGGTTCACTATGACGCCTACCACCGCAGCAGTGATGGCGAGCAATGGTGCGGTGAACTTCAGGTTGCCGTGAGTGGACTCAATGAAGGGGCCACCAAGCAAGATGAAAAAGAAGGATGGCAAAAAGGTGAAGAAGGTCACGAGCACCGCCGCCACGGCTCCGGAGAGCAATAGAGACTCTGCTCCGAAGATTGCCTTTGTCCACCCACCCACGAATGCCACGAAGGACACCACCATGATGAGAGGGCCAGGTGTTGTCTCACCTAAAGCCAATCCATCAATCATTTGTGTCGCAGTTAGCCAATGAAAATTATCCACTGCCCCTTGATAGACATAAGGTAGCACCGCGTATGCGCCACCAAAGGTCATCAATGCTGCCTTGGTAAAGAACCATCCCATCTGTATCAACGGCGAATCCAGTCCGAACAGCGCGGCAAGAGCGCCCATGACGCTGCCCCACAGAGTCAAGCAGACCAGTGCAACCGACCAAAAGCCTCGCCAAGAAAGCTTTGCATGAGGCGGAGTCGGAGTGTCGTCGTCTATGAGTGCTGCCCCCACTTTCTGAGGTTCATTGCCTTTTCCATGGATGGAGCCACCGAAGGCCTGTGGCTGCATCTTGCCGCCGATGTAGCCGATAGCAGCAGCCACCAGGACGATGAGCGGAAATGGAACATTGAGCGTAAAAATAGCAATAAAGGCTGTGGCAGCAATACCCCAGTGCCATCTATTTTTGAGTGACCTTGAACCTACGCGATAAGCGGCCTGTGCCACGAGGGCAGTTACAGCCGGTTTTATGCCATAGAAGAAGCCAGCAATGACTGGCATGTCACCGTGGGCCATATACAGCCAAGCTAGAGCAATGATGAGGAATAGCGATGGCAGAACAAAAAGAACGCCAGCCAAGATACCGCCCCATGTCCGATGAAGCAGCCACCCCAGGTAGGTTGCAAGTTGCTGGGCTTCCGGCCCAGGCAACAACATGCAGTAGTTCAGGGCATGGAGGAAACGCTTCTCAGAAATCCACCGGCGGCGGTCTACAAGCTCCTCGTGCATGAGGGCAATTTGACCTGCAGGACCGCCAAAACTGATGAACCCAAGCTTCAACCAAAAGCGTAGAGCTTCTGAAAGCGAAAGAGATGTAGGCGCAACCTGGTCAGTCGACCTAGGCAAAGCGGTGTCCATAAAAAACTCCATAGAGAATATCCAGCACTTGGACGAGACACCGTCTACCCTTGCGGGCCGGGAGGCTGCTATCCCGGTAAGTAAATTCTAGCTTAACTGCTCAGCTTCCCACGCACTCCAATCGTGACACAGGCAAAGTCTGCTTCTGGCCGGTTGCGGCTGTCTCAGTTCGACCCTAAGCAGTCCCCTGAAAATGCGCTGCAAAGCAGTCACTCAGGATGCCGTTCCATTCGAGCAGACAGAACTGCTCCCAGCGCAGGAGCTGCGGCAAACGATGTGAACAAAACCAGTGCTGCCGACTTCGCACCGTCGACCCCGCCAGGGTCGGTCAATCCAGCCAGATTGGCCACCACCCCCGCGATGGCAGCGGCCAGGGCTGTGGCATACAGTTGCACGGTAGTGATGGAGGAAGACGCGAGCGTCTCCTCTCCTGGAGCCGCCACGGAAAACACGCGTGTCAGCAAATGAGGCCAGCTCAGGCCGATACCGAACCCCACGGCGGCGAGAGCCACGCCATACATGACCCTACCGGCCATGGAGCTGCCCCATGTCACGCTGGGGAGTGTGAAAGCCAAGCTCAGCAATGCAGCCAGCACGATCGGCGGACCAAGCCGTATGAAGCGGTAGGCGGCTCGGCCTTCCCCGCGTCCGGCGCTGTACAGCGAAGCCAGCGTCCATCCTCCCGCCATCATGGCGGTCATGTAGCCCGCAGCCAAAGGCGTCATCTGATGGATAACCTGCAAGAAATACGGCACGAAAATCTCGGTCGTTAACCCGATGACAAGCAGAACCATCATGGCGTAGACCACTCCAAGTGGTGCTGACAACGACCAGGCTCCCGACGGCAGCAGCTTGACGCTGCCCTGTCTGTCCCTTTTCGCAATGACAAAGACCAGGACCACGCCTGCTGCAATACCGGCCATATTCCAGACAAGGCTCTCGCTCAGACTGGCGGTAGAGATTGCCAGCACCGACAGGACCAGCAAGGTGATCGACAGCCAAGGCAGAGAACTGGAGGCTCCGGCCGCAGACGCGCGGCGTTGAACCTGGCTTACCACGATTGCCGCCAGCAGCAGCGCAATTGGCAGCAGGACCCAGAACGCCAACCGCCATTGGCCGCTTTGCGCGAAGACACCACCCACGGCCGGGCCGCACAGGGTCGCCACACCCCACATGCCCGACACCAGGGCCATAGCTCTCGGCCATAAATGTGCCTCAAACACCACGCGAATCAGGGCATAGCTGAGTGCGAACAACACGCCGCCCCCCAGCCCCTGCACGGCCCGCCCAAGCAGCAGCACAGGCATCGACGGAGCCAATGCGCAGCATGCTGCGCCCAGCGAAAAAACGGCCAGCGCCGATAGATAGGCCAGACGCGGCCCCAGTGCATCGATGAATTTGGCCGAAACAGCCGATCCCACAATGGATGCCACGACGAACAGCGTCGTGTTCCAGGCGTAATACTCCAGCCCGCCAATTTCCTGAGTGATGGTGGGCAGGATGGTTGTGACCACGTAGATATTGATTGCATGCAATGCAACCCCACCCGCCAGAGCAATGGATCGAAGCCCATTGCGTCCCTGAAGCAACTCACCCCATGACGCGTCTTTCCCACTTATTGAGTGCATCTTCATCCTTTTAAAACATCAATCCATTAATTGTTGAAATGATATGAAGATGGTATCTTGGCGTCAATGAAGACCACAACGAGCGCGACCCCGTCCCCCGTCGAATCACTGGATGACTTGGCCAACGTCGCCAAGACGCTCGGACATGCCCACCGGCTGGCGTTGCTCGAAGCGATCTTTAAGCATGAGAGCTCCGTGGAACAGTTGGCTCAAGACACCGACCTTTCCATCACCAATGCATCCCAACACCTGAAGCAATTGCGACAAGTGGGATTGATTCAGTCCCGGCGCGATGGAAAGCAAGTGCTGTATCGCATCGGCAACGGGCCGGTTGCCAATCTGCTTGCAGCTCTACGTGACTATGTCTCCCACCAGCAGGCAGATATGCAGCGCATCATTTCGGACAGCATCCAGCGTCCGGAACAACTGGAGGGCGTCTCCATCGAGCAATTGCTCGAAAAATTGGAGAACGGGGCGCTACTTCTGGATGTCCGGTCTCCTCAAGACTATGAGAGTGGCCATATACCGGGTGCGATCAATATTCCGACAGAGAAGCTTGATCAACACCTTGCCCAATTGCCGCGTAACCAGGAAATCCTCGCCTACTGCGGCGGCCGCTATTGCGTGCTCTCGATAGAGGCTGTGGCCTGGCTGCGCGTCAAAGGATTCCAGGCGGACCGGGTGTATGACGGCTTTCCCGGGTGGTGGGCAGCCGGGATGCGTGTGGAGACGATAAGACACTAAGACAGTTGTGCCTTAGGCGACCTAATGGCGCCCATTCAGTGTCCGCTGTTCCTTGTCGTCATCGACTGCTTATGGCCGTTCTCCGACATTCATCCTGAGCGCGCTTCATTTCCCACCACCCCTCTAGGGTTCGACTCCAATCCATGGCCGCGTAAAACTCGCGGCCATGTCTCTTTTTACGGCCATTGTTCTGTCTGCCAAGCCTGTCACGCTGGTTCTTCCGGGCGTGCAGGTGCTGGGTTGCACCCAGTTGCTGCGCTCTGTCGCTGATCTGCATGCGGCGCGGCTGGATGCGCTGGCCAAGGTGCAGACGCCTTACTGCTTCTTTCTGGATGACGACGATGAGCTGCCCGACGACTATCTAAGCGTGCTGGCAGAGTGTGAGGCCAAGATGCGCGCACGCGGCGTGCCGATGGCGTACACCGAAGAGATTCTGCGCGAGCCCGGCAAGAGCGATGTGCGGCGCAGCTGGTACGAGTACGACAACGACCGCCACGCTGTCGGCCCAATGGCATTGCACCACTTGGTGGTGATGGATACGGTCAAGGCGCAAGCGGTGGCGCGCAGCTTGCCACGCGGCAATTTCTGGACCGAGCACATGCTGTACTGGGTGCTGGGCCGCCAAGGCGGTGTGGGCGTCTGGCGGGTGGGCTATATCTGGAACCGCAACCCCAAGGGCTTTAGCCGTGATCCCCGCATTCTGACGGCGCAGGTTCTGACCGGGCGCTGGATTGCGCAGCAGCGAGGTGTTGCGCATGACTGAGGGCGCGGAGTATTGGCTGGGCTGGGATGACACCACCAGCAGCGGCCCCGGCTGGGTGCACAACGGGCTTGGCCCCAACCGCAACAACCAGGGCAGCGCACTGAACGGCAATCGCTGGGCATCCCTGAGTGTGGAGTCCGACTTGCTTGCCGATGGCGATCTGGTGGCGTACCGGGTTCGCTTTGAGGCCTTGTCAGGGGAGTCTGCGCAGTTTGCCGAGTTTGGGGGATTGCATCCCGACGACAGCTACCTGTATGACTTCATGCGCATGGATAGCCCCGAAAACGGAGCTTCCATGATCCCTGGGGTGTACGCGATCACCGCCACGATCAATGGTGTGGCCGCCAAAAACACCTTGTATCTGTCCATTACCGGCAGTGGCTCTGAGGCTGGGTATTCGGCCATGAGCTGGTATGCAGAAACCAATGAAGACGGTGGTGAGCTTACCGTTGCCTTGATGGGCTGGGGCACGCCGTACTTTGCCGGTGGAGAGCCTGCGGGCGACCCCTTGACGCTGGAGAGCGCCGGATCGACTTCATACACACCCGGCAATACCTGGATGTTTGGCGCGGTGACTTTGGGCGGGCGTGCCGGGCCAGTGCAGTTTTTGATGACCTGCACTCCGGTCGATGGCTCTGAGGTACTGACAAAGACTTTTGTAGACAACCCGGTGTATGGAGATATTTTTTTCCACGCCGGTGAGTCCTGGTTCGATCCGGTGGTTTACGGGGTCTATGAGATCACGGCCACGGTGGGCGGCGTGCCTTTTGCCAACAAGCTGGTGTGCACGCTGACGCAGCCGGCGTGGGGTGGCTACGGCACGGTGGTGTATTACGCCGAAGGCTTGTCACCCCCTGTGGCTGAGTTTTGGACGGACTTTCTGCAAACCCAGGAGGTGCCGTAATGCGCTCCAAGATTGGCCCTTTCCCCTTTGGAATTAACAACCGCCGCGACGAAACCGATCTGTCCGTGCGCATCGAGCGCAGCACGATTGACTTGCTCAAGAGTGCCGTGAATGTGGATGTGGTGGATGACGGCACTTTGCGCCGCCGCTCTGGCACGACCCGGCTTGCGCCCGAGCCCCTGCATTCCCTGTGGGGCGATGGTGGCCCTGTGGGTTATGCCGTGCGCGGTACCGAGCTGCTGGCGCTGGATGCTCGCGGCGCTGTGCGCGTGGTGCAGGGCGGCATGGTGCCTAACCGGCCTGTGTCTTTCACCCGGCTCAATGGCGTGGTGTTTTACAGCGATGGGCTGCGGCTGGGTGCGGTGCGCGATGCCCAGGCCTTGCCGCTGACCCCGACCCTCAATCAAGAGCCCGAATTGCAGGCGCGCGCTGAAGGCAGTCTGGATGCGGGGCGCTACCAGCTTGTGTTCACGGTGTTTGGCCCCATGGGCGAATCGGCCGCGACGGAGCCCGTGGTAGTGGAGGTGCAGGACCAAGGTGCCATCTATCTGAGTGAGCTGATGCAGCCGCCAGTGGGCATGGAGCTGCGCTGCTATATGACCGGCCCCAATGGCTCCATGTTTCACCGCGCAGAGCTGGCCGCGTTTGGCGGCGCGGCGCTGATCACCACGCAGGCCGATACCGGAGCGCTCGCGGAAACCATGGGGCTGATGCCTTTGCCCGCTGGCCAGATCCTGCGCGCTCACAAGAGCCGCATGCTGTGCGCCCGAGGCAATGTACTTTTCTACAGTCCCGCCTTTGCCCCTTTGCTGGCTGACCCTGTTTCGGGATACGTGGCCTTTGGCGCCCCCATCACCATGGTGTGCCCCTGCGGACAGGGCGTGTATGTGGCCGCTGACCGCACTTACTGGTTTGCGGGCGACCTCGCCATTGCGGACATGCAGGAGGTGCTGCCTTACGGCGCCTTGCCCGGCTCGGACAGCTGCCACCCCAAGCGCCCGGAAACCGTGTTCTGGATGAGCGAGCACGGCCTGATTCGCGCCAACAGCGCGGGGCAGGTCGTCAATGTGCAGGAAGAAAACCTTGCCATCGAGGGCGGCCAGCGTGCCGCCACCTATATGCGTGAGCGCGGCGGTCAGCGCCATGTGATCGCTGCAACCCAGTCGCCGGGCCTGGCCCGTGGGGCTGTTCACGCATCCATGGATGCAGAAATTGTGAGGTATTGAAATGTCCAAACAACAAACCATTGAGCTGGGCTCGCTGACCCATACCGGCGTGACCTATTTGATTGAACACCTGCGCGGCGATCAGGTCTTGAGCTGCGAAGTGGTCGAGAACCTGATGCCTGCCGAGGGCCGCAACCACATGCTGGGCGTGACGCTCAAGAGCGTGGCACCGGCGGCCAACTGGTACCTGGGCGTGTTTGAGAACAACAGCTATCCAGCGGATGACCTCAAGGCTTCAACCGTGGTGGCGACGCTGGGCGAATCTGCGGCCTACACCCCGACCACGCGCCCCGCTTTTGTGCCAGGTGCCATCGCCAGCGGTGCGGTGGACAACACGGCCGCGCGCGCCGAGTTCACGTTTACCGAGGCCAAGCGCATCTATGGCGCTTTTATGGCATCGAGCCCCACGCGCGGCGGCAGCACCGGTGTGCTGATCTCTGCAGCGCGCTTTGCGTCAGCCAAGGATGTGACGGCTGGCGACACGCTGCGCGTTACAGCGGCGTTTGAGCTGGTTTCTGCTTCGGAATAAGGAGAGCGAGATGAACAAGATTTCTACGGGCGCGGCCATTGCCATGCTTTCTAGCCCCGGTCTGGCGGCTGCTTTGATGGCCGATAGCAACCTGGAGCTGCGCATTTATGCGGGCGCGGTACCGGCCAGCGCCGATGCTGCGACGGGCTCGGCCACGATGCTGGTGGCCATTAAAACCGGCGGCGCCACGGGCCTGAATCTGCAGATGACGGGGGCGGTGCTGTCCAAGCCCAGCGCAGACCCTTGGCAGGGCTCTGTGGTGGCATCGGGCCGCGCCACGTTCTACCGTCTGGTCAAGGGCGGCGATGCCAACGATCTGAGCGTGACGGAACCCCGCATTCAGGGCTCTGTGGCTCAGGTGGGTGCCGATGTGAATCTGGCCAGTGTGGATCTGATTACCTCGGCACCGCAAGACCTCAAGGACTATGTGCTGAGCATTGTGGAAGCGGCTGCCTGATGAACAAGCTGCCCAGCACCCAGGGCGGCGCTGCGGGCAGCTTTGTTCGCGGCAATGAGTTCTTTGCGGATCGTCCGACCCCTTACAGCACGACCAAGCGCGGCGAGGACACCATCACGGTGGACCCTTACGGTATTACGGCCCGCCGTGCTCCGCGCAAAGCTGGTGAGTTGCCGCTGGAGCTGGTAACGGCGCTGCGCTATACCGCTTCGCAGCTGGGCAATGGCTCTCAGGACTGGGAGCCGTACTACGGCATGCGCCACCTGCATGGCCTGACGCTGAGCGACGGGGACACGGGCAGTGAAACGCTGGGCGACGAGGAGCAGAGCCGTATCTGGGAGAACCCGCAGCGGTTTCAGCAGAACGGTAATCTCACGCCCGTGGGCGATGGCTATTTTGTGAGTGTGGGCCATCCCTATCTATTGCCCGACGAGGTGCCGCCCAGTGATCAGCTGGAGTATTTCCGGGCGCGGGTAGGGCTGGTGCACAAGAGCAATCTGAACGGCCCTTACTTGTCCACGCTGACCCGTATCAAGGCGGAGGGCGGTGGCGTGCTGGACCCCATCAAACTGCTCAAGGGTGGGCAATCTCAGCCTGACCGGCCCGGCGACCGTTTTCAGGATGCGCGCGGCAGCAACTATCTGCTGGCCGAGTGCGAGGGTCTGTGGCAGTCGATCTACAACCTGGCATCGAGCCTCAATTTGACCGGCCCCAAGGTGAGCGTGGTACCGCTGGGCTGGATGGATGCTAGCCATCGCTACGCCTTTGCCGTGTTCGGCATGAACATCGCCAGCACCACGGGCGCGCTGTCTTGCTATGTCTACTGCACGGGCACGCGGGCGCTGGTGCACCGCTGGGACGACTTGCCGCGCCTGAGCGACAACGAGAATTTTCCATGGGTGCGCAATATGGGCGATGAGGGTTCATTCCCCACATTGGCCTGCCTGGGGCGCGGCGTCATGGGTGTGGTGTTGCTGCCGCGAATGCGCCAGCTGAACCCGGTAACGGGATTGCCGGTGGTGGCTTCGCATGCCGTGGCCCTTGGCAAAGATCCCTGCTTGCTCTACAGCCAAGACTTTGGGCGCAGCTGGCTCATCCAGCCACTGCCCGAGCTGCAGGCCATCGGCCGTGCGCAGGCGGACGGTGCCTATAAATACCCGCCGCTGCGCGCCCAGCTGACGGCGATCAATGCTGGCGGCGAGTTTGTGCTGAGTGTGGCTGCCTTGAATGCCAAGCCCAGCGGCGACATTGCTTCGGCAAGTTTTGATGCGCTGGGTGACGAGCTGCTGCAGCGCAAGCTCTATCTTTATCAAGAGGACAGCGATTCGCGCTGGAATCAGGGCGGCTATGCCGCACGCATGAGCTGCATGACGCTGTTCAAAGGGCGGCCCGGCCAGCCGCTGCAGCGGCTTGATGGTTGCGATGGACTGCAGCTGCGTTTTGAGAACTGGCTGCGCGACTTCGCCAGCGTGAGCGCGGATTTGACGCCAGCGGGCGTCTATGACTATCACTGCCTGCTCAATGGCGACCGGGCCAGCCGCACGCCCAGGCTGCTCTGTCTGGGCGAGAACAGCGTGGCATTTCTGGCCTTGCGAGTGACGGTCGATCTCAAGGCCTTTGCAGACAACCCCGCCACGATTGACTTCAATAGCGCCATCTTTGCCGTGCCCGAGGTCTTTGCCATGCAGTCAGACGATGGCGGCCAGAGCTGGGCCAAGCATGTGTTGCCGCCTGAGCTGGTGCCTTTCAACGATGTGCAGGCGTATCTCAAGCAGTTTCAGCAAAGCGAGTCGGACCCGGCGAGTGGCTGGAACAAGGCACCCGGCTGGGCGGCCATGCTTCCGGGGCGCGAGTACCTGCCCTGGTGTGTGGTGCAGTCGGCGCGGTTTGGCAGCAAGGAACGCTTGGCCAAGCTGGCCTTTGTGGTGCGTCAGGTGGATGGTGCCGCTGTGTTTGTGACCCAGAGCACCAAGCGTCAGTACCAAGGGCTTAAGGGCTGGACTTCGGCCTGGACGGTGAAGCGCAAGGCACGGCTGGCCCCAGAGGCGTTTTTACCGGTGCGCTCCATGGAGTACGACTGGGATGCGGGGGCGTTTCGCGCGCCGCCTGCGGTGATGTACCTGGGCGACCGTGACAGCGAGGAATACCCGGACTGGATCTGGCCCGCGCTGCCGGGTGTGCTGGAGAAACAATGACGAACTTATTGAATAAGACCACGGCCCGGCAATCCGTCTGGGTGCCTGCTGTGTATCGCACGCAGCTGCAGGCCGTCTATGAGGATATGACCACGCCCGTGGGCGGCAAGCGCACCGAGTACCGGCTGACGGTGTATGACGCTGCCGGGCTGGCGCTGAACTCTGCGCAGTACGCCGCTAATGGCGCTTCATATTCACGGGTGATTGGCAGCAACCGAGAAACCTATACCTTTGTGCAAGTCAGTAAAACCGACTGGAGCCAACTGGACGAGCGCACAGGCAAAGCACCGGTGACGATCTGGCGCGGCTGGAAGGTGGAGATTGAGAGCGTTGCCGTGCAGATCGGTCAGACCGTGCGTTATGAGCAGGTGCAGGTGCTGCTCACGCCTGGCTACTGGCTAAGCACCCCGGAGCCGGATACCTGGGGTGCCGGGGCCAAGTCCATTAAATGGGTTTCTGGGCCGGTGCGTGGCAAGTTCACTGTGCCCCAGCGCGCGCTTGGCGTGGTCTGTGGACTGGCCTTTGCAGGCCGTGCTGTGGCCGGGGACGATGTGCGCAGTCAGATTGCCCATGGGTTCTGGCTGCAGGGCGACAGCCTGGCTATCTGGAACCAGCCGGGCGCGGGCAATGGCCGTAGCGGTGAGCTGCAAGAGCTTGCGCCCTTGCCGGCTTGGAGTGCGGTGGCCGTGCTGCGAGTGGATGCTGCGGGCGAAGTGGTGACTTATTACGTGGATGGGGTGCCGGTAGCGCAGGGCGTATCGGCACTTTCGGGTCTGCCCGTGGTGCTGGTCGCGTCACTGATGGGCGGTGAGGACGTGGTGGATCAGCCGGTGCTGGAGTCCGCATTGAATGTGGGGCAGGGGGCTTTGAGCCTGCATCTGCGCCAGCGCGGGGGTGACGCGGTGCCCGAAGCCCGCGGATCGGTGTTGCTGCATCTGGCTGTCAGCTCCTGGAATGCGCCATCGCGCACGGTGATCGGTGCTTTCCGTGCCCGTGGCAGCCAGCGCGGCAGCGTGGGGAATGCCGAACTGCGCCTGGGTCTGTCGAGCTATGGCTATGGCATGCCGGGTAGCACCGGGGAAGGGACAGCGCGGCTGCAGTTGCGCGGGCTTGGCATGGGCTACCCCGATCACAGCGGCTTTGGCTTTGTTCAGTTGGCGGTGCAAAGCCATGGCTACAGCGACAACCGCCCGCCGAGCGTGACCGGCAGGGGCTGGATCGAAAGCCCCATGTCGGCCTATGTGCAGGAAGGCAAAGGAATTTTTGAGAAACCGCATTTGCGGGCGCGCATGGAAGCAAGCCTTGCCGGTGGCCGAAACCTGCGCCAACGCATTGCAGCGAGCGCCCGTCAGGCTGGCTCGCGCCTGTTGTCCATCACCCTCAAAGAGCGCGTCAGTGCACGGGCGTCCGCCATTGGCGGGGTGCTGGTGGATGCGGTCATTGTGGAAGCGCTGGTGGGTGATTCGCGTCTGGCCGCGCTGATGCTGGTAGACGTTGATCTGCATGAAGTGCTGGCCGGCCATGCTGTGCTGGACGCCGGCGTGCTCAAGGATGGGCTGCTGATGGAACGCATTGCAGCCCATGCCAGCTTGAGCGTGGAGCAACTGCTGACGGCCTGGCTGCGCGAGGTGATCGGGGTAGCTGCCCCGGCAGGGCCGCTGGATGCAGCAATGTCGGTGTTTTGCGTGCGCGACACCGGCGAGACAAGCGAAGCCAGCTCTACTTATGAGAGCTACAACTTCAATAGCTTCGCCAATATCGGCGGCAATTACTTTGGCGCGGGCGAGCATGGACTGTTTGCGCTGGAGGGTGATGACGACGCTGGCCAGCCCATTGCAGTGCATATCGACTTGGGACAGCGCAAATTTGACAGCGATCACCTCAAGCTGCTGGCCAATGCCTATCTGTCCACCAATGCGGCCCAGCCTCTGAAGCTGCAAGTGACCATGCCAGACGGCAAGACCTACGCCTACCCATCGCGCGGCGCTGATCCGGTCAAGCGTACCCAGCGTTTTGACCTGGGGCGCGGCCTGCGCGCTCACTTCTTTGGGCTGGAGATCCAAAACGATGAAGGCGCGGCGTTTGAGCTGGGCGGCCTTGACTTCAACCTGACCGAGAGCAAACGGAGAATCTGATGAACGATCTGTCGAGCACCCTTATTGACCGGCCCATCAGCGTGCCATCGATCAATGGCAACCCTGGCAACGGCCAAGGCTACTTCACCGAAGGAGTGATGGTGGCCATCTGGCAGCTGCTGGTCGGCCTGATCAATAACAAGGACGACCAGAGCCGTGCGCTGCTGGGCGGTGTGCTCAAGCAGCTGGACGGCATTGATGCCCAGCCTATGGACCGTGCGCGACTCGATAGCATTCTGGCGCGCATGGACAACCTGACCACGCCAGAGGCACCGACTATGCCGGTGGCGCCGTCTCTGCAGCCGCTGGATTACACGCCTGCCTCGCTGCCGGCAGTCAATGCCCGGTTCACCGATCTGCCCGACCTGCCAGCGCTGCGCGCCCTGATGGAGATTGGCGCGGCGCCGTTGGTGGACGATGACGGCATGGACTTGTCGCTCAACGAGTTCCGAAACCTCTTCGTCAGCGAGCGCGATCAGCTGCTGGGTCTGGTGCGCCATGCGTTTGATGACTTCGCGGCCAAGTTCCTGCCTGAAAGCGGTGAAGTGCAAACCGCCATGCAATGGCTTGTGGATGCCATCAAGGCCAACGGCACGGGCATACCCATTCATATCGAAAACCAGATTTGGGAGCGCGATCGTGCGCGAGTGGGCAAGGAAACAGGGCGGCAGGTGGCCACAGCGATCAATAGCTGGGCTGCCAAGGGCTACAGCATCCCGCCCGGCGCCATGGTGGGGCAGGTGGCCGCAATCCGCCGCGATGCCCATGACCAGCTCAGCACCAGCAGCCGCGAGATTGCCATCAAGGTTACAGAGATTCATGTCGAGAACGCCCGCTTTGCGGTCGAGCAGATGCTGAGCCTGCGCAATCAGGCATTGGCCCAAGCCACTGACTACATGAAGGCCATGATGATGAGCCCCCAGTACGCTGGCACCTGGATCAACTCCATGCTGGACAACCGGGGCAAGGTGGCGGGCATCAAGGCTGACCTCTACAAAGCCAAGGCTGGAGTGGCCACCGATGTGTTCCGCACCGAGAACGGCTTTAACCTGGATCTGTTCAAGGCCGCGACGGACGCCAATCTGGAGGATGTCAAAACGTCCAATAGCACCCAAATTGAGGTGTTGCGCGCGGCACTGGAGCAGGATCGCAATCGTTTCACTACTGCCATCGAATCCTTCAAGGCGCGCACCGGTACCGAGCTGGACGTTTACAAGACCACCTCGGACGCGCTCATGCGCTACTACGAATCGGCCATCCGGGCATCCGGCCTCAAGGCTGAAGTGCTTGGAAAGACAGCGGACACTGCTATCAAGATTGATGAGGTGGAAGTCAACCGGGCACTGACCGTGGCAAAACTCAAGGTGGATCAGGCGATGGAATTGCTCAAGACCTATGCCCAGCAGGCCAGTGCTGCATTGAACAACATGCAGCTCAACAGCTCTTACAGCGCAAGCTGGGGTGTGAGCGAGCGTCGGGACAGCGATAGCTGACACCCCTCTAGGGTTCGACCAAAGAACTCTGCCCCGGAACACTCCGGGGTATGAAAAAAGCTCTCGCATCAATGCTGGCGCTGCTGGGCATCCACCAGCATCTGAGTGCCGAGCAGAAACAGGATCTGGCCATCGCGGCAGTCCAAGCTACGCCGGGGGCGTTGACTACGGGTGCCTACCGGCTTGGTGGGCTACCTCTGAGTGATTGGGCGGTCGTGGCAACCATTGGCTTTGTCGCGCTGCAAGCTGCCTATCTGGTCTGGAAATGGCGGCGTGACTATCGACGCGACCAAGAGCGTCAGAAGCTGGGCAAGCGCGCCCGCGATGCGATTAACCGCGCGGACGACTCCGGGATGGGGGCGCTTCATGACTAGCAAAATTCCCCGCTTCTTGGCAGGCCGTCTGGCCGCCCTGGTGCTGACATTCGGTGCTGGCGGCGGTGCCTATCTGGTGGCTGACCAAGCCGCCATTGAACAGGGCCAGTCTGATCAGTACGTTCAGGCGGTGGCTGCAGACCCAGATACCAGCCAGGGCATCAAGGTGGCCATGGTGCTGGGCCACTTCTATGAATCAAGCGGCAAGCACATCGGCACTCCCTATGTGGACAAGCTGGGCAAGGGTGCGCCCCTGACGGTATGCAACGGAATTACCGGTACCGGCGTGATCGCTGGCAAGTGGTACAGCCCCGCCGAGTGCTACCAGCTGGAAAAGGGCCGGTATCTGCAATCAGAGCGCGCGGCCCAGCGCCTGCTTGCGTACTGGGCCAGCTATGACGCTTTTGTGCAAGGCACGTTCATCGATTTTCTGCACAACAAGGGCGAGGGCGCTTTTCTGACCAGCACCATGCGCCGCAAAGCCAATATGGGAGATCTGCCGGGTGCCTGCCGCGAAAACCCTCGTTGGAACAAAGGCACGGTAAAGGGCATATCGACCGTGCTGCCTGGTCTTCAGTTGCGCGGCGACTCCAACGACGAGATTTGCCGCGACTGGCGAATGGGTACGTCATGAGTGTCCGCACCTTTACCCATTTAGCTGTGGCACTGATTGCTGGCGCTGGCGTCTGGTACTTCCAGGCAGCGCGCCTGGGCGCTGACTTGGCCGACGAGCGCCTGCAGGCCAGCCAGTACCGCGAACAAGTTACCAGCGAGCGCGCGGCCGCCAATGCCCGGGTGGCCCATGTCGGCCAACTGATCGCCGGCACATATCAAGGAGCCCTGAACGATGCGATTTCCAAGCAAGCCACTTTGCAGGCTGCTGCTGATCGCGCTCGCCGTGAGCGTGACCGCCTGCAGCACAAGCTGTCCGATGCCGAGCAGCGACTTGTTGACGCTTCCCCCGCCGCCTGCATCGAGTACGCCAGCACCCTCAGCCGCGTATTCGGACAGTGCAGCCAGCGATACACAGAGCTGGCAATCCGAGCTGATGGCCACTCAGCTGATGCGGCAACCTGCCGCGCAGCCTGGCCAGTGATTCCCCAAACCAAGGAAAACCAATGAGCAAAATTGCGATCACTGAGCAGATGGTCGGCCGCTTCCTGTCCTGGCCGTTGCCTGCGGACTTCTTGTCTGACTGTGGTATCACCTTCACTCGCTCGCCACACCCAGGCACGAACCTGCTGCACTTCGGCCAGGCCAAGGCGATGCTGGAGCACTGCATGAACGGTGGCGTTGTCAGCGTCGGCGCGCTGCCGCCCCGCCAGCAGCGCGTGCTGGATGAAAAGCAGGACGTGGACATTCGCATTACCAAGCTGGACGAGTTCATCCACAGCAATCAGGTGTTCAACGACTTGCCCGTGAGCGAGCGCGGCTGCCTGAAACGTCAGCTCGATGTGATGCAAGAGCTGTCCACCATCCTGGGTGAGCGCATCGCCAACTTCTAACTCAGTAGCCCTGTAACGAGGTTACTTTCAATAGCCTTCGACCCAAGGCATTTCCGTCCCATCGACCGCAATCATCGCACCCGTGGTGTTGGGGTCGATTTCAATTGGGACGCCGCGCAACTTTGGGCTTACCGAAGGACCGGAGATTCATCGGTCATGGCCCTCTATTCTTGAATTGCTCTGACCTTGGTTGCGCAGCTGGGCATGCAAACCCTGCGGCTGGCGAGCACACAGGTCGAGCTGGCACAGCTTGAAAGCTCACAAGCCAAGCAGGCTAAAACCCAGGCGCAGGAATCACAAGCTGCTACAGAAAGCAAAGCGGGCACGCTGCTGCTGCACGCCGCCCAACAGCAAAGCAACACTCATGACTACACGCAAAAACTGGCAGCTGGTGGCGTTGGTGCTGCTTCCCGTATTGCAGGCCTGCAGCATGACATCCGCAGTGCCGTCACCCGCAACGCCCGAGATGCCTCTCGCACCGATGCCTGCCGAGATTTTGCAGATCAACACCAGCGACTCTTAGCCCTTGCTGGAGAGGGGCAGACCTGGTTGGAGAGCCTGCGGCCTGGTCGAACGGCGAAACGATAAGATAATTTTGTTACAAATTCAGCTGATTGGCAATTGAGAGCTGTTAGTTGCTTTAACGCTACGTTAACGACTTTTCCCTTTGTGTGTGCTTGATTGGCGAGGGCCGTTCAATTGTAAAAATACCTGAAATCAGTGATACACAAAGAATCAATTGTTAACTAATATCGCGAAAACTCAGTTTTTGTTTGTCCAAGGCTCGTGCCAATCCATTGCAATGCAGATGCATGGTGATCGCTTCGACACCCGCCGGTATCCATATTGAAATTGAGTCAAAAAACTCTGTATTGGATACATCATGTTGCATCACTGCAATGAGGTCGACGGTCATCGTGCACGCTCATTTTTTTTCTCTGGAAATCGAGCGCGAATTGCGAGCTCGGGAGCTGGCGGTATTTCTGCTTTTTACCGCTTGGCGCACTGGTTCGTTTCGCTGTGCTTGCTAATGCTTGCCTTTGGTGCAAATTCGGTGCTAGCAGGGCCGAGCGTCCAGTGCCCACCCAACCAGAGTTTCACCGTTGCTTCGGGAGGCACCTTCAAGGTTAACCAGTCGAACTGCAGCATCTTCGGCTTTACCTTGATGCCTGTCCCCCCGTCGCATGGCAGCATCCCCAACGTCGCTGGCAATGGGGATGGCATCGTGTATTACACGAATAACGGTGATGGAGCCACGTCAGATACTTTTACCTTGAGGGATGACTCAGCTGGTGATATCGTTTTTACCGTCACCGTTTTGCCACCATCCTCTCCCATCACGGTGACGCCGGCTAGTATGCCTGCCCCCATGATAGGGGCGGCTTTCAGTCAGACTATTGTGGCTACCGGTGGTGTCGCACCCTACAGCTACACGACTACTGGCCCTTTGCCTGCAGGCATCAGCTTGAATGCAAGCGGCGTGCTCTCAGGCACTCCGACGGCGACGGGTGTCTTTGTGTTTGGCATCAAAGTAACCGACTCGACCGCGGGCACGGCACTGACCACTACCAAAAATTATTCTTTTGACGTCGCTCACCCTGTGCAGACAATCATGCCTGCCACGCTGCCAGTAGCAGGGATGGCCACTGCGTATAGCAAGCAACTTTCCACATCTGGTGGTACGCCCCCCTATAGGTATGAGGTGGAGTCTGGTAGTTTGCCTATAGGCATAAATTTGTCGACCAGTGGCTTGCTATCTGGTACACCTCTTATGACCGGCAGCTCTGCGTTTGTGGTCAAGTCCACAGATAGCTCTGGAGGCGGTGGACCGTATCCCAAGACAACTCCCTACACTCTCGTAGTCAATGTGCAGGCGGAGCCAACTATTACTAGTGTGTCGCCAACAACGGGGCCGGCTTCAGGTAGCTTTACTGTCATCATCACTGGCACGAACTTGAGTGGTGCGACGGCTGTGACCTTTGGCGCCGCGGCCGCCAACTTTACGGTGAACAGTGCCACCCAGATCACGGCGACGGCGCCGGCTGGCGCGGGAACAGTCGATGTGCGTGTCACCACGGGTGGTGGTACCAGTGCCACCAGTGCTGCGGATCAAATCACCTACGTCCCAGCTCCGACAGTGAGCAGCATTTCACCGACCTCTGGGCCCGCCGTTGGCGGGACCTCGGTCATCATCACTGGCACGAATTTGAGTGGTGCGACGACTGTGTACTTTGGCGGCACTGCGGCCAACACCTTTACAGTGAACAGTGCCAACCAGATTACGGCGACGGCGCCGGCTGGCACGGGCACGGTAGATGTACGCGTCGCTACGAGTGGCGGTACCAGTGCCACCAGCGCTGCGGATCAGTACACCTATCTTCCGGTGCC
>ERZ724525.86-NODE-86-length-44788-cov-9.765408_pt1 | contig 44788 bp, 51 predicted proteins | sample MGYA00376058_ERZ724525 | MGnify/ENA primary metagenome ERZ724525 (study PRJEB28724, sample SAMN07190888) | wastewater metagenome | isolation source: influent of sewage treatment plant in Hong Hong | place: USA: Christiansburg, Virginia | collected 2016-03-01 ... | reverse complement strand
AATTATATACAAAAATATATTAAAAACACCTTAAAGAAATCTTAAATCTACCTTAAGGTGTTATGTTTTTGAACTAACTCTTTTATTATTGAAGGCTTAACATCTGTCCACTCATTAACTACTCTTCCTATTGTCTTAAGTTCTTTTAAAACTAGTGCCTCAACTTTTCTCCTTGAATATGATTTACAACTAAAGTAATAGAAGTAATCTCTATGTGGTGAGCAAGTTTGGTAGTTGGTTAATCTGCCTTCAAGATTTACAGTTATGCCTACTTTACTCCAACCAGGGTAGTTTCTATTTAGTATTATATATACAAAGCCTGGTGTTAGTTCCTTAAGTCTAATAGGCCTCTTATCTACAATGGTTGGTTCTGGTGTGTTTAATTTTCTTAGCTGTCTAATAGGCCTCTTATCTACAATGGTTGGTTCTGGTGTGTTTAATTTTCTTAGCTGTCTAAGTTTTAGTTTACTTAATTGGTTTGATTTAATTAAGTTGTAATGATTACTACACACCAAATAGTTATCAAGTACTGGATTTCCACAATATCTACAAATTTTATTCATACATTTATTATAATATAATTAACCTAAATTATACCTTAAATCAATTCTTAATTTAAACTTAATTAAATAAACCAAATTATAACACAAATCCATATCATTGTATTAATGAATTATTTGTGATTGAATTTGACCGGTTTCTGTTCATATATACAAGGTTTTTTTTGTTCTTGAAATTGCAACATACATCAATCTTGCATAATTTAAAAAATTATTTTTAAATATTGATTTTTGGACATCTTCTTTGTCAATAAATACAGTATCAAACTCACTTCCCTGTGATTTATGAACTGTTGTTGCAAAACTATAATCCATTATAAATGCTCTACCTAATGTATAGACATCACTAAACTTTGACCTATCTTTTAAGGCTTCTTCTTTTGCTTCTCTTAAAACTATATTTGCTTTTCCTATACCAACTATAACTGGATACATTTTCTTATTGTCATCCATTATAAATCTTATGTAAGGGTTATAGTATAAGTCAGACATTGCTTTGTCTAACCACTTTTTGTTAATTTGACTGTTCTGTAATATCAAGTCACCATTTTCAAAAGCATTTTTAAGGCAGTAGGGACTAACATTATCAACAAACTCAAGACATCTAACTAAATCTAACTTAGACCCCAACTGTACATCTTGTCCTTCATAACCATCTATGTTTAGTTCCATAGCAATCTTCTTGTTCCACTCACCTACTGCCTCATTTGTGTAAGCAAGAAGCCTATCACCTTGTTTAAACTTAGCTAAATTGAAGGGTTTTATGTTCTCACTGTGAGGTGTACTAAGGTCATCTTTGTTTTTACCTTCTAAATAGTGCACAAACTTAGTATAACAGTCAACTATATCCTTACTTTCTGCTCTGTATTGTACAGTTAGGTTGGTTGTTGTGTCTGGGTCAAGTTGAATTTGTCTTCCTTTTACTGGTAATAGTTGATATGGGTCAAGAAATAGGTGTAAAGTAACACTATCTGTCTCAAAATTATGTAATTCCTCAAGTCTAGAAGTAATTTCAGTAAGCATATCCTCAGACATCATACCAGCCTCATCAATAACTATATCAGTATAGAAATCTAATGGTTTATTTAGTTTGGCAGTTGAGTCAATATGAGAAATATGCTGAGCATCTTCATTAATTGTTGGTATCCAACCTAACAAAGAGTGTATAGTTTTACACTCTATGTTAACTTCACCACTATCTAACAACCTTTTTATTGCTTTATGTGTTGGACAAATAACAACTGAACTACTAGGTTTTAATTTACCAAGTAGTTCCAATAGTTTAGTTGATTTTCCAGTACCAGCATAACCAGTAGTATAATAAATATTCAATTTCTTGCCCTCTTTTCTAATTCATCTGTAATTACTTTATACAACTCAATTAGTTTATCAGTTGTTAAACTTTCAAGTATAAGCATATCAAGTAAATCTGCTCTGTACTCAATTGTGTTACCAGTTTGTCTTGCTCTTTCAATAACAACATTTGGATGTACCTCATACTCAAAAGGAAATCCTGGAAGTTCTATGTCTAGCATTTATACCTCCAGTAGTTTCTCTAACTGTCTTAATTTTATAACAATTGTTAGTAGAACAGTGTCATTTTTAATAAGTTGTGTAATTTCCTCTGAAGCCTTAATTTTTAACTTTTTAAGGTCTACCTCAAAGTCAGTTTCTTCAACACTTACAGTTGTATCACTATTTTTACCAATACTTCCAGCCTCTGTTACACTAGGTGGTTTTTCTGCTAAAGGCTCTTCAACTGGTAGCCACTCTTCCGCAACTGGTGGAAACATATCAAAAGCTGTAGTTGTCTCAACTTTTAAATCTTCAACTGTTAGTTCTGCAGTCTCTATTACACTAGTTTGCTTTTCTGTTAAGGTCTCAGTTAAAGTACTTTCATCTATAATATTAAATACTTTTATACTTCCATCTTCATTTATAACAAGGTTAAATGAACTTGCTCTGTCTGTATGAAATTGACCACTTAATTTAAAAGTATTTTCAATTCTACTAGTAACTTCTTCTGTAATAATACAATAAGTAGTGTCACTTCTAAGTTCTACTACTTCAAACTCAGAACCCTGTCCATTTTTAACTATATCTCCAACTTTTAAGGCTGTTACTGCAGTCTCCTCAGAAGGTTTAATATTTTCAACTAACTCTTCTACTGAAGTCTCCTCAGAGAAGTCTGCAACTGCTGGTTCTTTAAATACAATAATACCCTCCTCATTTATCTGCAGGTCAAGTTTACTAATGTGACCCATTCTATATTTTCCTTCATGAGTAAAAGTATAATCTTGACCTGAACCAAGAACTTTACAAACTATTGGATAAAAATTAGTATCATTAGTGCTTATAACTTCTAATCTTAAACCATTACAATTTTTAACTACATCTCCAATTCTTAAGTCCATTTTACACTCCCTGTAAATAATTGTTTGTCTAATTCTGGTAAAGCTTCAAACATAGCTTTTGCTAATAGTTGAATCTCCCACAACGCTTTCTTATCTGTTCTTAAACTTAAGAAGTTTTGTAAACTTCTAGCATTTATTGTCATAACTAATGATGTCTTATATGCTTCAGGCATACAGTATTTAGCTTTATCATTAGGAGTACCTCCTGTAAGTTCACCAAGTAGTACATTTCTTAGTCTTTGTAAAGCAAAAAGTGAGCTTATGTCAGTTTCTATATCACCAGTAAAGACAATATACTTTTTAGCTCTTACAGAATCAAAGTTACATAAACTACCCATAAAATAAGTAAAGTACTCATCCTTTGGTTGTTCCTGACTTAAAAAACTAGCTTCCTTTGTTAACTCTTTTAAAGTGTATCTAGTACTTTTAACTGTATAGCTAGCTATTCTGTGTCTTGCAACTTCTTGTAGACACGCTCTACTAATTCCATCAATATCAAAGTTATAAACTAAGTGTTCAATAACACTCTCATGTTTAAGTTGATTAGACACATTGTCTATTCTACTTAACCTCTTCTCATCAGTTGTATGTGGTGTATTTGAGTAACACTTACATATAGCTATATCTGCAACACTCAGTGGTGTGCTACTTAATAATTTAACTTCCATTTAACTCCTTTATTAATCTTAGTGATATACTTAAGTTAAGTATATTAGTAAGAGCAATCAACTTAATACATCTAATAAACCACCAGTGTTCTGTTAAATTGCCTCAACCAGAGGCTCACCTAATTACTAACTGGTAGTTCATTTACTTAAATACCAACAATTTTAATAAATACTGGTTCCTTTATTTTACAAGGCGTATGTCCTTTCCTTGTTACTATAAACTATAGTACCTTCTACTTGCTCTTATAAGCCTAGCATAACTTCCACCAATATCAGGCAAGCAATCTAAGTGTTGTTTAGGTGCAATAGCACTAACTAAACCTTGCTCAACATTATAGTTGTGGTCTAACTCTTGTATAGCCTTCTCTTTAACTTCTACTGGAGCATCACTAGCTTGTAGTTTAGCTCTTCTGTCTAAGTATCTTTTCTCTGCTTCTAATCTTTCAGGTAACACTTCTTTTCCTTTACAATTAATATAGTATCTTGTTGCAACTATGTTTGCCATTTTAAACCCTTCCTGGTGTCTTTCAATAGCCTCCCAAGTAGTGTATATCTCTAACACTAATCTCTTTGAAGCTAATTTTGAATAACCTTGGAAGGCATCTTCCTCAATTAGTAAAAATATAAAGTTAAGACAGAATATAAGACCATTTATAGTTACATTCTCATAATTAACTAACTTCTCCAACTTTAATATACCTCTTTCAAGGTGTCCAATAACCTCATTCCTAGGTACTGCACCTTTGTTGTGGTGCATTAACCTTAGTAATTCAGTCATCCTCTTGTTAGTCTCTTTCTCACCCTCATTCCAAGCATTGTAATAGTGATAACAAAGAACCAACATTTCTTTGTGTCTTGCTGTCACCTTTTAACTACTTCTAATATAATAGACTTGTTTAGTTTCCACCAGTCTAAGGCATTTGAATCCATATCAGATATTTCTTTATCAGTAAAGTTACCCCAGTCTTCTATGGTATGTGATTGACAGCCTATGTTTAAAGTTTGACCACAAAATGATATTAAATAAGTACCTAACTGAAGTGACTTAACCTCATTATTATTCCCTATACAATATCTAAGGTCAGCATCCCTAAGGTTAGCACGCCTAAGGATAGCACCACTAAGGTCAGCATCCCTAAGGTTAGCATCCCTAAGGTTAGCATCCCTAAGGTCAGCATATCTAAGGTCAGCATATCTAAGGTCAGCACCCCTAAGGTCAGCACCCCTAAGGTCAGCATCACTAAGGGTAGCACCCCTAAGGTTAGCACCCCTAAGGGTAGCACCCCCATATGTAAATATAATCTCTCCAGTTATCTTATGTTTAATTTCTACCATCTTATTCTCCTATGTGAAATTCTTCTTTCATATGTGGTGGAAAACCACTACTATCAATCAACCCATGTTCTGTCAATAACTCCTCACTAATAACAAGGTCTTGCTTCCTAACTCTAATCTCTGCTGAGATAGTTGCTGGCTTTAAAACATTATCATTATTAGCTAATAGTGCAGGAACATCATTATAGTCAATATCACTCTGTCTATCTAATAACCCAGGTACATTTATAAGGTGGTCATAACTTCCACCAACAGCATTCCACAACCTTAATCTATACTTAGAACCATGGCTTGAACTTCTAAGTAGAATTACACAATCACCTAAGTGTGGAAACATCCCCTTAAGCTTAGGTATGTTGGGTGTCTCATATGAAGCACCTATTGCCAGTGCAAACTTCTTAGCTAGTGGTATACCCTCTTCCATAAACTCATAATAGTCATTATCTATATTCTTCCATCTATCATTTCTGTGGTAGTCATTGTATGATATACTTCCAACCTCAGTAGCAAGGTAGTATGCAAAATCTAACTGCTCATTTATAATACCCTCTTTTATAGTCTTATCATCTATATCTAGTGAGTCACTAACTCTCTTTCTACCCCAGCCTACAACTAACCTTCTTTCTCCAACTGTCTCACTTGCAGGAACTATAACTTTATTCATAGTGATGAAAGGTGTAACCTCCTGAGGCACATCTGTACCCTTCTTAACACTTGAATACATAGACCTAATACCCTCGTGAAACTCAGACCCAAACTTATTTAGTGTTTGTATCACTGGTTTTAATAGTTGTGTACCAGCAAGGTGGTGAAACTCATCAACAAATAGAATATCTAAATTAACTAAATAGTCATTATATTTCTCTGTCAATATATCACCAGTTGTCTTTAGATATCTTTGGGTTGAAAATAGTGGTTTAATAACACCCTCTAACAAACCAGTCTTAAAACTATGTGGGACACCCATCAGTGCAAATATTAGTGCACTAGGATCTCTAGTAAGCATCTTATGCTTCAAGAAAGGCAAGAACAACTCGTGTGTCTTCTCATAACCCATCTGACTTTCTATAGCCTTTAATGTAATAGCAGGATGTTGAGGTGTCCTACCTAGTGGCATCTGCTTACTGTAAAAGGTAACCTGATTTAGCGTCCTTCTATATATGTTAAAACTTTGTCTTGTATCTAATGAGTTCTTAGAAGGCTCATTCAGTCCAAAGTCCTTATCAGGTCTATCTATAAGATTAACCAGTGGTGCCTTATCAACAACCTGCTTAACTATTTTCCTTGGTATTGTAACCTCAGCATTTAGCTCTGTTGTTATCTCTGCCGATGAGTCAAACAACCTAACCTGCCCTGAGTCTGTATTATGAACTAAGTATGTTGCCTTACCACCCGTATGCTTAGTCAAGACATATATATCCAAAACCTCATTATTAGTATTAACTACTGTAGAAGCCATATTTCTCCAATCCTCCTTATACACAAACTCCTGCTGGTCTGGCTTTATTATTTGACTCATCAGGTCAGCCTCATTCTTACTATGTGGTAGCATACTGTTTATAGTCTCAAGTATATCTCTATGCTGTGTCTCCGATATACCTATATCGTTCTTAAGGCTACCACTCAACCTTAGTAGCAGGTTGTGAGGTGTTCCATTATAATACTTAGGCTTATAAGGATACTCCTCACCATCAGGTGCATTAAAATCCCTCTTAAGGTCATTAGGCACTCTTTGAGCTATAAACTTGTTTATTATTCGTTCTGCACTATGCTTGTCCTTTGCATTAAAATCCTCAAACAAGAAACCTAACTTGCTGGGCTGATTAGTATGTTGAGGCAAGTACAGTCCCGACTCTCTAGCTGGGTTTATAGTTGTCTGTGGAGTGTCCTTGAACAGAGCCATAACTGCTAGCTGTAACTCCTCTGGTATAGGAACTAACTCATCTGTATCTCTATAACTAACCAACTCCTTTGTCTTGTTACCCTTATTACCCATAAATAGTAACTTACCTGCTGATGATAAGACATCTATAGCATCACCAAGCCCACCCTTATCTATCTGATATATGTAGTTCGTCATCCTATTGCTTGTGTAGTGATAAGTGAGGTGTAGCCCAACCTTTCCAACACTCCTACTATGTACTAGTGGTTTCTGATGAGGAGGTAGTGAGGCAACTATACTCTCAATCATCCTTGCTTTCTCACTGTCATAGTCCACATCAATAGTTATTAGTGCTGGCTCACACAACCCATGAACTATACCAACTGCCTTCTCTTCTATTGCTAACAATTCTCTGAATGAACTAACCTCCAGTAATGTTTCTGGGTTCTTACTCCATGACTGCTCAGTAACTAATGCCTTGTTTGTAGATAGCACTTTAGCCTCAGGCTTCAACCCTCTTGCTGTTAGCTCCTCACTGTTGTAAAGGTCATTTGCTCTTACTAGTTGTCCACCAAGTGTAGCATACTTAATTACCATTTGCAAACCTTATATAACTTATTATGTTTGATAGCTTACTACCACTTGTTATATCACCACCTGATAAATACTTCAATTCATCTGCTAGGTCTCTGTAACCTACTATATCACCATACTTTACCACTATCCTACTATGTTCCCTCATATAGTTTAAAATGGTCTGATACTTCTTAAATGGTGGAAGTTTAAGCATAAAAGGCAAACAAGAGTCCTCACCAGTCTCATTAATATACTGCATAATATCAGATAGTTTTGAGTCACTAATTTGTTTACTTTTTGGAAACATATTGTTTAATTCCTCAACTGTATTAACTAAACCATTAACTCTAATTTTAAACTTAATTTCTTTTTGGTTATTATGTATGTAACTAATTAGTTCCATTTCTCAACTCCTCCTCAATATACTGGCAAATATTACCTAGTTTCTGTGAACTAATCTTATCTCCACACTTACTTATACCAGTTAATGTTTGTGCTGTAACCCCATAGTTGTTAAGCCTCTTGTGAACTATTATTGCCCTTGCATTTGACCTAATATATTCAATTATTGTCTCATTCTCTCCAGGTTCAGGCAAGTAATTTGTAGTGTTAACTATTTCTGGTTTAACTAATAAATAATGCACTATATGTAAAAGTTTTGTTCCAGACATTTTATCAAAGCAAGTGTTACTTTCTGTTAGTAGTTTTGCTAGTTGTGCATATGTATAAGAGGAAAGTATTGATTTCTTTATAAATTCCTGATTATGGTATATATAATTTTTAATTGTTTGTCCGGGTTGGAAATCGGGCATCTTATCTCCTTTTGTTTAATTATTTTGTAATTGTATTATTTTTACCTTAAGGTTGCCTTATTTTGATATATTTTATTATTGAAATTATGAAATTAATAATTAAGGAAATCTTAAGGTTCCATTGTTTAACATTAAGGAGATGTAAAGGTTAAGGAAACATTAAGCCTACATAATTATTTTTCATTGGTTAAATAATATTTGTCAATAATATCAATAATGAAATGTTGTAATATATCAATATATTTGGGTTTACTGTTCTTAACAACACGTTTTAAAATATTTATTTTTTATTTTTTTCATATATTGATATATTGATAAATGTATATATAAAATTTAGTACTTTAAGGTTAGTTTAAGGAATGTTATGATTGTAACATTCCAACCTTAGCAAGCCTTAAAAATTTATCATCTGATAAATCAAACCAACCTTGTACTTTATCAATGTTTAGTCCATTAGTAAACTCTACTGACCATAATTTTCTATCAATAAACCTTCTCAACACAACCACACCATCATCATTAACAACAATGACAGTTTTGCTAACAATAACATCCTCAGGAGGTACAATTAGTGTTATAACATCATCAATTCTTTCTACTGGCATATTTTTAAACAACTCATTATCTCTATCTTGTTGTTCTAACATTTTTTCTAGCATTCTGTCTGTGTGCATAATATAATCCTAATATAATAAAAATTTATCATTTCAAATATTGATTTAACACATAATCAAAAATGTGCATAATCATTGTTTAAATTGATTGTACAAGGTTTTAAATGAATAAAGGATACATTGTATCAATAAACATTAAAACCTTGTATAATCAATCTCAAGGATATCTTAAGAATTATTATATGGTTGTTATATAATGAGTGTTAAAAAAATAGTGAGGTCATTATAACCCCACTAAAAGGTGTCCTTCCAAAGGAAGTTCACTTACTATGCTTCTTCAGTTGTTTGAACTAAATCAACACCTAAATGTTCTGCTAACTCCTCAATAGTAGCAAATCCATCAACTAACCAAGAGTCCTCAAAAACAACTGGTTGTGCTCTGAACGCTTTAGCTTCTTGTAGTGCAACATCATAAGCCTCAAACTTAGCAACTTTTTCCTCAATATCTTCTAATGTTCTTGCTTCCTCTAAAATTGATTTAGCAGTCTCTTCCATTTTTTTACTTTCGTTGTATAATTTACCTTTAGCAGAGTCTGCTTCTTTAATGCAAGTAGTGTTTTTGCTAAATCTCTCAATATCAAAGAACATACCAGTAACAGTACATTTTCTACCTACAATAACCTCACCATCTCTTAAAATTGTAACCTCTTTTGGACCAGTTGAAACTGATGAAGCATAACCAAATTTGTTAGTGAACTCTTCTAATTGTTCTGAAGTCAATACACCTGCTAAGAATGCTAAAGGTGCTACCATTGTTTTTTTAATTTCTCTTGCTATTTTGTTTTCCATTTTGTTTTCCTTTTTGGATTGAATTTAGTTAAATATACTGGCGAGTATACTTAATATAATTCAATGTGTTTGTATTGAAATTATAAGATAAGATAGCTTAGAGCTACCTTAACATTTTGAACCATTGTTTTAGCTTTAATTGATAATTTAACATTGTGTTATGTCAATAAATGACTCCATCTCTTAAGTTGTTTAGTGCAAGTTTGTACATCCTTATTGTTTGTATATATAAAATTATAATATAACAAATATTAAATCTACCTTAAATTATGTAAGTATTTAAAGTATTTGTTATATTGGGATTTTGTATATATTATATATGGACACGTGTGAATATCATAATAAACCTTAAATTGTGCTTAAATGATTGGATTAGTTGCTGTCATTCATAGGTTTCCTTATAATTAGCTTATGTCAATGTAGGACTGTAATGGTGAGCACTTTAGTACCCATTAGGTTATACTTGATTAATTTGGTAGTGATTATATTATGTATGATTGTTCTACTTGGCTTAATTTGTAGTAGAAATTCTTCTGGCTAAAAGACTAGTGGGTAGGGTGGAAGGCAGGGATGGGCATTTCTTGTTCCAACCTTAATTTTCAATTTTTAAAAATTCTCAATTTCCATTATATGCTTATTATATACCCAATCCTTTACAGCCTCACCATTCAACCATACCAAATACTAACCATACCAAATACTAACTTAAGCTCTTTTTAAGGTAAAAAATCATACAATTAAATAAAAAAGGAAATCCATTATGCAGTTAACCATAGATGCTTCCCAAGCAGACATACTAAAATACTTAAACGACTTTAAAGTCCACGCCCTTAACTATGCTATGAACACAATTACTGATAAAAACTCAGTACACCTTGAGCCTCGTGAAGTAAAATCATTAGTGGATATAGTTCTATCACTTGAGGACTCAATCAAAATAGATGACACTGAGGGTAAACAAGCTAGAACAATAAAACGACTACTTGACCGGTATACATCTGGTTCTGAGGAGGACAGTATAGTTCATAAGAGTTCGGGCATAACTGTAGGCTCTTTAGAGTCTGCATCTATACCTTATACATTGGAGTCTACAAATGAGCACTAATGAGGCAGAAAACTTTATAAAGAACTACTTAGTTAAGCCTGAGTGGAGGCTGGACAACCTCTACACTATAATTAACAAAGAGGATAAGAAAAGGATACTCAAGCTGAACTATGCTCAGAAGGTACTACTTAGTGTAAGTCACCCTAAGACAATAACACTTAAGAGTAGGCAGCAGGGTATATCTACATTTAAGGTGGCGGAGGGTTTAGATAAGTGTGTATACAATGACTATACTCAGGCGGGGATACAGTCGTACGGGCAGTCGGAGAGTAAGAAGCTGTATAAGAAAGCATTGCTGATGTGGGAGGAGTATGACAAAGACATCCTTGACATATTAGAGATAAAACTTGTTAGTGCTAATGCTGAGGGATTAACATTCAGTAATGGGTCAGTTCTAAAGATTGGTAACTTTAGGGGAGATACACTATCAAGTCTTCATGTTTCAGAGTTAGCTAAGATTGCTAAGAAGTTTCCAGAGAAGGCTGATGAGCTTAACACTGGAGCATTTGAGGCAGTAAGTACAAACAGTAGTATTAGTATTGAGTCAACAGCAGAGGGTGCAGCAGGATTGTTCTATGATATGTGGAGAAGAGCAGAGAGAAGATTAGCATTAGTGGGTCTTGAAGGTTTAACTCCACTGGATTTTTATCCTATATTCCTTAGTTGGACTGATGACCCTGACTGTAATATGGAAGCATATTATGAGCCTACAGCTGATGATGAGGAGTACTTCCTTGAGGTTGAGAAATACAACAAAAAACAACTAACACAAAGTCAAAGAAACTGGTGTGCTGCTAAGAGGTCAAGATTAGGTGATATGTTTGATAGAGAGTATCCATTTTGTCCTGATGCTGCATTTAGAGTAAGTGTTGAAGGAACATATTATAAGAAACAGTATGAGAAATTAGTTAAAGACAAGAGAATTAAAAAGGTTGGGTATACACCTGGGTATCCAGTGTTTGCTGTGTTTGACCTTGGAATAAATGACACAATGGTCTTAGGTTATTGGCAGTTAGTTGAGGGTGTACCACGACTTATTGACAGTTATAGTAATAGTGGAGAAAGAATAGAACACTATGTTGAGGTAATGAGACTACAACCTTACAGAATAGACATGGTGTATCTTCCTCATGATGCTGAGGTTACTGAGTTAAGTACTGGACGAACAAGGGTTCAAGAGTTTCAACGACTAGGATGTTTCTGCCAAGTACTTAGTAAACTAAGTTTACAAGAAGGTATTAATGCTACAAGACAATTACTTGATATTGCAGAGATTAATGACAAGTGTGAGGATGTAGTTGATGCTATTCAACTATATAGGCAGAAGTATGACAAGAGATTGAAAGTATTTTTGGGTATTCCAGAGCACGATGACCACTCACACCCTGCAGATATGGTAAGATATGCTTCATTAGCATTAGGTTTTTACAAAGTTGATAACTCAGTTACACCTGACCCTAGAGAAGTATATAGAAAGAAAAAATATAGTTCATCTAAAGTTGCATATTAAGGTCTATTTAAGGTTCATAATGTTATAATATGTTTTATAACAACAAATTTAAAGGAGTTAAGAATGGATAATCCAGGTAACGCTGCTATCTCAGAAACTGCTAATGTCTCTGATATAGTTAAACAAATTACTACAGATGAGGCAGGAAATTACATATTTCCAACTGGTGTTGAGCTAACAGAAGAAATGAAGTTTGCTGCTACAGCAGAAAAAAGACGCAGAGATACACAAGCTGAGTTTACAAAAACTCAAAAAGCTAAAATAGCTTTAGAAGCTGAAAATGCAAAGTTGAGAGAAACATTACTAAAACAAACTATTGTGTTTAGTCCTGAAGAAGCAGAAGAACTAGAAGATTTAAAACTTGAAAACCCTGAAAAGTGGAGACAAAGATTAAATGAGTTAGAACAGAAAGCTATTGAGAACAGACAAACTAGTATTAGTACTATATCTACTGAAGTAAAAACTCAGGCAGAACTTAACTTTGAGGTGTCTCTGCGTGGTCAAGTTTTAGAAGATTTCAATAAGTTCCATGGAATTAGTCTAACTGAAGAGTTACTCACTGAAGAAGTGCCTAATAGAATTACTAAAAAACTTGTAGATGGAAAAGTTTCTTATGAAGAGTACTTAGAGGAATGTTTTACTTATCTTAAAACTAATAAAGCTATTAAAGAGGAACAAGTAATGGAAAATCCAAACCTAAATAGAATTAGTGGTGGTAAAGAACCAGGTAAATTTGATGCTGAGCCTTCATTAAAAACTGCATACAAAAATGATTTATATTAAAAAGGATAACAAATGAGTGGAAAAGTTAGATTAGGAAGTGACTTAGAAAGAAAAAAGTGGCTTAGAGATGGAATCAAACCAGCTGCCTCAAAATCATTTTGGGGACCATATACATCTTCTAATTCAACAGCAATTGTTTACCAAGAAAATAATTCAGAAGCAGGTTCAGGACACACAGTTGTTTTTGACTACTCTGGTAAATTAACTGGTAAAGCTGTTAAAGGTAAAGATACAGCATATGGTAAGGGTGAGATTAAAAGAAAATTCTCTGGTTTAATTACTGTTGATAGATACAGAATTCCAGTAGATAATGGTGATAAGTTCGATGGTAAAAACATTGGTGACTTAACAATTAATGAGCATTCAGACTCAAGAACAAAATTAGCTGACTTATTTATCAGATGGAAAGACCAAATGTTATTTGATGCTGCTCAAGGTTCAATAGGTGCAGTTGCAAAAGCAAAACCATCTCATATTTACAGCTTAAGTACAACATTTGATTACTCATCAATGTTACTATTAGAGCAAGCAGTTAAAACTGGTTTAGGTTTCAAAACTTCATCAGCAACTGGTGCAGTTACAACTACTGATGCAGCTAGAAGAGCTCCATTAGAACCATTTAAAACTGAAGGTGGAGAGGATTTATTCTTATTCCTAGTTGACAGTTATATGGCAACAAAATTAAAAACTTCAACTGGTTATCAAAACCTTGTATTTAATGCAGATGTTAGAGGAAATAACAACAGAGCAATTACAAGTATTATTGGTAAAATTGGAAGATTTGTTATTGTTGAAGCATCTGACTTCTTTGGTGCTACTGAAGGTGCAGGAAACTTTGGTTTAGAAGACTCTGAGGTAGAAATTGCTGGATTAAGAAAGTATTCAACTAATGGTACTTACAATGGTGCAACTGGTTTAGTAGCTTGGGAAGGTCAAACTACATTTAGTTATGCAACACCAGGAAATATTGTTTCAAGAGGTTTAATCCTAGGTCAAAGTGCACTACAGGCTGCATTTGGAAAAATGCCTGATTATAAATTCCAAGAATCAACTGACTTTGGTATTACATCTGAGTCTGCTATTGAATTCTGGACAAATGCACAAAAAACTGTTCTTACACTAGAAAGTGGTGAAGACTATAAACAAGCTAAGATTTCTAATCTTGATTATGGTGTTATTGCAGTTGATTTAATTCACGTTTAAGGATAAACTATGCCTCAAGTTAATTTAAAATATGTAGCAAAAAATGGGAAAAAGGTTTCTAACTCTGTTTCAACAGCAGTTATTAAACCTTCTTCATTAATTGTAAAAGATGGAGTTGCAACAGCTGGTACACTAGCTGTTGGAGATGTAGTTACATTATTAACATTACCAGATAATGTTGATGTAACTAATGCTTATATTTATGTAAAATCTGCTCCAACTGGAGGAACACAAACATTTAATATTGCAGTTGGTGGTACTGATGTAGTAGCTGCTGTTGCATTAGGAACTGCAAATGGTGTATATAAAGGTGGAACCCCAGCAAGAGTTAATTCTGGTACATCAGGTGATGTTACTATGACATTAGGTGTTGCTCCACTTACTGATGGTGAGATTAGAATTGTTGTTGAATATGTTGAATACAACAAGTGTACTGGCGAGTTAACAGCGTAAGAAATTAGGCAGTCTTTTGACTGCCTAATCTCTTTTTTAAAAGATAATTTGAGTTATATTTTATAAAGGAGATTCAATGAGTAGAGTTCAGTCTATTATTGATAATGCAAGAATAGTGTTATCTGATACTAATAAGACTAGATATAGTGACCAAGTACTTGTAAAGTACCTAAATGATGGTCTCAATGACTTTGTATTAAATACAAAAATACTTAAAGAAAGACTGTTTCTTGAATTAAATACCACAGCAGCTATATATGACTTAAGTCCTTATGTATTAGAATTTTTACGATTCCAGTTTATGACAAAAGTTATACCAGTAATGTCCCAAGAGGAACTAGATAAACTTGATAAGGACTGGCAAAACACTGTTGGTGATGAGGTAAAGTGTGTTACTTTAAGTGATATGAAAAAAGGTTTTCTAAGGATTTATCCACGGGTAACTCAAGGTGCTGATATTATTGACCAAAATAGTTTATATGGTGGTTTAGTTGATATAACTATTAATGATGATGACTACCAAATTCCATCTATAAATGATATTGACTCAGGACTTGAAAATTACTTAGTAGTGTTTGTTGTTAAAAAGCCTAAATTATTAACTCTATCTACAACTGATTCTGAGTTAGAACTAGGTTCTGAGTATGATTTAGCACTTGAGTATTATATAACAGCAAGAGCATTAAGATCTGATATGGATTCACTAAATAGGGCATTTGGTTCAGAACAGTTACAGTTATATAATAATTATGTTGCTGAGGCTTCATTAAGTAATACTACTGGTAATCAAAGTGTTGGTGAAAGAGTTGTTAATTATAGAGGGAGAATTTCTTGAGACAAATAAACATAAACAGACAATTAATGGGTTTAGAAGACTTAACCTTTGGTGTTGGTACTGAAACTCAAACAAGAGCAGGACAATCTGTAGTAGTTACAAAGATTAATGCTGGTAATTTACCATTTGATGAAACTCAAAGTTTGTTAGACTGGGCTCAAAGTGCAGATTTACCAAAACTTAGTGCTATGTTAGATGAGTTAATTGCTATATACAATAACTTAACTATGTTAGGTAATGTAGAAGGCAATCTAGTTATGCTAAATGCAGTAGAAGATAGTTTAACTATGTTAAATAGTATATATACTAACATTAGTAAAATACAGACTGTAGATACTAATATGGCTAAGATACAAAATATAGGCACTCATATGCCTGAGTTATCTACTATCTATACTAATTTAGCAATGCTACAAGCAGTATATAATAACTTAATTATGTTAAATAATGTGGAAGATAACTTAGTAGCTATAAACTCAGTTAATAGTAACTTAACTCAGCTATTAGCTATATATACCCAAGTTATACCTAATTTAACTGAGTTATTACAAGTTAATGAAAATGCAGCACAAGTAGCTGCAGATAAAATAACAGTAAATACAGATAAACTAATTGTAGCTCAAGATAAAGCTGATGTAAGTGTTATGAAGTCAGCAGTAGAATCTATATATGATAGTTTTGATGATAGATTCTTAGGAGCTAAGACTACAGACCCATTAGTGGACAATGATGGTAACCCACTAGTAGATGGGGCACTATACCTTAACTCTTCAGCTCATGCTTTAAAAGTATATAGTTTAGATAATACTACTTGGTATACAATTCCTCAAATATACTTATCAGGCTTATTAGATGTTCAATTAACTTCTATTACTACGGGAGATATATTAAACTGGAATGGAACTAAATGGGTTAATACAAGAACACCTAAGTTTGATACTGTACAACTAGCTGGAGGTACTGGAACTGAAGGTACGCTAAGTTGGAATACAGATGAAGGAACAGTTGATATTATATTGCCTAATGGTAGTGTATTACAAGTTGGACAAGAAGGAATTAGAAAAGTTAGAAATAGCACAGCAAGTACTATAACTAATGGTACAGTTGTAATGTTTGATGGAACTATAGGTAATAGTGGTAGAATTAAAGTTAAACCATTTACTGGTGGATTTAATGAAGCATTATATGTATATGGAATAGCTACTCAAGATATAGTAGCAGGTGCAGATGGTATTATAACAACAGAAGGTAAAATTAGAGGCGTTAATACAACTGGTACACTAGTTGGTGAAACTTGGGCTGCTGGAGATATACTTTATGCTAAACCTAGTAATGCTGGAGCTTTAACAAAAGTAGTGCCTAGTGATAATCAACTTAAAATGGTTATGGCCTCAGTAATACATGCTCATACTAGTGGTACATTAGAGATTAGATTTACTCCAATTAATGAGAATACTTGGTACACAAAGGTTCAAACAGATACTTTAATTGCTGGTAAAATCCCAAAAGTTACAACACCAATAACAAAATCTATACCAAGAATAAAATCTGATGGTACTATTGAAAATAGTGCAATAACAGTAGATGACTTAGGTAATATTGGAAGTGCAACTCAATCATTTAACGGTTTTGGTGGGACTGGTCTTAAAAACTATATTATTAATGGTGGTATGATGGTAACTCAAAGAGGTACTGTATTTCTTATTCCAGCAGGAGGATATGCTTTTACTGTTGATAGATGGCTTGTAGAAAATACAACAAATCAGACATTAACTGTGCAATGTGGTGTAGGATTTACTGTTAATTTGCCAAGTGGAAAAATTGCTCAAAGAATGAGATTTTCATTTGATACAGCACCAACAAGTGGTGCTGTTCTTGTGTCTCAAAAAATAGAGGATGTAGCAAAAATTGTTGGCTTATTTACTCAATCTTGTGTAATGGCATCATCAGAGTCATTAAATATTGTTTCCACAATTAATCAAAATTTTGGAACTTCTGGTAGTCCTATGGTGCAAGCATATTTTCCATCTTTCACTATAGATAGTACAACTGTAACAAGAAAAGCTACTATAAGTGTTCCATCAGTAGAAGGGAAAACAATAGGTGCTAATAACAATGCACAGTTAGTATATTCAATACCAATAAGAACAACTAATGGATTAGCATTTGCACAAGTTCAGTTAGAAGAAGGTTCAGTAGCTACACCATTTGAAAATAGACCTTATGGATTAGAATTAAGTTTGTGTCAAAGATATTATCAATCTTACTTATCAAAAAACTTAGAACAAGGTACAAGGGTATTTCACAAAAGAATTAACTCTAACATAGCTCAAATTTTAGTATTCGATAATATACAATTCCCTCCTATGCGAACTTTACCAACTATCTCATTAAGTTGTCTGAACGGTTCTACTACTAGGGTAAATGGAGTTTCTAATAATGGAGTAATTGAGATTGATTGGGCAGTCTATTGCGAATCCATATCATCATTCACCATTTGGAAAGGTATTACACCTGGTATTAATACTCCATTAGCGTTTGATGCTGTTTTATCAGCAGAAATTTAAGGAGAAATGAATGTATAAATTACTAGGAACAAATTCAGTTAAAAGATTAGAAGATGGAGCTTATATTCCATTTGCAGATGGAAATTCGGACTATGAGCAATATAAACAATGGATAGAAGAAGGCAATACACCTGAACCTGAATTTACAGAGGAAGAACTAACAGCTCGAGAATTAAATGAAAAGATTAGTACAGCTAATAAATACTTAAGAGAGACAGATTGGGTTAATGCTTATAAGATAAGACATGATTTAGGGTTAGATTTAATTCCAGAATCTTCTTCTAAATGGAAATTAATTAACAAAAGAACAGACTATATAGAGTTCTTAAAGGATGTTTAATGGGTGAACGACTAGAAAGTAAGGTAGATGAGCATGATAGAATGCTTGTTGAAATGCAAACTATACTAAAAGGTATGGCAGAAAGCCAAAATAAAATGGCTGCGAATATGGGTAACATGGCTCAAGCCATAAGTAAAATAGACTTATGGCTTGAAAAGATAACTAATCTTGATGGCAATACAAAGGAGTCATTTAAAAGAAGTTATAAAGTTATTCAGGAACTAGAGGATAAAGTTGATGAAGGTTTTAAGGACCTTGAAGTAGCTAGATTCTTTAGTAAGTACCCTAAACTATTATTATTAACAGTTATGGGATTTTGTGTATTAAATATAGAACCAATTAGAAAAATAATTTTTGGAGGTTAATATGATAGATATAGACCTAGGTAATATAGGTAATGTTCTTACTGCAGCTAGGGAAGCAATAACTGGTGAAAAAATAGTTGACCCTATAGAGAAAGCAAAGATAGACTTACAACTTGAACAATTAAATCAAGCATTAGTTACTGGACAGTTAATGATTAACCAAGAGGAAGCTAAATCATCAAGTGTATTTGTAGCTGGTTGGAGACCATTCATTGGCTGGGTTTGTGGTACAGCATTAGCATTTCAGTTCTTAGTAACTCCAATATTAATGTGGATTTGTTTAGCACTAAATGTAGTTATACCTATACCTCCTACATTAGATTTAGGCAGTTTAATGACAATTTTAGGGGGTTTATTAGGTTTAGGTACTTTACGTACATTTGAAAAAGTTAAGAAAGTAGTAAGGAATAAATAATGGCAAGCTTAGAAAAGTCTATGCTTTTACTTAAACAAGTAGAACATAAAACTGTTAATAAGTTGCTACATAAAAATGAAGGTGAGCATGGTCTCACCTTTTTTGGAATTTATGAAGCAGCTCATCCAAACTGGAAAGGGTGGAATATCATAAAAAGATATTTAGCTAATACACCTGATATTGAACAATGTAGTGTTATATTATCTAATGTATCAGACTTGACCCAATTAGTATATGAGTTTTATAGAAGAGAATTCTGGAACAAAGCTGATTTGGATTCTATAATAGACCAAAGAAAAGCTGATGAAATCTTTATATTTGGTACAAATGCTGGTATGCCTATTGCTATTAAAAAAGCACAGGAATTAGTTGGTGTAACTATTGATGGAGATGTTGGGCCTAAAACTATTAAAGCTATAAATGACTTTGATGTTGAGAAGTTTGATGTATTCTATGATATAGAAGAAAAAGAACATTATGATACTTTAATAGCTAGAAGGGATGCCTTAAGAGTAAATCAAAAGGGTTGGTATAACAGAGCAGAGTTTGTATAGGAGATACTATGACTATTAATGATTTCTCAGGTGGTTTGTCTAAAAGGCTATCACCTAATTTAATACAAGTAAATGAAAGTACAATTTGTACTAATGTTGATTTAACATCAGGTATAATAAAACCTTTAAAAGACTTAACTGCTACAAATAAGACAATACCTCTAAATAACCCTGTGTTTACAGAGTTTAAGGGTGTTTATCTAAGTAGTAACTCAGGTACAAGTTATGTTGAGTTTAATGATTCTTTATATATAGCTAATGGTATTAATACTGTTAAAAAGACTTTAGATGGAACAAACATTTATGATGTTGGACTAGTTAGTCCTGGTACTAAGTTAACAACAACATCAAACTTTAGTGTTAGTTTTACTTTAAGTAATATTTTAAGTGGTTCTGGTATTACATTTACCTCTGGCACTTACTCATATCTAGTACAGTATGAAACAACAGCTGGAGATATTGATTACCAAGAATTGTCTTTTTCATACTCAGGTACTAAAGGTGTTAGACTTACTATATCAACTATGACTAATATTAAGACAGTTACACTGTATAGAAAAGTTGATACAAAGTATAGACTAGTTGGAGAAAGTACCTCAAGTTTAACTATTAATGATGTTATTTTTGATATAGGAACTAAGTCTGTAACAACACCCTACAAACAAAGTATTGGTACAAGAAACTATGTATATACTTATTATTCAAGTATAACTGGTTTTGAGTCAGCTCCATCACCAGCATCTGACGACTTAGCTGTTAAACTAAATAATGTTATTGTAACTGGTTTTGTATCCCCTACTGATCCAACTGTTGATGCTATAAAATTGTATAGAGTAGGTGGAACTTTAACTGACTTATATCTAGTTGCAAGTTTAGCAAAAACAACAACTACATATACTGATACAAAGTCTGACCTACAAGTATTAGACACTGGAGAGCTATTAGTTACTACTGGTTTTATAAAGCCTAAGACTGGGTTGAAGTTTCTTACTGAGTATAACTCAGCATTGTTTGGTTCAATAGACAGTACACTATACTTTAGTAATTCAGGACTAGTTGACCAATGGACAGAAAATAACTTTATTGTTTTTCCTGAGCATATTACAGCATTAGGTGTTACACAAAATGGTTTAATGGTGTTTTCTAGAAACAAAACATGGTTATTAGTTGGTGATAGTTTAGCTAACTATAGTAAATATTTACTAAATGCTAATCAGGGTTGCATAACCAATTCAACTGTATCCTATGTAGAAAATAACCTACTATGGTTAAGTTTAGATGGAATTTGTGTTTCACAAGGTGGAGGTATTGAGTTATTATCTTGGGCAAAATTAGGAAAGGTTATAGTTAACCCAACAATAGCAAAAGTATATGAGAATCAGTACTTTTTGTTTCACTCAACTGGTGCAATAGTAGTTGACTTTAGGAATGGTGTTAGATTCTATGAATTAAGCCAAATAGTTAGGGGAGCATATTATAGTTCATCTTATGATAAACTCTATTTATTAAAACCTAATGATATAGGTATGTATGAGTATAATAGTGGTGCAAACTTAACTTTTAACTATAAAACTGGTTGGATAGGAGATGGTGGGACAACTAATCTAAAAACATTTAAAAATGTGTATATAAGAACAACTGGGTCAGTTAGTCTTGATTTATATTTAGATGGAGTTGTGGTTGGTACTTATACATTAACACCTGGGTTTAATGATATTAAATATCCTCAGACTTCTTGTAGAGGATACTTTACTGAGTTAAGGTTCTATGGTACTGGGTCAGTTATTGAAGTTAACTTTGTTGCAGAAGGAAGACAAAATGGGAGGTAGTATACAAGTACCAAATAACATAGAAGATAAAACAATACTAAAAAGGTTTTTAACTGATTTAGTATTGGGTATAAATAGTAATACTTTATTCTCAGGTAATGTACAACAGCAAAATGCTGCTCTAGTAGACATACTACAGAATAACCCTACTTTAGATTTTCTTAACTTAGTGTCTAAACTAACAGAATTAAGAACAGATATATTAACTTATGTAGAAGATAATTTAGAAACAGTTATTTTACAAAATACAGAGGATGTAGCTGTAATTGCTGAACAGTTTGGTACATTCTATAAGCAAGCACTAGCTGCATCATGGTATGGATTAAGTGTTAAAGCTGGAGGAGCTGTAGCTGGATTAGAGATAGGTAGTTTAGATCCAGATGTTACAACACCTAATGATGAAAAGAGCTATTTTAGAGTTATAGCAGATAACTTTATAGTTGGTAGAGCCTATGAAGACTTAACTCAAGAAGAGAAAGACTATTTAAGTGCAAATGGCTTGCCAGCATTTGGTACAGTATATAATGCAAGTAAACAACCAGTACCAGCTTTGATTACTACTTGGTCTAGTTCAGAACATGTATATAAACACTACTTTAATGGAATAGTTCAGTTTAGTAATATACAAAATGCTAACTATGCTGGTGCTATTAATAATGGTACTACTACTATAAATGGAGGCAAGGTTGAAGCTAATACATTAAGTGCCAATAGATTAACTCCATCAACTAATGGTTCTACTGTTTGGAGTGGTGGAGCATTAGTGTCTCAAAACTTTAATGGTAATTCAGTAGGTAATATAGGTAGTCCTACTCAGGGTTTTAGACTCAGTAGTAATGCATCTGGAACAAGTGATGATCCAAATATTTATGGTGCTTATATTAAAGGTGGAACTATTGATGGAATAACCTTAACTGGTATATCTTTAAATGTTAGTGATGTACGTATTAAAGCTGATGGGTATCCAAATAACTTTGGTGATATTTTTATAAAAAAACTCTATACATCTACATCAAGTATTACCTCTGATAGATTTATTGCAAGAAATTATTTGTCAGGGTATAATACACTAAGGGTATGCTCATCACCAGCAATTTTCAATATACTTGTTCAAGCCCATGGTTGGAGTACAAGAAGAGATCCTACTGGAACAACAATAGTAACAAAAACTTATTGTTATTTAGATGTTAGCCTTGATCAAGGTGCAACTTTTACAAACTTAACTTCTAATAATGCTGATTTTGGTTATGCATCAATATTTTATACTTATAGTTATACTGGTACTTCTACGGTTGAATTTAGGATGCGAGTATCAAATACCAACACTACTCAACCACCAGTTGGCGCGATGGAAATTAGTTTAATAAACAATTAATCTATTTTTACTTATTATATTTTATATAATATATTAAATAAGTAAATTTAATATTTAGAATAATAGCTTTATATTAAACACTTTGTAATGCTTTCTAATTATAGTTTAGTTAGCAGTTAAATATGTAAATTGATTGCTAATGGTAATTTTATTGTAAATAGACTAAATTAAATTTAAAATAAGGAAAATAAAATGTCATATACGCATACAAATATAAGTTTAGAAACAACATTAGATGTTGTATCAAAATACAAAGAGTTGATAGAAGTATCAGCTGATGGTGATAGCTTATATATCAGAGCCAGGTAAGTAGTTTAGCAATTAATGGTAGGATTATAAATATAATAATTAATAACATAATATAAGGAAAATATATGGCAACAATATTAATAGAAACAGACTTAGACGTAGTCTCAAAACTACGTCTACTGGTTGAGGAGGCTCTAGGGCCTGATAGCGTGTATATTAGAATGAAAGAGACTCTAATAGATCTAATAGATAAGAGCGAATTAAAGGGTACAGATAGAGCTAAAGTAGTAGGTGATACAATAGCACAAATGAGTGCTAGTATAACTGCTAATGTAATGAATATAGGATTGCAGTGGAAGTGCAACTGACCCTAATATCTATGGAGCCTATATTAGGGGTGGTACTATAGAAGGTACCAGTATTAAAACTTTAACAGACTCAGGACAACTTACTGAATTTAGTACAGCTAATTCTACTAGCATAGTAAACCAAACTAATGTATCATTTGATATAATTATACCAATCTATGGATATAATTATTCAGGAAGTGGTTACAAAGTTAAAAAATACTCTAATAATAATAAAGCATTAATTAGTGGAGCAGCGCCAACTGGTACAAACTTTGGTGCTACTGTTACAGAGATAGCTTATGCAAATTCTGGTCTTGTATATTGTACACTTACTATGTATTCAGGAAGCACAAATTTAGGTAGTTATACATTTACTAATTCACTTGGTAGGCATGACTGTACAATTAATGGCACACAATTTGCTGTTTATGTTACTACCCAGGGGTGTGGATTATATATAGTTAATAACTTATTATGTGTTGATAATCTAACTGGTTTTCCTGAGTTTAAATTGTCTATTTCATTTTCTGGAGGACCTACTTCTTCAAACCCAAAGCAGTTTAGTTTTGTACATATGAATAATAATTAACCTTTATTTAAGGTTAATTATGTTAAAATAAATCAAAAGGTTTTAATATGATTATAGAAACCAATATGAAAACTATTTTAGACTCACCTAACTCAAATGAACTTTTTGAAGTTTACTTTAGTGAAGGTAGTAGAGGATTGTTACCAAAGCATAATGTAAATAAAGAAATATTTTACAAGATGGAGCAGGCAGGTTTAACTGATTGTTTTGGTGTATTTGATAAGAAAAAACTAGTTGGTTTTGTTATATCATCCACAACAGTAATGCCTCACTATAATTGTCTTGGTACAACTATAATGAGTATATTTATTAGTAAACAGTATAGAAAGTTTGGTACTGCAAGAACATTAATAAAACTAGTTGAGGCAAGAGCAAAAGCTAAAGGCTCTGAGGCAGTTATGCTATCATCACCAATAGATAGTAAGTTTGGACAATTTTCAACTAGTTTAGGCTATAGAAAACTTAATGAATTTTATGGAAAGGCTTTATAATGGAATTAGTTAATTATGAGAGTTGTATACCAGCAATGACACTTAAGCATATTGAGGAAGCATCAAAAGCAGAAAAGCATATACAGTCACTTGAAAGAGTAAACTGTGTAACACAGCATACATTACATTCAGGTATTTATAGTAGAACACTATTTATGCCTAAAGGTAGTGTTGTTGCTGGTGTAATAATTCAAGTACCTACAACACTAATACTTAGTGGTAAAATGGCAGTTTATATTGGTGAAGAAGTTAAGCATATAGATGGATACAATGTTGTACCAACATTAGGTAACAGAAAGCAAGTTGTATATGCTATAGAAGATAGTTATGCTACACTATTGTTTAAAACTGAAGCAAAAACAATAGAAGAAGCAGAACAAGAAATGACATCAGAATATGAAAGACTTATGTCTAGATGTTCTGACTCAGTTAATTTAGTTACAATAACAGGAGTTTAAAATGAGTGGAGCAGCAATAATTGGTTCAGCAGCTATTGGAGCTGGTGTAAGTATGTCCTCTGCTAGTAAAGCTAGTAAATCATCTAGTGCAGCATTAGCTTCAGCAGATGCAGCATCACAACTTCAGTATGAAGTTAGTATGGAACAGTTAGATTTTCAAAAAACTCAGTATGCAAACTGGGAGAATATATTTGGTCCAATTCAACAAAACCTTAGTAATTACTATAAGAATATAAATCCTGATACTATTGCATCTTCTGGGTTACAAAACATTGAGCAATCATATACTCAAAGTAGACAGAATTTAGATCAGCAATTAGCTAAAAGAGGCATATCTAATAGTGGTGCAGCAGCTGCAGGCCTAACTCAGTTAGAAACAGCAAGAATGTTGGGTAAGGCAGAAGTTAATACTAATGCACCTATGATAGCTGCACAGCAACAATCAAACTTCCTAGCAGGTGGATTAGGTCAGCAAAGTCAACTACAATCAGGTATTAGTAATACATATTCTAATCAAATGAATATGTTTGGACAACAAGCATTAAATAAACAAAATATGTCTAACCAGTATGCTAATCAGGCAGCACAAGCCTATAGTGGTATTGGAAGCTCTATTGGTTCAGGTATTAACACTTATATGACTGCTAATGCTATTCAAAACATGAACCCAGGTTCTAACTATGTTGCTAACCCAGCTAGTTATGGTGCTACTACTGGTTTTTGGGGTTAACAGTGAAAATTATATTTAAAGGAGTAATTAATGGCTGGTGAGTATGGTATAGCAATAGGTATAAATCAAGGTCTTGATAAAGTTGAACAAGGTTTTACTAATAGGTTTCAACTTCAACAAATAGCTCAACAACAAGAACAGCAAAGACAAATTAGTTCAGTTAACTTGTCTAATGCTGAACAACAAAATAAAATATTAGTTGAAAAAGTAGCTCAAATGGAAAGAGATAAAGCAAAAACAAGTGCTTTCCAAGCTTTTGACTCATTTGAGGCAACTGGTGATACTAAGTACTTAAACTTAGCTGTTAGAGACAACTCAATGCTAAAGGATGCTATGTCTTCAACTGGAATAACTGGTATAGGTAAAATAACTGACTTAAGTCAGGAAAAGTTGGATCAACTAGGGTATAATCCTGACCACTTTGTAAGGCCAGTTGTATACCATAGAAATGATGGTACACAGCAAATAGGTGACTTATTTACAGAGTATGGTAAATTTGGATACCTTGAGAGAGCACAAGAAAATGTACTTAATGATTATAAAACTAAAGTTGAAGCACTAAAATATCAACAAGAAGTTAACAAAACTGCTGTTGGTGGTATTGAAGCAGAAAATTACTTAACTTATGTTGATAGTATGATAGCAAAAGGTGAAGTTCCTTTATCAATGAAAGAATTTGGTAAACCACCAAAAAGTGGTGCAAGTGATGGGTCAGATATTAGAACACATACTCAAGCAGTTGTAAAATTAGCAGAACTTGAGACAAAGCCTGAGTCAGAATTAACACCATTAGAATTAAGTCAAAAGAAACATTTTAAAGCATTAGCTACAACAGACAGTGATGAGAAAAGACAAATTATTTCTGAGTCATTAAAAGTTTCAGACAAATTCTTAGATGGAGTTTCTAATAAAGAAGTTACACTAGATGATGTTAAAACTATTTCAACTGCTGGAGCACTTGTAGGTGACCATGGTGATAAAGCAACTGTTAAATCATTAACTGATAATTATGTAACACTTAAACAAGGGTATAAATTAGCTGAAAATGTAAACAAGTTAGGTAATGAAGAACTTGAAAGAGGTTTAGTTGACCAAGGTTTCTTAGAAGCTAAAAAGATATTAGGTGATAAAGAATTTGATAAGATGAGTACTGAGGAGAAAGCTAAATCGCTTCAAACAGTTAAATTTAATACAAGAATGGGCTCATATTTAGCTGACTATATTAGAAGCATATCAGGTACTGCTGCATCTGAGGCAGAGTTTATGAGACTTAAAACAGTTTTAACTGGAGGTACATTTAATAATACTCAATCACTTAAATCCGCTATTAATGAGTTTGTTACTGTTGAGGATGAAAAGTTCAAAGGTAATCTTGACTCAAAATATATGCTAGCTAAGGGTGATGTACTTAAGTTAAAATATAACTATGATAAAGAGTTAAAAGGTAAACTTAGTACACAAACTAGTTCAAAACCACAAATTACTCAAGAGGAAGCATTAGCTGAAGCTAGAAGAAGAGGTCTAATAAAATGAAAATAGACATTGAACTATTAAAAGATACTTTTAAGTTAGGTTATAACACCTACCTTCCAAGTAGAATAGAAGCTAATGAGGTTGATGATTTCTTTCATAATAGACACTATACGGATGAGGATCAATTAATCCTTGAGGAAAGAGGTCAACCAAAAGAAACATTTAATATTATTAAACTGTTTAATAGACAACTTGTTGGTTATTACTCAACAGTTATAAATGCAATTCAAGCAAAACCAGTTCAATACAGTGATGTTGAGATTGCAAGTTTATTAAATGACACTATAGCCTATACTTTAAGAAAGAATAGCTTTAGTAATGAGGGAGATAAAATTAAATCAGATGGCTTCCTTAGTGGTTTATTCTGCTGCTATACTGATGTGGTTAAAACTGGTAAGAGAGACAACTGGGGTAGACCTATATATGATATAATTATTGAGCATGTACCATCTTATCAGATAGTATTAGACCCTATGAGTTCAAGAAGTGACTATAGGGATGGTAGATGGATTCATAGATGGAAATGGTTACCTAAAGATTCAATGATAAAACTATTTGGTAAAGCTAAGGTTGATGAATTAACTGAGAACTTTAACCATTTAGATACTGATGAGTCAGAGTTTAGTTTTACCTATGGTGAGGAGTTTCAAGGAACTTATAAAGTATTTGACAACTATTTACTGCTACATACTATTATTGCTGATGAAAAAGGTGAGTTATGGAGTATTCACTGGTGTGGTGACACTATACTTAAAAAGGTTAAAGTTTCTTATAAGGAAAGTGTTAATCCATACAGAGTTGTTAAATTAGCTGATAGTTCAAAAGCTGAGTATTATGGTGTGTATCACGAGGTTCTAGAGTCTCAAAAAGCAATTAATCAAGCAGTAATACAAATTCAACTAATGGTTAACTCTGACAAAGCATTTGTTCAAGAAGGTGCAGTTAGAGATTTAGATGAGTTTAGAAAATCATTTAATAGAGTTAATAGTGTTACATCAGTAGTTAATCTTCAAGGAATTAAAATTGAGAATTTATCACCTGATATTATTCAACAATATACAGTTATTGATAAAGCCTTTGATAGAATTCAAAGAGTATTGGGTATTAATGATAGTTTCTTAGGTATGGCATTTGCTAGTGATAGTGGTAGGAAAGTTAAGTTACAACAAAATGCAAGTATTACAGCATTAAGATATATAACAACAAAACTTGAGACATTATATCAACTAATAGGTACTGATATTACAAACTTAGTTAAACAGTACTATACTGCAAATCAAATATTAAGAATAGCTGATGAAACTGTTGGTGATAGATGGATTGAAATTAACAAACCACTAATGATTGATAGAGGTATGGGACCTGCACCAGTATATGAAGAGGTATTGAGTCCTGAAACTGGTGAACCTGAGACTAATGAAAATGGCAGTATTTTACTTTCACCTATTAATGATATGAGAAGTGAATTTACTTATACTGATGTTGATATTGAGATTGAAACTAATGCTTATAATGATGAGGATGAGAAAAATCAACTAATGCTTGAAACAATGTTAAGTGGAGCAATAGGTAATGCTTTAATGACAGTTAATCCAGCAGGTTATATGAAAGCAGCAAGTTTATCAATTAGGTCTATGAAGTCAAAACATAGTTTTGATATTAGTTCAATACTTGACCAAACTGCAGCAATGCTTACACCTCAACCACAAATGCAAGAGAACTTAGGTAGTGGTGGACCTCAAAATGGTTCACAGCAACAGCCAAGAAGTGAGTCAATGGGCTTACCTCAAAATACAAGGGAGATGAGAAGTGGATATTAGTCAATTATCAGATGAGGAGCTATTAAAAATAGCTTCTCCTCAACAAACAAATAGTACACAACCAAGTGCAGCATCTTCACTATCTGATGAGGAATTACTAAAACTAGTTGGTGGTACTCAAGAACAGTCTACTCAAACTACTGGATTCACTAGTGATTTAACAACTCAAATGACTCAAGAAAAGTCAATTAAAGAAAAAGCTATAGCTGATGCTAAACTTATTAGTGACCCAGCAGAAAGAGACCAAGCGTTAAGAGATGCAATGAGACTTGGTATTGCAACTGAGGGTGAGGTTAATAAGGATGTTAGACAAGTAACTGAATATGTGGGAGAACAAGGTTCATCAGGTAAAACATATGAAGGTAAAACTATTGGTTTAGGTGATGTGCCTGAACCTGGAATGGTTGACTTTACAGTTGATTTACTTACTACAACACCAACTGGTAAAGTAATAGGTGCTGGTGTATTAGGTGCATCTGGAGTAGTAGCTTATTCAAAAATTAAAACTGCTTTAGCATCAACTACTCAAGGAACTGATTACTTAATTAAGAGAATTGTTGCTGGTTTACCTGAGGAGGAAGCAGTAACTAAATCTGATGAGTTAGTTGATTTAATTAGTAGGATTCCTAAAGAACAGCAAACTTATGCCTTAGCTAATATGGCTGAAGGTAAGATGGGTTTAGATAATATTAAAAGAGCAATTACAAATGCTAAGAATGATACTGAACTTGAGGCAAAACTAAACAACACTTTGAGAGATAGAAAGCAAATAGTTCAAGCTATAACATCAGGAAATGCTGATGTTGGAGCAGCACAAGCTAAATGGTCAGATATGCTAACTAAGGTTGCAGATGTTGCTCCAGCACAGTATAGTACAGAGTCATTAAAATCTAGTTTAGACTATGTATCTAATATATATGGTTTAGAGGGTACAAGTAAAGCAAGTCAACTTGTTAGACAAATAAAGGCAGACACATCTGAACCAGCACTTAGTGCCTCACAAGCATTAAATGTAAGAAAAGGTATTAATGAACTTATTAGAAAAGCACCTAGGGGTTCAAGAGAAATAGATGAGTTAAACAAAGTAAAATCTAGTTTAGACAACTTTATTGAAACAACACTACCTCCTGAGATTAACCAATTAGTTAAAGACACTACTTCAGAGTATGCTAGGGTTGTTAATAACAAACAGTTTAGTGATATATTAGAGAGGAATACTTCACAAGGTATAGGTGTTGATTGGGGTAAAGTTATAGTTGATGCTAAAAAAGCTCAATTAAATTCTGAGGAAGTAACTATTGCAACTAATATTGCAAAAGAGTTTGAAAAGAAGTTTAAGTATGATAAACAACTAGCTGCAACAGCAGTACCAAAAGGTGTTGATGAAGCAAGTGGGGGTTTAATGTACTTCCTTACTATGGTGTCTAACAAGGTTAGAGATGTTGCCTCACCATTATATAATAGAACAAGATATGAGAATTTAAAGATTCAAGATGAAATAGTTAAGTCAATTAAAAAAGGTACAAGTTTCACTGAGACATTAACTGGATTAGCTAAAAACAAAGATATTCCTGATGAGTATAGATTAGGTGTGTTTCAAAAACTTGCTAATGATTTTGCTCCTAATGATGTAAGTAAAATGGAACCAACTATTGACAACTTAGTTGAAGCAAATGCAAGATCTAATGTAGAGTCAGAGGTTAGTTCAGAAGCAAAAGTGGTTGCAAAAGACACTAGTTCAAAGATTGATGATGCTGTTAATATTAGTGAACAAACTGGTAAATCAGTTAATGAGGTACTTCAGGAAACCAAGGTGCCTCAAGCTACACCAGTGGAAGGTCAAAGTGAATTTGTAACTAATTTACTATCGGGGAAACCTGAGCAATTAAGAACTTATGATGAGACTATACAAGAATTACAAAATCAGGGTTTTAGAGTTGGTAGTAGACCTCAAGTAGATGGGACATTTAAAAACTTTCTTTTAAAAGATGGTGATGTTTACAAGATTGAGTATATTGATAACAATACACATTTAACTAAGTTGAGTGATACTGCTGCAGGTATGTGGAACAGATTTGAATTTGGTGAGCCTCAACCATTAGAAAATACAATTCCAAAACCATCAGAGTTGCCTACTGATAGTGTAAAGAACTCATTACAAGACCAAATAGGCAGAAACATAGTTGGTTCAAGAAGAGGCAATTCTATTGATACAACTATTAATGATGTTAGTGTAACTGAGCATAATAGAGGTCTAGATATTACTTTAAAAGGAACTGATGGTGATGTTAAATTTAATGTGTATAACAAAGGTCCTAATGAGTATGGTTTTGATTCTACAGATTTGCCTAAAGGAGGGAGTGTAGCTTATCCATTACAAAAAGCAGGCTGGGACTATATAAAATCTAAAGGTGGTAAGTATACACCTGATATAATGCTAACTAATACTAATCCATTTAGAAATGGTTTAAATATGCTTAGATATGCAAATGAAAAAGGATGGAATAATGTTGACTTTATCCATATTAGAGAAAATCAATATGGGTACAGACCTGGTTCAACAGTAGATGAGGATAGATACATTAGAACAAAACCTTTAACAAAAGAAAATTTAAAACAGTTTAATAGAAACCTTATTAATGGAGTAGTTAAGGAAAAATTAGGCTTACAAAATGTAAACATTAAGACAATGCCTGAGGATAAGTTAAATAGATTATTAGCTACAAAACTACAAGGTAGAAATGACTTAAGCTTAACAGCTGGAGCTGTAAAAGATCTAGTTAGGTTTATGAAAGAGCATAGTCCTAGAACAATGTTTGGTATTACACCAGTATTAGTTATGTTTGATGGAAAAGATGCTGAGGCAAATAGTTCACATGAGGTTAAAAACTACTTCTCAAAAATTGAGTCAGGTGGTGATTATACTGCTGAGAATTCAAGTGGTGCATATGGTAAATATCAAATTCACCCAGTTATGATGAAGGAATTAGGTATATCAAAGGCATACCTTAAAAATCCTAATAATCAGGAGAAGATAATAGACCAATTAATACCAAAGTATGAGTCAAGACTTAAAAAGTTTGATATACCAGTTACTAAAGAAAATATGTTCGTATTACATAACTTAGGCACAACTGGAGGTGTTAGAGTTTTAAAAGGTAACTATACTAAGGAGGATATTAAGAATATGGCTAATAACTTACCTGAAGGATTAGATAAAACTGATACTAGTTCAATAGTTTATAACTACTCAAATAGATACAAAGTTGAGATACCAAGGAAAGCCGTTTAAAGGCTTTCCATCTCATATGTACTGTTATTAAAATCTTCTTTTTTACTAACTCTTTTATATACTTGCTCACTAATTGCTTTTTTAACTAATATGTGATGTACTGTTAAAGTGTTAGACCCATTAACATTAACTATTCTGTCTCTTCTTTGAATAAACTTACTTCCACTATAATCACTACTAAGAATAATAAAGTTTTCAAGATGTGATAAATCAACACCTTCTGCATGAGCATTACTAGAGTATATTTGAGCATTTTTAAACATTGACTTTAACTTTAGTTGTTCACCAATAAAATGACACATTATACCAGTTGTTTCCTTATCACCAAAATTAGTTAATATATAATTAATCTTTTCATTATTACCTAAATCAGTATAATTTTCACCAACTTTAGCTACACCACTTTCTAACATATGTAATGATGTTCTTAACTTCATAGTTGTATCACATACAAGTTGTAGTTTAAACACTGGTTCACCTATTGATGTAAACATATTACTCCATATATCAACTATATTATCTTCTTGTAACTTGTTGTATAATTCCTTTGTATCATCATTTAATTCAATGTAATGCAATTTATCAACTGCTTGTAGTTCTTTGCTAATACCTGCATCTTCTTGCGTCATATACACTGTAAAATCATTGATAATAGGCATTAATTTGTTTAAATCACATTTATCATATTGAGTTATTTCTCTACCTCCTGCCTTTATATAATAAGGCATACCATATTCTCTAAAGAAGTCATAAAAGTTTTTATGCATAAAAGGTGTAAATGTTGATATAGCCATCTGATGATAAATACCATTAGGTGACTCAACTATTGCTGTACCACTAAGGTGGATATGAGGTAAATCTCTACATAGTTTTTGAATAGTCTTTATTCTTAAACTTGGTTTACCTAATGTTCCTAAGTTATGACTCTCATCTATAATAACAAGTTGATAATCACTTGATTTTAGTTTATGTGCCTGCTCATAATTAGTTACAGTGTACTCATGCTTTAAGTTCAATTCTTTGTTAGTTGTAAACTTTTCCCAACCACCAAGTGCAGCCTTCTTTGTAAGAACAAGTACACTATTTATTAGTGTACTCTTCTCAGCAATTAAAATAGCAGTTAGTGTTTTACCACTTCTTGGTTTACCTGCTAAATAAACATAACCCTTAGTTTTTAAATGGTACCAGCATTCTTCTGATTTCTCAATTTGGTGTTGAAAGGGTTTCATAATAAATCCAGCAATTCATCTACTTGCTCAGGTGACCAAACAACAGCTGATTTACCTCCACATTCAATAATCTTATTAAGATTGTATTTTTGTAATGGACTAACATTAGTTCTTGTTGTAGGCATTTTAACTTCAAGACCAATAAAGTATCCATCAAAACAAACTAGCAAATCAGGAACTCCTGACCTACTAGCAGTAATAACTTTAACAGCATAACCACCTCTTGCTTCAACTAATTCAATTATCTTTCTTTGTATTTGTTGCTCTGACATACTAATCTCCTTTTACTTTATCATATCTAACACAGTTAAATGTTGGTTGGATATATGTGTCCATTACTTGTTCATACTCAATCTCAATAATTTTACCTACATAGTAACTATGTAAACCACTTCTATCATAGTCTGATAAACCACTACCTACTGCTACAAGTCTACCTTCTGAGTCTTGTAATACAAGTGAACCAATTTGCCCAGCATACTTACCATCACCAGGTAATACATCAATACAAAGTAAGTCAGCAGTTTTTCTATATTTTAGTTTAACACTATGATTAACTCTTTTACCTATTTGGTATTTTGAGTTACCATCAACACACATACAGCCTTCCCAGCCTTCATTAACTAATTGCTTAGTAAATATTTTTGCTTGCTTACCAGTTAATTGTCTTGTAGAAATCTTAGTTATTTCCTCAGGTAATGTTAGTAAAGCTAATACATAAAGTCTATCTGTATAAACTAAATCTGTTAGCATAAAACCCATTTCATTATAGGCAATAACATCAAATGCTTTTATAGTGCATAAATTACTTTTAAATGTAACTGGATTCTTAATACCTTTATTAAAACAAGTTCTTAGTGTAGTAAGTATAGCTGACTTTCTTCTATCACCTAGCATACCTCTACTATTATACATAAACTCTGCTTTAATAATAAAGTCTTGTTTATTTCTAAGCAAATCAGTATCTAACTCTGGTATGCTAAACTCTTTCCAATCTGATGTAAACCATCTAATCTTACTGTCCTTCTTACAAATAAATATTTGGTTTCCATCAAACTTAGTTGAAGTAGTCCATACTTTAGTATCAAACTCTTCTGTATCTTTAATAGGAAGCTTATCAAAAGCTTTACCTTTCTGTGGTTCAAAAAACATCAATTTACCTCTATATCATAATGTGCTTTTAAGTCTTCATAAGATGTATATAAATCTAATAATACAGATTTACCTTCAATCTTAGGTCCATTAAATATGTTCATACATATTTCTGCTCTTGGTTGTTTAGTTTTACCAATACCATATAAATATACTTGAAAAGGTGTAACCCCAATAGCTTTACCTATTTGAGGTCTTGACCAATTTTTTGACTCAAGTATGCCTATATAAGCAGGTAGACTAAGTTTAATTAGTTCTACCTCTTTGTTCATTTTATCAACCTCATAAACTCTGCTCTTGTTTCTGCCTCATCTTTAAAACAACCTAATAGTTTTGATGTTACAGTTTTTGAGCCTTGTTTCTCAATACCTCTACTAGACATACATAAATGTTCTGCCTCAATAACAACTGCAACACCTAATGGTTGTAACTCAGTCATTAATGCTTCAGCTATTTGAGTTGTAAGTCTTTCTTGAACTTGTAATCTTCTTGCAAATACTTCAACAAGCCTAGCAATCTTTGACAAGCCAATAATTCTGCCATTAGGTATATAAGCAATATGAGCCACACCAATAATAGGTGCAATGTGATGCTCACAATGACTATAAAGTTGAATATCTTTAACAAGAACCATCTCATCATAATTGTCTGCACCATCTTCAAATACTTTCATTACATCTTTTGGGTCAAGTTTGTAACCTGAACCCCAGTAGTTTTTCCAAGCTTTAAGAAACCTTTTTGGTGTTTCCTTAAGACCTTCTCTATCAGGATCCTCACCTATATATTCAAGTATAGTTCTAACAGCTAATACTGCATCTATTTCCTTTACCATTCTCCTGCCACCTTTAATATATTAATTGCAAAATCTTTATCTTCATAAATAGTTGGGTCATTAAATTTTCTCAGTGCCCAAATTCTTTCAACACAAGTTCCACATTTACCACAATGAACATCAGTATCTGCTTTATAACAAGACCAAGTTGTCTTATAATCAATACCATAAGATACTCCCATTTCAGCTATATCTTCCTTTGATATATTAGTATAAGGAGCTAATATTTGAACCTTAGTATCAGTACCTTGTTTAATTGCCTCCTTCATTGCATCAATAAAAGAAAGTCTGCAATCAGGATATTGAGCAAAATCACCAAAATGATTAGCTATTAATACTTTATTAAACTTTCTTGACTCAGCAATACCAGCAGCAATACTTAGCATAATTCCATTTCTAAATGGTACAACTGTTTTAGTCATATTCTCATCTGCATAGTGACCTTCAGGAATAGCATCAGCACCTTCAAGTAAACCTGATTTAAAGTACTGCATAGTTTCTTTAATATTAATTCTAATATGCTCAATACCTAATTTTTCAGTGTGGTATTTAGCATACTCAAACTCTTTATCATTATGGTTAGATCCATAATCAAAACTAATTGCTAAGCCTATAGTCTTTTTAAACTGGTATAAAAGTGTGGTACTGTCCATACCACCACTATAAATAATTACACTATCCTTCATACTCAACTCCTTTTAAAAGTTTCTCAATAAATTTAATGTTGTTTACTACTTCAGGTTTCTCAAGATTAACTTTAACTGTAAAATCAACACTTGTGGTGTCTTTTCTTACAATATCATTAATCCTATGACCTAGATGACCTTGCCAAATTGCAGTTGAACTATCCCAAGAATAAATATAATTTCTAAAAGGATGTAACATACCAATCTCATAAATACTATCTGTTCCACCTAATAAGTGAATCTTTTTCTTAGGCATCATAGCATCAATATGGTCCCTAAATAGTTCATATCTTGCACCAGGTGAATGTCTATAAGCTAAATGTTCCTCACTAACACCCACATAGTCAATTCTATTATCATACATCATATCCTTAAATTGTGCAGGTGACTTAGGTATAGCCATAACTTTATAACCTTGAGCCTTAAATTCTTTCATACCATCAAGTGTACCATCAGGACAAATAAGTACCATTGTATCACCATCTTGTCTTATTAATTCTGCAGCTTCAATCATAGCTTTAGGTGATAAGCAATAACCTAACTCAAAAAAACTATTATCCAAATACTTAGTACCTGATAACATAAGTGCAGTAGCTCTATACTCATCATTATTAAGAACTAAATGTGTTAGTAGTATATTTAGTCCTTTGTTATAGTGCATATCAACTTCAAGCATATTTTTAGTTGGTGAAATATGAATTGCTTTAATTTGTTCCATTATTCAACTCCAAGTAATTTGTGTAATTGAGGACTTAAAGGAATGCCTCTTCTAATACATTGTTCAATAGTAAACTGTAAGTTCCTCTCACCTATTGTTTTAATACCATTAATTGGTTGTAAAAATACACCTACATTTCTTGCTAACCAGTAGTTAATTTTTTGGTCAATCTCATCATTAGTCATATCAGCAGATATAAGTAATTTACACTCATCAAATAACTCAGGATTTTTAACTTCAACACCTTCTTTAGGTGAAATAGTTTTTAAGTTAGCTGATGCTATATGTAAAATATTATACCCATTAGTTTCAACTTGTACTACATGATTACCCTTATCCTGAATAGTAGTAATAAGTGGATTAATATCATTTAGTGAAGGTTCACCACCAGTAATAACAACCAAATATGTTTCACATTTAGCTAACAATTCCTCAGCAGTGTACAAAGTAATTTGATTTGCTTGAGTATGTAAAGGTTCATCACAAAATGAACATTTTAAGTTACAACCATATAATCTTATAAAGGTAGCAGGTGTACCAATTTGGCTACCTTCTCCTTGAATACTTGTAAATATTTCAACTACTTTATATTGCATCTATTTTTCCTCCCTAAATGTTGCTGAGGTATTTGGTCCCTCTTTGAATGTTACTGCTGAAACACTAACTGTTTCAACACCTGCCAATTTATCTGATAATTCTGAGTATAGAAACTGAGCTAAATTTTCTGATGTAGGCACAAATTTTACTACAACAAAACTTTCTTTTATAACATCAGTACTATTTACAACACCATAGTTATTAGTTATCCACTCAACATCTTCATCTAGCATACCAGTTATTTGATTAAATCTTGGGTCATTAATATCTATAATAAACTTATGGTCAAGTGTATCATCAATCCACTTCTTAAAGAATTTTAAGTTAGTAAAGTCTAATACCATTCCACCAGTTAGCCTACAACTTGCTATTTCAACTATTACAGAGCCTAAGTGTCCATGTAGGTGAGTACACTTACAAAATGAGTTACAACTTAATTCACTATCTAACTCTTGATTCCATACTCTATGACCATAGTCAAAGTCAAACTGCTTAGTTATTGTATGCTCAACTTTACTATGTTTTATAGGAAATTTAACCCATTTATAATCCTTATAAATTCCATCTTTAAGTCTTGTATCAAATAGTTGAGTATCAGATAAGCCTAAATATCTTTGAACTTCTCCACCTGACTTATATGTAGCTATAAGATTATCATCCCTATCAAACTGTGCCCAACCAAAATTACCCTGTTTAAGTTTTGAGTTCTCACTTCTAGGTAACCACCTAAGATTAGTTACTTTATCATCCTGAGTATTACCATTAATGTGGTCAACTGTTTCATCTTCCTTAGGCTCTCTAAGAAACAATGTTGCAACTAGTCTGCCTATTCTTTTAGCATTGTTAGTATGTAGAGGATGTCTTCTGTATCCATCACTATCAATTTCTGCTTTTAACTCAAGTTCTAACTTACTCTTTTTACTAACACTTTTAATGTTACCCTTGTGAGAAACATAGTATCTGTTTTTAGCATTTTCTCCATAAAATTCCCAAGCCTCATCAGTTCTGACCTCATAGTCTGTTATATTCCAAGCAAAACCTCCTGCAGTCCTTCTTTCACCTAACCAAGCTTGTACAATAGACCCAGCATCAACACCAGTTAATTTAGTTATTTCTGATAGTTGTTTTATATTATCATAAACACTTATAACTTTATTGGTGTACTTATCTTTCTGTAAGACTACCATCTTTATCTGCCCTTTCTTGTGCTTGTTTATCCGAATACTTACCAGATGAATATCTCTTAAATAACTTTTGAATGTTTGCTTCTAGTACTTCATCTCTTGTAATACCTAAACCTTGTCTTAAACCTGACATATAAAACTCAAGGTCACCTAACTCCTCAATAACATTAGCTCTATCTAAAGGTTTGTTATAGAAAACATTCTTTTTAATAGCATCTAATAGTTCACCAGCTTCACCAGAAATACCTACGGCCATATGTAACATATGTGCTGAACTTGGTGTAAAAGTAGCAACAATTTCTTCCCCTGGCTTAGCTAATGCTACTACCATATCAGCATGGTCAGTCTCAAATTCTTTTTCAGTTTGCATTTATAACTCCATTAATTTTTTTATTTTCATTATACTTCTCACAAGTTACAACAGTTTTAACATTACCTCTTGGTGCAGGAAACAACTCAACTTTTAAATATTTTGGCTGTGTTTTCTTCCAAAATACACTAAATATCTCTTGACCTAAATACTCATGTGAGATTTGTTTGTTGTAATAGCTATTTAACCAAAGTTTAAATGCTTTTAACTCCATAGTTAATTTATCAGTAACAAAACTAACTTTACATTTATAAGTGTCAGGATATCCACTAACTGGGCATCTACCAATAACCTCAGGATGCTCAAATGACACTAGTTGGTCAAACTCATTATCTATAGGCCAACAAACAAGGTCTGTATCCACATCAAAGTTATCTAATATATCCTTACCATATCTTGTACTATTGTCTAAAGTTTTAGCTCTCTCAGAAGCAAATGTACTTTCTGTACCATATAGGAACTTCTCATTCTTAACTATTTCAGCTTTAAAAGGTTCCCCTTTAGTAAGTCTAACTTCTACTATCTCACCAACTTTAAGTTTTGCATTCATTTTCTAATTCTCCCAACTAAATTTAATATAATTAGCACTATTTACTTCTAGTGCAAAGAAGGTAGGCTTAACCTTTGATGTTGTTCTGTAAACTAATGTAGCAGTATCACATCTGTATTTTTTAAGTGTTTCTCCAGTACAGCTAATATCATCAACAAATAAACCGCCTTCTGTTGAAGTCATCTCACCAAATGTAACCTCCTTTATATTTAGTTTATAAGCAATCTTTTGTGCTATTGATAGTCCACCTCTGCCCCTTACAACTATACAAGTGTATGATTTACCTGAGCCTTTAATTTGTTTTACTAAGTTTAGAATTAACTCTTCCTCTATTGACCTAGTTAATTTGGTTGTACCCATAAACTTAAATCTCCTTTCTCATCTAATTGGTGCATTGAAACAAGTCTTGCTGTTTTGATTAAATCAGTTTCAGTTAAACCCGCATCTGTATAACCTTTAAGTGCTCTCTCATACATTGTTGTATTATCTTGGCACATTTTGTTAATTAAGTGTTTACCTAATAGTATCTGTTTTAGGATATCAGTTGGTGCTTTACCCTTCTCAAACTTATACTCATCTTTTAAAGCTTTAAATTCACCTGCTAATTCAGGAGCTAAAGTCTCAAATGCTTTTACTGGTCCACACTTGGGAATACCTTGAATACCATCTCCAGCATCTCCCATTAACACTTGTAAATAAAACCAGGGTAAAACTGTCTCAGGATAAGTTGTTACAAATGAAGGCTTTATATTGTACTTTTCATTTTGGTAATAGTTATAATGCTCACCTGGAACACTGTTTAGTACATCTTTATCAACAGCACCTAAAATATATTTCTCAGGAAAGTGTTTAATTGCCCATACAACATAGTCATCTGCCTCAATATCTCTGTGAATTTTTGAACCAGGAAACTCATTTGCAAGTAAATCTTTTAACTCACTTAAACCACAAGGTGTTCTTGTATCAGTTCTATTTGATTTATAGTTTGTATCAACAGAATATCTAAAGTTTTTACCCTTAGTAAAATGTAGCTCAACTGAACCACAACCTGAAGCTATTCTAATTAGTTCTGCTTTTTCAATACTAGTTTTAAGTGCATATTTCATATCAATAGAATAACCTGCTTCATCATCTCCATACTCACAAACACTACATACAGCATAAGCTAATGTATCAGCATCCATAAGTAAAATCATATCAGGATTATTTAACTGTTTTACAGCTAATGTTTCATCCATTAGATTACCTTTTGCTTTTTCCATCATAATAAGGCTCCCTTAATTTTTTCAAATATTAATCTTGTTGCTCTAACATCATTTAGTGAATCATGCCAGTTATAATCTTTATCTACTACTTTTAAATGCTCTGCTATTGTTTGTAGTTTTTGATTATAGGTTGAACCCATAAAACCAATATGTTGCAAGAACTTAACCATCTCAAATACATCAATTTGTTTCCACTTAAAGTATTGCCAAAAATTTCTATTAAACAGTGTAAACCACTCTTCAATAAAGTACTTATCAAATGTACTATTATTATAACCAATAAGTGTTAGTTTATCCTTAGGATAATTCTTACTCAATAGTGTTAGCATTTCTAAGAATACAGTTTCAAGTGATTTGAATGACTCAAATTCACTTTCTTTCCTACCATTAATTCTTAATGCTTCTGCTGAGATAGTAACTTCTCTTGGATAAGAAAATGGATTAATAAACTCATTAACCTCAAACTTAACTTCACCATTCTCAACTATTTGGTATGATACTTGTACTACAGCAGAACCAGTAGATATATCTAAACCAGTTGTTTCAAAGTCATACCAAAACTCAATATTTCTCATAAGCGTCCTTCATAATTTTGTCCATTGTAATTCCTTGTCCCATTACTTTGGAACTAAACTGTTTCTCTAATGCAATAATAAATAAAGCATTAGTTGCAATATGGGCCATATGTAATTCACCACTCTCAATATCTCTTTTCTCACCCTGCTCTAAAGCGCTAAAGTGTCTTAATAGTGCAGACTTGTATCTTTTAATATCCTCAGGTTTACTATTAACTCTCCAGTTCTCTTCAGGTTTTGGATATTTATTAACTCCATAAGTTAATACTTTACCAACTTCATCTATTGCATCCCAAGGTAATAAATCAAGCCTTAGTTTACCTTTATCTTTTTTTACCTCTGTTTCAGGCATAATAACTCCTCTTCTAAATTTTTACCATACATAAACATATCATCTAGAACAAATGTATGGTCAATTAATTCTGTTCTATCATATTCCATATCTTCCCAGTTTGATGCTACTTTAACATCAACTGGCATAGGCACATCTTTTAAAGGTGCATTTTTCATTATTTCAAACCAAGCAGTTTGAGCACATAATGCTAAGTCATAACTTGCTGGTATATATATAGCTGGGTCATCAGGACAATCAATTAACACTGAGTCATGAACCCTATTAACTACAAATATATCATCATAGTTTTTAACTAAGTATTTACCAATATAGTGTAACCATAGTTTAAATATTTCTGAACCAGTACCTGATACTCTAATGTTATTTAGGTCTGTTACTGTACCAGCTTTATATCTTCTACCACTAACTGTTTGGTCCATATTAGTTTTTGATTTATTATTAGCTAAATGCCACTTCTTAATATCACTAAAGATATCCTTCCAGTTGTTTGTTATTTTAGTTGCAATATCATCTTCAAACCATACACCACCTAATTTACATACTGTCTTTTGGAAGTTGCTAATACCTCCACCATAAAGTAAAAGGAAGTTACATTGTTTAGCAATAAACCTAGGACTAATACCTTTAGGTAATTTATCAAGGTCACTTTGACTTAAGTTTAAGTTGTTTCCAACAAATGTATGTAAGTCAATACCCTCTTTTAATGATTTATACATATTCATTTCAGGTAAAGCAGAACAAATAATTCTTAACTCAACTTGAGCAAAGTCACTATAAATTAGCTTTCTTCCATTACCTTGTGGATGACCCCACATTGCTTTTAATGACCTAGGATACTGTGATAAGTTTTCATTATCAACCTGGATTCTACCATTAATAGCATGAGGACTAAATGTACCTCTAATTCTATTTTCACTATCCTTAGCTAATCTTGCTCTTTGAATGAAATTTAGTCTCTTTAATGCTTTTCTCTTTTTGTTAATTAACTCAGCATACTTAATAATTTCATCTGAATGCTTGTAGCTAGTTTCCTCAAAGTATACTAATTGTTTTGCTTTTAACTTAGATAATTGCTCTGGTGAGTTTATATAAGTTGTGTTTCCAAACTCTTTACTATAAACCTTAATAGTTTGTTCTCCAATACCTTTATAAAGTGCAGAAGGCCAAGCACCATTAGTTGGTTTAGTTCTTAAAGGCAAACCAGTAATACCATTAGGTCTAAACTGGATAATATTCAAACCTTCCTCATCAGAAGTCATAACAGTACCAAGAAGTTTTCTAACTTGTAAATAACTATTTACATTAAAACCAGCAGGTAATTGTTTATCTATGTTAGCAATTTCTGCTATATCCTTGTTCTCAAGAACCTGTAATTTTTCCAAATCAACTGGTAAACCTTTACTATCATCAAGTATATGTCCAATAGTTAATTTGTCTAATACATAAACAAAATGCTGATTATATGATTTCAGTACCTCATATAATTTAGGTAAGTAGTAAACATCAATAGCACCATAAAGATACTGTTCATCTGTCATAGGTCTTAAACCATCTATTCCTTCAACATACTTATCTTTAACTTTAATTCTCTCAAATGAAGTTTGTAACTTCTTCTTATTTAAACCAGCATCTTTATATGGGTCATAACCCAAACACCATTTAAAACCTTCATCTAAACTAAATCCATCTTTAGTATTTAGTTCTGGAACAGCTAATCTTAGTAAGTAGAAAGTATCTTCCCAATCATTTGATTTAGTGAATGAACTAATATCTTTCTTGAAACAACCAAAGTCATAACAAGCATTATGAAGTATTAGTTTATACTCAACTAATATACTCCAAATAATTTGTTTTTGAGTTGGATTCTCATCAACATTGAATAGTAAAACTTGGTCCCAACTAGGTTGATAAACTTGTATCAACCTAATATCTGAACCTAGTTTTGCTGTTTCAGTGTCTAAACATACATATTCTTGGCTATTTAATTTCTCAAGTAGTTCCTGGATTGAACTAAGTTTGTATATTTGTCTCACTTATTTTCCTATAACTTTGGTTGTGCTTTTGCAGGCTCAGCAGTTTCAGTCATTTTAGCAGGTGATTTACCTTCTAACTCAGCAACTTTAGCTTCAAGTTTGTTAATAATATCATTTGGTGCATTTTGAATAAAAATATCCCAAGCAAAGTATTTAACTTTTTTACCTTTGTAAGTGTCACCTCTTCTAATCTTTTGCTCTAATCTAGCAATTTGACCAATTTTCCAAGCACCATCTTTAATAGCATTTTCTAAAATACTTCTAGAAGCAAAAGAAACTGGTTGAGCATTTGCAACTAACTCATCAATAGTTTTACTTGATAAATCAACTTGTAAAGCTTGACAAACCATAAACTCACCATCATCACCAGTAAAAATTGGTGTATTAACTAAAAACATTGCAACACTATCACCAACTGCTGGTGTTAACTCATCTAATTTTGATTGAACAAATATTCCTGAACTTTCTACTTTTTTCTCTTCAAATAAAGCTGACATAAACTACTCCTTAATGTCTATTAGTCTTACTAAGACTAACAATAAATGTTCTGATAATATCTAGTAGTTGAAAAGGTACCTCCTAATCTCTGACTAAAACTTTAGTTACTAGATTACCACACTTGTGATAGCCACTTACATAATAACAATTAATTATCATTATGTAAATGTTATATTAAAATTATATAC
>ERZ724525.79-NODE-79-length-46199-cov-6.240920_pt1 | contig 46199 bp, 45 predicted proteins | sample MGYA00376058_ERZ724525 | MGnify/ENA primary metagenome ERZ724525 (study PRJEB28724, sample SAMN07190888) | wastewater metagenome | isolation source: influent of sewage treatment plant in Hong Hong | place: USA: Christiansburg, Virginia | collected 2016-03-01 ... | reverse complement strand
AAGTAAAGGAACGTAAGATTGATATTTTGTTGGTGGTAAATATGTTCCTCACAGGATTTGACAGCCAAACCCTGAATACAATGTACGTGGACAAAAACCTGAAATACCACGGTCTAATACAAGCCTATTCAAGAACCAACCGAATTTTAAACGAACAAAAATCGCAAGGGAATATTATTGTTTTCCGAAACCTTAAAAACGCCACCGACCAAGCCATTACTTTATTCAGCAACAAAGAAGCGATTGAAGTAATTATAATGAAGCCTTATGAAGATTATGTAAAGAAATTCAATGAGGCATTTGTAGAGCTGATAAAAATAACGCCAACCATAAATAGCGTAAATGATTTAAAAAGCGAAGATGATGAGTTAGAATTTATTAAAGCATTCAGAGAACTGATGCGAATAAAAAATATTCTCACTGCCTTTGCCGATTTTAAATGGGAAGATTTGGCAATGGCTGAACAACTTTTTGAAGATTATAAAAGCAAGTACCTTGACTTGTACGACAAAGTTAAAAGCAATCATCAAAAAGAAAAAGTTTCCATTTTAGAAGATGTGGACTTTGAACTGGAATTAATTCACCGCGATGAAATCAATGTAAACTACATTATTCAGTTGCTCATAAAACTGAAAGCCAGCGTTCAGAAAGATGTTACCAAAACTGAAAAAGAAATTTTCAATTTACTCAACAGCGATGCCCAATTGCGTAGCAAACGAGAATTGATAGAAAAGTTCATTCAGGAAAGCTTGCCAGTATTAGAAGATACAGACGACATTCCCGAAGCATTCGACAAATTCTGGAACGAAGAACAGCAAAAGGCATTTAAGCAATTGGTAAAAGACGAAAATCTTTCAGCCGACAAAACCGAAAAGATTATTGAAGATTATTTGTTTGCCGAACGAGAACCACTCCGTGATGAAGTGCTTGAATTGATTGAAGGCGACAAACCAACAGTTTTAGAACGCAAGAAAGTTGGCGACAGAATTTTGAGCAAAATATTGGGTTTTGTGGAGACATTTATAAACGGAATGACAGGGAAATAATAATAGTAATTTTTATACCAAAAGAAAAAGTTAGTAAAAGCTTCATGCCTTATTCTATAGCTAAAAGGCTGGGTGATTGAAATGGAAAGCCCACAGTAACGCCTAAGCGGTACGAGGACTTGCAATGAAAAGCACCAACTACAGTTGAGTTTTTTATCAACCGATTACAGCCCCATTATTCTACTGTTTTAATAACAGCCGGACGTTGAGAAATTTCGTGATAACACAACACATCTTTTGCATAATAATGTGCCACCATACTTTTACGAGTTAACAATGGATTATTTATGGGAGAACCGCCATGCAATAAGTTGGCATGCCAAATAAGTACATCGCCTTTTTTTGCATGAAAATAATGTGGCTGTAAATTGTGTTGCTGAATAATAGATTCAATTTTTTCTTCGTATCTATCGTAATTGTGTTCACCAATTAACAGGGCATTGTTACCAGTTGCATAATCTTCGCTAAACACATAATTGAGTTTGTGGCTTCCAGGATAATATACCAACTCTCCACTATTTTCTTGAATATCTTCTAAGGCAATCCATTGTGCACTTAAATAGCCCATTGGTTCGGTACTCATGTGTATAAAATCGCTATGAGGCTTTTGCTCACTGCCATACATAAAGTTGATGGTTTGAAAAGGAATAGGTTGCTTTTGAAAAATGAACGCTAAAATGTTCAATATTTTTTGCTCATGAAACACTTCGTTTAATGTTGCACTGTATTGCCAGGCATCCATTATTTTTTTTCCAGTAAAATTAAAGTCGATGGTTTTATCGGTTTTCAATCGGTCAATTTCTGTATTAATGGCATCAACTTTATGGGCAAATAATCTAGGAATAATTAAATATCCTTGTTTAGGCCAAAGCAACAATTGCTGTTGTGTAACAGCATCGAACTTATTGAAATTGGGATGTGCTTTTATTTGCTCTTCTGTAATATTGGGATCATCCATCCAAGGAATATCGTTGGAGGTTTTTTTAATATCGGCATGTGCAATGCTTTGCCACACTGGCTTTTCTACTCCAAATGTTTTATATAAAGCTTTGTTTTTTTTGAGTTGTTTTAGGTTGGCTAAATTATACAACCAATAGGTGGGGCGTAAATTTCTTAATATTCCACTATATTTTTGAACCCATTGCTTCATGCAGTAAAATTAAAGTTTAAATATATGTTGTTCAAAAAACAAATACGTATAAATGCAATTAGTTAGTACCAACCGTATTTTATATGTGGTTAAATTGTTTCTTTGTAACAATGTGGTTAACAATATTTGTAGCAGCATTGTCTATTTTATTTATAGGTTATGCTGTTGTATTACTGCTGTATAGAAAATGGTTTTTGCAATTAACTCCTTTTGCAATACCCAATACTATTGTACCACAAACAACGTTTAGCATAATTATTCCTGCACGTAACGAAGCCTTGTATATTGGTAATTGTTTACAATCAATCGTAGAACAAAATTACCCAGATGATTTGGTTGAAATTATTGTTATAGATGATCATAGCACCGATGATACTAGCCTTATAGTTGAACAATTTAGAGCCAAACATTACAACATTAAACTAATTAAGTTGGTTGATGAATTGAATGGCGAAATTTTAAATTCGTACAAAAAGAAAGCCATTGAAAATGCGATTGGTTATGCAACTGGCCATTGGATAATTACTACAGATGCCGACTGTATTGCAAAAACCAATTGGTTAAAAAGCTACGATGCTTGGATACAGCTACAACAACCTGTATTTGTTGCAGCCCCTGTTGTGTTTACCAACAATGGTAGCTTGCTGCAAACGTTTCAGTTCATAGATTTTATGAGTTTGCAAGGCGTTACTGCTGCATCGGTAAATGCAGGGTTTCACAATATGTGCAATGGTGCAAACTTGGCGTATAAAAAAGAAGTGTTTTTTGAAGTGAATGGTTTTAAAGGAATTGACAATATTGCAAGCGGAGACGATATGTTGTTAATGAACAAAATAAAACAGCATTACCCCAACAATGTAAGTTTTTTGTTTTCTAAAGAAGCAATTGTTGCAACACATCCAATGCCAAGTTGGGGCAGTTTTTTCAATCAACGAATTCGATGGGCTAGTAAGGCAGATCAGTTTAAATCTAAAGACAATAAAGTATTTGCTGTACTTGTATTGGTATATTTATTAAATGCTACTTTGTTTGTGATGCCATTGGGTATTTTTTGGCAAATTAATTTTTTGTGGTGTTGGCTGTTGTTTGTAGCGTTAAAAACAATTGTAGAAATGGCTTTTGCTTTACCGGTTGCAGCATTTTTTAATCAGCCTTTTGTGTGGTGGTTTCCTTTATTACAACCTATACATATTGTGTATATTGTGGTAAGTGGTTGGTTGGGTAAGTTTGGTAGTTATCATTGGAAAGGAAGAAATGTGCAATAAAACTAACTATTCGTAGTTACATTGCTTTCTGGCCACCAAGCATATACAAAAGCACAGATAAGAGCAATTAAAATAAATGGAAATAAAATAAATTGTTTCATTGCAAATTGGTTTAACGTTATTTTTCAGACTTATAAAAACCACTAAGGTTTAAATTACATTTTAAAGAAACATATAAAGCACTGTTTAATTCATGTCTATCGGTCAATCAAATAATGTTTTCGGTAAAAGATTTAAAAAAAATAAAGGAGCTTTATTTGCTGTTGTATTAATTGCATTGTCTTTTTTGTTGGCCATTTTTGGTTATATGATTGCACCAGACAATAGCACCAACGCCAATAGAATAATACCAGAAATTGGAAGTAAAAAACCAGGGTTTACCATTCAATTGCTTCAACTAAAAAGAGAACAACAAACTGCAAACTCTTATCTACATTCACTTTTAAAAGGTAAAGAAGATGCTTTTACATTTATACCCATTATATCATTTTATGAAAAAGGCGATAGTTTGGTGTATGAAAAATTTATAGATGATGGCATTACAGAAACAAAAAAAATACACAAAAATATTGTAGCAACAACACCCGTAATATCTTCCACTTATTATTTAGGAACAGATAAGTTTGGAAGAGATATGTTAAGTAGATTAATTATTGGCGTACGTGTAAGTTTGGGCGTTGGTTTAATTGCTGTATTGATTTCTTTAACCATTGGTATTTTATTGGGTGCAATGGCTGGTTATTTTAAAGGCTGGGTAGACGATGTAATTATTTGGTTAATTAATGTTATTTGGAGTATTCCAACGTTGTTATTGGTGTTTGCTATTACACTTGTTTTGGGCAAAGGATTTTGGCAAGTGTTTATTGCAGTTGGTTTAACCATGTGGGTTAATGTTGCAAGATTGGTACGTGGCCAAGTATTGGCTGTTCGAGAATTAGAATATATTGAAGCAACAAAAGCATTGGGCTACAGCCATACAAGAACAATTGTAAAACATATTTTACCCAATATTTTAGGTCCAGTAATGGTAATCGCTGCAAGTAATTTTGCCAGTGCAATTGTGATAGAAGCGGGTTTAAGTTTTTTAGGTGTAGGTGTACAACCGCCACAACCCAGTTGGGGATTAATGATTAAAGAAAACTACAATTTTATTATTACCAACAATCCAATGTTGGCTTTAGCACCCGGTATTGCTATTATGTTATTGGTTTTGGCATTTAATTTATTGGGAAATGGCTTAAGAGATGCCTTAAATGTTAGAGGAAAAATTTAGATTCTAAAATTGAATTTGTAGCAACCAACAAACACATAACTATTTTTTCACATTTCATTTCGCCACTCACCGAAATTTATAGACTGTAGTTGTGTTAATGGCTATTTTAGCAACTTGCTTAAAAATGAATATATATAACATGAGGGTATTGTTTTGTTTATCACTTCTTTTAGCTACACATTGTGTACAAGCACAAACAGATAAGGCAGATGTTTTGCAAAATCATTTGAAAAACACTGTAAACCATTATCGTACTTCTGTTGCCGAAAAAGCATACATTTTCTCTGGTCAAGAATATTATCACAATACTGGTAAATTAATTGGCCATCGATATGCTGGTGTAGATGCTTTTTTAGAAAGCAATATATGGTACGAAGGAAAGTGGTACAACAAAGTGCCATTGAAATTAGACATATTGCACAAAGAGTTAATTACCTACACTACCAACGAAAATTTTCAATTAATTATTCAACAAGAAAAAGTAGATTCTTTTACATTGGGCAATATGCTTTATTGGCATGTAAAACCCAATGAAAACAATAAAAAAATTACCGAAGATTTTTATGAAGTATTGTATAAAAATAAACTAACCGTACTTGCAAGACGAACAAAGCAAATAAAGGAAAACGTTTCATCTGGCGGAGTTGAGAAAAAGATTGAACAAGCCGATGAGTATTATTTACTACAATCGGGTATATATACAGAAATTAAAAACAGAAGCAGTTTTCTCGATTTGTTGGGCAGCCAACGAAGCACTGTTTCTAGTTATATGAACAAGCAAGACATTTCTTTCAATTCATCTACAGAAAAATATATAGTAGAAGCCATAAAATATTTTGAGCAATTAATTAACTAATATAGCAATGCGTTATTTCTTATTTCTTACATTTTTTTGTTTTTCTATTTTGAGTGCGGTTACAACAAAAGCTCAAGAAACACAGGCTGTAACACTTAATTTACAAAAAGCAAGTTTTAAACAATTTGTTACAGTAGTAGAAAAACAAACCAATTTTTATTTTTATTTTAATACTGTAGATACCGATAGTTTACAAGTTACTATTGCTGTAAACAATGAAAGCATAAGCAATGTGTTGCAACAAATATTTAAGGAAACCGATTTGCAGTTTTCTATTACGGCAAATCAAAAAATATTTATTACACGTACCGTACAGTTACAAAATAATTTAGGAACATTATATTTTAATCCACCTGTAGCAGCTGAAAAATCTAAAAAAACTATTGCTATTTATGAGGATACAACTGCCGACAAAAACAACAATATTTTTGTACAAAATAAACTTATTTATATTGGCAAGCCAACTGCAAGTAGTAGTGGAAATGCAGTATTAACGGGTGTTGTAAAGAATATTTTAAACAATGAACCCATTGTTGGTGCAACTGTAACTAGTGGAAAAACATCGGTTATTACAGATTATTTGGGTCAGTACAGTATTACATTATTAAAAGGAAGACATTTAATTACAGTTGGTTTTTCTGGCATGAGAGACGCCTTGCGTCAGCTTATTATTTATTCTAGTGGAAGTTTAAATATTGAAATGCAAGAAGCAGTAACTACTTTAAAATCTGTTGTTGTAAGTTCTAATACAAAAAGCACAGGCGTAAAAGCTCCTAAAATGGGTGTTGAAAGGGTTACCATTAAGCAAATGAAAATACAACCAGTTGTTTTTGGTGAAGCTGATGTATTAAGAACGGTGTTAACCTTACCTGGTGTAACTTCTGTTGGAGAAGCAAGTACAGGCTTTAATGTAAGAGGTGGATCGGCAGATCAAAATTTAATTTTGTTCAATGATGCAACAGTGTTTAATCCGTCGCATTTATTTGGCTTCTTCTCTGCATTCAATCCAAATGTTGTAAAAGCTGCCGAGTTGTATAAAAGTAGTATTCCAGAGAAATTTGGTGGAAGAATTGCTTCGGTGTTAGACGTATCGGTTCAAGAAGGAAATAAAAAGAAATTTGGTGGTGCTGGTGGAATTGGGCCATTAACAAGCCACTTAATGTTTGAAGGACCATTAAAAAAAGAAAAGAGTTCTTTTATTGTTGGATACAGAACCACTTACTCTGATTGGGTTTTAAAGAATTTAAAAGACGATGGATTTAAAAACAGCAAAGCATCTTTTTACGATTTAAGCTTGCACATCGCTCATCAAATTAATAAAAAGAACTTTTTTTATGTAACAGGTTATTTAAGTGCCGATAGATTTAAATTAGATAAAGACACATTGTACAAATATGTAAACAACAACATAAATGTTAAATGGAAGCATATTTACAACAACAATTTCTTCAGCACATTTACTGCAGGCTACGACAATTATGGTTACAATATTGAAAGTACTTTAAAGCCACTAAATGCTTATGCTTTACAATTTAGCATTAGCCAATATTATATTAAAGCCGATTTTACAAAAACCTATGGTAAAAAACACAGAGTAAATTTTGGTTTAAATAGCAATTTGTACACAGTAAAACCTGGAAATTTTAATGCAGTTGGAACTCAATCTTTAGTAGTTCCAGTAAATGTTCAACAAGAAAAAGGGATAGAAACAGCCTTTTATTTTGGCGATAATATTGAAGTAAATGAAAAGCTAGCCATTGAAGCTGGTATACGTTTAAACACATTTACTGCATTGGGAGCATCCACTGTAATTAATTATGCTTCAGGTTTAGAAAGAAATGACGCAAATGTGTTGGACACAAGTTTTTATAAAAACGGACAAGCCATTAAAACTTATTTTGGTCCAGAAATTAGGCTTTCTGCTCGTTATACTTTAAACGAAAGTTCTTCTGTAAAGTTTGCATTTAATACGTTGCGGCAAAACATACACATGTTGTCTAACACAACTGCAATTTCTCCAACAGATATTTGGAAGTTGAGCGATGCACACATTAAACCACAAATTGGCAAACAACTATCTTTTGGATATTATAAAACCTTAGAAAAATCTGGAGTTGAATTGTCTGCAGAAGTTTACTATAAGTGGTTAAACAATTATTTAGATTATAAAAGTGGAGCAACCTTGTTGCTTAACGAACATATAGAAACTGAAGTGCTAAACTCTGAGGGAAAAGCGTATGGTATAGAATTGTTGGCAAAAAAAACTACAGGGAAATTAACAGGTTGGATTAGTTATACTTTTTCTAGAACTCTGTTGCGTACTAAAGATGAGTTAACAAACAGACCAATTAATAAAGGTGAATTTTATCCTGCCAATTTCGATAAACCACATAGCACCAACATTATAGCCAACTATAAATTTTCTCATCGCTTCAATGTATCGTTTACAGGAGTTTACAGCACAGGCCGACCAATTACTTTGCCTATTGCTGTATTTAATTATGCAGGAGGAAATAGAGTGTATTATTCAGATAGAAATCAATTTAGAATACCAGATTTTTTTAGAACAGATATATCATTTAATATAGAAGGAAATCATAAAGTTAAAAAGTTAGCCCATAGCTCTTGGAGTATTGGTGTGTACAATTTAACTGCAAGAAAAAATCCGTATTCTGTTTATTTTACTACAGAAAACAATCAGGTAAAAGGCTATCAATTATCCATTTTTGGTTCGGCCATTCCATTCATTACGTACAATTTTAAATTTTAAAACTTAGTATAGGGTATGATTAAAAAGTTCATGTATTTGGCATCAACCATTTTGTTGATTGCTAGTTGTAGAGAAACATATACGCCACCAGAAGTTACAGTTGATCAAAATATTTTGGTGGTAGAAGGATTTATACAAGTAAATGCCGACTCTAGTTTTTTTAAATTATCTCGTTCTCAAAAACTAGGTACCGGCGTTCTTAATAAATCGGAAACCTTGGCTAAAATTTATATTTTAACTTCTAGCGATGCGGTTTTGGCTCAGTCTGTTGAAAAACCCAATGGGCAATATGCCATAAGAAGTTCTGCTGTTATGGCCAACCAATCGTACAAAGTAAAAATTGTTACAAAAGATGCCCAAGAATATATTACCAATATAATTGCAGCTAAAACAACACCAGCAATTGATAGTGTTAGTTGGAAAATTGATGCAGATAAAAATGGTATTCAGTTTTATGTAAGCACAAAAGATGTAACCAATAAAACTGTGTATTATAAATGGGATTGTGAGCAGGTTTGGGAAAACCGAGCTTACTTAGAATCGTTTTATAAATATTTAGGTGGGTTAAATATGCAGGTTAGAGATTCTGCAGATCAAATTTATCGTTGTTGGAGAAGCAATAGTATTGCTGGTATTTTTATTGGATCTTCTGCAAAATTAAATAGCGATATTATTGAAAATGAAAAATTATATTTTGTAGCGAAAGGCTCCGATAAATTTAATGCTCGGTATAGTGTTTTAGTAAAGCAAAGTTCTTTAACAAAAGATGCTTATGAGTATTGGCAACAATTAAAACAAATGACGGAACTCGGTGGTTCTGTTTTCGATGTTCAACCAACTCAATTGTATGGCAACATCAATTGTATAACCAATCCATCTTTACCTGTAATTGGTTTTATATCAGCAAGTGAGGTTACCACCAAAAGAATATTTATTGATCAATCTCAATTAATATCTTACACTGTTCCAAACCTTGCCAATTGCGATGTGCAATCAATCCCTGGACATCCAGATAGCTTTAATCTCTATTTCAATGTTAGAAAATATGTACCAATTGCTGGCGATATAGCAGGTGGTTATTTAGGCACAACAAACAATTGTGGCGATTGTAGAGTTTTTGGTGGAACAACTGTTAAACCTGCATTTTGGTAATAGATAGATTCGTTCATTTTTCTTAAGTTTTTTACTATGCACAAGCAAGCAATATTTAGTTTTCTTTTCATTGTTGTAACAACACAAGTTTTTGCTCAAGGGTTAGATGTTGAAACCATTGAAGAAAGATTTAACGCATACAATCAGCAAATTTTTCAAGAGAAAATATTTGTACATACCGATAAAAATTTTTACTTATCTGGAGAAACCATTTGGTTTAAATTGTACAATACAGAAGCTGTTACAAACACACCAAGTCCAATTAGCAAATTGGCTTATGTAGAGTTGTTGGGTAGCGATTCTAAAGCAGCCATTCAATTAAAAATTCCTATCAATAATTCTATAGGAAATGGTCAGTTTAATTTGCCTTTAACCTTACCAACTGGCAATTATATATTAAGAGCATATACCAATTTAATGAAGAATAGCGATGTGCATTTTGCGTTTGAAAAACAGATTGCTATTGTAAGTGTTTTTAACCAAGTATCGGTTGATACAACAATTAAAAAAGCATCCTACGATATTCAATTTTTTCCCGAAGGAGGAAATTTAGTAAATACGCTAAGCAGTAAAGTTGCTTTTAAAGCGACCAACAACAATGGAAAAGGAATTGATTGTGTTGGTAAAATTATCAACCAAAATAACGATTCGGTTGGCAACTTCGTTACTCAAAAATTTGGCATGGGTACATTTGTGTTTACACCTATTCAAGGCAATACATATAAAGCAATTGTAACAACGAAAACCAACGAAAGCTTTGTTGCCAATTTGCCAATTGCATTAAATGAAGGATATGTTTTATTTACTGAAAAAAATAGTGAACAAACAACTATAACTGTAAAAGCAACCAACAATTTTTTGAATACTGCTGTGCATTTATTTGTACATGCAAATCATAACACCAAATATAAAAAAACACAGGTAATAGAAAATAGAACAACTGTTTTTGTAATGAATAACGATGTGTTAGATGAGGGTGTAAACTATATTACATTGTTCAACACACAATTACAACCACTTTGCGAAAGGTTGTTGTATAAATCAATTAGTGAAACGGTTGCAACTAAATTAACTGCAAGTAACACAACATTAACAGCCAGAAAAAAAATTGAACTTGACGTAACTGCATTAACCAACAATTTAACACCTGTTGATGCTAATTTTTCAATTGCAGTGGTTAAAGATGATTCTTTAATGAACAATTATACAAACGTTGATATTCAACAATACGAATGGTTGGCATCCCACATTAAAGGAAAAATAGAAGAACCTAATTTTTATTTTACAGAAACAGAAAGTGCATCCGCTGCAATAGACAATCTTCTATTAACACAAGGTTGGAGAAGATTTAATTGGAACAACATCATTGCAAACAAAGCTCCCAGCAATACTTTTTTACCAGAATATGAAAGCCAAATTATTACAGGAAAAGTAATTAACAAACAAACCTTGTTGCCAGCTGAAGGAATTGCTGTGTACTTATCGTTACCAGGTAAAGAGTTTGGTTTTGCCAATGCATATTCACAAGCCGATGGTAGTTTCTTTGCAATAATGCCCAATATTTATGGCACTTCAGAATTGGTTGCACAAACCAATAGTAAAATAGATTCTAATTATAGAATTGATATCAACAGCCCATATTGGTCACAGGTTTCTACCAATACAATTCCAAATTTTTCACTCGAAAAAAAATGGAGCAATAGTTTAAACGAATACAGCATTGCATTGCAAGCTCAACGAATTTATACACCACAAAAAGCTGTTACAAGTAGTGCAAATATTAATTACAAACCATTTTACATAAAATCGGATAACAAATATTTGTTAGACAACTACACTCGTTTTTCTACAATGGAAGAAGTGATGAGAGAATATGTTGCAGATGTTTTGGTAAGAAGAAAGAACAACAAGTTTGTTTTTTATGCTGCCGACAATCCAAGATTTACATACTTTTCTACAGAGCCATTGTTGTTAGTAGACGGAATACCAGCTTTTGATGCAGATAAAATTATTGCAGCCGATCCTTTAAAAGTTCAACAAATAGATGTTGTTGCAAGAAGGTTTTTTTCTGGTAAATTGGCTTTTGATGGAATTGTAAATTACAGTAGTTACGATGGAACAATGGGTATAAAATCTTTAAGTTCCGAAAGCTTGGTAATCGATTATGATGGTATAGAAGCTCAACGTGAATTTTATAGTCCGAAGTATGAACTAGCTACTGAACTTGAAAGCAGATTACCCGATTATAGAACTGTACTTTATTGGAATGGTAACATTACAACTACTACAAAAGGAGCAACAAAAATTAGTTTTTATACATCTGATTTAATTGGAAAATATACAGCTACTTTACAAGGTTTAACAAGCAATGGCATTCCATTAAAAGCAACAATTAGTTTTGAAGTAAAATAAAGGTGATTTTTTTTAATAAGAATGGAGAAGAGCAAAGGGGTAAATGGTTTCTAAGCAATACTTTCTTTTTCCTCTTTTAGTTTGTTGGATAACACAATTACCATTCCTACACTTAACCAAAAAAGGCTACCAATTTTATCGGTTTCAATCATATCGCTCATGCAATTAATTGTTGCAATCATAACAACTACAACACCTGTTGTTAAAGCAATTTTTCTGTAAAAATTATTGTGTAATTGATGATACAATTTTTCTGTGTACCACAGAAGTACAAACAGTAAACAACAAAACAAGAGGAGGCCAATAATTCCTTGTTCCAATGCCATTAATAAAAAATAATTGTGTACACTACTATGTTCAGGATTGTTGCTTACATAGGTTTTAAAAACATCAACAGTATAACCTTTATAATATGTATAAAATGTATTGGGACCAAAACCAACAATAGGTTCTTCTGTAAACATTTTTGCACCAGCAACCCAACGATAAAATCTTTCAGCATTGCTTAAATCTTTTAAAGTAGTTGTACTTTTTAAATGCTCACCCAAATCATCGTGAAAAATTGTTTGTTCGTAATTGGGCGAAAACTGCACATAATTTTTATTGCTCACCAACCAACCAATTAAAAACAACGATGCTATAACAACAATAGAAATAGTTTGCACCATCCATTTTTTTTGTATAATGAAAACTGTTGTTATACCTGTAAACAAAGCAATCCATGCTCCACGAGAGTATGCAAAAAACAAAGCAACCAATCCTACTGCCAATCCAATATTTAGCCATTGATAATATTTATTGCTTGTTGGCGTTAAACTTTTTACACACCACAAAACAGCCAATAGGCAAACCAACATTGCAGAGTAATTAACGTGATTTCTAAAAAATGGCGACAATGTTTCTTTAATTCCTTCAAAAGAAAATCCCAACAACGCATGTCTTAGTAAACATTGCACAACCACAAAACCCATGGGCAACAACAACAACAATGCTGCTTTTTTTAGTTGTGTAGGGGTATTTAAAAACAACTGTGGCAACACAACAAAAGGCAAAATATACCAAATACGAGCAAGCATAAATTTTACCGAAAGCAAACTGTTGTATGAATAAAAGCAAACTACCACCAACCACAGAAATTGCAAAACAACAATTAAAAATAAAGGATGACGCAATACCGAAGTTGGAAAGCTGTTTGGTTTGAACAACAGTTGTACAATCAATATTCCTGACAGTAGCATCATAAAACCCTCATCGGGAAAATCTAAACCTAAGGATGGTGTAAAATTTACTTCAGTAGATAAAGGCAAAAAAAACAGCAACAACCAATACAACTGTTGAGGTTGTGTTATACAAAATTGAAATATCAAGGGAGCTAAAACAACAATAAAAGGCACAACAATTAATAAAGGTTCTTGCAACAATAAACTGGCACATCCAAATACAATAAACAGCAAAGTTTGTAACCAAAACTCTTTGTTATGTTCAATGGTTTTAAACATGGAATATTAACTATGTTTTCTGCCATGGTTAATTAATACCAACATACAAGCAAAAACAAAACTTATAATTATTGCAGCAAAAAGGATATTTATTTTAATGGGTTTATAGTGTTTTGCAGCAGCAGTGGCTTGCTCAACAATATACAATGATGGAGCTTTATTTTCAATGGCCAATTTAAACTCGTTGACAGCAGTATAGTATTGTTTTAATTGTTGCAACAATGCTTCTCGTTTATTGGTAAACGTTAATGCAGCGGTTTCTGTAATGTCAGCATTTTTTAAGTAATCGTTTATTTGGCTTACTTCAGCTTCTAATGATTTAGTTGCAGTTTCAATTTTTTGTAAGGAAGATTGATAATTTTTTTGCCAAACTGCTTCAATCATTTGTTCTACAATTTGAACCATTCTATTGGCAATATTGGCAGATAAATTTTTATCTTTTGTAGTTACCATAAACTTAAACTGGCTCAATTCTGTTTTTTGCAACTCAATATCTTCTCTTAACATCAACACAGCTTTTCTTATTCTTAAAGCCATGTCAGTATCGTTCAATTCATAATAATTGGTAAGGTTAAATTCGTTAACCAATAATTTAAATGTAGTATCCAAATGTGCCAATCCATCTATTCTATCCAAATCATCTCCACTACCAAAGCTTGAATACAAACCTTGAATGTTGTTGTTAAACAACCTTGCTTTATCGGCCAATGCAGGATTTGCAGCAACAACAATTGCGGTGCTTTTATAATACTTGGGTAAGAAAAATAAAATGGCAGTAGCAATAGTTGAACAAATAAGAACAAATAGAATAATTTGTTTCAATTGTTTTTGCAAAACGGCAGTTACGTCTACTAAATTAAAATTATTGAATTGCATAGATGGCTAATGTACAAAGAAGATGTTATTGAATGTAGCATTGGTTCTAGAACAACAGGAAATAAACAAGCTAAAATTGAATTTAGTTGAATAGAAGTTTTACGAATTGGTAACCAATACGCTTCTATTAAAACTTTCTTCTAACGAAATAAGTGTTTCGGTTCTTTCAATGCCTTTAATGTTTTGCAATTTATCATGCAATACCAAACGCAATTGTTGAATGTCTTTACAAACAACTTCTGCAAACATGCTGTAATTTCCTGTGGTATAGTTTACACGAACAATTTCTGGAATTTGTTTTAAATCTTTTGCAACGGTATCGTATAAAGAACTTTTTTCTAAAAAAATACCAATGAATGCAATTACATCGTAGCCCAAAGATTTGATATCAACAGCCAACTTTTTCCCAATTACAATCTTGTGATCTTCCAGCTTTTTTATTCTAACATGAATGGTTCCGCCACTTACAAAAAGCTTTTTGCCCAAGTCGGCATAAGATATTTCAGCATCTTCCATTAAGGCCTGAATAATATCAAGGTCTAATTTGTCAAGATTTAATTTTGCAGACATATTTCCTCTTGTTTTAAATTTTATTCACAATAATACCAATTTTGTTAGATAATTTCAATATTTTAAAAATAATTGTTGAAATATTTGCAACGAATTGAGTATTTACTTTAATATTGCATTATCAAAGCAACAAACAATTAGTTCTTTATACTGTGGGGTGATGAAATTTTTGGCAGACATGCCCTCTTGTCTCGGGGGTGAGGATAACAGGATAAATATAGCATAGAGCCGCAAAGGTAGCAATACTGGAGCGACCAGGGTCGACCACTGAACTTTGTGCTACAACTAACTGCCTCGTGAAGGTTCGATCCCTTCCCCTACAGCATTTTAAAGAGCCACGCATTTTAGCGTGGCTTTTTTATTGTATATATTGCAATACCAATGTTAAAAACTTAAATTTGCTTACTTCGTATGCAAAATGAAATTATTACTATAAAAGTTGCTGTTGATGCGATTGTATTTGGTTATTCTAAATACGATGGCGTTTCTTTGTTATTGATACAAAGAAAATACAGTCCATTAAAAAGTGCATGGGCTTTACCGGGTGGTTTTGTTTTGCCAGAAGAATCTTTAGAAGTAGCAGTAAAACGGGAACTAGTTGAAGAAACTGGCATTATTGTAAATTATTTAGAGCAGCTATATACATTTGGTGAACCCAATAGAGATCCACGAGAAAGAGTAGTTTCTGTTTGTTATTTTGGGTTGGTAAAAACCAGCTTGTATCAAGAATTAAAAGCTAGTACCGATGCTGAAAATGCACAATGGTTTAGCATAAAAAAATTACCAACTTTGGCTTTTGATCATAAGCAAATGATACAAGTTGCTATTGAACGATTGAGAACTAAAGTACGTTATCAGCCAATTGGTTTTGAATTGCTCGATAAAAAATTTCCCTTTTCCGATTTAGAAAAACTGTATACAGCTTTGTTAGACAAAGAAATGAATCGTAGAAATTTTAGCAAAAAAATTCTTTCGTTTGATTTTTTACAAGAAACTGGAGAACTCTCTGTTCCCAATGGAAAAGGTAGACCAAGTAAAATGTTTCAATTTAACCAGAAACGTTATAAGGAATTATTGAAAGAAGGCTTTCACTTTGAAATTTAATAGTAAAGTTGTTTAGACGTTTAGTTAACGTTCTTTTTCTCTTTAACTCCTACTATAAAAATGATACATTCTACTTTGTGACTAAGTGTCTTTATGGTCAATTAGTGTATTTGTTAAAGCTTTGCTTTAAACTTATCGAAGACATTTAAAAATGATGCTATAATTTATTGTGCAAAAAAGCCAATTCCATTTATTTAATATAGGGCTACTTTTCTTACATCAAACTCTTATTGCCATTTCTTACCAGTATTTTTTTGTTCTCTCTTTTTTAGTTTAGAATTCCCTTTTTTATTAGGTCACAATCCGCTGTAAGCCACTGCCTGTAAAAGCTATACATAAAAAACACATCAATTTTCTTTCAATCATTTTGTATTGTATAAAAAATTTATTTTGCTTATTTTATAAGCAATATTTGGTTATTTCATTTATTCTGTTTAATTTGCTTCAAAATTAAGCAAAATGAAAAAATTATCACTTACAACTTTATTCTACTTAGTAACACAACAAGAGTTAAATCAAATTGTAGAATTTAATTACAAAAAAATTCCACCAAGAGCCAATCCTCAAAACATGTTTTATGCATTGTTAAATGGAAGCTATGCAGAGCAATTGGCTTACGATTGGAATATTGAAACTGAGACGCAAAGCAATACTGTTCACGTTGTTTCTGTAGACTTACCAACAGACTACTTAGAACAGTTTTTAGTACAAAGCATTGCTACAGATTTTGAAAGTGAATTGTGGATTTTAACTACCGAGTTAGAAAACTTCAATCAACAAATTATTGGAAGAGTAAAATTGGTAAAATCATTTTTAGGTAACCGTTTAATAAAAATTGCAGTATGAGTTATTCAAACAGTTGGTTAATACAACAAATTATAACAGGCAATAGCCCAAAGTATAATTATTTTTTAAGTGACAGATGTATTCAAAATGCCGATTGGGATACACACTGTTTTAATGAATGTTTTGTAGCCCCTTTTACTATAGATGGAACTACATATAATACATTAACGCATTGGATAATGGCACAAAAAGCAGCATTGTTTTATGATTATACTACTATGGAAAAAATTATACAAACAAAGCAGGCGGCACATGCAAAACTATTGGCTTGTTATATTAAAAATTTTGATGAAGAAGTGTGGTTAGCACATGCTTATTCCATTGTGGTAAAAGGCAATTTGCATAAATTTAAAAAGCATTATCACCTACAAAGAAAATTATTGAACACACAACAAAATGTAATTGTAGCAGTAACTGCACAAGACAATATTTGGGGCAATGGTTTGGCCTATTTTTCAAAAGAATTAAACAATCCTTTAAAGTGGAAAGGGTCTAATTTATTGGGCTATGCGTTAATGGATGTAAGAGATATTTTGCAAGCACAACAGGCCATGCAATTTGTACCTAAACAACAACAGTTTATTTCAGCATTAAGTGTTGCAAGAAGTTAGTAGAACAATTGAGTAGCTATTTTAAAACCAGAATAGAAATAATTACAGCATCAATTTCTACTTCTTTTTGTTCAACACAATGCGGCAATATGGCTTCAATAAACTCTTTTGCCATAATGCGTTGTGGAGTGCTTAAAATAATGGTAGAGCCGTTCTTTAAAAACTGCTCAAGCATGTTGAATAAACTATCAAAGGTTGATGGGTTGTAATTTATATCACTCAATAACAAAACATCTGTAACAATATTGGGAGATAAATTATTCCAATTAATAATTTTACAGTCAATGTTGAATAAATTATTGATGCTGATGGATTGTTCTACAAATTGCAATGGTTCAATTAAGTAATCGCTACAAGTAACTGTAGTTGCAAATTGTGCAGCTACTAAAGAAGGCAAACCCAATCCTGACGCAAGCTCTAATACTTTTTTATTAGCAACATAATGTTGCTTAGTTACTAAAAACTTACTTAACGCAATTGCACTTGGCCAAACTTTAGCCCAAAAAGGGAATGGAGTATTTTCGTTTTGTTGTTTTTCTGTTTCGAACCAATGTTTAACAGCTAAACTATTTGGCACAACTAGTTGTAGAGCAATATTTCCAAATTCAAATTTTTGTAAACTCGTTGCTACCATTATTGCACATTGCCTTTAATAAATTGGTTGGCTTTCATCCAAACAAAAACATTGTTTAACCAATTAATGGGTTCGGCTTTGTTGTGTAATCCAAAACCATGTCCACCTTTTTGTAACAACAACATTTCGGCCGGTACATTATTTTTTAACAATGCCAAATAAAAAACAATGCTATTCATTACTGGAACACTTTTATCATCTGCTGCATGCAATAAAAACGTTGGTGGAGTTTGATTGGTAATCTGCAATTCATTACTATATAAATCTATTTTTTCCTTTGTTGGGTTCTTGCCCAATAAATTATTTCTACTACCCATGTGTGCAATTTTATCTTGCATACTAATTACTGGGTAACACAATACAACAAAGTTTGGGCGAAGGCTCGTGTTGTTGCTATTTTCTATTGTAGTTGTTGTAAAATGCGTAGCAACAGTTGAAGTTAAATGGCCACCTGCCGAAAAGCCCAACATTCCTAATTTATTGGGATTGATATTGTATTCTTTTGCATTTTCTCGTATTAATTTTATGGCTTGTTGAGCATCTTGTAAAGCAACCAATTCTTTGTTTACAACACAATCACTATCTATTGGATTTCTATACTTTAATACAAATGCAGTAATGCCTTGTTGGTTTAATGCTTTAGCAACTTCATGACCTTCATGGTCAATTGCCAACCTTGCATAACCACCACCAGGACAAATAATAACAGCAGTATGCAACGAATCTTGTACAACGGGTTTGTACACAAATAAAGCAGGAACTGTTATTTGGCTAACCCTACCTTCTTGTGGTATTAATTCAACTTTTAAACAAGGTTTGCTGTTGGGCATGGTTGTATTGTAAAGGTTTATTTGAGTTTGATTATAAGCAGTCATTGTTAGCAGTAAGCAACAACAACCAAAGAAATATTTAAGCATATTGGTGAAAATATATCTTTTAAAAGTAGCTCCTTTTTTAATAAGTAAATGCTGAATATTTTTACATTTTAATATTCAAAGGCTTACTCCATAAACGTTTTAAATACCAAACCAACAATATTATGCTAATTATAAACCAAATAAAAAAAATTAGATTGCCTTTTGTAAAATGATTGCCCCAAAAAGCATAACCCCATTTTATACCAACTGTTACATTCACAATCATCCAAATAAAAAACATACCCAAAGAGTTGGCAATGCGTATTAAAAAATCTCTTATATCTGGTTCCAAAATAGTTGAGTATTAAAGTGTAAAAAATGTATAGGCAATTACAAAAATTTACTACAATTGTTTGCATTTTTTTAATCTAAACTTTGGTTGCTACTAGCTGCCAATTTCAACAATCTATCAAATTGTTCTGGCGTTAAATCGTTATAAAAATAATATACAGGGTTTACAGGCGTGCCATTTCTGTGCACTTCATAATGGCAATGTGGACCAGTACTTTTACCAGTACTTCCAACATAGCCAATTACTTCGCCACGTTTAATACTTTGTCCTTGCTTGGCTTTAATTCTAACCATGTGGCCATACAAACTTTCATAACCATAACCATGATCAATAACAACATGGTTTCCATACCCACCAGCATTAAAATTGGCAGTTTTAATAACCCCATCGGCAGCAGCATAAATTGGCGTACCAATGGGTGCAGTAAAATCCAATCCAGCATGAAAACGTGGAATTTTATATACAGGATCAATTCTATTGCCAAAACCACTAGCCATACGAGTTAAGTTTTTATTGCTAACGGGTTGTATTGCAGGTATTGCAGCCAAAAGCTTTTCCTTGTTTTTTACCATTTCTTCAATTTGGCTATAACTTTTTGTTTGGTAAGCCAATCTTAACGATAAATGGTTTAGTTGAGCTGTCATACTTTTTAGTAACTCAGTTTCGCTCATACTTTGTACCAACTTCACTTCTCTTTTTGTTTCAATATCTTCAACTCTTGCACTATCAGGTATTGGTTGTGCTTCAAAAATGCTTCTATAAACGTTGTTGTCTCTATTCTCCAATTCGTTCATTTGCAATTCCAATTGTTTTAAACGCTCTTCTAAAACAGTGTAATTGTTTTTGTAATCTTCATTTTGCTGTCGCAATAATTTTTCTTTTGGACTATCAATAAAATTAAAAGCAATCACAACAATAATAAATCCAGTAACAATACTAGCAGCAATAAATCCAAATATTTGTAACAATCTTACACGTAATGGTACTTCTACTTTTTCGTAACGTAGGGTATGTGTATTGTAATAATATTTAATTTTTTTCATGCTCTTAAAATCCAATTTTATGTAATCAGTTGAGGAACAACTATTAAACTGTTAACGGCGACGCTTCTTTCAAGGTTAGGAATACAAATCATCAAAACCCACCCCTACAAATTACATCTTCAATTCAAGTTCATGTTGCCCCTCACAAGAGGGGAAGATCATTTTCCCCAAAAATCCGCCCTTATCCGTTTCGTCTGTGTTCCAATATATAAATCCTCCTTTAGGGGATAGGGGCTCAATCCTTATCTTTGCCAGCCTTTGATTATAAGCCATCAAAGATAAATTTATCATCGCAAAACAGCTTGCAAATTTCAGTTATGATGACTAGTTCCGAAATAAGACAACAATTTTTAGATTTTTTTAAAAGTAAACAACATCAAATTGTACCATCTGCACCCGTAGTGGTAAAAAACGATCCAACCTTATTGTTTACCAATGCAGGAATGAACCAGTTTAAAGATTACTTTTTGGGAAATAAACAACCAGAATTTAAACGCATTGCCGATACACAAAAATGCTTACGTGTAAGTGGCAAGCACAACGATTTAGAAGAAGTTGGTGTAGATACGTATCATCATACCTTATTTGAAATGTTGGGCAATTGGAGTTTTGGAGATTACTTTAAAGAAGAAGCCATTGCATGGAGTTGGGAATTATTGACGGAAGTGTACAAACTTGATAAAAGTCGTTTATATGTATCTGTTTTTCAAGGAGATGAAAAAGAAGGTTTACCTCCAAGTTCTGTGGCTTTAAGAGAATGGAAAAAATTAGTGGCTGACGAACACATTGTATTTGGCAACAAGAAAGACAATTTTTGGGAAATGGGAGAAACTGGCCCTTGTGGGCCATGTAGTGAAATACATGTTGATATGCGTTCTAACGAAGAACGTGCTTTAATTCCTGGTAGAGATTTAGTGAATAAAGATCATCCACAAGTAATAGAAATTTGGAACAATGTATTTATGCAGTTCAATCGTTTAAAAGATGGAAGCTTGCAACCATTGCCTGCACAACATGTAGATACAGGAATGGGTTTTGAACGTTTGGTACGTGTAATACAAGGCAAACAAAGCAATTATGATACTGATATTTTTACCGGAACCATTGCTGCAACAGAAAATATAACTGGCAAAAAATATGATAGCTCCCCTTTAAGGGATGGGGGCAAAGAGGCTGTTGCATTTCGTGTAATTGCCGATCATATACGTGCCATTGCATTTACCATTGCAGATGGGCAATTGCCAAGCAATACAGGTGCAGGTTATGTTATTCGTAGAATTTTGCGTAGAGCTGTTCGTTACTATTATTCTTACTTAAATTACAAGCAACCTTTATTGCATCAGTTGTTACCAACATTGGCAAAGCAATTTGAACATGTTTTTCCTGAACTAAATGCACAATTGGATTTTGTAAGTAGAGTAGTGAAAGAAGAAGAAGAAGCTTTTTTGAGAACGTTGGAAAAAGGATTGAAATTAATTGATGAAAGTATTTCTGCGTTATCTGCGGTTTCTGCGAGAACTATTCCTGGCAAATCGGCATTTGAGCTTTTTGATACATTTGGTTTTCCAATAGACTTAACAAGACTAATTGCTACAGAAAATGGATTTACCGTTGATGAAGCTGGCTTTGAAGCTGCTTTAAAAGAGCAAAAAGATCGCTCCCGTGCAGCAGGAGTAATAGATGCAGCAGATTGGGTAATCGTTAATGATGGCAATTCTACTTTTGTTGGTTACGATTCTTTAGAAACAACAACCAATATTGTAAAGTATAGAAAAGTAAAAGCCAAAGGTAAAGAAGCCTATCAAATTGTGTTGGCAACCACACCTTTTTATGCTGAGAGTGGTGGACAAGTGGGAGATCAAGGAAAATTAATAATTAACAATGAAGAATTAATAATTATAGATACCAAAAAGGAAAATAATCTGTTCATTCATTTTGCAGATAATTTGCCAGAAAATATTGATTTAACTGGCGAAGTTGTTGCTGTTGTTAACGCAAAAACGAGAAACGAAATAACGAGTAACCATTCAGCTACACATTTGTTGCATGCAGCGTTGCGTTTGGTATTGGGTACACATGTTGCACAAAAAGGAAGTTTGGTAAACAACGAACAATTGCGTTTCGATTTTTCTCATTTTTCAAAAGTTAACGATGAAGAAATTGTACAAATTGAAGCTATTGTGAATCAAAAAATTCGTGAAAATATTCCTGTTGTAATTAAAGAAATGAGCAAAGATGAAGCAGTTGCTCTTGGTGCAATGGCTTTGTTTGGAGAAAAATATGGCGATGTTGTACGTGTTGTAATCATGGATGCCAACTACTCAATAGAATTATGTGGAGGTACACATGTTGGTAGAACAGGAGACTTGGGTTTCTTTAAAATAAAACACGAAACTGCTGTTGCTGCTGGCGTTCGACGTATTGAAGCTGTAAGTGGCAAAGCTGCAGAAGATTATATCAATACAACTTTTGAACAGTTAGATGCAGTTAAAACATTGTTTAACAACCCAAAAGAATTGCTTAAAACAATCGAAAATGCTGTTGCAGAAAATAGAGAATTAAAGAAGAAAATAGAAAGTTTAGAAGCCAAACAGTTGGCTGTTATAAAAACAGAATTGACAAAAAAAGTTGAAACGATCAATGGCGTTTCTTTTATTGGTGCATTGTTAGACTTAAATAATGCCGATGGTTTAAAAAAACTAGCCAACGATTTAAAAACAGATGCTCAAATGGTTGTGTTGGTTGCTAATATTGCAGGCAAAGCATCTGTAGCTGTTGGTGTTTCAGATGAGTTGATGGCTAAAGGTTTAGAAGCTCCCAAACTTATTAAAGAACATATTACACCAATAATAAAAGGTGGTGGCGGAGGAAGCAAAAATTTGGCAACTGCAGGTGGGCAAGATGCAAGCAACTTAGATAATGTGATTGAAATAATAAAAAGGTTACTGTAAAAAAATAACTTTGAAAATGATAAACGGTTCAATTGATTGTACAATTGAACCGTTTGCATTAAATACGCATAACGTTAGTAAAAATACTATATTTACGATTTCAACCCAATCAACGTGCTTAGTAGAAGCTGTTACAATAAAAACTCCTATTTATTGCCAATATTTATTTATTTGCAATATTGTATTGTATTAAATGTTGGTTGTTCCTCTTTTTCAGATTCGAAAAAAAATACAAAAAATTATATTCCTTCAATTGATTCTATTATAGATGTAGCAAGTAAAAAAGGAACTGGTTATACCGTTAATTCTTTGTACTTTTTAGATTCTTCTTTGGCGGGGAAAAAGCTAAATTTTCAAGAAAAAATTAAACTATTTACTTATCGTTCTTATATATACAATTACTATGTGGTTAATTACGATTCTGCTGAAATTTATGCAGACTCAATGTTGTTTTTGTTAAAGAATAAAGACGTTGATAAATACACGGAAGAATTTACAAATGCATATTTTACAAAAGGCGATGTGTTTTATTTACAAAAAAATTATTCCGAATCCTATGCCTACTATTATAAAGCAAGACAATTGGGAATTAAATATGTAAATTATTGTACAAGAAAAGAATACAACCATCGTATTGCAGTAATCTTATACAATCAATTTAAGTTTGAGGAAGCAAAGAATTTTTTTATTGAAGCGTTTAATAATGCTACAATTTGTGAGTTAAACGACTTCCAAAGTTACGTTAGACAACAAGGGTTGTTGAATAATATTGGCCTGAGTTATTTAAAATTGAACAAATTAGACAGTGCTGAATTTTACTTTAACAAAGCTATTCAGTTTGTAAACAATCATCAAAACAGCTATACAGAAAGAAAAAATTTCCACGAAATTGCTTTAGGTGTTATTTATGGCAATTTGGGCGATGTATATAAATTAACCAATAGAGCCGCCGAAGCTAAAAATCTATATAAAAAAAGTGTTTCTATCAATCTCAAAAAGGGACACGAAATAAACGATGCACATTTAAGTTTTTTAAAATTATCCAATCTATATTTTGAAGAATTAAAATTGGATAGTATGCTTTTTACATTGCAAAAAATTAGAAAAAGTTTAGACACTGTAAACTTTGCTAGGGCCGATGTAGAATGGCACAAACAAATGTGGCAATATTATAATGCAAAACAAAATATAGCCAAGGCTTACGAGTCTTTAAATCTTTATATTCAAAAAAAAGAGGATTACACTAAAGAACATAAATCTATTAACGAAATAGATATTAATAAACAGTTTGATGCTTTAAATAAGCAAAGTGAATTGGAGAAACTCGAAAGAAACAATCACGTAAACGAACTGTATTTAATCGTTGTTTCAATTATTGTATTTACTGTTATACTAATTGCAATATTGTTATGGTATAACTGGAACAAATCGAAACAAAATGTACAGCAACTAAAAATATTAAATAGTACAATACATGCACAAAATATACAATTAGAAGAAGCACTAAATAAACTTGAAATTAATAGTAGAGAAAAAGATAAAATTGTAAAGTTGGTTGCCCACGATTTAAGAACTCCGGTAGCATCAATTTCCTCTTTAGCAGAATTAATTATTGATGATAAAAATGAAGAAAGTAGATTGGAAATGTTGCATGTAATTAAAGCAGCTTGTAACAACTCATTAAGTTTAATTTCAGAAATTTTTGCAACTGCTGGTATCAAAAGTAAAACCTCTTATAAGGCTAAATACTCTGTAAATTCATTTATAAATAATTGTGTGTCGTTGTTGCAAGTAAGTGTTCAAGAAAAAGGCTTGCAGTTTAATGTTAAAACATTAAGCAACGATGTTTTGCTGTTAATGGATATTGAAAAAATGAATAGAGTAATCTACAACTTGGTAAACAATGCTGTGAAATTTAGCCATAGTGGAGGAACCATTTTTTTAGAAATTGTACAGCATGAAAATCAAATAACTTTTATAGTTAAAGACGAAGGAATAGGGATACCAAAAAACATGCAATACCAGCTTTTTAATACAGATACTGATAATAAAAGAGCAGGAACTAGTGGAGAAGAATCTTTTGGTTTAGGATTATCTATTTGTAAACAAATTGTAGAAGCACATGAAGGAAATATTCGTTTTGAAAGCGAAGAAAACAAAGGCACAACTTTCTATGTAGCACTTCCATTAAATGCTTAAATCTTGCAAACCATTTTCTGGTATTTTACCTTTTATTGGAGCAAAAAAATCAAGAATAATTTTTAAATCGGCAGTTACATTGTTGCTTGTATAAAGTGGTTCAGAAATTACAGCTTGCTTATTCTCAAAATCTAGGCCTATCATAATAATTGGCACATTTGCTTGTTGTGCTATATAATAAAAACCTGTTTTAAGTTGAGTTACTTTTTTTCTTGTTCCCTCTGGCGAAATTCCAACTTTAAAATTATCGCTTACATTAAATTTTGCAACTACTTGTTCTACCAAATTTTGTTTGCTATTTCTATTTACAGGGGTTCCGCCCAACCATCTAAAAATAAAACCAAATGGCGGTTTAAACAATTCGGCTTTGCCTAAAAATTTGGCTTCGGGTATATTAAAAACACTTCTTAATGCACAGCCAATTAAAAAATCATCGCTACTAGTATGTGGTGCAACAATTAGCACACATTTTTTTAAATGTGTAGGAAAATTATATTCAGTTTTCCATCCTTTTAATTGTAAGAAAGTTTTCCAAAACCATCGAAACATAATTTATCAATTTTGGTGAAAATGAGATTGTACAAATCTATTGTGCGAAGAAAAGTTATTTGTTTGTTCTGCTCCAATGAATAAAATCTGTTGCAGGAATTTTAGTTACACCCAACTGATTGTATAAAGTTACCAGTTGCCCTCTGTGATATGTACCATGATTAAATAAGTGCAACAACATTTGCCAAACGGGTTGTTTAAATTGTTCTTTCTTGCTATTTTGATAAGCAAATACATGATCTAATTGAACTTCTTTAGCAGCAGTTACCCATTTAACCCAAGATTCACTTTGTGCCAATAAAGTTTGTACAGCTTCGGGTGTTGTAAATGTTTTTGTAGTGCTAGGTGCAATAACAATTTCTTGCAACTGTAATCGTTGCCACCAAATACTTTCGGCGTCTAATAAATGCACAATAGTAGCTTGTACACTACTAAAGCTGCTGGCAATATGTTCGTTTTGCTGTTGTTCATTAAATTTTAAAGCAATCGCCAACAATTGTTTATTGGCCCAAAAGTTATACTGAGCATATTGTACCAATACTTGTTTCATGGTGTAAAGCTACTTGAAAAATGATTGCTTAAAATATATAAAGTGGTGCATAAAAAATAAGGCTTCCCAACGGGAAGCCTTATTAAACAAAATATAGAATCAATTTATTATTGAGCGATTACCATTGTTTTGGTAGCTCTAAATACTTCTTGATTGTTGTTATTTACAACAACCATTCTGTAATTGTAATTACCAGTAGCTAATGCATATTTTTTAACATCTATTGAAACATTATACGTTCCAGCAGATTGTTGAGCATTGATAATTGAAGCAACTTTTCTTCCATCTTGTGTAAACAATTCAATACTTACTTTTCCTTTTTCACTTAATTGATAAGAAAGAGCAGTAGAACCTTTAACAGGATTAGGATAGTTTTGATTTAATACAAACAAGTTTTTGCTGCTTACTTCTAAAAGTACAATACTGCTATAAGTAAACTTACCATCTTTATCCATCATTTTTAAACGATATTGATATTTACCAGTAGCAAGATTAGCATCGGTAATTTGATAAGTATTGTTCTTTTCGCCTTTTGCATCAACTGTAGCAATACTGTTCCAATTATTGTTATTGCTTCTTTCAACAATAAATTTACTTGTATTTACTTCGTTGGTTGTGCTCCAATTTAATTGTGCAGTATTGGCATTTAATTTACCAGAGAATGCAGTTAATTGAAGTGGAAGAGAAAATACTGAAGCAACACCTTCTATCATAAACCTATTCAATGTAGTATAATAAGTAGCAACACCGCCAGCTAATGGAATAGAAGCGTAAGTGTTTGCTCTTGCTGGGCTTTCTGGTTGTGTAGCCATCGGAAAGTATCCATAAGCACCTACTTTTTGACCAATGCCAATAAAGAATGTAGAATCTGCAGCCATTGCAAAAGGTGAAGCAAAAGATAAGGTTACATAGTTATTACTATCTGCAAGTTGCACATTGTAATCTGTTGTTTGTGCAATAATTTCTCCAACAGAGTTGGTAAGTACACCAAAAATTGTATTACCTCCTGTTTTTAAGAATACTTTTACACCCGAAATATTGGTTCCCATAGGAAATCTATGTGATACAACCAATAGCCCAGAACCTGTATTGAAGCCTATTCCACCTACATTAATTGCATCGCTATTTGGATAACCAAAACCATTACTTGTAACTAGTTGCGATGTTGTAGCAGAACTATTTGCAATATTGTCGTCGTTTGGTACAGTAACTGTAATTGTGTTATTACCAACTACAGCAGTTGGTATTGCAGCAAATACTATTGTTTGAGTTGTTCCTGCTGCTAAAGAGTTTGTTAATTGAGTATTTGTAAAAGTATTTGAGCCCGAAACATTTAATGTAACATTCGTACCAGCAGGTATTGTATTTGTACCATAATTGGTTACAAAGGCTTTAATTGAATGTGGGTAAGAAACGCCAGCTAACATTGTTCCTAGTGTTTCAATTTTATCAACCCCCAAATCGGTTGCAAAAGCATGTTGTAATTGTATAGCAACTCGAAATGCAGATGCCGAAAGTGCTGTTGAACCTGTTAATGCAGCAGTACCATTATACCTTCTTGAAGTTGTTGCTGTAGAGCTTAAGTTGTTGCCATTTGCTGAAGCCCAAGTAAAAATTGCTGTAGCACTAGAATGATCTACATTATCAGTTCTTTCAAGCATAATTTGCAAATTAGTACCCGCAGTTCGTACAAATGGTGTAGTTAAACTTACACCAACCCATCCCGCAGCTGAACCTGTAAATGTACCTGAAAAAACTTCTGTATAGTCAACTGTACTATAGGTTCCCGCTGTTAATGCAGTAGTTCCCGCTGGAATGTTTTTCATGTATATTTTTACATTGTCCATAAAGTTTGGCGTTCCAACAACTGTTGCATTAAGGTTAATTTTGTTAATTGCGGTACCCGCAGTAACAAAGTTTGACGCTCCTATTTCTGTATCAGTATAAATGTATTCACTTACATGGTAAGCTAAATAACCTAATCCATTTACCTGTGTTGTAGATGCGTTTGCAGTAATAGATACACTTTGGGCATTTGCTGCATTGATAAACCCAAGTAAAAAAACAATAGAGAGTAATTTTTTTATCATAAAATTTAATTTAGGATGTGAATTTATGACAAATAGAAAGGCTAAAAATTAAATTTCCATAAAAATGCAATTAATCTTCCCAAACGGTAAGTCCTTCGCTACAATTGGCACAAATGTCAATGTTTTTTCGGCTTTGCATTAGCTCTTTTCTAAACTGTTTGTAGTTGTCGTTATTCCAAGTTTCTTTAAAACTTTGCGTTTTTAAATTGCCCAATTGGTGGGTGGCATCTTTATCAAAACAACAAGGTACAACCAACCCATCCCAAGTAATTACATTGGCATGCCAAAGCTTCCAACAATGGTTACTTAAACCACTTTTTACTTGTAGGTTTCCTTTTTTGTCTTTTTTATACCTACTATATTTTTGATTTGTTGGAATAAGTTGGTTGGGATCATTCACATAATCGTACACCTGTGCAGTTTTAAAACGTACCTGGTCTACCCCAATTTCTTTGCCCAATTTTTTTACTGCTTCTATTTGATGTTCGTTGGGTTTTACAACCAAGAACTGAAAAAATATAAATGGAGTTTTACTCTTTAATTCTTTTTTCCATTTTACAATATTTCTTGCTCCTTCTAAAACCTTATCTAATTTTCCCCCAACTCTGTACGATGAGTAAACATCTTGTGTTGTTCCATCAATGCTTATAATTAAACGATCTAATCCACTCTCTACAGTTGCTTTTGCTTTTTCATCGGTTAAATAATGTGCATTGGTACTAGTGGCTGTATAAATACCTTTATTGTGGGCATATTTTACCATATTTAAAAAATCTGGATTTAAATAAGGTTCTCCTTGAAAATAAAAAATCAGGTACAACAATTCTTTATGAATATCGTCGATGGTTTGTTCAAAAAAGCTTTTTTGTAACATACCAGTTGGCCTAGTAAATTCTCTTAAACCACTTGGGCATTCGGGGCAACGTAAGTTGCAGCTTGTGGTAGGTTCAAAAGAAATAGAAATTGGATAACCCCATTGTATTGGCTTACCTGTTAGTTTACTAATTTGATAACTTAACCATACTTTATAAGCATTCCAGGTTCGTTTAAAAGTGAACTTAGAAATTAAATTTAATGTATCGGTTAGGTTGAAATAAGGCATACTACTGTTTCTGTGTGAAATTTTACTAGGCGTAAAAATAAGTATTGCATTTCTATTGCACACGTTTAAGATTGTGTTGTTTCGTTTATCGAAAAAACCACAAATTGTAACAACATCATTTTATAGTACATACTCTTAACTTTAAACAATGAAATGGATGGCAATGCTTTTATTTTTTTGTAATATGGCAAATGCACAAAAGTATGCTTGTAAAAGTAGCAACGATATTGCTATGCAAGAAGGTAAACAATCAAGTATCAAACAACAAATCAACAGAACAAAAGCATCCAACAACTTTGAAATTTATTACAGCAATTGCACTTGGAAAGTTGATCCTGCTATTAAATTTATTGATGGCAAAGTAACACATTATTTTACCGTAAGTTCAGCTACAAACCTTATTACACTTGATTTGTCTAATAATTTAATAGTAGATAGTGTACGCTTCCGAAATCAAAAAATAAGCTTTGTACAAACCAATAACGATGTATTAAGCATTCAGTTAAATACAACCTTAGTTGCACAACAAAAAGATTCGGTTACAATTTTTTACAATGGCAATCCCGGTAGCAGTGGGTTTGGTTCTTTTATTCAAACTACACACAACAATGTGCCAGTAATTTGGACCTTGAGTGAACCGTATGGAAGCAAAGATTGGTGGCCTTGCCGAAATGGATTGGATGATAAAATTGATAGTATAGATATTACTATTATTCATCCTTCTATGTATACTGCAACAAGCAATGGTGTAAAACAAACTGCTACAACCAACAACAATGTAACTACAACAGTGTATAAACATCGTTATCCAATTGCAAGTTATTTAGTGGCATTTTCGGTAACCAATTTTGTTACATTCAGCCATACCATTCAATTGGGCAATGTTCAGTTACCAATGATTTCTCATGTATATCCAGAAGATTTAGCACTTTTTCAAAACAATACACAGCCAGTAATTGAGTGTATGAAAATTTTGCATGAAAAATATGGTGGTTATCCTTTTATTAATGAACAATATGGCCATACACAATTTGGTTGGGGCGGTGGAATGGAACATCAAACCAATTCTTTTATTACTTACCCCGACGTAAATCTGATGGCTCACGAATTGGCACATCAATGGTTTGGAAATAAAATTACATGTGCCAGTTGGCAAGATATTTGGCTTAGCGAAGGATTTGCTACTTTTTCTTCCAATTATTTTTTTGAACGATACGATACTGCAACACTCACTGCTTTATTAACCATTCATTTAAACAATGTTACTTCTCAACCCAATGGAAGTGTTTTTGTTAAAGACACTTCCGATGTGAACAATATATTTAATGGTAGATTGAGCTACGACAAAGGTTCTTACACTTTACGCATGTTGCGTTTTACATTGGGCGATAGTGTTTTTTTTAAGGCAATGAACCAGTATTTGAATGATCCATTACTAAAAAATAAATTTGCTACAACTGCCGATTTTAAACGCAATGTTGAACAAGTTGCTCAACAAGATTTAACCTATTTTTTTAACCAATGGATTTATGGTGAAGGCTATCCAAGTTTTCATGTTCAATGGAAACAAAATAAAAACAATTGGGCCAAGGTAAAAGTATTTCAAACCACATCTCATCCATCTGTTACATTTTATAAAACGCCTTTACCAATAACGTTTAAAAACGCAACACAACAAAAAACAATTGTTGTACAATGCAATGCCAACAACGATGAAACATGGGTAAATGTTGGCTTTGCAGCCGATACAGTTTTGGTTGATACAAATAAACAATTGGTTAGTAAAAACAACAGCTCTATAAAAACCATTAATCCAAGTATTAATTTCAACGATATTTTATTGTATCCAAATCCGGTACAAAACACATTGTTTGTAAACATAAAAAATCCAAACTTCAATAACTTAACGGTAAAAATATTGAATAGTAAGGGGCAACTTTTACAGCAACATTTTTTTGAAACTCTTGGGCAAGATGAGTTGTTAAAAGTACCGTTTGCTAAATTTCCGAAAGGCTTATATTTTGTTGAATTAAGCAATGCACAATCATTTAGGTTGGTTAAAAAAATTATGAAACAATAGAGGCAGTATTTTTCAATATTTTGTTCATGCAATTTTAGCTTATGCACTTTTGTTAACAATAATTTTATTAAACGAATAGTGGTTAGTGCTTAACTTCAAAAAACCTAAAAATTATGCGTTGGAGAAAGTTTAACGGAGAATCCATTAATCTGCCAATTAAAGAGGCAGTAGCCGAAGCCATAAAACAGGAAACCGAAAAAGGCATTCGCCTTAAAGTTTGTATCGGCACCGATAGCCAAGTAAAAGGAAGCGATACAGAATTTGCCACAGTAATTGTTTTTTTAAGAGAGCACAATGGTGGCTTCATGTACATTCATAACGACAAAACAACACAGCGTTATCATTTAAAAGAACGCATGTTGGTAGAGGTAGCCAAAAGCATAGAAATTGCTTATGAGCTATGCGATTTATTTATTGAATATGGTGTTGAAATGGAAGTACATGCAGACATAAACACAAACCCAAACTTTAAAAGCAACGATGCACTAAAAGAAGCAATGGGCTATATATTAGGAATGGGCTTTGCATTTAAGGCCAAGCCAGAAGCTTTTGCAAGTAGCTGTTGTGCAGACAAAGTTTGTAACTAACAACACTCATTTTTTTAAATATATTTTGTTGATGAAAAACTTCAACAGTATATTTTATGCCCTAATTTGTTTAATAGTAAAGAATTCATATTTATCATTGTTTACAAAAAAGTTTAAACGTATTTTTATACGGTAAAAAACAAATCATGCAAACAATTTTAGTTCCTGTAGATTTTTCAACAACAGCTTACAATGCTGCTCTTTATGCTTTAGAGCTTGGCAAACAATTACAAGTAAAAAAAGTAATACTGTACCATTCTTATGAGTTGCCTGTAGTATCTGATGGAGGGTTGGCTGTGCCATTGTTGGTTGGTGTAGATGATATTAAAAAAACAAGCACCGAAGCATTGGACGCATTGTTAGTTAGTTTAAAAAGTAGTATAGAATATGTACCTTTTGAAATTGAAACCTACCAAACCTATAACTCACCAGTAAAAGGAATTGTAGAAGCTGCAATTGAAAAGCAAGCGAATCTTATTGTAATGGGTATTACAGGTGGAAATGCTATTGAACAAGCTTTAATTGGTAGCAATACAATTGATGTAAGTAAAGAAGTAAAAATTCCTTTAATCATTGTTCCTCCACAAGCTACTTTTAAACCAATACGCAACACAGTATTGGCTTGCAGTATGAACAATATTTACGATAATATGCCGATAGATCATATTTTAAATTTTATTAGAAATGCTAAATCCAACTTCCAAGTGTTGCATGTAGAAACCAATGAAAAAATGGCGGATTACTCTGGCACCAATTTCGAAAGTATGGCATTGCATACTTTATTTGCAGAGCATGTACCTAAATATCATTTTGTACACAATACCAATTTTATTGAAGGAGTAAATGATTTTGCCGATAAAAATTCAACCGATATGGTAATTGTAATTCCTCAAAAACACGGCTTGTTTGAAAGTCTTTTTACAAAAAGCCATACTAAACAATTGGCATTTCATAGCCATGTTCCCATTATGGTGGTGCACGATTAATGGTATCAATATTTATTTAAAATCGGCTTTTTGTACAATACAAAAGCCGATTTTTTTTTGCGAAAACTTAGATTTCAAAGCATATATTTTATTTTCCATACTTTCGCAACTGTTATATATACTCCTTCTTAGAAGACTGGATAACTTTTCTTCCGTTCAAAAGCTCGTCAAGTCATAGGTAGTCGAGCATATTTTTTTATTAATTTGCACTATTCACGTTGCAGATTAATCATTCATTTTTAAAACAAGTTATACTGTGTTATTTAAGGATTTACATTTAATTGAGCCTATAGCCAAGGCTCTAGAACAAGAAGGCTATACAACACCAACACCCATTCAGCAACAAGCAATTCCTCATGTTTTACGAGGTAAAGATGTATTGGGTTGTGCACAAACTGGTACAGGAAAAACAGCAGCATTTGCAATTCCTATTTTACAAAATTTGTATTTGCAAAAACGCAAAGAACAATCAGCATATCATCAACATATAAAAGTATTAATACTTACACCAACCAGAGAGTTGGCTATTCAAATTGATGAAAGCTTGGCATCGTATGGTAAGCATACAGGCATTACACATACTGTAATTTTTGGTGGTGTATCTCAACATAGCCAAGTAAATGCATTAAGACGTGGAGTAGATATTTTAATTGCAACGCCAGGCCGTTTATTAGATTTAATGCAACAACGTTTTGTTAGCTTACAACATATACAAATGTTTGTGTTAGATGAAGCTGATAGAATGTTAGATATGGGTTTTATAAACGATGTAAGAAAAATTATTACTAAAATTCCAGAAAAGCGTCAAACCTTATTTTTCTCGGCAACAATGCCAAAAGAAATTGCAGGATTGGCCAATTCTATTTTACACGAACCTATTAAAGTAGAGGTTACACCAGTATCGTCAACTGTTGAAAAAATTACGCAGCAATTGTACTTTGTAGAAAAAGCAAACAAGCGTTTTTTATTGGCACATTTATTAAAAGATACTTCAATAGAAAGAGTGTTGGTTTTTACAACAACCAAACATGGTGCAGATAGAGTTTGTAAAGATTTATTTAGAAATGAAATATTGGCAGAAGCCATACATGGCAACAAATCTCAAAATGCACGTCAAAGAGCATTGAGTAATTTTAAAGAAGGAAAAATTAGGGTATTGGTTGCTACAGATATTGCTGCAAGAGGAATTGATGTAGATGATTTAACACATGTTATCAATTTTGATTTGCCCAATATTCCAGAAACCTATGTACACCGTATTGGAAGAACAGGAAGAGCTGGTGCAAGTGGAATAGCCATTTCTTTTTGCGATGCAGAAGAAAGACCTTTTTTAAGAGATATTACCAAACTAATTGGTTTAAATATTCCTCTTATTGAAGAACATCCTTATAAAATGAACTATGCAAACTTTGCACCTTCAGCACAATCGGCTGCTCCTGTTGCAAAATCTGGTCATGGTGTTTTTGCAAGAAGAGGCAGATCTTGGAGGCAATAAAGAACAATCATTTATAAAACTTATACAACCACAACAAAATGAAAAACAAGTTTGTTGTGGTTTTTTATTGTAGTAAATATGCATACTACATAAATTACTCTTCCAACAAATGCAGGGCTATTTTGTAGTACCTTTCAACTTAATTTTCATTAATAATTTTATGCTAACCAAACAACATATTTATACCATTTTAAATGAAGTAGCCGACCCAGAAATTCCTGTGCTTACCATTCAAGACTTAGGCATTATTAGAGACGTGAATATTGATAACAACAACCATGTAGAAGTAACTATTACACCCACATACAATGGTTGCCCAGCAATGGATATGATTGCTACCAATATTAAATTGGCTTTGGCAGAAAATGGTATTGTACAAACAACCATAACAACAGTTCTTTCTCCTGCATGGACTACAGATTGGATGACGGAAGACGGCAAACAGAAATTAAAACAATATGGCATTGCTGCCCCCAATAAAAAATTTGAAATACCTGAAGATGGTGTTGAGTGCCCACAATGCAACTCAACCAATACCAAGCTAATAAGCCATTTTGGAAGTACAGCTTGTAAAGCATTATATCAATGTATAGATTGTAAAGAGCCTTTCGATTATTTTAAATGTCATTAAAAAAAATTGTTTACTTTTTACAATTTTATAAATTAAAACAATATGGATCTTACCATTTATTTTCAAGAAGCAGCACAAGTTTCTGTAGCGTTTATTATAGGTGCAATTATTGGTTTAGAACGAGAGTTTAGAAGCAAGCCTGCAGGCTTTAGAACCATGATTTTAATTTGTGTTGGAAGTTGCTTGTACACAATTTTATCTAGAGAAAGTAATGTTGTAAGTCCAGATAGAATTGCTAGCAATGTTGTTACAGGGATTGGTTTTATTGGTGCTGGCGTAATTTTTAAAGAAGGCATTAGTGTAAATGGATTAACTACAGCAGCATTAATTTGGGTAACAGCAGCATTGGGTATGGCAGTTGGTTATCACAATTATACATTGGCAATTGTAGTTACTGCAATGGTTGTAACTGCATTATTTGTATTAGAGCCGGTACAACATTTTATCAATCAATTTCATAAAGTAAAAGATTATAGAATTATTACTCATAAATTGGGCGAAGGGTTTAAAAAAGAGTTAGAAGATTATTTAGACTCTAAAAAAGTTACCTTTCGTTGTATGAAGGTGTTAAAGGAAAATGACGATGCTATTTATTTATATAGAATAAGTTCTCCAGATAGAAAATACGATGCTGTAAACGATTTTTTACTAACTCATGAAGAGGTAAAAAGTTTTGAAATATAATTTTATAAAAACCATTATCCATACAAAAAAATTAATTCAATATGTCTTCAATTTTATTTGAAATAAAAGATGCAGTTGCATACATTACTTTAAACAGGCCAGATAAATTCAATTCTTTTAATAGAGAAATGGCGTTTTTGTTCCAAGAAATTTTAGACCAATGCAAAACCAATAAAGAAGTGAGAGCCATTTATTTATCGGGCAGTGGAAAAGCTTTTTGTGCAGGACAAGATTTAGCAGAAGTTGTAGATCCCAATGGGCCAGGAATGAACAGAATTTTGTACGAACATTACAACCCCATAGTTAATCGAATTAGAGATTTAGACAAGCCAATTGTAGCAGCTGTAAATGGTGTGGCTGCTGGTGCAGGAGCCAATATTGCCTTGTGTTGCGATATTGTTGTGGCCAACGAAAATGCCAACTTTATACAAGCGTTTTCTAAAATTGGATTAATACCAGATAGTGGTGGAACTTTTATGTTACCCAGATTAATTGGTTGGCAAAAAGCCAGTGCATTAATGATGTTAGGCGATAAAGTTTCAGCTACAGAAGCAGAAAGAATTGGTATGATTTACAAATATTTTTCTGCCGAAACCTTTGAACAAGAAAGTAAAAACATTGCCATTACATTATCAAAAATGCCAACCCAGGGCTTGGCATTTACCAAAAAAGCACTCAATTGGTCGTTTAGCCACACTTTTCACGAGCAGTTAATGAATGAAGATAAATTGCAACGCCGTGCAGCCGATACAAAAGATTTTAAAGAAGGCGTACAAGCATTTTTAGAAAAAAGAACCCCTGTTTTTAAAGGAGAGTAATCCATAAGATTATTCGTGTAAAAAATTGTGTTATTTTGATACGACTTTTGAAAAATTTGGTACAAACAATAAAAAAATAAAATCACATGTTCGGAATACAACACATAAAATTTGACTCAATGACTTATGTGCTTCATTATAAAAATGGAAGCGTAGTGAGGGAAGGAAGAGGACTTTCTTTTTTTTATTTTGCACCCAATAGTTCAATTGTTGCAATACCCATGGGTAGCAATGATTTGCCTTTTATTTTTAGTGAAACAACCAACGATTATCAATCTGTTTCAATTCAAGGACAAATAAGTTATAAAATAGGCAACCCCAAAACACTTTCAGACAATTTAGATTTTACAGTTACAGATAGTGGGCAATATAAAAAAAATGATATTGAAAAGTTGAATCAAAGAATAATCAATGAAGCACAAACAGCAACGGCTGCTTTCATACATGGAATTTCTTTAAAAGAAGCTATTCGATCAGCAAAAAAAATTGAAACCAATATTTTAGAAGGCTTAAAAAATTCGCCTGCAATTAGTTTGCTTGGCATTGAAATTTTAGGGGCTAGTATTTTGTCAATTCAAGCAGCTCCCGAAATGTCAAGAGCACTAGAAACAGAAACCAGAGAAAAGTTGCAACAAGAAGCCGACCAAGCAATTTATGAACGCAGAAATTTTGCAGTTGAACAAGAAAGAAGAATAAAAGAGTCTGAACTGAACACAGAAATAGCCATTGAGGAAAAGCAAAAACAAATTGCTGAAAAGAAAATGGAATCAGATATACAAAAAGCTGAAAACAATAAAAAACTAAGAGAAATGCAATTGAGTGCAGACATTTCTGTAGAAAATCAGCGTAAGTTATTAATTGAACAAAAAACTCAAAACGACAAAAAAGAAGCAGAAACAAAAGGCTTTGTAATTGAAACCACTTTAAAACCTTATAGGGATATTGATTGGAAAATATTGACTGCTTTAAACAACAATAACGACCCCAAATTCAACATTTCATTGGCGTTTAGGCAACTTGCTGAAAATGCTGATAAAATTGGAAACCTAAATATTAGCCCCGACTTATTAGACTCAATTTTGAACGATAAGAACAATAAAAAATGAGTGTAGAATATGCAATAATCGTTAAAAATAAAACGAGGCTTGAAAATTTAATTGAACGTTTTAATACAAAAGCACAAGCCCAATTTTATATAGAAAGACAAGGAGGAAGCTTTGACGATTACGTTATTGAACATGACACTTTTCATCATTCATTAAATCAAATTCAAACCAAGCTTTCTGTTATTTTAAAAAACAAAGTAGTTGAAAGGTCATTTTTACCAAACTACCTTTTTTCAGAAAAAAATGTAATTATTGTTGTTGGGCAAGATGGGTTAGTTGCAAATACAGCTAAGTACTCAAAAGGAATTCCAATAATAGCTGTAAACCCAGATAAGCAGCGTTACGATGGAGTATTGTTGCCCTTTGATACAGACAATTTTATTAATGCTGTTGATAATGTAATAACAGAAAAGTACCAGTTTCAATCAATGAGTTTTGCAGAAGCAAAGCTAAATGATGGACAAAGGCTATTGGCTTTCAATGATCTTTTTATTGGAGTTGATTCTCATGTTTCGGCAAGGTATAATATTTCATACAACCACAAAACAGAAGAGCAATCCTCAAGTGGTCTTTTAGTTTCAACAAAAGCAGGTTCAACAGGTTGGTTAAGCTCTGTTTTTAATATGGCATATGGCATTACAGGAATGTTTGAAAAAAACATTCAACTAAAGCGTCCCACATTAAACGAGAATGACTTATTGTTTGCCGTTAGAGAGCCTTTTCAAAGTATAAGAACTCAAACCGGTATAACAGCTGGACTTTTAAAAAAGCAACAAACTTTAACCATTGAATCATTAATGCCAACAAATGGAATAATATTTAGCGATGGAGTTGAGACAGATTTTTTAAAGTTTAATAGCGGAACAATTGCAACTATTGGTCTTGCAAATGAAAAAGCCAAATTGGTAATTTAATCCCCAATAGAAAATTTAAAGGTATTTCTTATTCTCATTTTTTTGAAATACGAGTTGGTATGAGAATGAGGTGAATAACATTAAACTCCTGCTAATATATTTTTTCTGCTTAAAAACTTTGCCCACCGCCAACAATTGCTTATTTTCCCTATCCAAAAACTAAAAGCTATGGTTACATTGGCTTTATACAATTTAAAAGGCGGTGTTGGCAAAACTGCAGCAGCTGTAAATTTTGCTTATTTAGCAGCAGCCAATAATTTAAAAACCCTTGTGTGGGATTTAGATCCTCAAGGCTCTTCTTCTTTTTATTTTCATGTGAAAAATGAAAAAAATGAGAGTAAAAAAGTATTGAATGGAGAAGAACCTATTCAAAATGCTATTCAAGATAGCAACTTTGAAAACTTATGGGTAATTCCTGCCGATATGAGTGCAAGAAATGCAGATTTAATTTTTGGAGAAAGCAAACAAAGTAAAAAAAGATTAAAAACCTTACTCAATGGTTTAAAGGGATTTGATGTAGTAATTTTAGATTGTCCTCCAGGCATTTCATTGTTGCACGAAAATATTTTTAATGCTGCCGATACTATTTTAATGCCCAATATTCCAACTACATTGTCTATTCGATCTTACGAAACGGTGGTTCAATATTTTAAAGAAAATGAGTTAGATAAAAGTAAAATCAAGTGCTTTTTTAGTATGGTAGATCATAGAAAAACCTTGCATCACGAAACCTTACAAACATTTTACAACAACCGAATTTTCTTTAAAAACTATATTCCTTATTTAAGCGATGTAGAAAAAATGGGCATTCATCAACAACCTTTGTTTGAGTTTGCCAATAGCTGCTATGCAGCACAATGTTATAGAGATTTATGGAAAGAAATTACTAAACATAGTATTCATTAAACCCAAAAAACATGCGTAAAATTTGTTATTTAGTATTGGCAATTTTGTTTCATTGTTCAGTTGTATATAGCCAAGCTGCAACCAAACTTACCGAAGAAGAGCCAGTTGAAATAGATGGAATTCAATATGGCTATAATATTAAAAATGAAGGCACTAAAGAAGCAGGTGGAAAAGAAATGAGCCGATATGAAATAACTTTATATGCTACCAATAAAAGTAGCTGTTTGAAATTATTTTTATTTGAACGAAGAAATGCTTTTAGCAATGTAGCAACTGCTGTAGACGATTTAGCAAAGTTTGATTGTAAAAATGCAACAGGCCAACGGTTAACATCAAAAAGCGGCAGTGTAAAAGCAAAAGCTTTTTATAGTTTAGCCAAAGCCAATATTAAAGATTGTGCCACAGGTAGAGACAAATTAGAAGACATACGAGTACAAGTTGGTTTTGCTTTAAAGCCAGGAGAATCAGTATCAAATAGTATTATTGTAATTGTTCCATTGGGCGAAAAACCTAATTTTCAAGTATCGCCTTATTATAACAGTGCTTCATTTTAAAAAATATACACATGCAAAAATTTACAGATTCTTGGTATAGCCCTTCATTAAATAAAGAAATGCCCATTGTGTCTTATGGCCATTTTGGATTTGCTTTATTGTTGGTACCAACAGCTGCAGCAGATTATTTAGAGTACGAACGTTTTCAAATGATGGAAGCCTTGGCTCCATTAATTAATAGTGGAAAACTAAGGGTATTTAGTATTGATAGTATTAACAAAGAAAGTTGGTTAAACAACGAAATGTTGCCCGAGCATAAAGCCATACGCCACAACCAGTTTAACAATTATGTATTTAACGAAGTAATTCCATACATAAGAAATGCAACAAGTGCCGAAACTTTAATTTATACAAGTGGTGCAAGCTTTGGAGCTTTGCATAGCATGAATTTATTTTTAAAACGCCCCGATATTATTAATGGTTGCATTAGTATGAGTGGTGTATACGATTTGGCTGAATACACCAAAGGTTTTTGGGATGAACAAGTATATTTTAATTCGCCTTACCATTATGTACCCAACCTAAACGATGAGTGGTATTTAAATAAAATAAAAGCCAGTCACCACATACATATTGCAACAGGAGCAGGAAATTATGAAGACCCTGAAGCCAATCGAAAATTTAGCCAAGTATTGTGGGATAAAGACATTTGGCACGATTTAGATATTTGGGGAACCGACATTCATCATGATTGGCCAACATGGCGTAAAATGTTGCCCTATATTTTAGATACAAAATTTTAAATACCCAGAACCCGAAGCAATTAATTGCTTCGGGTTCTTTAATAATATATTGTTTACTCTTTTGGTAACAGTACACTTACGTCAACCCCAAGTTCTTTACAAATAATATATAACGTATAAAATGTTAGTGTAATATCTCCTTTTTCTAAGGAGTGTATGTATTGCCTGTCCTTAAAACATGGTAATTGACTTCTTGCATTGCATCATAACTAAAATTATATAATATGACAATTGATTTGAAAAGTATAGGTCTATTTATAGGCATAATTTACTTCATTCTTGAGCTTTTTACGCTTAGGATGGCTTATCATCCAAAGTTTGGCAAAACTGTTGTTAGAATAATGTATGTAGCATTAATCCTATTTTTCATTGTGCTTATTTTGTTAAACGATTAATATTTTACATATAATAACTTAGGAATCGTTTAGCTTAACTTCAACATGTGACATATATCATTAATGGCTTTTTTGATATTGTATTATACTACCAATTCACAAAAAGCAGTAGATACTTCAAGGGTGTCTACTACTTTTAATAAACCAACTCAAAAACCAGATGTACTCACCAATGGTTTTATAGACTTTGTGTATAATGGTGAATTAATTGTTTCGGTTTTTTTAATATTGCAAAAAAGCGTTAATAAACTAAAATGATGAACAAGTTTGCAAATGCTTCTTTAATATTACAATTCTAAACCAAGCAGTATAAAACTATTTTTTACAATATTTTTTTTAGGAGCAATTTTAAATTGTACACAAGCTCAGTTTACAACCATTAGTGGTACTGTTTACGATGTTACTGCACGTAGACCATTAGAAGCTGTTGCTGTACAAAGTACAAGTGGCAGAGGCACAATTACAGACTCTGCAGGAAGATACAGTTTAACCATACTTGTAAAAGATTCTATTTGGTTTTCGATGATTGGAAAAAACACCATGAAATATCCGGTAGATACAATTTCAAATACTTCGGGGTTTGATGTGATGATTCATATTAAAGCATCTGAACTACCAGAAGTAAAAGTGAGGAACAGATATTACAAATTTGATTCATTACAAAACAGAAAAGATTACGCCAAAATTTTCGAGTTTAAAAAACCGGGAATTCGTTTAAGTTCTTCTCCAACTTACAATACAACTCCAGGCGTTTCTGTTGGATTGGATTTAACAGAGTTTATCAATATGTTTCGTTTTAAAAGAACACGACAAATATTGGCATTACAAAGAAGGTTAAAACAACAAGAAGAGGATAAGTATATTGACTTTAGGTTTAAGAAGTTTTTTGTAATAAAACTTACTGGTTTAAAATCGCCTCAGTTAGATACTTTTATGAATAGGTATAGACCCGATTATTATTTGCTACAAACTTTTAACGATTTAGAATTTGGCTATTATATTCAACAATGTTTTGAAGCGTTTAAAAAGAATCAACCCAATCCATATAGGTTTTTTACAAGGCCCAATGAAGATGAGGAAGAATAGTTAATGCAGATAGCTGCTCCATGAAGCTATTGATTTTCTCGTCTTGTAAGTACAAAGTAAATTACATATAGCCATCCTAAAATGCCATGTATAATTGCCCACAAAATAGATTTATTTCTAGACCATGAAGCAATAACTGCAATTACTGTTCCTAAGCCAATTCCACCTTGAACACCAACGTTCTCATTAAAACCCATCGTTGTAATATTTTGTGAAAACACATTGATTGATATAAATAGCAAGGGTAAAAAAAGGTGTAATTTTTTCATAAAAATTTGATTTAGTTTTTTTAAACTGAGACTTTTATATTACGTCAGCCTGTGCTAAAGTTAAATTAAAAAATTAGTATCTATAGCTTTTATAGCAGCTTGTAATCGTTCTTCATAATTGCCACTAATTCCTACCCAAGGAGTTGATTGATTGAGCAATAAATCTTTATAAATTCTGTACAATTCTTGTCTTGGTTTTTCATCGGGATATTCTCTTAATTCGTCTTTCACCCAAGGCAAATCAACATTACACAACAAATACAAGTCGTATTTTCTGTTTACAATTTCTTCTAAAATAAAAGTATGGCATTTGCCAAAAACATACTCACACCAAACCTTCATTACATACATATCGGTGTCTATAAAAAGCAATGGGTTAGTGGGGAATGAGGATTGGGGATTGGGGGTTTTAGTTTTCACCTTTTCTACAAATTCATCTTCTAATGCCAATTGTCCTTTGGCTATTAATTCTAAATCTTCATAAGTATAGTTGGTTCCATTTGTAAGTAAATATGTTCTAGCATATTCACTACACCAATTAGTGTTGTAATGCTGTGCCAATTGTTTACACAAAGTGCTTTTGCCAGTACTTTCTGGACCAATAATTACAATTTTTTTTATGTTGTTTTGCTCCATGCTGGCTTACTTTTCAGTAGTTTTTTATAAATAGAACAAGTTGTTTCGTGTGCTCCTGGTAAATAGCCACAACTCATTAAAAATTCGTTCACAATTTCGCCACCTGTAAAACGAAAATGTTGTTTAAATAATTTCACCCATTCCTCTTTTGTTTTTGGATGATGATGATCCAACCAATTTTTAAAAGAACCAAATTCTTTTTGTAATACTACAATGGTCTTGGCATTTTCTATAGCTGCGTTTACTTTTAATTTATTGCGAATAATACCAGCATCGTTTAACAAACGTTCAATATCTTTTTCTTTATAAGAAGCTACTTTTTTAATGCTGAAATTGTGGTATGCTTTTCTAAATGTTGCTTGCTTTTTCAATATGGTGCTCCAACTTAAGCCAGCCTGATTAATTTCTAAAATCAATCGGCAAAACAATTCATTATCATCTTCTATCGGAAAACCATAATGGTTGTCGTGATAAACCTTGTGAACGTTTTGTTCATCATCTATTGTTTGTATAAATGTACAGTACGACATGTTTTGTATAATTTTTTACTCGCAGAAAACACAGAAGTATTGATAAAGCAATGTATCAGCATCAATCTATTCAATCCGTGTTATCTGTGTTCCAATTGTTTTGCTTTTTGGATCCATGTAATTAAACCTGCAACTGCCAAGATTAACAGTATAACATATTGAACACTGGTAAATACCAATGTTTTTACAAAGTATAAAGGAATGGATGCAATATTGGTAGCAATCCACCAGTACCAGCTTTCTACTTTTTTCTTAGCCATTAGCCACATGCCTGTATAGGCAGTTGCACTTGCAAAAGCATCAGCCCAAGGAATTGCACCATCGGCAAAACTTTTTTTAGCTGCCGTAAGTGCAAAAAAGATGGCTACATAAAACACTGCAAAAAATGATAATTGCTGTATCCATTCTTTTTGATTACTGAAGCTGATGTGTAAAACAATTTCTTTTTTAATTTGATCTTTTCTTGTCCATAACCACCACCCATACAAACTCATTACAGTATAATAAAAATTCACACTGGCTTCGCCCAATAAATGATATTTAAAACTGATGAAAATGTAAATAATGGTGTTAATTAACCCAATAGGATATACCAAAATATTTTCCTTTCTACTAAACCAAACACTTGCAATACCTGCAAATACTGCCACGTATTCGTACCAAGTAGTTTGATGCATGCCTTGAATAAATTGCTGAACGATTTCGGTTACTGACATTATTAAAATAAAAAATTCCGCTAAAGATAAACAAGCACTCGTTGATTATTTTTACTTTTAATGAAACAACAAAAACAAAAAATATGATACGTAATGCATCTGCCGTTTGGAACGGTTCTGGTAAAGAAGGTAAGGGTCATCTTACTACACAAAGTACAGTGTTAAACCAAACACAATACTCTTTTAGTACAAGATTTGAAGATGGTGTTGGCACAAACCCAGAAGAGTTGGTAGCTGCTGCACATGCAGGATGTTTTACCATGAAGTTAAGTTTTGTATTGGGTGCTGCAGGTTTTACACCAACAAGTATTGATACAAAATGTGAGTTAGAATTTAAAGACGGTGCAATTACAAAATCTCATTTAATTGTTACAGCTTCTGTACCAACAATTGATGATGCTAAGTTTCAAGAATGTGTTAAAGAAGCTGAAGAAAACTGCCCAATTAGTAAATTATTGAATACTGCTATTAGCTCTGAAGCTACTTTGGCATAAATAAAAATAGAGGCTGTGTTAAAACCAAACAAATCTGTCACATTGAGTTTATCGAAATGTTTACAGATTTGTCTTCCAATGATTGTTATATTTCGACAGAACTCAATATGACAACCATTGGTACTTTTTAAAACAACCTCTAGTTTTTTATCTTTTGTAATACTTCAATATCCAATCGAATTCTAAATTTTCTCTTCTGCTTGTTGGTCGTTGTTTGCCATTGGTTAGCTCTGATACTTTTTTACTTACGTATTTCATTAACTCTTGTACAGAAACATCAAAATCATAATTTCCAGATTCTGGATCATCGTCTGCAGCAAGTTCTTCAATCCCTTTTCTTACACAATAAGTAAATACACCATTGTTCCATTGTGGACTTTCAAAAGCATATTCCAAACCACCTGCAGCCGATATTACAACAGCTCCATTGCTATTACTAACATCGGCAAACATATTTTGCATTAATTCTAATGTATTGTTCAACGATACTTTTGATTTTTTTATTTTAATAGTACTTCTTGCATCTGTTGAAATACTGCCTGTATCTTTTCCTTCACTTTTTACAAATATTTTTTGTTTGCTAGCAAGTATCTCTTCTTTATCTAGAGCTCCACTATGGCAAGCGTCTATTAACAACAATTTATTTTGTGCAATAACTCCATCTAATAAAAATTCTAGTTGTTCATATTTTAATCCATTTTTTTCTGGGTTATCGAAATCAACATCATAGGTTGCGTAATAAAAATCTAAGTCTTTGTTAAGCAGTCCATGTCCTGTAACTGCAATAATTACTTTATCGTTTATATTGGCTT
>ERZ724525.77-NODE-77-length-46432-cov-30.023201_pt1 | contig 46432 bp, 62 predicted proteins | sample MGYA00376058_ERZ724525 | MGnify/ENA primary metagenome ERZ724525 (study PRJEB28724, sample SAMN07190888) | wastewater metagenome | isolation source: influent of sewage treatment plant in Hong Hong | place: USA: Christiansburg, Virginia | collected 2016-03-01 ... | reverse complement strand
GCAGGGGCTGCGGCAAGGGATGCGGCATGGGATGCGGCATGGGATGCGGCAGGGGATGCGCAAAAGAAGCATTTGATTAAATTGTGCAAACGATGCGAGGCTGAAAAATGAACAAACCCGCACCATTCGGCCTGTACAAACTTGACGAAAAGACAGGGCATTACAAGCCCGTCCAGCCGGTCAAGGATGACGTTACCTACAGTCAAGCCATTGCGCGGCTTTTTGCGCAGAATCGTTATGAAGGGGAACTGAAATGAAGCGAAACTTTCTCGACACACCAGCCCTTTACACGCGGGCAAGCCGTCATCAGCGTGATGACATTCAATATGCTTGCGGAATTGAGCGCACGGCGTCTACGGGCTATCCTCGTGTCTGGTGGATTGCAATGGCCCTTTGCGCTGTGGCTGCGCTTTACTTTATTGGGAGGCTGGCATGATTACCGCAATCGTTATCTATCTGATCGTCAGTTTTGCCGCGTCGGTTCTTATCGGCAAGTGCATTCGCTACGGCATGGGGGAAGAATGACCATCCTGGATTACCTCGGCCTAGTGCTGATCTGCCTTGCTGCTATCGCTGTAGCTGGCATCTGTGTTGCGCGGGTGCTGAAATGACTGAAACCGAAATCAACAAAGCCCTTGCGCTCAAGATCGGGTATCTGCCGGAGCATGTGAACGTGGCTAAAGATGGCCTAGTCTCTGTATGCAGAACGGCATTTTTCGGGCGCTACTGGTCACAGTTCGACTTCATGGACTGGAACACCATCATGCCTATTGCTGTGAAGTATGGCGTTACAAATGGATCAAAAGGAATTGTTAAACAAGAGCAATTTGCATTCATTTTTGGTGAAGGCGTTCACTACGACGACACTCTTCAACGCGCCATAGCTTTAGCCGTTCTTGGCGCGAAAGAATAAATTAACCCTTGACATACACACCAGTATGCATACAATCAAATCATGAAACGTACAAATATCCACTTCACAGACGAGCTTTTAGCAGCTCTGGCAAAGCACTGCAAGCGAACGGGCGTGCTACGGGCTGAGTTTATCCGGCGTGCTGTTGAGGCTGCACTGCGCAGGGTAGAGCAAGCCAAGGCGCGACAAGCTCGGACAGATCAGTCACCGATTTAATGGGTTAGCCGTTCACCCTTGATGAACGGCGCAACTAGGAAAAGCATGAAAGTACTTATCAAACTCAACGAGGCGCGGAAACGCTTTCACGGTCAGTCGATCAAGAAAACCGGGCGCAATACGTTTGCCGGTTATGACTACTTTGAGTTGGCCGATTTTTTGGTGCCAGCAATGGCTATTTTTGACGAATTGAAGCTGTCCGGCGTCGTGTCGTTTGGCGTCGAACTGGCGACATTCACACTGACAGACCTTGAGGACGGTTCGCAATTCGTGATCACGTCGCCAATGTCTACCGCGAATCTGAAGGCGTGCCACGCTGTTCAAAACCTCGGTGCCGTGCAAACATACATCAGGCGTTACCTCTGGGTAGCTGCACTGGAGATTGTCGAACACGATGCCATTGATTCAAGCGAAGGTGATGTGGAGCGCAAACCAGATGCCGCTGCAATCTTGCGTGGCATTGCTAACTCTGCAACGCTGCAGATTCTGCAGGGGAATTTTGAGGCTGCAATTTCGATGCTGCCAAAAGCAAACCACGCGCAGGTAACCAAGGTGAAAGACGCACGCAAAGAACAACTCATGAAAGATTCAAAATGAACAACATCACAATCGCAGGCCAGTTAGGCCGAGACGCTGAAGTGCGCTATCTGCCAAACGGCGACCCTGTTTGCAGTTTTTCCGTAGCCGACAGCATGGGCAGGGACAAGCATACGATCTGGTGGCGCTGTAGCCTGTTCGGCAAGCGCGGCGAGGCGCTTAACCAGTATTTGCTCAAGGGAACGTCTGTTACGGTGTCCGGGAATGTCACAGAGCGCGAATACGACAAGGACGGCGTAAAGATGCGGGCAATGGACGTGCGTGTGTCTGATGTGGCTTTGCAGGGGTCTAGGTTCCCCGCTGCTGACGCACTTCCAGCATCAGCAAAAGCCCCCGCGAAGCCTTCAAGCGGCTTCGATGATATGGACGACGACATTCCATTTTAAGGAACAATCATGACCGCACTTTATCACCTGACAAACGCCTATCTAGAGTTAGCCGAAAAGCTAGCTGATGGCGACTTTGACGCCACCACCATTGCCGACACAATCGAGGCATCAGGCATTACTGACGAACTCGCTGTAAAGGCGCAGGGCATTGAATTTGTTGCCCGTGGTGCAGAGGCTCACAACCTAGCAATTGACGCAGAGATAGCCCGTTTACAGGCCCTGAAAGCACAGCGCAACCGTGTCGCTGCAGGGCTACGCGCCTATCTTCTCGAAAACATGCAACGCGCTGGAATCGAGCGCATCGACTGTCCATTGTTTACGTTGTCTATCAAGAAAAACCCGCCTGCTGTTGATGTATTTGACGCCCTGAGCATTCCTGCTGAGTACATGCGACAAGCTCCACCGCCCCCACCAGCGATTGACAAAGCCGCGATCAAGAAAGCGATCAGCGCGGGCGAAGATGTGCCAGGCGCAAGGCTCACGCAAGCTTTACGGCTTGATGTGAAGTAGGGTTTACACCGATATACATAACCGGCTCTATGCCGATAATTGGAGCATCATGATTACAGTGGAAGAACTTATTCAGCACCTTGGCACATTTCCTCAAGATTTGCCAGTTGCGTACAGCAGGTACAGCGAGCAAAAACTACTTGAAAATGGCGACATTGTGATTAAAGAATGCTGTATTGCAAGGCAAGATGGATGGATTCAAAGCAAGCGATCTGATATGCCGTCTATTCCATACCTTTTGTTTCCGGGGAACTGAAATGAAACATCCTCACGCTGATCTAATCAAGCAGATGGTAGACGACGATACGCTGCGGGCGACTGCAACTGATGCAACAGGTGAATGTCGATTAGATACCGTCGCCTGCTATCCGAATTACGACTGGCGCCTAGTCCCACCAAAGCCCAAAACAATCACCATCGTTGCAGGCGGCAAGACGTATGAGCTTCCTGAGCCGATGCGGGTAGCGCCTGAAGTTGGAGCAAAGTACTACTTGTTCTGGACTCTTTCCGTTGATGAGGGTGTATGGAGAAACGCAGATTACGACCAAAAGTGGCTTAGTTTAGGCTTGCTTCACGCCACACCCGGAGCCGCGCAGCAGTGGGTCGATGCTATGGCAGAGATAAGGGGAGCGAAATGACACAACCAATTGACCGTGAAACTGCGATTGCGCTGGCGAAAGAGGCTGGCAAAGATACCGACTTCACAAAGCATATCGAGCTTTGGACGCCTGATACGTGGCAATTCACTGAGCGCCTCTGCAATCTAGCAGTATCCCACTCGCGCAAAGATGCGGAGCCTGTTGCGTGGCGTTTTCTGGATGACGAGGAGCCGGGCTATATTGCATATCAAGGCAAGCCGCCAACACCAGAACAAGTAGCGTATCTCGCAAAGTGGAATAGGCCAGCTTGGGAACCGCTATTCACCCACCCACCAGAAGCAGACAAGCTGATCCGGCAGGCGCTGGAGGCGTTGGACGGGGCCTTGTCAGACGATAAGCCATATATCGCTGAATGCAAGGGTTCGGCTACAGCTATCCGCACATATCTGGAGGGGAAGAAATGACAGTTCAATTCGTAGGACACATCACCAACTTAGACCAGCACTTCAGTTGTGACAAGTTGACCGTGAGAATTGCCCCGCAAAGAAGCGAGTGCGGGCAAGACACTATTTCAATCAATATTCCAAAGAGCGATGCCGCCAATTGGATACCTGGCGGGATGGTGCAGTTCACCATTTACACGCTGCCAGAACCCGCAAAGGTAACACCATGACCGACGACGCAACATACCGAAATATGAAGCAAGAGCGCGATCTGGCACTGTCTGAGTGCGAGAGGCTTAGGGCTGATGCGGAGCGAAAAAGAAACATGCTGATTTCAATCAAGACATTCGTGAAACACACGTATCCAGATGCGGAGACAAAAGGGGTATGGGTAGAACCGCTACGACTAATTGACGCCGCCATCGACGCAGCAAGAAAGGCAAAGCCATGATTGAACTGCCAAAACAAGAACGAGGCTTCATCTGTACAAAATGTGGCAGTCATGAGTGCAAGCCCGGTACTCTCAACGACAAGCATCCGCCGTGCGCAAAATGCGACTACCTCGGATTCGCTCAAGATACTGGCTACACCGCCGACCAACTCCGTACCTGCATCGAACAATCCGCTGCTGAGGCTCGGGAGCAGATGCGGGAGGAGTGCATTAAAGCGTGTCAAGCTGCGGCTGGCAGGGGATGGAGTTACTACGAAGAAGAGCGGCGTCCGGTTCTGCGCGGGAAAGCACTCGGAGCTGATGTTTGCGTAGAAAGAATTAAGGAGCTTCCATGAGCCAACACACAGAGCTAAGATTAGAGCTGACAAAAAACTTAAAGTGGAACGGCCTTCTTGGGGTATGGCTAATTAAGCATCATGAATTAATTGGACTTATAGAACGAGCCGCCGACGCACTGCAAGCACTTGAGCCCGACGACTCTGGCATAGTGCCTGATAGCGACAAGGTAATCTGCCCTGGATGCAGCCATCAATTTACAGCAATTCCTGGGAATGTTCAGGCGAGACTGCAAGCACTTGAGCGCGTGCCGATGACGGAGCAGCAAGCCGCAAAAATGGCAAGAAACATGCACACATGGCCAGAAAAGATCGAGGAGGTTATCCGAGCAACCGAAGCCCACCACGGCATCACACCACCGGAGAGCAAGTGATGAACGTCATTGACTCAATGCTAATGGCACTGGAAACAGTTAGGCAGGTTGCCGCTCCATTGACTGAAATCAGAATTCATCCAGATGATTACAGGGAGTTAAAGGCTTCCTGTGCGGGGCCGTATTTGTCATCTTTTGAGAGTGGCACAAAGTTTGACGGAATACGCCTTATCGTTGATGCATCGGCTGATCGATTGCCAAGGAAGGACACCAAATGAACATCACAAAAGAGCACGCGACACAGTTAAACAATCGCATTGAGCAGCGACTGGCGTGGTTAACCTATGCCACGGAAATAGACTTACCCGCTTTCATTGCAGATGTGCGTGAAGCCCTCACCATCATGCGAGGGCTTGAGGATGCCGAGCCGGTGGCTATTTGCGCAGTTACGCCGCAAGGTGAAGTGTCTATTGGATGGCGTCATGGTTACAAACCACGGCACAACGAGAATCTCTACACATCACCCCAAGCAGCCCAGACCGAAGCCCACCACGGCATCACAACACCGGAGAGAACAGAATGATGTGGCAACCTATTGAGACTGCGCCGAATGATGGGACATACATTTTACTTGGTAGCAATGAAGGCTCTTGGGTTGCAAGATACACGCCGGTTTACCAATCTGGATTTGTGCCTGATAACAAATGGCAATCGATGATGCTGAATCACGATCACATGAAGCGCCATCCAAAATTGAAACCAACCCACTGGATGCCACTACCCACACCACCGGAGAGCAAGGGATGAACGATTACGAAGCCATCAACAAGGCACTTGGCGTTGCCAGAACACTGACCTACAACGAAGAGCCGCAAGGTTCTGCAAAGCACATGCTCCACGAAATGGCCCACAGGCTTGGGGCAAAAACCCTCCGCGTACACAAGAAAAAGGACGGGCTACTGCTGTTGTCAGCGTTTGGGCAATCCCGCTTTCTGACTCTTAAAGAGTCTATTTTGTACAGAGTATTCAAAGTAGTCCCAGCGATTAACAAAAACAAGGATGCACCATGAATGCCGAGCCGGATAGCGAAGATGTTTTGTGGTTGTGGAAGAACGGCGATCATATGTTGGCTTATCGGCACCTTTATCCGTGCTACCCCGGAGGCGACCCGATGGTATTGGGTGAGCCAGTTGCTAAAGCGTACCTTCGTCAATCGTTTGACCGTGGCGGCACATCACCCCAAGCAGCCCAGACCGATGAGCGGGAGGCGTTTGAGGCGTGGCTGAAAAGCGAATACCTACAAACGACGAGAGAACCAGATTCGTGGGGAAGAATGCGCTATACCCAAAGTATCGAATGCATGTGGAAAGGCTATCAAGCCGGGCGGGCAGGGAGGAAGGGATGACTACTTTGAAGGAAAATTCTCAGCCGCCCACCTGATAGCGGTATCAAGGTTTATTCTGGCTTCGTCGCCTTCGCTAATAAGCTCTTGAATTCGTTCATCAGTTTGTCGTATCGCTCGCTCAAGCTCGGCCCTGTCGAAGGTGATTGTGTCAGGACTTTTGGCAGTGGCGCTGGCTGGGGCAAGGTAACTGCCACCGGAACGGGCGCGGCGCAACCGTGCAACAGAATCGCGCAACTCAGTAATAGTGCGGAAGTTTTCAGCATCAGCTTTTTCCTTTCTCAGTTTATCAGCAGCCTCGATCTGCTTTGCTTTTACTTCAGCGGCTTTTCCTAGTTCCTCAGTCTTGCTTACAAACGTGTTGAACTCAATCCGCAGCTTGTCGGTTATCGCTTCTTGACGGTTCTCGCCGTAGTTGCAGCCGTGCAGCCATATCGCACCGAATAGCGCAAGGATACCGCCGAGCTTTAGGCCGTTTGTCAGAAACCATGTGTAGATCATGCCAGAACAGCCATAGCTGTCTCGTACTTTGCCAGACGATCATCATAGCCGTTTAACCCTCCATTGATCTTTTTGGTTATCGCTTCGAACTTTCCATCGTCGGCTAGTTTGTTCAAGTCGTTGATTCGCCAATACCACCCTGCAGAGCGTGCGGCTAGTTCTGCCGTAGACAGTAGCTCAGGCTTTGCGATCAGATCCACTCCGAGCGCCTCGCCGGTTCTGAAGTAGTTATATCGGCCCGTAGTTTGTATCAACCCACGGCCCAAGAATCGCTTACCATCGCCTGGTTCTGTGTTGCCAAGGTCTTTGCGGCCCTCATATCTGCTTTGGGCAGGGGTCGGTCCCCATATCTCTACCGTGTAGCGTAGACCGCCTGATTCGTGGCCTATCTGCGCCAGAAACGCGGCCTTTCGCTTGGGAAAGTCAATGTAAAATTCATCCATCGCAGATTCAATAAACGGTAGCCAAACCTTTGCCCGTTCGATTGATGCGCCTGTTGACATTGCCAGTTCGTCAGGGGTCATTCCTTCGCCCCTAGAAGCCGTGTCTTTTCTGCACTGCCCGAACTGGACCCGAAATAGTAGCTAACCACGCTAGTCGCCATTGCCCCGAGTGAGCCGACCATAATCAGCAAAGCATCGCGCATACCGCCCGCTTCTATCTTGGCGTTTATCAATAGGTACAGCGCGGCAAAGAACCCGGCTAGGATAACGAAGGCGATAGCGCCCTGTACTTTACCAAGATGCCGCATATCATTCTCCAATCAATTTGTTTTCTGTTAAAATAGCAAAGCCGCACCAGTGCTTTCAACACTGAGCGGCCTCTGACCAATCAGCATTAGGAGTGCATCATGGCTAAGTCCAATCTTACCGCAAAACGCCTGCGCGAACTTCTTCACTACGACCAAGAAACTGGAATATTTACTTGGATTGTCAATCGGCAGTGGAATGCCATGTGTGGCGACATTGCTGGAGCAGAGATTAGAAGCAAATGCGGCTACATTTGTTTTCAAATATATATTGATGGCACGCCATACAAATCTCATAGACTTGCCTTCCTTTACGTCAAAGGCAGATGGCCGCTTGAAGTTGTTGACCATATAAACACAAATAGTCTTGACAACAGATTTTCGAATCTGAGAGAAGCTACGGCGAATATAAATGCACAAAATAGAACATCCGCGCACAAACATAGCAGTAGCGGCGTTCTTGGCGTTAGTCCGTCCGGTAAGAATTGGAGAGCCGGAATCAGGGTAAACGGGAAAAGGATTTCTATCGGCTCTTATCCGACAAAAGAACTCGCATATGAAGCTTATGTTAAGACGAAAAGAATGCTTCATGAGGGCTGCACAATTTAAGTATGCGATAGTGGGTTCATTTCAGCAGCCCTTTTTTCATCTTGCCAGCCGCAACAATCGGCACAGCAAGCCCCGCGCCTTCGCCAAGTAGCCCAGCCATGCGGTTCTCAGGCGTCACCATGAAGCCATGCCTACGCATCCACTCTTCACTACCTACGGGGGCGTCACCAACGTCCACGCCACCCTTACGGAGCAGCCACGCCAGCATATCAACCGGCCCGGTAACAGTCGAGGCGGCAGCATTCGAGGCGCCTTGCCCGAAGGATTTGCCTTGTCGGAGTAGTTCTTCAAGTGTCATAACTTTACGTGGGTTGCAATCCACGTCCCGAATGATCCGACAATCCCTCCGACACTGCCCACAGTGATGATGGTTTTCCACCCGCCCGAGGCTTGCTGCATGATGTTGTTCATGTTGGACACGGTAAGCTCAAGGCTTGCCACGGTGCGGGTTAATTGCTGTACCGCTGCACGCATTTCGCCATATTCGATCAAATCAATATCACTCATGGAATGTGGTCCGGTACGCGTTTATTGATGTAAATCTTGCAGCGCCGTGCGAACCGGCCACGCCAGCCCGGTAGGTTGCACAGTCTAGGTAGGCGTTTGGAGAACGTGTATTCACCGTACTGCGGCCAGTCCCAAAACAGCAGGGCCAGCCCGCCGTAATTCGCCATCACATCAGCCACGAAAGCCACTAAAAGCAGGGGCTTGCTATTACCTAATAGCGCACGCTCAAACGTGGCTATCAGGATGATTGTGGGCAGGACAAGAAAGGCGAATAGGTAAATCATGGCTTACTCGTAGCTGACATTGACCGTACCAGCATCGAACTGATCGGAGCCGCCCACTGTGGTCAGCCTGATTTGTGTCAGGGTAGCCGATAGCGTTTTTGCGCCCGTCAGCAAGTGCGTGCTAATGGTTGCCGTGGTCTGTGCCCAATCACCCGAGGCAACCCATTCATTTCCGTTGATTCGATCTAGAACAAGCTTCCCGGTGTAAACGCTGCCCGCCGCGTTACTTGTCGAAAGGCCAAACCCTGATGCTGGTGTCGCTCCAACGGTCCACGCTACGCCGTTAGAACCAACAGACACATTGCCGGTATAACCAGACGTTTCAAAGCCGCCAGCGTCGCCCAACTGCACAATGGGAACGCTCGTGCCGTTGGTCGAAGAGCTAGAGAACAGCAGTGTTACCCGGTTAACCCACGAAGGGATAGATGTGAAATCGACCGCCGTCTGTGTAGTTAAAGTCACAGCCGTTTGTGGCTGGATTTGCGCTGCCTTCATTGCCGTGGCGGTCATGGCGCGGGTTGTATCCGTTCCAGCTTGTGCCTCTGCTGATGTGAGTAATTCAACCTTACCCGCCGCCGTAGTACTTGCTGCGGGAACTTCCTGCTGTACGAATGCAGTTGTGGCTAGTTGCGTTGTTGATGTTGCAGCCGCTGCCGTAGGAGCAGCAGGAACGCCCGTAAACGTAGGCGATGCAAGCGGGGCTAATCCAGTCGTGGAAACAGGCAAGCCGCTGGCCTTTTGATAGGCAACAATCTGCCACCCGCCCGATATTGGGATGGCAATGGCTGAGTCATTCGCCGCTGTGGTGATATTCGCAGCGCCCGGACAAACCAAAGTCGCGGAATGCGTCAGCGTCAGGATACCCGCAAACACCAGATAACGCGGCCCGTTGTAAGTCGTGCCAAATCCGGTAATCGTCGTGGTCCCGGTAATGTTCAAAAATGACGTATTTTGAGCGCCAATGTCGGTAGTTGTCGCACTGGCAAGGTTAGCGATAGTCCCCTGAGAGAATAGCTGTTCCCACCGCAGGGAATGGCCCGTAGCCGTACCAGCGGACAAGCCGGTAAGCTTGTTATTGCCCATCGCCAGATTGCCCGTCATCGCCGTTTGGCCGTCAGACGAGACTGATTGCTGTATGGCTGTGGCAATGTCGTTAATCAGCGCCTGCCAGTCAGTGACCGTGGCAGATACGCCCGTTGTAGCCGGGTTCCATGTGTTGACTGGTAAGCTGTACCCGCCGCTGCCGTTTCTGCTCATGATGACTCCTAAATATGTTAGACTTTTGGAATGACGCCTGAGCAATACTCTTTCACCCTTGCGCTAATCATCAAACCGTTCGCCGTGCTTGCGGTTTTAACTTTGCTGCTGTTGGTGCGGTTTGCCATCATTAAGTACATGCCAGATAGTTGGTTAAAGCGGTTATTCCTGATTCGCCTGAACAAGTCCGGGAAGTGACGCGCCAGCCGCAGTGCCACCCAATCGAAGGTTTTTGATCAGGGCTTTCATCTGAGGCGTGACCATCTGGCCTTCCATCAGCTTTGCGGCCTGTTTCGGGTCCATTAGAGCCTCTGCCAGTTCTGCTGCCAATCGTTCATTGGCGTCCTTATAGACCACCTGCCCGGCCCGTTGCGCCACATTACCGACGACACCAGCGGGGCCAAAGTTACGCAACATGGTAGGGATGCCGGATTGGTCCATCATGTTTGAATACGCCAGCTTTTGGACGGTATCCGAACCAGCACCGCGCCCGGCATTTTGGGCAAAATCAGAACGCAGCAAGTCAGCCTGAATGTTTTTCAGCGTCTGAAACTGATCAGGTGCAAGCGTGTTTTGCATCGTAGCGCCTGGCATACGGGTAACGCCCTGAGCGGTTTTATCACCCATCGCCCGACTAAATGCCGCAGGGGTTAAATCCCCCCTGAAATTCTGCCCACGTTGCGCTACCTGCTCCAGCACTTTGCCTTGCGTGACGGGTTGCGACATTGCCGCGTAAGTCTGCCTAGCTGCGCCATAGGTCGGATTCATCTGCTCCAACACATCAAGGAACGACTTCTGCAAACCGCCGTAAACCTCTGCCGTCTGGTTATCTCCAGCCCTGACAGCCTGACTGATTCTGGCATCAATCGCTTTTTTCAGGTAATGAGCACCTTGCACCGAACCCATGTCTGAAATAGGTTCGCCAGATACTTGTGCCAATTGCCGGGCCTGAGCCACTAGATCATCAGGCACGCGATTCATCAATTCAGCCACTTTAGGCGCGATGGATTGAGCAATAGCGGGGTCCAACCCTTCGCCGCGTGCTTGGTTATACAGTGCGCCAGCTTGTGAACTTCTAGCCGCTTTTGCAGCCGCTACGTCAGGCGTAACACCTTGCAGCGCAGCGATACGGGCCTGATTCTGAGCCGCTTGCCTCGCTTGCATGGCATTTGTTGCCGATGGTGAAGTGGCAGTAGCAGACCGCTGCAAAGCCGCCATGCTTGGGACGCCGGACACCTCTGCAACCGTTGGAGCAGAGCCTGGCACCAGTTCACCACCAGAGCGAAGGTTTCTGATTACCTCATCGACGTTATCGCCAGAGGCTGAGGCCATCGCACGGCCAACGATGTTTTCACGCCCACCTTTATAAAGTGGTTCAATAAATGATTTTCCGACCTTGTAGGCGGTTTGCACAGCAGGGACAACAGCACCAGCCGCACCGCCTAAAGCGACGTTCTTGGCGCGTTCTTGCGCGTTTACACCGGGTTGCGCAGCGCCATAAAGCGCCCCGATTGTTGCGCCACCTGTTACGGTAGCCGCGCCAGGAATCATCACGGATGGAGCCGCCATAGCGACATTACCAACTATATTGCCAGCCGTACCAGCGCCAGTTTTCATCAGTGGCGCGTCAAGTTTGCGAGCCTCTGCTATATCGTCATTAGACAAACCGCCCATTGAATTAGGTAGGTACTGACGCACGCCGCGCCATACATCTACCATTGCTTTACCAGCACCAGCCAAGAACTTATCAGTTCCGCTCATTCCCTCAGTAGGGTCATAAGTTGGCATTTCAGCTTTGGGAGCGTCTAGCTTGCCAATGTCGTAGCCATTGCTTTTCAGTTTGGCAATGAGATCGGCCTTAGACATCCCATCAGGGACGCCCTTGATAACCGTGCCATCTGGTAAGCGAACGTCCATTATTTGAGGCTCCCAAAGTCAACAACACCAGACGGAGCATCGTCGCCAATATCATTAAAACCTTTTAATCCGCTGTTCTGGCGTGCGTAAGCATCAGCCTTTTTGTAAAGATTAATCGTCTTTTTGGCTTTCTGCTCCATCCAGTCGGCCATCTGTTTACGTGCCTCTGAATTGTTTGCCAATTGTGGAACGGTCTTTTGAATAAATTCACGATCAGCATTTGATGGGTTAGCGCCCAAAGCCTTGACGCGATCAAGAATCAGCTTATTCGCCTCTGCGTTGTAAACCTGAGAACCAACAAGCCCTTTGGGGACAATTCCGGTCCAGCCCTCAATCATGTTTGACACCGCCAAACGGGTATCGGCACCACCACCAGAGTAAGCCCCGGTTTTCTCAGCTTGGCGAAGGCTGTCAATTGTTCCTAGCAAACTCTGTGCGGTTTGTGCGTCACCACGCCATTTTTCCAACTGCCCGGCGTCGAGTTTTCCGAGTTCTGTTTCAAACGCTTTTGGACCCGCGTTAATCACAGTCGTGCTGTTTCTAGCTGCGCCAGCGTTAGCAATCCGTGACTTGGCCGCGTACATGGGTTCATTCACTACAGGCTTGCCATCTGGCCCAGCGACAAGCAAATCCTTGAACGGGTTGCCTGATGGACCGATTGATGGCACGCCTTCGGCCTTGCCGTATTTCGTGGTCGGGATAAGCGTTCCATTTGAATCGACATACTTGATTTCTTCGCGTCCAATATTGGGCGATTCGTAGAAGTTTTTGACAGCCTCGAACGGAACCCCGGCAGCAAGTGCCTCTTGTGGAGTTTTTGCTGTTTTCAGAATCTGCATCTGGCGTTGTTGCAACGCTTGCGCCTGAGCCTGTTTCGCCTGCTCCTGAGCGTTGGACAGCATTCCCGTCATACCAGCGGACTGGAGTGAGCCAATATTGCTGTTCATCAGGTGACCGAAAGCCGCTTGCATATTCGGTTGGCGGGTAATCTGAGGCTGAGCGCCGATTTGCATCTCAGACGGTAGCGCATCGTTAACCATGCCCGTCTGACCTGTACCGGCTTGGCTCGGGTTCAATTCAGACTGAAACCCGCGCAAAGCATCAGCGATAGCCTTTTGTCGCTTGTCCTGCAATGCGCCAATTTCCTCGCCAGCCATGACGGAATCACGCGACTGACCCGCGCCGCGAAGGGCTTCGGCTAGGTACTCCAGCGGATTAGCTTTGACATAACGCCCGCTGACCATCTTTCCCTGTGGCGCGTTAAATCCAGCACCCTGAGCGCCGACCTGCCTGCGCCGTTGTAGCTCTGCAATTTGTTGTTCAAATGCGTCCATAATTATTTCAGCCCAAATAAGCCACTAAGGGCACGGCCACCAAGAGTCGCACCGTTGCCCGTACCAAGCCCTAGAACAGTACCGCCAAGACCTAGAAGCCCATTTAACGGGCTAGATGCCTGCTCTGCGTTGTAGTTCGCTAGATCGCCCTCGTACTGTGCCTGAGTCGCGCCTAGCACGTTTGGTCCCGCTGTCAGAGCCTGCTGTGCGAACTGCTGAAACTGTGGCGACTGAACCTGCCCACCCGTTCGCAATGCGTTAATCAGGTTAAGGGGTCTGTCCTGTATATACGCCTGCTCCTGCATGGCTGACGTGCGGTTAGCTTGGTCAAGGTTAATACCCTGCAGCGCCGCTTGCATTTCCAGATCGTTGCGGTTCTGACCGGCTGCGGTCATCTCTTTGCCGTAAGCCTCGGAGCCCAAAGCAATCCCCTGGTTTGCCAGTCGCGTGCGCAGCGCCTCTTCACGGCTATCTAGCTGAGGTCGCAATCGGGACAGTATCGCGTCTTGTGCGGTTTGTCCTACGTTGATTCCACGAGCTGGTAGCCCTGATGTATCTAACTCAGGATTTTCCAGCAATGAGCGGGTTTTATCAAAGCCGATATTCGCAACGTCCGCGTATTTGTCAGACAGCGCCATCTGCTTATCAAGCGTGGCCTGCGCCTGTGGACTGAGCGTTTCCGTCTGCGTCCAGCTATCCTGATTATTGGGGTCTTGCGAGTACGTCAGGGAGCCGTAAGGCGTGATCTGATTCACCCGATTGGCTGCGGTTTGGGTCCGAGCCATGTCGAGATTACCGGCTGCGGTTGCGTTCGCAGCGCCTACGTAATCGGGGGTTGGTGGAGCACTAGATTTTCCCATATTTACCTCTGATGTATTTACAGTCCTTTTTGAACAAGCAAAAAAGCAGTAGATCGCCATCAGGGGTAGCCTGCGCTAGACTAGATTCTAGTGTAAATCCCATATGGCGTACCAATTTAATGCTCTCTTTGTTCTTGCTATTCACCGGGACGGTTATCCGTCTGACGTTCAACTGGTTAAACGGATAATCAAAGATAATCCCGAGAAACCGCCTGTCTGCCCAGCCCGGTTCACCACGAATGTGACAAACCACGTTCGCGCCGTTGTAATCCTCGTACAAAACCCCGGCTACTAACCGTCCGTCCTTGATCTTGCCCAATCCAGAGCCGCGCCCGTAACACCAAGTCCCGCCCGTCTTTTCCGCTACCCAAGGCCCGATTAACCGGACATCGTTCGTAATCACAAAACGCTGTTACTTTTCTGGTACAAAAAGTCAGTATTGGTAAACCGAAACTCAGCCCCGCCGTTCAATACCTTCAGCCGGATAGCTGCGGAGTTAGCCACAGCGCCGACCGTATTCCATGCGCGAATTGGCTCAAGTCCACCGCCCCAAACCATCGAACCCAAGACCATAGACCCCCAGACCATGCCGGTAGGGGCTGTGTAGCTCAAAGCGCCGGTTGGCTCTGTCAGTTCGTAATCCGTATTGAGCGCGTACAGAATAGAGGGGGAACCCCCCGTCATCAGGTACGGGCGAATCATGGTGAAATACTTGTTGTAAGCCTTGGTCCCAAAGTACCCGAATGACTGGCACACATCAGCGGTTATCGGCACGGCTATATCAGCGTTCCCGGTCCACGCCTTATTAACGAAGGTCGAGCCGCCGTAATAAAGCCCCGTCGATGCCTTTAACCAGACCTGAGCATCCCATCCTGAGAACACTGTCCATGCGCCCGTAATGGTGTTTTGGGCATACTGATAGTTCGCGCCGCTCCCATAAGGCACGTTCAATATCAGCATGTTATCGTCGGCGTTGAGACAAACCTGCCATCCAAAGTTAGCCCCGAGGGTAGATGCCGCCTGAGATACGCTGTTTTGAATCTTGTCGGTCAGTGCAACCCGTCGATCGACGGACGAGGATAAAAGGCCCTTGCCGAGTGGATAGACGCCCTCGTATGTGTTCACTGCGAGGTCGCCACCGAACTTGACAGCGCAACGTCTACCAAGAGGACGGCCCATCGTGAAGACGCCAATAACCGACCAATCCGTAGAGGATGAAGGGTCAGACCCACGATAGACCGCGATTTCCCCGTTACTGGAGATAATCACCAGATGGTCATCAGAGCCGCTACCGGCGTCCAGAGTCCACGTATAAGCCGCCATGACGTAGCCGCCCAGACGGAAAATCGAACCCATATCCATCGACGAAGCCGCGCCGCCAACACTGTTGACAGGTAGATACCAGAGCCGCATGGATGACGATTCAACGAAGAACAGGCGATTTTTGAACAGGGTAACATGCGCCAAAAGGGTCGTTGTGACCCCGGTAATCGCGGGAGTTGATGCGCCCGTTATCGTTGTCCAGGTGGCGTTATCCCATAGTCGGGGAGAATCAACGCCGTTGACCATGTAAAGAAAAGACCCTCCAGGCGTCGTGATCTGTGCGTGCTGCCATCTTGCATTCGCTAGGCCGGATTGAACAGCAGCACCTACCGAGCCCGGTGTCGTGGCATTGTAGAAAGCAGTCCCAGCCGCAGCAAATAGCGTAGATGTACCCGTAGTCGGAAGATATTCAACAAGCGTTTCAACAGGTGCGGGAAACCCCGTAACGTGACTGGCAGAGCCTTTTCTTACTCCGAGATAGCTTGGGTATGGCCACCAGTTCACCATCAGAGCCGCGTCTGATATGGGCATGTCCGCTATGGAATCACGGTCATTCAGCCCTCCTACAGGAGCTGGTATAGAGGTTGCGCCAGACTTTGGAGGCATTACGGACCTATCCAGTTACCATCAGGGATATTGGCTCCGCTCATCAGGATAGAACCGCCATAAGGCGAGAGACTGAGTTTAGGTGCGGACTTATCGTAGCTCTTGCACTGCTCTAGCAGTGTGCGGAACTCTCCTAAATCCGCATCAGCATTCAAGCCCTTGGCGAGCTTCCACTGTGCCTTCAGGCCCGTCACCATCAATGAGTCGGGGAAAATACACGTATCGTCGTCAGCCGTGAAGCGGGTTTTCGATACGCCCGTATCACTGATGGCCCATGAGGTACTGATGTACTCATAAGCAAACACCAGTCCGTCAGGCGGCATGGGGTTCAATGTGATCGTGTTGCCAAGAATGCGAAAGCGGTTTCTAGGCCCGGCGTAAACAATGCCGGATTTGAACGATTGCCAATCTTGGGGGGATTGCGGCCCCATCAAAGGCCACCGATTCGTTCTATCCCACTCTGTTTGTGGAATCTGCTTTAACCAGTCCGAAGGGAGTGGGTATTGAACTTGCGAGAATGTCAGATCAACAGTGCCTGACGTTTCAGCCGTCATGTTCATGGTGACTTGCGTCATGTTGTCGACGGTCAACACCTGCGCAAAAGGACGGACTCCAACACCGCTTAGACCAAAGTTAGACGATAGCGCCGCAGTCGTTGGAATCCCCGTAATCACGGCACTACCCGCTGTTAAAGTCCCGGTAGTGGTAATGGCAACTGTGGTGAGAATATACTCTTTATCCAGCCGCTGCCACTCGAATTGACGACAAATATCGTCACCGAGCCTGTTAATCAGTGCGTACATTTGCCGCACCTGAGCGTCTAAAGAACTTGCCACCGCCGAAGGACGGGGAATAGCTAATTCATCAGTTGCCTGTGTAACAAGCTCGATTAAGGTCATACATCCTCAGTTTCTTTTTTAGGCCGTCCGCGCTTGACTTCGGCCACCGCAGACACTTGCGCTTGCAGGTCAGCAATCAGTGAGCGCAGTCGCTCATTCTCAGCAGCTTGGGCAGTCTCTCCAGCCGTACCAGCCGCTGCCACCAGATAAGCCTTTGCTTTGGCGCGTAGCTCATGAAAGCCCATCCCGAGCTTCTGGCAATGAGCGTCACTCAATTGAGACATCTGTTCAACCGTGTGAACCTCGAAATACTTCGCTTCCTTGACCTGTGCGCGGGTCACTTGGGGCCACTGCTCCAGCGGAGTGCCTTCCATGCCTACCGCGTTGGTACGCTCAAAACCTGCCCACTCGCGGGGATAGTCTTGCTTGTCCTGATCGGTCGCCTTGCGCTCGACGATATTGGTCGAGTCGCCCGGTACGATCTTGCGAATAAAGGGGATGTCCTTGAATACGGGACGGCCCTGCTTCTCGCTTTCAGCTTTCATTTCAACAGCTTCGAGGAAAAATGTAACGAATGCGCCTGGGTTTGCCATGCTTTGCTTTCAAGTAAACACCCCGAAGGGCAAAAAGCAGGGGCCTAAGCCCCCACTGATTAAACGCTGGCTTTAGAGAACCAGCCGCGATCACCCGTCGCCATTGCGGTAGCGGGAGATGTGTAAGACCCACCAGAGGCGGTCACAAGGAAAGTGGACGCGTTCACGGTACAAACTGCAGTCGATGCTGAAATCGATGCGTTAGCCTGTCCGTACACGTACAGTTTGCCATTAGACGCCAGTACTTCGGAGCCGATACGAGCATCAGCCACCTTACCAGCGGCAAGGTCAGCGGCCAAAGTAATGCCGTTAAGGTCGGCCCCAATCTTGGGGGTATCGGTAAAAGGTGCAGCCATGATGTTTACTCCTGTAAATTAGCTATTAATCTGCAAGAACGCCATTAAACTGAGCGCCTGAGCTAGTCAGGTTACCGGCCCAGCCCATGAGGCGAACGATAGCGTCTTGGTTGACGGACTGACGATCTCCACCGATTGGCTGGAAATTGCGGTCACGGTGCGGACGGAATTTCATGTACTTCGTGTTGATGAAGTACATGCGGTTAGTGGCAGCAGCGCCACCGATACCGCCGTCCAGGAATACGTCGCAGTTGAAACCAGCGCCAAAGTATTTCAGAGAGGTAAAACCAGCACCGGCAGAGGATTCAGAGGTTACGCGCTGGATAGCTTGCAACGACTCCAAATACAGACGGTAGTAGTTATTGTCAGCAGCGATCATGTCAGGACGATCAGTACCGCGAACCAATTGCACAGCCACACGGTTCATGTAGCTCTGGATATTGGCCGCAGTAGCAGCGCCGCCGCCATCAGTCGTTGCGTCAAACGCGATATTGCGCCAGAAGGACCACGTAGCACGGTTAATGCCGCCGTAGGTGCCAGACGATGGTGCAACAGCGATAGCAGAGGCCAGACCAGTAATGTCCTTGCCGCCGTTACCCGTACCATCAGAGTACAGACCCGCGCTGATTTGGTTCATCAGTTGAGCCTCAGCAACTTGCACACGGCCTTCAAGCAGGTCGATGATCTGCTCTTTACCGCTGTTTTGCAGCATCTCAAAGCCGCTGATTGACACGGCAGCAGCGTACTGCTTAATGTCAAACTGAGCCGCAGAGATTGGGCTGTTCGGGGTAATGTCGATGGTGTCGTAACCGGAATACGAGGCCGCATTCTGAGTGGCTGCGTCGTTGTACATGATTTCTTCCAAAATCACGTTACCGCCAGAGAACGGTTTGACGTTGCCGCGCTCTTTCATTTTCATGAGCAGCGCGTTGTTTTTAGTCACGTTGTCGGCAAGATTGCCGCTACGGGACTGGATGGTAGTCGAGATAATATCCGACAGATTGGCGAAGGTAGCCATGAGATTTACTCCTTAATTGTCAGCGAATTGCGCCGCGATAATGTCTCGCAGCGAGCCATTTCCAGGCTGAACCCCACCGGCACTCGGACTCGAACCCCTGACACTGACGGAGGCAGCTTTTGCCTTCAACGCATGTGCGTGTTCTTCCGCTTTCCTTTGGACTTCGGCGCGTTGCTGTTCAATCAGGGTTGACCTGATGTCGGGACGCATCCAGACAGCCATGTCGTAAGCCTCCTCCAACGTCTTGGCTTTCCCGGCTTGCATCAGGTCGGCCATATCGTTGCGCACGGCTTCAAAGTGCGGTCTTTCAGCTTGAGTAAACGATGACAGCGCAGATTGTGCGCGTTCCGTTTCTTGCTGTGCAATGCTATTTTGCCATGAATCTTGCCTTTGGCGCAATTCTTGCATCTGTTGCATCAAAAATTGTTCTTGAGGCGAGTAATTCGGCATTTCCTGGTTGCTCAGGTCAATCCCGTATTCTTTGGCTAAATTCTGGAAATACTGTGCTTTTGTCGCTGGGTCGCTGTTGCGTAGCGTGTAATCAGCTTTCAACAAAGCCCCGATAGCGGTAGGCGCATCAACCCGCATAGCCTGTAAGTGAGCCTGATACGGTGCAATTGCCTGATCGTAAGCACGGGCACGGTCAGAATGTGTTTTGAACTCGGAAACGCCCTTATGAAAGTCGCTCTCTCTGCGTTCGGCCTCAGCCGTGAGCATTTTCACCTCTTCAGGTGTCAGGGATTCGCCACGGTCAGCTTTCAGGAATGCCTCTTGAGCTGCAGGCTTCCAGCTTGACGGGGCTTTGCGTGCTGTACTTACTGTGCTAGCAGACTGAGTATTTTCAGTGGGTGTTTCTGCGGGTTTCTCGACGGGTTTGAACTTGCCAACCTCATCGCGTGCCCGTGTTTCCGTCTTTGCCTCGACCCTTTCCGCTGGAATGGTCGCATCTTGTACTTGTGGTTCGGATTTGACTTCTACCGGTTCACTGGACTCTGATTTTTCAAAGGCCGATTCGAGGGCGCTGCGAAGGTCTGACATAGGGTTTTCCTAGTGGTTACGAATAGCGTTTAACTGCCTCAATCACATCCCTGCGGATGCCTGCGCGGTCAATCTGTGTTTCGCGGGGTTTTGTATGGTGTTTGATCTCGTTTCCCACTTCAATCAGGCCATGCGCCTTCAAGTGGGCGCGGTGCGTGGAACGGGAACCGATGATTTCGCCCGTCGCCATTGATTGATAAGGCTGAATGTCGGCCATCACCATAGGCGCATTGACATCAGAACGCCTGTAATAGTCCTCTTTAGGGACTAATTCCAGCGTCACAGGGTCTTGTACGTATGAGCGTTTCATAGGGTAAGCAAAAGCATTGCCAAATCATCCTCTTCGTCACGCCGTGATTCTATGGCATTAAGTAACTGTTTTGCTATAAAAAGCTGCAATTTGGCGTTATTGATGACTTCTGAGTAGCTAATATCGGGGTATTTCGCATATACGACAGCCTTAACCTCTGGCATCTCCCGAACCACGGCCATCGTTTCTTTCGGGTTTTCACGGACGATTTCAACCACTTCGGAGACTTTCGGTTTGCGCTCAAACATCTTGCGATATTCGTTTGCCCAAAATCCGTCATGGGTATCGATTAAGGAAGTGCCAGTGAACGTAAAACTTGCATCCTGCCCACTGATGACATAAGCCCCAGCCTCGCAATCAAGCGTGTAGTTGATAGGAGTTGACCCGTCAACATAGGTAAGCGTCGCGTCCTGCCCTGACAGCGTGTAAGCACCGGCCTCACAAGTAAGCTGGTATCCGCGGGTCAGTATTGCGTCCTGCCCGGATAAAACATAAGCACCGGCATCGCACGTTAGCGAGTAGTTTGCGGCCCCGGCCACGTATGTCAGGGTAGCGTCTTGCCCAGCGATAACGAAAGCCCCGGCATCGCATACCAGCGTATGCGCTACGATCAGATTGGCATCCTGCCCAGCTATCGTGTATGCGCCTGCATCGCAGGTCAACGTGTAATTGACCGTTCCCGCGCCGGGCACGTAATTGAGCGTTGCGTCCTGTCCCGCAATGACATAGGCCCCGGCGTCACAAGTCAGGGAATAATTAGCAGCGCCTGCTACATAGGTCAGCGTGGCGTCTTGTCCGCTGATTGCATACGCGCCTGAGTCGCAGGTGAGCGTGTAATTAGCAGCGCCCGCCGTGTAAGTTAGGGTCGCATCTTGACCGGCTAATGTATATGCGCCTGCGTCACACGTTAACTGGTGCGCGACGATCAGGTTTGCATCTTGCCCGGATAGGGCATAAGCACCGGCATCGCACGTTAACTGATAGCCTCTACGCAGTGTGGCATCTTGTCCCGCGATGGTGTAGGAGCCCGCGTCACAGGTCAGGCTGTAATTGACTGTGACTCCAGTAGACTCTTCCGCCTCCACCTGCAACCAGAATAGCCGCACAATCGGATAACTGACCGTATCCGCCCCAATAGGCAGATTTGGTATCTCTGGGTCTTGCTCAGTCAGACTGACTTGCCAGAAGTCCGATATTGGACTGCTGTATAGCCTGCCTGATAGCCCTAACAGCCGCCTCTGATCCATGATTAGCTCGCGGTAGACGTGCCGTAAATCATGCCGTTATAGGTCGTTGCTGATGTCGCTGGTTTAGGCAGTTCCATCAATGCGATACATGCACTCGCTGGGATGTAGGGGGCTTGTTTACGGTTGGTCAGCCAGTCGAACGGAAGCAGGCTGTTAATCACCGGAAAGCTCATAACCCCGATAGGATGCCCAAGGACGAAGTTAATCGCTCCAGTTGCCACCGATGCGGAGCATTGCATCTGAGTCAACTTCTGCACACCAGAATCACCCGACTCCAAAGGCATAAACCATGAGTTAACCGGATGATCTAGGCGATCAACAATCGCACCACTGTTACCCGTCATACTTGGGAACGTCGATGCTCCAGCCGCTTGGTCGGTATAGGTGCAAACTGTCCAGTTATGTGCTGTAGCTGCCAAAGCTGTACCACCAACTTCAACAAAGCAGAAGTTGCCACCCACATAGTCTTCACTTGTAGTTGTAGTCGATTGCCAGCGAGTTGGAGTTCCTGTAACGGCTTCCGTGGCCGTGCTGTTCATCGTCTTGGCTACGTCAAAGAAGCGATCATAGATTAACAGGCTGTTATTGATAACGCTCGAAGAAAAGTCAGCCCCTACAAGACGCATCGTTCCCGCTGCCGGATTGCTCCATGCCATCGAGCCAGTTGTTGAACTAGTAGGGCTACGGCCACCGGGAGCCGCAGAACCCGCCGCACCCGCCGCAGGTTGGGCGCCGACACGCCAAAGACTAGAGGCAACACCAACCACACCAGTCGGGCCTGTCTTGGATATTCCACCATTGAACTGCTGGCTAAAGCCACCAGAGGCACGGGCCAAGGCATCGCCAAGATTGGCGAATCCAGCGTTAGCCATGCCGTATTGAACCCGGCCCGATTCTTTCCAGATGCGCTTCAGATGTTCGGCGAATGAATCAGCGGCACTGGCGAAGAAACCACGGTCAAAGTTACCTACGAACTCGCCGCCCTTCGTCACCCAGACTGAGCCAGGAACGTCTGTCAAGTTAACAGGCGGTCCATACCAGTCGCGGAAATCGCGGGAGAGTTTTTCAATTCGATCTGTCCCGAGCCAGCGTTCAAGTCGTTGAGAATGTACGTGTGCCATAGTTTTAAAGCCGAGTTACCAGCGTCCCCTTGTTAGCGCCGTCAGCCCATGCAAACGTGCGTCCTGTGCCATATGAGCAGGTCAGATCGTCAAGCGATGCAAACCCGTTTTTACCCCACCAGATTGAAGCAGCTCCTGCAACGGTTTGGATAGCGTTGAAGTTAGCCGCTTCGTCCAGCATGTCGGCCTCACTCAACACGTTGTTGAATATCTTTATGCTGTCCAATACACCGCTAAAGCGTTCATGTTGATAACCCGCGAACCATGGGCTGTCTCCGATAGTTACCTTTGGCGTTGTTGGTGATGTTTCACCATAACTTGCCGTCGTAATAGTCACTTCAACAATGTCGGCATTTGCTACGCTAGGTAGTGCGTTATAGCTGCGCAGCGTTTTGGAGCTTGCGCCGCCTCGCGTTATTCGGATGCCTTGGGTAAACGTGGTTCCTTTTACAACCGTCTTTGGAGTGGCAGTCCCCAAACCGCGTCCGAGGTAGTCCAGAAAGTCGCCGCCATCAATCGCCACTTCCCAATAGTGGGTAGTTCCTGAGCTATTTCCGGTTGATGGATAAGGATGAAAGCCCCAATAACCATCCGTACCGACAAATGACCCATCGCCACGGCTCCACCACAGCATGGCGTAATAGCCCTCTTGCTGTGTCATTTTCACTTTCCAGACAATCGTAACGCCTGCATTGGCGTCGCCCCATATTGGCAAGCCATCGCTTTGTGGGTTGGAGAACTCCAGCGCAACGAATGGAGCAGTCGTATCCGATCCGCTGATGTTGCTTGGGAAATTCAGGGCATACTTAATCGGTGATCTGGCGTCCACATGAAAGCGGGTTGCCTCTCCAGTGGTGACAATAGACAGCGCTGTTTCTGTAGCCGCAGCGTCAATCGCCACCCATGAAGAACTGCCTTGAACGGTGTTCGAGTCGTTAACCAGATCAACCTTCACCTCACATGACTCGTTAATCCATTGCGAAGCAAACCGAAGCGTATGCGTACCCGCTGGAAGTGATGGCGTCATGGTCAACACCAAAGGCCCTTGTGAACCCGTCACATCAGGGCTAGTGTCGTAGTCCGTGTCGCTCCTGACGGATTCATCAATCATGGCGTAACGATCTGTACCCGTCGAGGCTGTCCAGCCGGTAGTCGTTACATCAGCGCTAGGGTAATGCCTGACCAAGCTCTCATATGTGAGTGAAGCCGCATTAGATAGTGAACCATCATTCGTCGTCGTAATCGTGTGCGTTCCGGCTATGGTCGATGTAAATGCCGATGTCAGGTTGACGAAAGTTCCAACCGTGGCCGTAACCGTTGAGGGCGACCATGTACCAGACTTGTCTGAGTGTGGGGTAATGATGACATCACCAGAAGGAGCGCCATCAAGCCCAAACGTGAAATTAGTAGAGGCTACATTGGTCACACCGGAGGTAGGCCCGCTGGATGTCGTCGTCGTTGCTGACGCTCCTAGATCAACCCCTGTCCAATCCGTTGCGCCCGTTGTTGTCCCGCTATGGTAGGCAGTAATTCCAAGCCGACCACTGGAAGGGAGTCCGCCCGGCGTGTAGCTGTTCTGTAGTACGTCATTGAAGTAGTAAGAGAGCGTTGTCCCTTCAGCCCTCAGTGTTACCTTATCCCCGTTTACAGGTGCCGTCAGAGGTCCAGCCACTACAGTCTGCGTACCGCCTGACCATGTGGAGATATACAGATCACCAGATGAGCAATCCAGATTGGCACAAGTGAATGCGCCTTCAGCACACCGCACAGCAGGACCAATGTAATGCCCGCCACCGATAGGGGAAACGATGATATAGGCTTCCTGATCGTCAGAAAACGTGTCAGCATTCCACCATGCGTAACTCGAAGCGCCGCCTGAGTTACCGTAAACCGCGCCGCCCGTCTGATTGAAGGCCCCGGCGATAACCGTCCAGTTTCCTGTAAGGTTTCCTGATCCGGCAAAGGTATCGGTTGCCATTACTGCACCTTAGAGCAGACGGCCACGCGGTCAGTGCGCAGCGGGTCGATTGCAGCGTAAGTATTTGCCGCTGCGTTGGTGAACTTTCGCACCAGCGGATAACACGGGGCTCCGACGTTGACGCGCTCAGTCGTTGCGGTCAGGCCGTTGGACTCGCTGATCTTTTGTACCGGGCGAGTGGCGTTCGTGCCGTTGACTTTTACCGTCCACACTTCAACCGCTGGTGCAACGTACCCGGCCAGCCAAACGGCCTTGTTTGTCTCGAATGTCGCAAATCGTTCCCGGCAAGCGGAACCACGCGGGGTTTGCTCTCCAAGAACGTCTTTGCATTCGTAGGTGATGTGCGTTGCCCATGCTGCGTTGAGTGCGGCGATTCTGTCTGGCGCAGTCATGATGTCCTGATAGACGGAAATAAGCAGTCCACGGTCACAAACACCATGTGGACAAGAGAACCCATTGCTGTACAGCTTGAGGTCAGAATCCCGGTAAAACCACCAGATATGCCATCCTGCGTCACCCCGGACAACCCGAGGCGGGAATTGCATTGACACTTCTCCGACAACGCCAGGCACCACCGTAGGAGGCGCTGCGAAGGCGGGAAAGCACAGCAGGAACAACAGCCAGCGCATTAAGTCACCGTAAATACGCCGTTTGCAGCGGACAGATCAGCAGTGAAGGTGTCGGCATTCGTGCCGTTCATCACCACGGACGATCCGTAATCCCACCAGCCAGCCAGCGTGTCAATGGTCTGATTCCACAGAATGACGTAGCGGAACGTGAACCCGCCGCCCGATGCCGTCCATGCCGCAGGGTCAGCCAGCACCAGCTTATAGACGCCGGATGTTTGCGTGCTAGACGATACAGCGCAGGTATTGCCGTTCACCGTGTAGCCGCCTGATGTGGTCAGTTCCGCTGCGCTGGCCTGATTGGTATCAGTCACAGCCGGGACAGTGTTGGACAGGATAACCCGCCAAGTGTCCGTGCCACAATTGGCGTTTTCTGTCATCGCTTCGGCGAAGCTGTTGTACTTGTTAAACGTTGCCATGATTACACTCCTGAAATACGCCCTTTGGCGTCAAATTTGATAGGTTTGATGGTGTTGCCTATCTTGACGGCGATAGGCTTGCCGGTAACTTCATCCCGGATTACGGTTTTGTCAGTGCTTTCGCGCGTTGCAATTGACTGATCTAATGTCTGCGTCAATTGGCCTAGCATCTCTTGCACATTGTTCAATATGTCATCACGGAAACCCTGAGCGCCTTGCGCTGCTTTGTCGTCAATGGTTTTAGATGACGACTCACGCGCCGCATTGATAGCCGATTCACCAGCCATGGCTGCGATTTGTAGCTTAGTCTGTGCTTCAAGCTCTGCCTTGAATTGCGCCCGCTGCGTTTCTGCCTCTTGCTTCATTTGCTCGATTTGCAGCGCATTGGACATCTTCATTTGCTCTAACTGCGCCGTCTGATTGGCCTTGAATTGCTCAATCTCAGCAGAGCCTTGTAACTTGGCCTGCTCTAGCTGCATCTTGCCCTGTTCAATCTGCATTTGGCCCTGCATCTTGATCTGCTCAGGGTCTGGTGGAGGCGGTGCCGGGGGCTTAGGCGCTGCCAATTTAGCCATAGCATCATCAAAAGCCGCCTCCATTGGTCTGCCGCCTTTGAATGCGCGTACCCCAAATAACAGCATTTCAGCAATCAGCGGGGTGATGTCAGGCGCGGCCTGTGCCACGGGCAGGGCTTTTTCCATGAATGCGCCCGTAGCCTGCAAGAACTCCATGCGCGAGGCTTTTTCGGCCTGCTCGTCCATTTCAACGAGGGAATCTGAGGCGACTTCGATGCGGAATGAACGTGCAGGCTCGGATTTGATTAACTCCAGCGCAGCGGGTACGTGTTGCGCGTCCTGCGTACCCATGATGCCGGACATATTCACCAGCGTTTCAGGTGAGTACAAATCGCACATCAGTTGCGCCTTGATCTGCAGGATAGCGCTGGCGTACTTGGCTACGTCAATCTGTAGCGATTTCAGGCGAAGGCTGGCGTATTGGCTTTTGATCTGCTGGGCAGTGGCGGTTTCACTTGCGACACTAGCGCCACGGATAATGTCGGACAGGCCGGTAACTTCGTAGATAACCTGTTTCGCCTGATCGCGTGCAACGTAGCATTCACGCAATGCCATCAACACGGAATCAAGCGGCATGAAATCAACCGTGCCCTTTAGCCCGCCTTTTTCACCAAAAGCCGCCCAATTGTCTACCGGGATGAGCGTATTGTTCACGCCCTCGTTGAGCATGCGCTGAATGCCAGGCTGCGATGAGTCGTAAACACCCACCACCTTAACCGCCTCAACCAGCATGTGAATGCGGTTTGTCAGCTTGTCCAGTTCGTCGGCTTGGTCCTGATATAGCGCGTAATCAGGGACAGGAACCAGCGTATCAGTTGACTGCGTTGCATAGAGTGGTTTCGGACAAGGCCAAAACCCATCCAGACCATAGGGGTCTTCCTTTTCATCCAGCGTCTTGGAATGGCCCTCAGCCACCCATATGACGGTTTCGCTGGATTTGTCCCATATCTCCCAGACTTGCGCCTTTTTATTGGCGTCGTCTTGCGATTTGCTCTTGTCCTCGTCAAGTCCGATTGGCTCGTGGGTCAGTGGGACATCTGCGAATTCTTCACCGAACCGCTCAGTGCCCTCTTTGCGGGACAGATAAACGCGACGGGCCACCCATGTAACCTCGTCCCAAACCCGAGCCGGTGAGCATCGGAAGTCTTCCCAATAGACGTAATCCGAGCATGTACGTTCTAATTGCGTATCTTTTTGTTCAATATCAGTTTCTGGTGATTCAACATCAACCGACTCGAATCTAATCCATGTCGTGCCGCGTCCTGGCAATAGCCTATCCAGTACCGCCGCCTTGATGGATGCGTCAAAATCGCCGTAATGGTCGATCTCGAACTGTAGCGCCCGCTCAATGATGATTGAGGCTGTACGACCTACAGGGTCTTGGTCTTTGAATCGCCGTTCAACCTGTGCCCGTGGTGTCTTGCCGTACAAAGCCGGTAGCATGGTCTGAATATTTGACCAGAGAATGTTATAACGCTTGGTTGTGTCGGCCCATCCGGTACGCTCATCCCGATAGCGCCTGACGATCTTTTTACCACGCTTGACGAACTTTTCATCTTCCTTCTTGGAGACTTTGAGCTTATCCAGCCAATCGCCAGCCGCGTCAATCTTGATTTCGTCGGTCATGCTGTCACCGTTGCAGATACCGCGCCATTGGTCACGAACGGCACGCCGTTAGACCATGTGGCTGGTGCGTTGGTGGAAATGCACAAAGCGCCCGTTGGTGTGATCGGTAGCCCTGAGCAGTACGTGGTGTTTGCAGGCAGTCCTGCCGTTGCGTCTACATAGAACAATCGGCCTGTGGCGTCAAAGCTGAGGCCGTTGCAGACATAAGCGCCTGATACTAGAGTGGCGCGGATTCGTGGGGCTGCGTCGTTCTCACATCGAAGCGAGTTAAACACAGCATCAGCCGCGTTATCGGCTGCGCTGGTTAAAACGACCTGATCGGAAACGATAGGGGCGAGCATTAATACCTTTCGGTCTTACGGGGGGCCATATCCCAAAGCTCGTCCAGGGTAGCTGTGACAATTCTTCCATTTTGGCCGGTTATGGGGAATATATCAGGTTTTTCGGGTTCTTTGGGGTATCTTTCGTTCATTATTAGGCATCCATAGCTGAATCCGTCACCATCGTGAGAGGCCCAATTGTGCTCTGGCTCCTTGGAAAACATTTTTCTTTCATCATCCCATTCGTATCCCCAAGCTCTCAAACCTTCCAATCCCTGCTCGCATTTGTCGGAAAACTCCACCCTTTGAATGATCTTTCTAGCTGCGTTGATACGGTCAGCCTTCTTAGAGTTGGGGGTTATCTTGACCCGACCAGCGCCGAAGTACTTAACGAATATCTCAACAGCACTATGTTTTGCGGCAAATGTCTTGGCTCTGGCGTCATGTGGTAACCATATGGTCCCCAATGCTGTTTTACCGCCTTTTAACTCGTATTGGCGCAGCTTATCGGCCAGCCTATCGCACCAGTCATCAGCATCAATACCGAAACCGCTGTCGTAATCAACGATTGAATACCCGCCGATTTTTGGCTGCCAAAAGTACCATGTTGACGTATCGCTGCGTCCAATGTCTGCGCTGATCTCGATTGGTGCGCCATCAGGATCAAACTCTACATGGGCGCCAATCCTGCCTTTGCGCTCCAATTCGGTGATAGCTCTGGCAAGAATAGCCCCGATGTTGGCAGCGTCAAAGCTGCACATATATTCTTGTTCAAACTTGGATAGCCCGTAGTCGTGGCCAAACTCAGCGATATATGACTGTTTTTCGGCCTCCAATTGCTCTACTGTGAAAACACCCGTATCCAGTGCCGTCAGGATTTGAGCCATTGCGCCGGGTGTTTTCCTGGCAGCTTCCAGCGTTTTATGAGCGTGGTTTCGGCCGCGACTCGTCGTAATGAATACCTGCCACCCGCCATTTTCTGCAAGGATTGGCCGTAAATATGCCCGCGCTGAAGGATTTGCCAGCGCCCACTCAGAATAGACAATACCAGCTGGAGTTGAGCCGACAAGGCTGTTATAACTGTCAGAACCAACAACTTGCCAATTTGATCCGTTGACAAACTCAATCATCATTTCCTGATTGCGCGTACTTTTACGCAGCTCATGGGGAAATGCCTCGTCAATCCTTCGCTTTCCAGTGTGCGGGTTTACAGCGTCCCATATGGCCTTTCTAGCTTGCCCGTACTCAGGCAGCATGTGCCAATATCCTGCCACCCGCTCAAAAGCAGCGCAGGCCGTTCTATGAAGCGCAATCTCGTCTTTACCTGAGCGCCGATGCCAGACTAATTCAGCGTGCTTACCGCCGTTCTCTAGATAGTTCCACGCCTTTAGCTGATATGGACGTGGATTCCACCCATTTGGCAGAACAATCTCAGGCATCAGAGTATCGTTTGATATTCACAATGAGAGGGCTATCAGCATCCCCCGTTACCTGTAGCGGTAGCAGCTTGGGGTAAATCGTGCCCCAGAATATGCGCTCGTTGAGTTTATCGGACTTCGCCCACGTCAGCAGGGCGGCGCCACCGCCCAGACCTGATGCTGCGTACTCAATCGCTTCTTTAGCCCCCTTGGTGACGCGATTAAGCGCACCCTTGGGCCTTCCGCGCCCTTTGTTTGGCACGTCTGTATCTTTGCCTATTTTATTTGCCATGCTTACCTCGGGTTATCCGTGATGGCACAATTATTGCATATTACCGCTTTAGTGGCACATATCCCTTGAACTCAGCTTTGCGGATTGTCTTTGCCCATTCCAGAGCCTCAGCTTTTGTCTTTCCATCGCCGTGATTAAATTCGGTAATGTAGAGATCGTAACTATTCGGGTTTCTTGCGCTTCTGGTGAAGCATGGTAGCCAAGTTTTCATCGCCACGCCATTTCCAGCGCCGTCCTGTGCGTTAGTGCGCTTTGTACGGTTGTCTGTGCGAGTTTACGCTTTTGTTCCGTTGACATCAATGGTTTATCTTCGTCTGGTTCCGGCTCGGGCTCGGGTGGCTTCTTTAGCACCATATTGCGCTCAATGAGCAATTGCCGCCAGTTGTGTCGTACCTTGTAGCGGTTTGTCGCTTCATCGTAGTCCATCAGGCCAAAAGATACGGCTTTTACGCAAAAGTCGTAATAGCGGCCTGTTATCAGCGGGCTGCGTAGTTCTCTTGTCCTGAACCAGTCCAGCCGTTCACCTACCGCACAGGCGGCTAGGACGGTGTCTCCTATTGGGCGGGCCATTTACTTCAGCACCTCGTCAATCGCTTTAATGGTGTTTTCCCACTTCTCTTCGTCGTCAAAGCGGAACATTTCACGAAGATCAACCAAGATGCGCTCCATTCGTTTGGTGCGCTCTTTCAAGGCTATCAGCCGTTCTGCCAGGATTTCGTATTCGTTCACTTCAGCACCCTACACCAGACTGGCGCTCCGATAGTGCGGTCACATGGCCGGTCGTGGTCGCTTGGCGTTCGTGACGCCCTTGGTTCTGCTTTCGGCTCGGGCCTGCTGACAGCAGGAGGGTCACGTGGCTTTGGCTCGGGCTTGCAGTGGTCGGGCTTGCGGGTGGCGTGGGCGGTAAGGCTGATTGTCAAGGCCAACGCAAAGGGGATAAGGGCGTATTTCATGGTCTTCCTATGTTTGCAGGCCATAGCCCACGGTTGGTTAATTCTTGCACGGTTTTATGGTGAGCGTCAGTCCATATTTTCACGCGTTCTTGCTGTTCAAGGCAATAGCTACTGTCAACTTTTGTATGACATTTCGCACATAAGGCGGCTATGTAGATGTCGCTTGCCTTGATTCCGCGTCCTTTCCCGTGTTTCGCCTGATTCGAGTGCGCCCCAACTACCGTACCGTCCTCGACTTCGCAACTTTGGCACGGTATCTCACGGCAAGCCTTTAGCAAGGCAGGGCTGCGGATGTACTGGAATTTAGGGCGGGTCACATGAATCCGAGAATAACGCCGATTGGCGCCATGAATACGCCAACAGCGCGGCCAATCATAATCCCGGTTACAGGCCCGTCCAGCATTTCCCATAGCTTCATTAGATTGGCTATCCATCCATATCCAATGACGCCAAGTAATGCCATTAATCCAACTACGCCTAAAAATGCCTTGATCTCATCAGTTTCCATTATTACTCCTTGGTTAAGATAACTTCCCTGTCTATCGCCGTAGCGTGTAAAAACTCCAGCCAATCGCTAAATTCTTTCTTGCTGAATCCGCTTGTTCTCTGGCCTAGCATGACCATTCCACCGTCCATGCCCATTGCCACCCGTACCTGCTCACGTTTGAAAGCGCAGGTCAGAATGTCTTTCCAGTCGTCGGGCTGTAGCCATTCCATCCGGCCATTGATAGGCCATTGAAGTTGATCTGCGAAGGCTTGGAGAATAGGCCACTGAGCCGCGTTTTGTTCTAGGTTGCGGGTAGGCTCTGCAATCGTCACGCTGTAGCCCTCGGGCGCTGTTTTGACAAACTCTAGGGCGTTTTTACGGGCTATGTCGTGCGCTAGGATGAATACTTTTTTCACTTCAACACCCCTATTGCCCTAATTTTTCCATGAGCCTATTTATTTTGTATTCAATAATGGCCTTCTCCTTATTGTTATTCGCCATGATTGCCGGGTGATATTTTCCCGTTACCTGAGAAAAGTGCAATTCTGATTCAATAGCCGCAGTAACGCCAGCTAACTGCTCACGCAGCTTATTGAGTCGCCATTCTTTTAGCCATTTCATGATTTAAGTACCCCTATTGCCCTAAGCGCAGACCCGTCTGTAATCGTTACGCGCACCATGCCGCCTATTTCATCTTTTACATATGGGTGCAGGCGAAACCGCTTATCGTTCACCTTGAGCGCGTCTGCCAACCCGTCAAAACCAGCCTTGAACGATGCGAGCATGTTGTCCTGATCTCTTGCCCGCTTGTCAGGTGGATAAAAATCTATCCATAGATGCACGTCACCATCCCAATTCACCGCAGCTTTTGCCTCATGAGCCAACGTAAAACACGCCATGCGCAGGGCTTTCTTGTGCTTTGCCGTTACGCGCCAATGAGCCCTGCTGTTAGGGTTTAGGTCTTTGTGCGGCCAAGGGAATGTTATTTTGTTCATTGCATTTTCATCCCGGTCAATATGCCCATCACCCATGCGTCAACCTCGATCACTTCAACTATTTCGCACACTTCAAACCCGGCAGCGCACAGGGCGTCTACGTCGTTGTCGTCGGTCAGGCTAAGGGCGAATGTTTCGCCGTTAGGTGCGGTTACGTTGAGGGTGAACATTAAGCATCACTCGCGTCAGATCGTCCGGCATCGTCGCCAATTGATACGGGTCGAGTTTGGCGTAGTTCTTTGCGGCGCTCCAACTGTAGGACTTGTCCGCCTTCGCCATCATCACCAGATGCGATAAGACTCGCTGGTATAGCGCAGAGGCTACAGGCTTGGTTGAGGTCGAATCCATGTCGGCAGTAGAAGTGGTTCGGTAAATGATTGGTGTAGCGGTTTTGCATCCGGTATTGCTTCATTTCAATCCCCACACATGAGCTTACGGGCTGCATGTTGTTTCAGTGGCATAACATTAAAAACCGCGTTTTTCGGCTCTATCACTGGAGTTTCATCGCGTGGTGAAGGTGCGTGTTTAGATGCCAAGTCACCCAAAACCCATAGGGCGCGGTTGACTGCCGTAAATGGCACGTTATAGCCTTCTTTTGCCATGTCAAGCAAGCCAGCTGCGTTAATCTCTTGCTCGTTGTATTGATCTCTAAGAGGATGCTTCATTGCTTCACCATGTTGGTTAGGGTTGAGTTGCCTTTATTCACTTGCTTCTCCTAGATTATGCTAACTGGTGAATTCTTGAGCAAAGCAAAGCCATACCGTACTCAAAAGTAAAGTTCGCCGTGCTTCATGCTAACCGGAGCCATTCCGTCGCATCGCAATGTCCAGACTTCTCAAAACCACCCGGCTCTAGACTTAGCCCACCGCCCCCGCTTTGGCTTGCTCGTGTTACGGGGTTCTTTAAGATCATGCCACCGACGTGCCGCACACAATCCGAGTCTAGAAACGCAAAAAGCCACTTTCTGCTGCGCTCCCAGTGCCGACACACTGCCCCGAAGGGATAGAACGCATGAGAAAGTGGCCTCATGTATCTTGTCTCAGTGTGTCGGCACATTGACGAATTAAATGTTAGCATACTTTTCGCCCAAGTAAAGCATTTATTTGCAATCTTTGTTCTGGCGTGGGTTTTGCGGCTTCCCGGTCACGCTTTTCGAAGTCCGTGGAGGCGTCAGAACGGGCTTTTTGGCGTACTTCAGGCACTTCAGCCCCATCCCAGCGCTGCTGATTGAGATAAACCAGCGGAGCGGGTATGTACAGCCCGTTATCTTTTAACCAGTCTGGCGTTGTTTTCAGCCAGGCTACGTGCTTTAGGATGGTTTCGGCTTGGGTGTCGTGGTGATGCTTATTCCAGCGTTTCAGGCACTCGGATTTAGCGCCTTTGCGGGAGTAGCCGCCTTGTCGATTGGCTGGCCAGGATGTCCAGAATAGGTCGAATGTCATTTTCTACCTCGAATAATTCTCTTTGATCATTACGCACTACCTTTTCGAGGGTCTTGCGCTCCTTTGGAAACATGCGTAACCAGCAGACAGGGCCATAGGGCAGGCTTCCCAGCCACCCTGCGGCCTTGTCCATTGTGCGATTACAGCGGCTGCACTTCACGCTTGCGCCAGTGTCGGTCAGGGTTCTGACGTGTGCCGGTTAATCCGGCCTTGCGTCGCCAGTAGTAGCTTTTTTGCGGGTAGTTTTTCACCACAACTTCGGGCGCGTCTTTGGTAAACTCGGCTATAAGCTGCGACGGGCCACGCCAGTTAAATGGACTCACAGCCGACCAATCGGTGCAAAGCGGTCTTTGATTTCATCAAGTTTGCCCTTGTAGGCTACGATGATTTTTTGCTCACGCTTGGGGAACTTGCGAGTATGCAAAGTCTTTTTCGCATGAGCCAATCGTGTGAATTCGCATTCAACGTACACAATTTGGTTGTAAACAGAAAGGCCATGTTCCTTAAAAAATACAATTGTTTCAGCTTCATGGCAATGATAAGCCCCATTTTTATCTCGGCTGTCACCGGTCATAACAACAAAAAAACTATTGTCATTTAGATGTTCAATTGCTTTTTTATAGCCCTTGAATAACAAGTCGCGGAACTTTTCATATGTATCAAATGAATTCAGCTCTCCTGGTGGCGGCTTTCCATCGTAATCAATGTAGTGCTCAACCTTGTAATAAGGAGGGCAAGTAAATATAAGATCAAACATACCCTCAGGTGCATGAGTAGATGAGTCACTTTGCACCCATTTAACACGCCCATTAAATTCTGAGCAGATTTTGTTATTTGCGTCTGCTTGGTTTTGGCGAATCTCGCTTGCGTAGTATTCATAACCGCACGCACCAGCAACGTAACCCATTTGAACGCCACCACCGAACGGGTTATAAATTCTCCCGCCATTCTTCGGCGTAAACATGCGTGCAATTACTTCACATGCAACAGGGTCAAGAACGGATGCGTTCCCATTGTGCGACTTTGTGGTTGTTTCAATTTCACCCGCTTCATTGATCTTCTTTTTCGCGTTGACAACATTGCTCATACCGTTTTCACCCTGCCAGCATCCTTCACGGGTTGCGTATGAAGGGTTTGCAACTCCGTTAGCTTCACCGGCCAAGTCGATGCGTTCGCGCCATTCTTTTTTAAGACGAAGCCAATCGCCTTTAACAGTGTTCCAGACATTTGTCATTGTGATATGGGCCAATAGCTTCAACCGCATTGTTGAAATATCGCCATGTACCATGTAATGAAACCCCGACATTTGCAGGTAAGTTTGAAAACCGCAGCTTTCAAAAAGTGCTGGTGTTTCAAACTTGCTTTTTGGGTCTGTAGTAATCATGGCTGGGTAGCCGTAGGTGTTCTGCGCAATAACTTCACGCACCATTTGCGCGTACAGTTCTTTGGTGTACTTGCTTGGTTCAATAACAGATTGCAACAAGCAAAATTCTTTAGAAACTTCATTGACCTGAAATGTAAAAAAACCGCTAAATTCATCGTTGATTTTCAAGATGATTGCAGAGTGAATCTGCATGTTTTTCCGTGCTGCACGCTTTGCAATTCCGTCTTCAATCGCAAGCCTTGACACATCAGCCTCATATCCTGACCCGATAACGCTTTTCACATAAACCCATTCGACCTTTTCCTGAAAAAGCGCGGTTTGGTCGATGAATGAGAATGTTTCTGCTTTAGCCATTTTTTCTTCCTTTGGTTTGTGTGGCAAAACGCCACATTGATCGGGGCAGCTTTCGCAAGTCCCGAGGTAAACAGCCTTGTCGTGAAGTGACACCATCTTCCCGCCACCGATAGCTTGATCGACGCGGGTTAATGTAATGTCGCCATTCACGGCATGGCCGTATTCTTTTCCAGCCCTTAATGGGTTATCAATGACTGGAGTAATTGTGAATAAATAATCTTGCTTTGCCTTGGCTTTTACAGCCCATTCTGATACGCCATATTCGCAAGAAACAATCCTGTTTACACTGCGAACGCCAGCGGCACTAATACGCTCAATTTGAGCTACCCTGTATTTCGTTTGGGCATCAGTATCAAGGCCACTTGTCGAAGTATTGACAACAGCATCAATTGCCTTCAATCGTGCAATGTGTTCATCAGACAATGCAATCCAGTGCTTTGTAATGATTACCGCAGTTTTACCAGTAGCGTGCAAAAACTCGCAGACGTCTAGGGTGTTGTCCCAATCGTGGCAGGGGTCGCCAGCGGTACCAATCCGATACCACGATGCGCGAAAATTCTTAACTGCAAAAAATATAGCGTTTTTATCCCACGGCATCAGCTTGCGAGAAACACTTACGGTAAAGTCAATACCATACCGTGCAGCTATTTTTGCTGCGTAGCACTCACCATAACAGCCACCATCAGGACGGGCCTGCATTCCAATCGTGCAACCCTTTACCGTGTCAACATCAAGAACGCCTTTTTGATTCTCTTGTACCGTCAAAATTGGCAAATACTCACGAAGTTTTCCACCCTTTACAGGTTCTTCAAATATCTGAATCTGACGGGCAGAAACGCTCATTTCGGAGCCTTCCCATAAAACCTGTGATAGTTCTTGCCCGGTACTTTCACTTTAGTGATGTCCCATTCCTGATCGCGTAGGTCAGCAATGCGACGGCTCGGCGTCGTAGTCCGGCACACGCGGATAATGTCCATTGATGTGCAGCCTTTGAGCAGGAGCTTTTCCAGGCGCTGGAGTTGGGTTTTCATGGCTTGCCTTTCATGCCCTGATTCAGCTTTTGTGTTGCATTGAAAGCAGCCATCAATTCATGAACTTCATCAGGGCAAAATTTACCAGTATCTGCAAAGCGCCAAAAGTCGGCATACTTCCGATGCACTTTCCTGCGCTCCGACTTTTCCCACAGTAGCCACGGCCTTGTCGTAACTGTAACCTCTGCGAAGTATTCCCAATCAAGGGGGCCTGTGCCAATCGTTGCAATTGGCTTGAAATCACTAATCTTCATGGCTTGCCTTTCAGTTTTGCCGTTTTATCGGCGGATGCTTGCTTATTCGCGTCAGGTGCAATCCAGCGGTTTACGCGCATGATCTTGTTCGCGGCCTTGCGCATCGCTGTGGCTTCGCGGTGTAGCCTGTTGCGGCGCTGCTGGTATGTTTCAGGCTCTGGTGTGGGCGTGTCGAATGCGTTGCCAGTGCTGCGGGGGGTGCCGTCATTCCAGTTCATTTGTTCTCCATAAACATGCCTGCCCTACGCTCTGCGCTAAGGTCAGCGGTTGCCATGATAAAAGCCGCTTGAAGTATCGCAGCGGTCGCTGCCGTGATGTCTTCAGGGTGGCCGTGCGTAAGAGACATTAAAAGCGTCTGCGAGTAAATCGCATTGGCTTGGACAGTCTCTATGTACTCTCGTTGCTCTGGTGTATATGTGTTCATGCGTAAATTGTCGGGCTAAATTTATTTTTGTCTATGCGGGTTTACCCTACTTGCGTTTCTTTTAAGTGCGCACTATGATACACCACATCAACAACGAAAGGCAAGCCATGAAAACCGTAAAACAAAATAATTACCGAGTCGTGATTGAGCCGCGCCGCTTGGGTGACTTTGGGTTTATGTCAACGTCTGATGGATTGTTTTGCAGCGGCGAGGATGATCGGCAGGCGCAATACAGAGAAAGATGCGAGGAAATAGCGCAGGACGTTAAACGCCACGTTGACCAAGTTGGTAGCGTATCGGTTGAATCAGATCAATACAGCGTATGCGCCCATTGTGGCGCTAATTGGACAGAGATTGGAAGCGACTACAACGGCGGATGCTGCGCCGCTGACGAATTGGCACACACGACACAGCAAGAAAGTGAGCAAAAATGAACCCCGAAGAATCCGCAACAGACCGTGAGCTGGATCAGTTCTACGGCACGCCACCTACTGAGGCGCAGGTGCAAGAGTCGATTAGGCGGTTTACCGCATCGTTTGATAAAGACGACCTTATCGAAATCGTGTCAGACCATTTTGATGCGCTGATGATGCTCATGCTCACCGCGCCCTATGCAATGGGCGAACAGATTGCAATCTATCGGCGGCGGACGATCGCGGATTGGGTTAGCAAAGAGCTTTACGGCAAGCATGGCGTTATCACTGCGAAGGACATCAAATGAAAACGACACTCAATCAAATCCGCGAATGCGGCCCGTGCAAATCGGGCTGGAAAAAGCTATTGGCACATCTTGGAAAAACAAAAGCTGATGACGATTCGCTGTCAATTGTGACAATTCTTGAAAGCAACGGTATTGACGATGCGCTGTGGTGCCTTCGCGCTGTTAAAGGACGTGACCGCGAGATTCGACTTTATGCTGTCTGGTGCGCTCGACAAGTGCAGCATTTGAATACTGACCCGCGTGTATCTGCCTGCATTGACGTTGCCGAACGGTTTGCCAATGGCGAGGCAACAGACGAAGAAAGGGCTGCGGCAGGGGGTGCGGCAAGGGATGCGGCAAGGGCTGCGGCATGGGATGCGGCAAGGGCTGCGGCATGGGATGCGGCAAGGGCTGCGGCAGGGGCTGCGGCAAGGGATGCGGCATGGGATGCGGCATGGGATGCGGCAGGGGCTGCGGCAGGGGCTGCGGCAGGGGCTGCGGCAAGGGATGCGGCATGGGATGCGGCATGGGATGCGGCAGGGGATGCGCAAAAGAAGCATTTGATTAAATTGTGCAAACGATGCGAGGCTGAAAAATGAACAAACCCGCACCATTCGGCCTGTACAAACTTGACGAAAAGACAGGGCATTACAAGCCCGTCCAGCCGGTCAAGGATGACGTTACCTACAGTCAAGCCATTGCGCGGCTTTTTGCGCAGAATCGTTATGAAGGGGAACTGAAATGAAGCGAAACTTTCTCGACACACCAGCCCTTTACACGCGGGCAAGCCGTCATCAGCGTGATGACATTCAATATGCTTGCGGAATTGAGCGCACGGCGTCTACGGGCTATCCTCGTGTCTGGTGGATTGCAATGGCCCTTTGCGCTGTGGCTGCGCTTTACTTTATTGGGAGGCTGGCATGATTACCGCAATCGTTATCTATCTGATCGTCAGTTTTGCCGCGTCGGTTCTTATCGGCAAGTGCATTCGCTACGGCATGGGGGAAGAATGACCATCCTGGATTACCTCGGCCTAGTGCTGATCTGCCTTGCTGCTATCGCTGTAGCTGGCATCTGTGTTGCGCGGGTGCTGAAATGACTGAAACCGAAATCAACAAAGCCCTTGCGCTCAAGATCGGGTATCTGCCGGAGCATGTGAACGTGGCTAAAGATGGCCTAGTCTCTGTATGCAGAACGGCATTTTTCGGGCGCTACTGGTCACAGTTCGACTTCATGGACTGGAACACCATCATGCCTATTGCTGTGAAGTATGGCGTTACAAATGGATCAAAAGGAATTGTTAAACAAGAGCAATTTGCATTCATTTTTGGTGAAGGCGTTCACTACGACGACACTCTTCAACGCGCCATAGCTTTAGCCGTTCTTGGCGCGAAAGAATAAATTAACCCTTGACATACACACCAGTATGCATACAATCAAATCATGAAACGTACAAATATCCACTTCACAGACGAGCTTTTAGCAGCTCTGGCAAAGCACTGCAAGCGAACGGGCGTGCTACGGGCTGAGTTTATCCGGCGTGCTGTTGAGGCTGCACTGCGCAGGGTAGAGCAAGCCAAGGCGCGACAAGCTCGGACAGATCAGTCACCGATTTAATGGGTTAGCCGTTCACCCTTGATGAACGGCGCAACTAGGAAAAGCATGAAAGTACTTATCAAACTCAACGAGGCGCGGAAACGCTTTCACGGTCAGTCGATCAAGAAAACCGGGCGCAATACGTTTGCCGGTTATGACTACTTTGAGTTGGCCGATTTTTTGGTGCCAGCAATGGCTATTTTTGACGAATTGAAGCTGTCCGGCGTCGTGTCGTTTGGCGTCGAACTGGCGACATTCACACTGACAGACCTTGAGGACGGTTCGCAATTCGTGATCACGTCGCCAATGTCTACCGCGAATCTGAAGGCGTGCCACGCTGTTCAAAACCTCGGTGCCGTGCAAACATACATCAGGCGTTACCTCTGGGTAGCTGCACTGGAGATTGTCGAACACGATGCCATTGATTCAAGCGAAGGTGATGTGGAGCGCAAACCAGATGCCGCTGCAATCTTGCGTGGCATTGCTAACTCTGCAACGCTGCAGATTCTGCAGGGGAATTTTGAGGCTGCAATTTCGATGCTGCCAAAAGCAAACCACGCGCAGGTAACCAAGGTGAAAGACGCACGCAAAGAACAACTCATGAAAGATTCAAAATGAACAACATCACAATCGCAGGCCAGTTAGGCCGAGACGCTGAAGTGCGCTATCTGCCAAACGGCGACCCTGTTTGCAGTTTTTCCGTAGCCGACAGCATGGGCAGGGACAAGCATACGATCTGGTGGCGCTGTAGCCTGTTCGGCAAGCGCGGCGAGGCGCTTAACCAGTATTTGCTCAAGGGAACGTCTGTTACGGTGTCCGGGAATGTCACAGAGCGCGAATACGACAAGGACGGCGTAAAGATGCGGGCAATGGACGTGCGTGTGTCTGATGTGGCTTTGCAGGGGTCTAGGTTCCCCGCTGCTGACGCACTTCCAGCATCAGCAAAAGCCCCCGCGAAGCCTTCAAGCGGCTTCGATGATATGGACGACGACATTCCATTTTAAGGAACAATCATGACCGCACTTTATCACCTGACAAACGCCTATCTAGAGTTAGCCGAAAAGCTAGCTGATGGCGACTTTGACGCCACCACCATTGCCGACACAATCGAGGCATCAGGCATTACTGACGAACTCGCTGTAAAGGCGCAGGGCATTGAATTTGTTGCCCGTGGTGCAGAGGCTCACAACCTAGCAATTGACGCAGAGATAGCCCGTTTACAGGCCCTGAAAGCACAGCGCAACCGTGTCGCTGCAGGGCTACGCGCCTATCTTCTCGAAAACATGCAACGCGCTGGAATCGAGCGCATCGACTGTCCATTGTTTACGTTGTCTATCAAGAAAAACCCGCCTGCTGTTGATGTATTTGACGCCCTGAGCATTCCTGCTGAGTACATGCGACAAGCTCCACCGCCCCCACCAGCGATTGACAAAGCCGCGATCAAGAAAGCGATCAGCGCGGGCGAAGATGTGCCAGGCGCAAGGCTCACGCAAGCTTTACGGCTTGATGTGAAGTAGGGTTTACACCGATATACATAACCGGCTCTATGCCGATAATTGGAGCATCATGATTACAGTGGAAGAACTTATTCAGCACCTTGGCACATTTCCTCAAGATTTGCCAGTTGCGTACAGCAGGTACAGCGAGCAAAAACTACTTGAAAATGGCGACATTGTGATTAAAGAATGCTGTATTGCAAGGCAAGATGGATGGATTCAAAGCAAGCGATCTGATATGCCGTCTATTCCATACCTTTTGTTTCCGGGGAACTGAAATGAAACATCCTCACGCTGATCTAATCAAGCAGATGGTAGACGACGATACGCTGCGGGCGACTGCAACTGATGCAACAGGTGAATGTCGATTAGATACCGTCGCCTGCTATCCGAATTACGACTGGCGCCTAGTCCCACCAAAGCCCAAAACAATCACCATCGTTGCAGGCGGCAAGACGTATGAGCTTCCTGAGCCGATGCGGGTAGCGCCTGAAGTTGGAGCAAAGTACTACTTGTTCTGGACTCTTTCCGTTGATGAGGGTGTATGGAGAAACGCAGATTACGACCAAAAGTGGCTTAGTTTAGGCTTGCTTCACGCCACACCCGGAGCCGCGCAGCAGTGGGTCGATGCTATGGCAGAGATAAGGGGAGCGAAATGACACAACCAATTGACCGTGAAACTGCGATTGCGCTGGCGAAAGAGGCTGGCAAAGATACCGACTTCACAAAGCATATCGAGCTTTGGACGCCTGATACGTGGCAATTCACTGAGCGCCTCTGCAATCTAGCAGTATCCCACTCGCGCAAAGATGCGGAGCCTGTTGCGTGGCGTTTTCTGGATGACGAGGAGCCGGGCTATATTGCATATCAAGGCAAGCCGCCAACACCAGAACAAGTAGCGTATCTCGCAAAGTGGAATAGGCCAGCTTGGGAACCGCTATTCACCCACCCACCAGAAGCAGACAAGCTGATCCGGCAGGCGCTGGAGGCGTTGGACGGGGCCTTGTCAGACGATAAGCCATATATCGCTGAATGCAAGGGTTCGGCTACAGCTATCCGCACATATCTGGAGGGGAAGAAATGACAGTTCAATTCGTAGGACACATCACCAACTTAGACCAGCACTTCAGTTGTGACAAGTTGACCGTGAGAATTGCCCCGCAAAGAAGCGAGTGCGGGCAAGACACTATTTCAATCAATATTCCAAAGAGCGATGCCGCCAATTGGATACCTGGCGGGATGGTGCAGTTCACCATTTACACGCTGCCAGAACCCGCAAAGGTAACACCATGACCGACGACGCAACATACCGAAATATGAAGCAAGAGCGCGATCTGGCACTGTCTGAGTGCGAGAGGCTTAGGGCTGATGCGGAGCGAAAAAGAAACATGCTGATTTCAATCAAGACATTCGTGAAACACACGTATCCAGATGCGGAGACAAAAGGGGTATGGGTAGAACCGCTACGACTAATTGACGCCGCCATCGACGCAGCAAGAAAGGCAAAGCCATGATTGAACTGCCAAAACAAGAACGAGGCTTCATCTGTACAAAATGTGGCAGTCATGAGTGCAAGCCCGGTACTCTCAACGACAAGCATCCGCCGTGCGCAAAATGCGACTACCTCGGATTCGCTCAAGATACTGGCTACACCGCCGACCAACTCCGTACCTGCATCGAACAATCCGCTGCTGAGGCTCGGGAGCAGATGCGGGAGGAGTGCATTAAAGCGTGTCAAGCTGCGGCTGGCAGGGGATGGAGTTACTACGAAGAAGAGCGGCGTCCGGTTCTGCGCGGGAAAGCACTCGGAGCTGATGTTTGCGTAGAAAGAATTAAGGAGCTTCCATGAGCCAACACACAGAGCTAAGATTAGAGCTGACAAAAAACTTAAAGTGGAACGGCCTTCTTGGGGTATGGCTAATTAAGCATCATGAATTAATTGGACTTATAGAACGAGCCGCCGACGCACTGCAAGCACTTGAGCCCGACGACTCTGGCATAGTGCCTGATAGCGACAAGGTAATCTGCCCTGGATGCAGCCATCAATTTACAGCAATTCCTGGGAATGTTCAGGCGAGACTGCAAGCACTTGAGCGCGTGCCGATGACGGAGCAGCAAGCCGCAAAAATGGCAAGAAACATGCACACATGGCCAGAAAAGATCGAGGAGGTTATCCGAGCAACCGAAGCCCACCACGGCATCACACCACCGGAGAGCAAGTGATGAACGTCATTGACTCAATGCTAATGGCACTGGAAACAGTTAGGCAGGTTGCCGCTCCATTGACTGAAATCAGAATTCATCCAGATGATTACAGGGAGTTAAAGGCTTCCTGTGCGGGGCCGTATTTGTCATCTTTTGAGAGTGGCACAAAGTTTGACGGAATACGCCTTATCGTTGATGCATCGGCTGATCGATTGCCAAGGAAGGACACCAAATGAACATCACAAAAGAGCACGCGACACAGTTAAACAATCGCATTGAGCAGCGACTGGCGTGGTTAACCTATGCCACGGAAATAGACTTACCCGCTTTCATTGCAGATGTGCGTGAAGCCCTCACCATCATGCGAGGGCTTGAGGATGCCGAGCCGGTGGCTATTTGCGCAGTTACGCCGCAAGGTGAAGTGTCTATTGGATGGCGTCATGGTTACAAACCACGGCACAACGAGAATCTCTACACATCACCCCAAGCAGCCCAGACCGAAGCCCACCACGGCATCACAACACCGGAGAGAACAGAATGATGTGGCAACCTATTGAGACTGCGCCGAATGATGGGACATACATTTTACTTGGTAGCAATGAAGGCTCTTGGGTTGCAAGATACACGCCGGTTTACCAATCTGGATTTGTGCCTGATAACAAATGGCAATCGATGATGCTGAATCACGATCACATGAAGCGCCATCCAAAATTGAAACCAACCCACTGGATGCCACTACCCACACCACCGGAGAGCAAGGGATGAACGATTACGAAGCCATCAACAAGGCACTTGGCGTTGCCAGAACACTGACCTACAACGAAGAGCCGCAAGGTTCTGCAAAGCACATGCTCCACGAAATGGCCCACAGGCTTGGGGCAAAAACCCTCCGCGTACACAAGAAAAAGGACGGGCTACTGCTGTTGTCAGCGTTTGGGCAATCCCGCTTTCTGACTCTTAAAGAGTCTATTTTGTACAGAGTATTCAAAGTAGTCCCAGCGATTAACAAAAACAAGGATGCACCATGAATGCCGAGCCGGATAGCGAAGATGTTTTGTGGTTGTGGAAGAACGGCGATCATATGTTGGCTTATCGGCACCTTTATCCGTGCTACCCCGGAGGCGACCCGATGGTATTGGGTGAGCCAGTTGCTAAAGCGTACCTTCGTCAATCGTTTGACCGTGGCGGCACATCACCCCAAGCAGCCCAGACCGATGAGCGGGAGGCGTTTGAGGCGTGGCTGAAAAGCGAATACCTACAAACGACGAGAGAACCAGATTCGTGGGGAAGAATGCGCTATACCCAAAGTATCGAATGCATGTGGAAAGGCTATCAAGCCGGGCGGGCAGGGAGGAAGGGATGACTACTTTGAAGGAAAATTCTCAGCCGCCCACCTGATAGCGGTATCAAGGTTTATTCTGGCTTCGTCGCCTTCGCTAATAAGCTCTTGAATTCGTTCATCAGTTTGTCGTATCGCTCGCTCAAGCTCGGCCCTGTCGAAGGTGATTGTGTCAGGACTTTTGGCAGTGGCGCTGGCTGGGGCAAGGTAACTGCCACCGGAACGGGCGCGGCGCAACCGTGCAACAGAATCGCGCAACTCAGTAATAGTGCGGAAGTTTTCAGCATCAGCTTTTTCCTTTCTCAGTTTATCAGCAGCCTCGATCTGCTTTGCTTTTACTTCAGCGGCTTTTCCTAGTTCCTCAGTCTTGCTTACAAACGTGTTGAACTCAATCCGCAGCTTGTCGGTTATCGCTTCTTGACGGTTCTCGCCGTAGTTGCAGCCGTGCAGCCATATCGCACCGAATAGCGCAAGGATACCGCCGAGCTTTAGGCCGTTTGTCAGAAACCATGTGTAGATCATGCCAGAACAGCCATAGCTGTCTCGTACTTTGCCAGACGATCATCATAGCCGTTTAACCCTCCATTGATCTTTTTGGTTATCGCTTCGAACTTTCCATCGTCGGCTAGTTTGTTCAAGTCGTTGATTCGCCAATACCACCCTGCAGAGCGTGCGGCTAGTTCTGCCGTAGACAGTAGCTCAGGCTTTGCGATCAGATCCACTCCGAGCGCCTCGCCGGTTCTGAAGTAGTTATATCGGCCCGTAGTTTGTATCAACCCACGGCCCAAGAATCGCTTACCATCGCCTGGTTCTGTGTTGCCAAGGTCTTTGCGGCCCTCATATCTGCTTTGGGCAGGGGTCGGTCCCCATATCTCTACCGTGTAGCGTAGACCGCCTGATTCGTGGCCTATCTGCGCCAGAAACGCGGCCTTTCGCTTGGGAAAGTCAATGTAAAATTCATCCATCGCAGATTCAATAAACGGTAGCCAAACCTTTGCCCGTTCGATTGATGCGCCTGTTGACATTGCCAGTTCGTCAGGGGTCATTCCTTCGCCCCTAGAAGCCGTGTCTTTTCTGCACTGCCCGAACTGGACCCGAAATAGTAGCTAACCACGCTAGTCGCCATTGCCCCGAGTGAGCCGACCATAATCAGCAAAGCATCGCGCATACCGCCCGCTTCTATCTTGGCGTTTATCAATAGGTACAGCGCGGCAAAGAACCCGGCTAGGATAACGAAGGCGATAGCGCCCTGTACTTTACCAAGATGCCGCATATCATTCTCCAATCAATTTGTTTTCTGTTAAAATAGCAAAGCCGCACCAGTGCTTTCAACACTGAGCGGCCTCTGACCAATCAGCATTAGGAGTGCATCATGGCTAAGTCCAATCTTACCGCAAAACGCCTGCGCGAACTTCTTCACTACGACCAAGAAACTGGAATATTTACTTGGATTGTCAATCGGCAGTGGAATGCCATGTGTGGCGACATTGCTGGAGCAGAGATTAGAAGCAAATGCGGCTACATTTGTTTTCAAATATATATTGATGGCACGCCATACAAATCTCATAGACTTGCCTTCCTTTACGTCAAAGGCAGATGGCCGCTTGAAGTTGTTGACCATATAAACACAAATAGTCTTGACAACAGATTTTCGAATCTGAGAGAAGCTACGGCGAATATAAATGCACAAAATAGAACATCCGCGCACAAACATAGCAGTAGCGGCGTTCTTGGCGTTAGTCCGTCCGGTAAGAATTGGAGAGCCGGAATCAGGGTAAACGGGAAAAGGATTTCTATCGGCTCTTATCCGACAAAAGAACTCGCATATGAAGCTTATGTTAAGACGAAAAGAATGCTTCATGAGGGCTGCACAATTTAAGT
>ERZ724525.70-NODE-70-length-47989-cov-12.867568_pt1 | contig 47989 bp, 40 predicted proteins | sample MGYA00376058_ERZ724525 | MGnify/ENA primary metagenome ERZ724525 (study PRJEB28724, sample SAMN07190888) | wastewater metagenome | isolation source: influent of sewage treatment plant in Hong Hong | place: USA: Christiansburg, Virginia | collected 2016-03-01 ... | reverse complement strand
CCCAGGCCGAAATGAAGCCGCCTTCCTTCATGTTGATCAGCATCATTTCGCAGGTAGCGATGCCGTTGCGGCCAGCGACCTGCACGGCACGCTGCACCAGCGGCGGCTGGTAGCCCGACTCGGCCAGCGCACGGGCACGATGGATAGCCACGTGGAGCAACTCGCGCGGGTTGAAGATGATGTCGTCAGACGCCTTGGCGAAGCCCAGCTCCACCGCCTGCAGGGCGCTTTTGGAAACGTTGGCCATGGCGATGGTCTGGAACATGTTCTGGATGAAGGGGAAGACGTCGCCGCCCGCCGCCTTCGTCGCCATGTCGGCCGCCCGCAGGGCGAACTCCTTGCAGCCACCGCCGGCCGGAATCAGGCCGACGCCGGCTTCAACAAGACCAACGTAGCTTTCCAGCGCCATCACCCGGTGGGTGGCGTGCATGACGAACTCGCAGCCACCGCCCAGCGCCATGCCCTGCACGGCCGCCACGGTGGGCACCATGGCGTGCTTGAGGGCCATGGACGCCTGCTGGAACTTGGCGACGGTCTTTTCGAGCAGGTCGAACTGGCCGGCCTTGCAGGCTTCGGCGACTTGCTGGAGGTTGGCGCCGACGGCAAACGGCGCCTCGTGCCAGATCACCAGGCCATCCAGGTCACGCTCGGCGCGCGCCACGGCTTCAAGCACGCCGTCGAGGACCTCCTCGCCGATGCTGTGCATCTTCGACTTGAAGGACAGGATGCCGATGCGCGCGTCCTTGGCGGGCAGGTTCCACAGGCGAACACCGTCGTTCTCCCACAGGGTCTTGCCGGCGTCCGGGGCCGCTTCGCCAAGGACTTGCTCGGGGTAAAGCTGGCGGCCGTACACCGGCAGCGTCGAACGCGGCTTGAGGGCCGAATCGGTGGCGCTCCACGAACCCTCCGGCGCATGCACGCCGGTACGGCCATCGAAAACCCAGGCCGGCAGCGGCGAGGCGGTCATGGTCAGGCCGGCATCGATGTCGGCTTTCACCGCATCGGCAATGCTCTGCCAGCCGGCCGCCTGCCAGGTTTCAAACGGCCCCTGCGTCCAGCCGAAGCCCCAACGCATGGCGAAATCCACGTCGCGGGCGTTGTCGGCAATGTCGGCCAGGTGGAAGGCGCAGTAGTGGAACACGTCGCGGAAGATCGCCCACAGGAACTGGGCCTGCGGATGGCTGCTGGCACGCAGCTGGGCAAACTTTTCAACCGGGTTGCGGTTCTTGAGGATGGCGGCCACTTCCGGCGCCACTTCACCGGCGCTGGGGCGGTAATCCTGCTTGGCCAGGTCGAGCACGTTGATGACCTTGCCGTCCTTGCGGAAGATGCCCCCCTTGGTTTTCTGACCCAACGCGCCCTTGCTGATCAGGCCGGCGAGCCATGCGGGGCTTTGGTAATAGCCATGCCACGGGTCGGCTGGCAGGGTGGCCTGCATGGTGCCGATGACGTGGGCCATGGTGTCGAGGCCGACCACGTCGGCGGTGCGGTAGGTGGCGCTCTTGGGGCGACCGATGATCGGGCCGGTCAGCGCATCCACCTCGTCAAAGCCGAGGCCCAGGCGCGCGGTATGGTGCATCACTGCCAGGATCGAGAACACGCCGACCCGGTTGGCGACGAAGTTGGGGGTGTCCTTGGCGCGGACGATGCTCTTGCCCAGGCGGGTGGTCAGCCAGGCTTCGAGCGCATCCAGCGTGGCCGGATCGGTCGTGCGGGTGGCGATCAGTTCCACCAGCGCCATGTAGCGCGGCGGGTTGAAGAAGTGGATGCCGCAGAAGCGCGCACGGGCTTCGGCCGGCATACCTTCCGACAGGCTGTTGATCGACAGGCCCGAGGTGTTGGAGGCAAAGATCGCATCCGCGCGGATGAAAGGCGCAACCTTGCTGTACAGGTCGAGCTTCCACTCCATCTTCTCGGCAATGGCCTCGATGATGAGGTCGCAATCGCGCAGCTTGTCCAGGTCGCTGCCGTAGTTGGCCACGTCGATGAACTGGGCCCGGTCCCGGGTGGCCAGCGGCGCCGGTTCAAGCTTCTTCAGCGCATCGACGGCTTTCTGGGCGATGGCATTGGGCGGGCCTTCCTTCGCAGGAAGGTCGAAAAGAATGACAGGCACGCCGGCGTTGGCGCAGTGGGCGGCAATCTGCGCCCCCATCACACCAGCGCCCAGCACCGCCACCTTGCGAATGATCAGTCTGCTCACATGCTCCTCCTTCTGGCTCGGCCCGGAAGCGGGCCTTTGTTATTGGGTACGAATCGCGCGATGCGGAAAATTGAACAACTGTTCAAATCTTAGCGCAATGCGTCCTCTGGATACAACATAGTCAAAGTTTCAACGCGTTTCCGTGGGTCGGACTTCAGTCCGACCCACGGGGAAACCGCAATCAGGTGCCTCGTGGCATGCCGGCCGGGGCCTGGAAGCCCGCCACGACAAAGGGTCGCAAACGCGCCATGACGGCTTCGGGATCGCCGGCGTCGGCGAGGGAATAGTTTTCGGCCATCCGCATGACATCCTTTCCAGCCATCGCATAGGCCACGATGCCGACAAAGAAATACATGCGCCACACCACATCGTCCTGAGTGAGATGGGGCAGCGCACGCATGAAAGCCTGGCGGTAACGATCCACCGCCTCCCGGTACTCAAGCGGAAAAAAGGCCTCGGTGCCTGGCCCGGGCTCGTAGAAAGCCCGGCCGATGAGTTGCTTGAAGACTTCCCCGGAGATGTTGTCCTTGCGCGTCAGGCGCAGGGCCGACGACAAGAAGGCATCCACCAGCACATCGACGGCAATCGGCTTGCCACCGGCCACCGCTTCGAGCCGGTCGAGATAGCCGACCCGGCTGCCGCCCCGATTGCCCAGCGCGCGGGCATACACCGCCTCCATCAGCCCCTGCTTGGAGCCGTAGTGGTAGTTCACCAGCGCCACCGGCACCCCGGCGGCGCCAGTAATCATGCGTACCGAGGTGGCGGCATAGCCGTTCTCCATGAACAGGCGTTCGGCCGCATCGAGGATGCGTGTCTTGGTGTCAGGGAGCTGGCTGTCGGGGCGGACCATGGGATCAGAAGGCCATTGAATACTGGGCGCCGAAGATCCACACGCGGGCGTCGTACACACCACTCACCCGACCACGCCCAAGCGCGGTCTGGTTGTTGTCGATGTGTGACTCTGGCACGTGCAGGTAGGCCAGGCCGAAATCAACCAGCGAATCCTTGTTGACCTTGATCTGCGCACCGGTAGAGAACCAGGTGCGGTTGCTGTCGGGCAGCGACACCAGGCGATGCTGGTCACTCGGCACCGGAGTCTGGTCGTAGGCCACGCCAAACTTCAGCTTGACCGTTTCACTCAGGCGGTAGTTGGCACCGAGGGCATAACGCCAGGTGTCGCGGAACTTGGTTTCCAGTGTCTGCACCGTGGCGCCGTTGAGCGCACCCGAGGTACGCACAATGTCCACTTTCGGGATACTGCTCCAGCCGGTCCACGAGATGTCACCGAGCATTTCCCACTTGTCGTTGAGATTCTGCGTGACGCTCAGGATGAAGGTGTCGGGCAATTCCACATCCGCCTTGGCGTTGCCGGTGGTCAGGGCCGCAGAGGCACCTGCCGCCGGCCCCTGGACTTTCAGGTCGCCCTTCAGGTCGTGCTTGATCTTGGAACGGTAAGACACACCGACCTTGGTCGTCGGGCTCAGGGTGAACAAGGCGCCCACGTTCCAGCCCCACGCATCGTTGTCCGCCGTCAGGGTGGCCTTGGTGGCGGCCAGCGCAGCGGAGGTAACCGTCGCCTGGCGGGCATACTCGACTTCCATCCGCTGCAGGCTGACACCGCCGCCAATCGACACCTTGTCGTTCAGGCGATAGGCCAGGCTGGGATTGATGTTGTAGGTCTTGATATCGAACTTGAGGGCCTGGGCGCCGCCCAGCCACGGGTTGTCGTATTCGGTGACCATGCCAAAGGGGGCACCAAAACCCACACCCGCATACAGATCCTTGGTCAGCGCCCACGACATGTAGGCGTTGGGAACAAAGCCCCAGCGGCCGGCATCGCCCCCCTCGCCGGACGTGCCCAGAACCCCGGCACTCGAGCCTCGATCGTCGAACTTGAAGGTTGGCCGCACGACAGACAGGCCGACCGAGATCTCCCGATCCTTCAACTGCGTCATGCCTGCCGGGTTATAGAAGATCGTGCTGGCGTTTTCGGCCACAGCCGCCGAGCCGGCATAGGCGTTGCCGATTCCGCTGGCGTTCTGCTCAAGCAACTGGAAGCCCGCGGCAGAAGCCTGCCCGCCGGCCAGACTCAGGGCCAGCAGCGGCATCAGACGGGCGATCGTCTTCATCTTCATATCATGTCTCCTCACATTTGGGCGCTGTACTTGTGAAGCAACCGGGGGCTGCGCATACCCTCGGCGATTCTAGAGCGGCAAGGCCTTATGGCCCTGCAGCAAAAAGGGGCTTGTTGCTTTCACGCGACAGGCTCGGGCGGAATGTCCCGTTTCACACCACGGGTATCGACCGCCACGTAAGTCAGGGTGGCTTCGGTCACCTTCACCACCACCGGGTCTTCCGGGTTGCGCTCGGCAAAGACTTCCACATCCACGGTGATCGAGCTCTTACCGACCCGCAGAATCTCCGCGTAAAAACTGACGATGTCGCCGACCGACACTGGCTGCTTGAAGAGGAAGGAGTTCACCGCGATGGTCGCCACCCGGCCCCGCGCCCGCTGACGGGCCGGGACGGCACCGGCGATGTCCACCTGGGACATGATCCAGCCGCCAAAAACATCGCCCGCCGGGTTGAGATCGCGCGGCATGGGCATGACCCGCAAAACCGGCATCTTGCCGGGCGGCAGCTGGGTGGGAGGGTTGGTCATGAAAGACTCCTGGAATGATTGAGGGGGCCGCCCGTAAAGGGCGCAAAGCCAGTCCCGAATATAACGCCCGCGTCAGCCAGATCGGCATCGGCAACCACACCTTTCGCCACGCAGGCCTCTGTCGCCGCCAGCAGGGGCGCCACGATGCGCGCAGCCAGCCCGGCCGGAGCGCTTGTCGAGGCTGACTTTTGCGCCTTGCCGGCCTGCCAGGTGTAGAAGCCCTGCCCGCTCTTCTTGCCCAGATGGCCCGCCGCGACCTTGTCCGCCAGCGCCTTCGGCAACACCGCAGCGGCACCGGCCAGTGCCTTGCCGGCAGCCACGGCAATATCCAGCCCCACTGTATCGACCAGCTCGATCGGCCCCATCGGCATGCCGTAAGCCACCAGGGCGGCGTCGATGGCTTCCGGCGCGATGCCTTCATCGACGCAGCGCAGCGCTTCATACATGTAGGGGCCGAGCACCGCGTTGACCAGAAAACCCGGCTCGTCCTTCACCGGCAGCGGCAACTTGTCGAGCTTGCGCACGAAGGCCGCGGCACGTCTGAAGGCTTCGTCGCTGCTGGTCGAGGTACGCACCACTTCCACCAGCGGCATCACGGCCACCGGATTGAAGAAGTGGATGCCCACCAGCCGGCCCGGCTCGGCGAGCGCCGAGGCAATGTCGGCGATGCGCAGGCTCGAGGTATTGGAAGCCAGCAGCGCATCGGGTTTGGCGCGCAGTTCGATGTCGACAAACAACGCCCGCTTGGCCTCCAGGTTCTCGACAATGGCCTCGATGATCACGTCGGCGCGGGCCACGCCGTGGCCGGCCGGATCGGGAATCACACGGTCCAGCGCGAAACGCGCCTCCCGCGGCTTGCCCTTGAACTTGCGTTCAAAGCGCTTGGCCGCCCGGGCGATGGCCGGGGCGATGCGTTCGACGCTCTGGTCCTGCAGGGTCACGATCATGCCGCGCAGGGCGCATTCGGTGGCGATGTCGCCGCCCATCACGCCGGCACCCACCACGTGCACACGCAGCGGATTGAAATCGGCGTCCTTGCCGAAGCCCTTAAGACGCTCCTGCAGGAAGAAAACGCGGATCAGGTTCTTGGCCGTCGGCGAGCGGAAGATGGCCTCCAGCGACGACGGCGAGGCCGCCGGCACGGCCAGCGCATTGCCGCCGTAATGGGCCCAGATGTCGATGATCGCGTAAGGCGCCGGGTAATGTTCCGGCCGGGCCTTGCTGGCCACCTGCTTTTTCGCCTTGCCGGCGACGATGCTGCGCAGCGGGCCGTTCAGCAGGCCCTGCAGCAGCGGCAAGCGGCGCGGCGCGCGGCCGGACAGCAGCATGATCCGCGCGGCGTTGTCCATCACCCGGGCCGGCACGCAGTCGTCGGCGAGGCCCAGGCGCCTGGCCTTGACGGCATCCACGCCCTTGCCGGTGAGCATCAGGTCGAGGGCCGCCGCCGGGCCGATGAGTTGTGGCAGGCGCAGCATGCCGCCCCAGGCCGGGTAGATGCCGAGCATCACCTCGGGCAGGGCCAGGCGGGTGCCCGGTTCATCCACCGTGAGGCGGTAGCGGCAGGCCAGCGCCAGCTCCAGCCCGCCACCCATGCAGTGGCCGCGAATCAGCGCGAGGGTCGGATAAGTTGCCCGGGCCAGCCGCTCGAACAGCGTCCAGCCCCGCGCCACCAGCGCCCGGGCGTCCTCGGCGGAATCGATGCGGGTGAATTCCTCGATGTTGGCGCCGGCGATGAAGCCCGCCGCCTTGCCGGAGCGAATCACCAGGCCCGTCGGCGGGCGCAGGGTGAGTTGATCGAGCACCAGATCCAGCTCGGCCATCACTGCGGCACCGAGCGTATTGGCGGCGGAGTCGGCCACATTGAGCGTCGCCCAGGCAATCCCTTCGGCGTCCCGTTCCAGTTTCCAGTTGTTCAGCGTCATCAAACCGTCTCCACCAGCATTGCCCCACCCAGCCCGCCACCGATGCAGATGCTGGCGATACCCCGCTTGCCGCCGCTGCGGCGCAGGGACTGGAGCAGATGCAGCACGATGCGCGCCCCGCTCGCCCCCACCGGATGACCGAGGGCCACAGCCCCGCCATCCACGTTGAGACGGGCCGGATCAATGGCGCCCAGTGCGCCGGGCAGATCCAGGCGGGTGCGGCAATAGTCCTCGTCCTGCCAAGCCCGCAAACAGGCGATGACCTGGGCGGCGAAGGCTTCGTTGATCTCCCACAGGTCCAGGTCGTTCAGCCCCAGACCGTGACGCTTGAGGATCGGCGTGGCCGCATGGACCGGGCCGAGGCCCATCTGATCCGGCTCCAGCCCCGCCCACTGGCTGTCGACGATGCGGCCGATGGGTTCGAGCTTGAAACGCTTGACGGCCTCTTCCGAGGCCAGCACCAGCCAGGTGGCACCGTCGGTGATCTGCGAACTGTTGGCGGGGGTCACCCGCCCGTATTTCTTGTCGAAGAAGGGTTTGAGCTTGGCCAGGCCGGCCATGGAGGCGTCACGGCGCAGGCCGTCGTCCTCGCCATACACGCTGCCATCCCGGTCGATCAGCGGCACGAGTTCATCGGCAAAGTGGCCGGCGTCGTGCGCGGCGGCAACTCGGCGGTGACTCTCCACCGCAAAGGCATCCATGTCCTCGCGGGTGATGCCGAACTTCCAGGCCAGGTTCTCGGCGGTCTGGCCCATGAGCTGGCCGACAATGGGGTCGGTAAGGCCCTTCATGATGCCGATCACCGGCGCCAGGTAACCGGGGCGAAACTGCGTCAGCATGGCCAGTTTCTGGCCGAGGCTGCGCGCCCCCATCCAGCCGGCGAACCAGCGCACCATCGCGTCGGAATACAGCAGCGGCGCCCTTGAGAGGGCATCCACGCCACCGGCCAGCACCAGCTGCGAGCGGCCACAGTGGATGTTGGCCATGGCCGAATCCAGCGCCTGCATGCCCGACGCGCAGTTGCGCATCACCGTCCAGCCCGGCACCTTGATGCCGCAGCCCATGCGCAGGGCCACCACGCGGCCGATGTTCACCTCGTCTGGCGACGGGCTGGCGCAGCCAAGGATGACTTCGTCCAATTGGTCCGGGGCGAAGCGCTGGCGGGCCAGCAGCGCGCTGCCGGCGGCCGTCGCCAGATCGGAGGCGGCGAAGGGGCCGGGGGCGTTGCGGGCCTTCAGGAAAGGCGTGCGCGCCCCATCGATGATGTAGATCGGCTGGATCATGATTGGGCTGTTCAGGCAGCCTGCTTGCGAGGTTCGGCGATATCGGCGACGGCTTCCCGCAGGTCGAAATCGTAGGGGAAGTCATCGACGCGGATCACCTTGTCGCGCAGTTCGCCACGACGCTTGATAACAGCGTAGTCGTCGCGGCTGATGACGGCGGCGGCAAGGGCCACGTCATACAGGGCGTCCACGCCGCCGCCCACCAGCAGGCCCGGCTTGAAGTGGCCTTCCTTGACGGCACGGCGCACCTTGGCTTCGATGGGTTCGGCCTCGATGGTGGCCTTGAGAGCGGCTTCCAGGGCGCCAACCGGCTCTTCCACGTCAGTGGGCAGATACACGTCTGAGGTCAGGCGGTCGCGCGTGGCGGAGGGGTTGATCAGCAGCGTGGCAACCTCGTGCCCGAGCTTGTCAGAGGGCACGAAGTACGGCCGGCCCAGCGGGAAGACCACCACCCGGCGCAGCAGCGTGGCAAACAGGCGGTTCGGGAAGTTGGCAATCACGCCCTCGAAGGCGATCTGGATCTTGAACATGCAGTCCCAGATGGCCCAGTGCATCAGCGGCGCATCGGCGGCCTGACGGCCTTCGTCCTCGAAACGCTTGAGGGCGGTGGAGGCCAGGTACATCAGCGAGAGGATGTCGCCGAGGCGGGCAGACAGCTTCTCCTTGCGCTTCAGCGAGCCGCCCAGCGTGCCCATCGAAATGTCGGCGATGAAGGCGAAGGCGGCCGAGAAGCGCGTGAGCTGCTGGTAATAGCGGCGGGTTTCGGGCGCGACGTTGGCGGGCACCGACACGAAGTGGGAACCGGTCAGACCCATTACCAGCGCGCGGGCGGCGCTATTGATGGTGTAGCCGACATGGCCCCACAGGGCAGTGTCGAAGGTGTTCAGGTCGCCACTCCGGGCGGCATCCATTTCCTTGAGCACATACGGATGGCAGCGAATCGCCCCCTGGCCGAAGAGGATCAGGCTGCGCGTCAAAATATTGGCACCCTCGACGGTGATGCCCACCGGCACCTGCTGGTAGGCGCGGCCGAGGAAGTTCTGCGGGCCCAGGCAGATGCCCTTGCCACCGATCACGTCCATGCCGTCATTGACCGACTGGCGGGCCCGTTCGGTGACGTGGTACTTGACGATAGCGGACACCACCGAGGGCTTCTCGCCCAGATCGATGGCACCGGCGGTCATCACACGGGCGGCATCGCACAGCCAGGCATTGGCACCGATGCGGGTCAGCGCCTCTTCGACGCCCTCGAACTTGCCGACCGCCGTCTTGAACTGGTAACGCACCCGGGCATAGGCGCCAACGCTGCGGGCCGTCATCTTGAGCATGCCGGTGTTGGAGCCCGGCAGCGAGATCGAGCGGCCGGCGGCGAGACACTCCATCAGCATGCGCCAGCCCTGCCCGGCCATTTTCGGGCCGCCGATGATGAACGCCAGTGGCATGAAAACATCCGCGCCCTTGATCGGGCCATTCATCCACACTGCGTTGAGCGGCAAGTGGCGGCGGCCGATATGCACGCCCGGATGGTTGTGGGGCACCAACGCACAAGTGATGCCCAGGTCTTCCACCTCGCCCAGCAGGTGCTCCGGGTCGTACAGTCGGAAGGCCAGGCCGAAGACGGTGCACACCGGGGCCAGCGTGATGTAGCGCTTGTCGAAGCTGACCCGCATGCCGAGCACTTCGCGGCCCTCGAACAGGCTACGGCAGATCACGCCGGCATCGGGAATCGACGCCGCGTCGGAACCGGCCCACGGGCTGGTCAGCGCAAAGGCGGGAATCTCCAGCCCCTTCGCCAGGCGCGGCAAGTAATGCTGCTTCTGCTCCGGCGTGCCATAATGCAGCAGCAGTTCGGCCGGGCCGAGGGAATTAGGCACCATCACCGTCACGGCCGGGGCCGACGAGCGGGTGGACAGCTTGGTGACCACCTGCGAGTGGGCAAAGGCCGAGAAGCCCTTGCCGCCGTACTCCCGGGGAATGATCATCCCGAGGAAACCCTTGTCCCTGATGTAGTCCCACACCTCGGCCGGCATGTCCTGCTTCTGGGTGCATTCCCAGTCCTTGGTCAGGCGGCACAGCTCGGTGGTTTCGCCATCCAGAAAGGCCTGCTCTTCCGGCGTCAGCTTCGGCGCCGGGTAGGCCAGCATCTTGTTCCAGTCGGGCTTGCCGGCGAAGAGGTCACCCTCCCACCACACCGTACCGGCTTCCAGCGCGTCCTTCTCGGTCTGCGACATCGACGGCAACGCCTTGCGGAAGGCCTTGAAGATGCCCGCCGTCACCAGACTGCGACGCAGCCCCGGCAGCAGAAAGACCGCCCCTGTCAGCGCCACGACGGCCAGCACGCCCGCGCTCAGCGCCGGTGACCAACCCGCCATGCCGGCCAGCGCGGCCAGCCAGATCAAGCCCCCCCCATACCAGGCAAAAAAGGGCGCTCGCCCGTAGGCGAGCGCGACCACCAAGGGAGGGAGGGAAACCAGGAACCAGTACGACATGTGCTATCTCCTTTTGCTCGGCGCCGTCTTTGCAGCGCACTTTTATAGGTGTCGGGTGTTGCGGTTTGCCTATTTCGGCGGCCCGGCTTCGGCCAGCGGCGAACGCAGCCCGCCGAGCAGGAAGCTCATCAGCCGCGGGGCCAGTTGCGACGGGTCTTCGTCGTCGAACTTGCCGGTAACCAGTTGCAGCGCATCGGTACCGGCAATGGCGTAGGACATGGCGCCCATCATGAAATGGAAACGCCACAGGATTTCCTTGCGCTCCACTTCAGGCAGCGCCCGGTACAGCGCAGCAAGAAAGCGCTCGACGCACTCGGCGTATTCCTCGGCCAGAAACTGGCGGACGAACTCGTTGGGCTCGGTGTAGGTACGGCCAAGCAGGCACATGAAGGTATGGCCACCACCTTCCACGTCGGCGGCCATGCGCAATGCGGTACCAAAGAAGGCATCAACGATGCGGCTCGGCTTGATGGGCACCTCGCCAGCCTCTGCCTCCAGCACGTCCAGTGCGGCCAGACGGGCCTTGTTGAGATCGGTCAGGCGGCGCCGAAAGACCTCCTGGATCAGCAGCTCCTTGCTGCCAAAGTGATAATTCACTGCGGCCAGATTCACGGCGGCACGGCTGGTGATCATGCGCATCGAGGTGCCGTCGAAGCCGTGGTCCATGAACAGCACTTCGGCTGCATCGAGGATGCGGCTGCGGGTGTCGCCGGTGGTCTTGCCTGCGGGTTCGTTCATGGGTATCGGTGAAGACTCAATTGGGTTCAGATTCATTAAAACGTTTGTTTGAATCATACATTCAATTTATTGCTTGTCAACGCGTCATTCGACACCCGTGCTCTCGTTTGACTCCCGGAGCACGGCAGGGCATTCAAGACGGTCGATCACCCGGCCGATAAGGCAGCATCTGCAAACAGGGACTCGCCCTCCTCCCCATGAAGCTCCCCCACGACCAGGACGAGCCCGTCTCCCCCTCTGCGCGCACGGCAGGGCGGCTCCGCTCCGCCCTCATCCTGCTGGCCACATCAGGCGTGATCCTGGCCACAGGTGCCGGACTGACCCTGGCCGAGCAAAGTGCCGGGCTGCAGACTTATGTCGCGCTGGCCGGCGTCGGCATGGCGCTCGCCCTGTTCATCAGCCTGTGGGAGATCGCCCGCCTGCGCCGCATCACCCGGGCCCACGCCCTGGCCATGGTCGGCACCAACGACGGAATGTGGGAGTGGGACCCGGTGAGCAAGGAGCTGAAGGTCGGAAAGCGCCTGCTCAACATCCTCGGCTATGCCGACGATTTCCTCGGCAGCACCGAGCAGTGGATCGAGCTCGTACATCCGGATGACCGGGCTGGCTACAACGAGGCCGTGGCCACCCACCTCAAGGGCCTGACGCCGCACTTCTATCACGAGTACCGGGTCCGCGCCGAGGACGGCGCCTACCGCTGGCTGGCGGCCCGGGGCGTGGCTCAGCGGGACGGACGCGGCGTGGCCAGGCTGATGGCTGGCTCGATCACCGACATCACCGAGCGCCGTGCCGACGAGGCGCGCATCCGCTACCTGGCCCATCACGACGCCCTCACCGGCCTGCCCAACCGGGCGCAACTGATGGAGCAGGTGCCACGCCTGATCGCCCGGGCTGCCGGGCGGGGCGACATGCTGGGCGTGCTGTTTGTGGACCTGGACCGCTTCAAGACCATCAATGACGCCATGGGCCATTCGGTGGGCGACCTCCTGCTCAAGGGGGTGGCCCACCGGATCGCCGAGGCCTTGCGCCCCCTCGATCAGGTCTATCGCCAGGGTGGCGACGAGTTCATCGCCGTACTGCCCGAGATTGCCGGCGCCGGTGACGCGGGCCACGTGGCCGAGCGCATCCTCGAAGCCATCACCCGTCCGATGCACGAGTCCGGCTTCGAGCTGCATACGGCAGCCACCATCGGCATCGCCCTCTTCCCCGCTGACGGGCACGACACCGAGACCCTCCTGCGCAATGCCGACACCGCCATGTACGCCGCCAAGGCCCGCGGCGGGGCCAGCTGCCACTTCTTCTCCGAGCAAATGAACGAACGCCTGCAGCGCCGCATGGGCCTGGAGGCGGCCCTGCGCAACGCCATCGCCACCGGGGAGCTGGAGTTGCACTACCAGCCCCAGGTGAGCGTGACTGACGGCCGGGTGGTGGGGGCGGAGGCCCTGCTGCGCTGGCGTCACGACGAGCGCTTCATCCCCCCTGACCACTTCATTCCGGTGGCCGAGGAAACCGGAATGATCCACGCCATCGGCGACTGGGTGCTGGATACCGCCATTGCCCAGGCGGCCCGCTGGCGTGCGACTTACGCTTCGCCACCCCGCCTCGCCATCAACCTGTCACCGCGCCAGTTCTGGCACAGCGGCCTGGCGCGGGGCATCATCCAGCGCCTGCAGGACCACAACCTGCCCCCCGAGTGCATCGAACTGGAAATCACCGAATCGGTGCTGATCCAGCCCGAGGGACCCGCCATTGGCGAGCTGCGCGTCCTGCGCCAGCACGGACTGCACCTGGCCCTGGACGATTTCGGCACCGGCTACTCGTCCCTCTCCTACCTGCGCAACCTGCCGGTCAACCGCCTGAAGATCGACAAGTCCTTCATCTTTCCCCTTGCCGGCAGCAGTACCGACAACCCCGAGGATGCAGCCGCCATCGTGCGGGCCATCATCGCCATGGCCCATAGCCTGTCCCTCTCGGTAGTCGCTGAAGGGGTGGAAACGGCCGCTCACCTGCACACCCTGCAAAAAATGGGATGCGACCTCTACCAGGGCTATCTGCTGAGCCCCGCCTTGCCCGCCGGGCAATTCGCTGACCGCTTCCTCGAACCGAACTGACACGACCGCCATCGCGCGGCAACCAAAAACGGGCCCCGGGCAAGCGCCCCCGGGGCCGAGCTACACCTACAGCATCATGATGACCGACTTCGACTCGGTATACAGATCAAGCACCGCGCGCCCCATCTCCCGGCCGATGCCCGACTGTTTGTAGCCGCCGAAGGGCATCGCGTTGTCGAGGATGTTGTGGCAATTGACCCACACGGTACCGGCCTTGATCTTCGGGATCAGGCGATGCACCCGCGACAGGTCATTCGACCAGATGCTCGCCGCCAGCCCGTAGGGCGTGTCGTTGGCGCGGCGGGCCACTTCGTCGAGATCCTCGTAGGGCATGGCCACCACCACCGGGCCGAAGATTTCCTCGCGCACCACGCGCATGTCGTCGCGGGTATCGACCAGCACCGTGGGCGTCACGAAATAGCCGGGGCCTTCGCCGGCCGAACCGCCCGAAGCGGCACGGGCGCCGTCCTCCAGCCCGCCATGGATGTAGCCCATCACCCGCTGCTGCTGAACCGCCGACACCAGCGGGCCGATCTGCGTCGTCGGGTCGATGCCGGGGCCGATCTTCATGCTCGCCGCGATGGCGGAAAGCTGCTCGACCACCTCGTCGAAACGGCTGCGATGCACGTACAGGCGCGAACCGGCGGTGCACACCTGGCCCTGGTTGAAGAAGATCGCCTGCGCCGCACCGGCCGCCGCCACGGCCGGATCCGCATCGTCGAGGACGATCACCGGGCTCTTGCCGCCCAGCTCCAGCGACACCCGGGTCATGTTGTCGAGGGCCGCCTTGCCAACCAGCTTGCCGATCTCGGTGGAGCCGGTGAAGGCCACCTTCTCGATGCCCTTGTGGGCGGCCAGCGCCGCACCCGCCGTGTGGCCGTGACCGGTGACGACGTTGAGCACGCCCGGCGGATAGCCGGCCTCCTGCACCAGCTCGGCAAAACGCAGGGCTGACAGCGGCGTTTCTTCGGCCGGCTTGAGCACCATGGTGCAGCCGGCGGCCAGCGCCGGACCGACCTTCCAGGCCGCCATCAGCAACGGGAAGTTCCACGGAATGATCGCTCCGACCACGCCGATCGGCTCGCGCCGAGTGAAGCCGAAGAACTCCCGGTCGCGCACCAGCGGCACCGACACGTCCATGGTCGAGCCTTCGATCTTGGTCGCCCAGCCGGCCATGTAGCGCAGAAAATCGACCGACAAGGCCACATCCACATGGCGCGCCATGGTCACCGGCTTGCCGTTGTCGATGGCTTCCAGCTCGGCCAGCTCCTGGGCATTGGCTTCGAGCAGATCGGCCAGCCGCAGCAGCAGGCGCTCCCGGTCCACCGGCCGCATGCGCGACCACTCCCCCGCCTCGAAGGCATGACGGGCCGCCTTTACAGCCCGGTCAATATCGGCGGCGTCGCCGGCCGGCACACGGCAAAAGACCTCGCCGCTGGCCGGGTCCACCACCGGCAGGGTTTCGCCACTGACGGCATCCACCAGTTCGCCGCCGATCAGCATGCGTTGCGGACAGGCCAGAAAAGCGGCCGTGCCGGCACTCAGTTCTACTCCGTGAAACATCTTCATCTTCTTGTCTCCTACGTTGGTTTTTATGTGATGCAATTTCCTGTGGGTCGGACTGAAGTCCGACCCACAAAAATCTAGCCTTCGCCTGGCGTGCCGCGCAGCAGGCCGGAGCGGGCACCGGCGGCGGCGCGGGCCAGCTCGACAGCGTCCTCGCCCAACTCAAGCTGCCGGGCCAGGCGTTTCATCAGGCGGCCTTCCAGCTTGGCCATGACACCGTCGGCGTAGGCCACCTCCCACAGCATGGTGAGGATTTCCTGACGCTCGCCGGGACCGAAACCAACCCGCACCGCCTCGGCAAACTCCCAGTCGTCGAGGGCTTCGGCGTAGCGCACCTCGGCCAGCGCGACGAGCTGCTCGACCCGCTCGGTGGGCAGGTGAAAATGCGCCATCAACAGGCGCTTGACGGCCTCGTGCTCGGCCTCGGAAGCGACCCGGTCCACGTACATGGTTTCCAGCAGCAGCGCCGCCACGGCGACCAGACGCCGCTCGAAGGGGCCGCGCTCGGCCGCCTCGGCCTGCAGTTCGCCGCGCAAAAGGCTGATCAGTCTTTCCAGCATGGTGTGTTCCTCGTGTTGATCCTGTTCATTTGCCGGCCGACTCGCGGAGGATGCCGCTCTGACCCAGCAGCACCAGCGCGCCGCCGCCCTCGACCACCGCCGCGAGGTTTTGCCGGTCGGCGCGAATCACCGTCGCCAGCTCCCCGCCCCGCGAGGCCACCACCGCACCGCCGCTGCCCACCAGCACCAAACCGCCATCGGCACGCTCGACGCCGCCGGTCAGGGCCTGGCTGGTGCCGCTCTCCAGCCCCTTCCAGCTGGTGCCGCCATCGCTGCTTTCGAGCACCCGGCCGCTCATGCCGAGAAGCAGGACGCGCCCGTCGCGCCGCACCAGCCCGCCCCACAGGGAGCCGCTGACGCCGGTATGCAGGCGCTCCCAGTGCGCGCCGCCATCCCGCGAGCGGAAGGCCGCACCGCTTTCTCCGGCAGTAAAGAGCGCGCCATCGCGCCCTGCGAAGATGTGATTGAGGTGCAGATCGGCGTCGCGCCCCTCCCCCACCACCATCGGCGTCCAGGTTTTGCCACCATCGGCGGTGACCAGCGCAGTGCCGTAAGCCCCCACCGCATAGCCATGTGCTGCGTCGGTGAAGAGCACGCCCAGCAGCACCGGCTTGCCGTCGGCCACATGCTGGATCGACCAGTTGTTACCCCCGTCGCGGGTGACGAGGATCACGCCGCCGTGGCCCACCGCCCAGCCGTTCTTCGGGTCGGCAAAACTCACCGCCGTGAGCAGACCACTCACCGGCACGCTGGCCGCCTGACTCCACGTCAGCCCGCCGTCAGTCGAGCGCACCACGGTGCCGAAATCTCCCACCGCCACCAGGCTGTCACCGGCCCGGGCCACCGCCACCAACCCGGCTTTGGTCGCCAGCCGGGCCTGCGTGGCAGGAGTCTCACCGCTTGGTGGAGCCTTGCTGCCGGTCGCCGCCAGTGTCATGCCGGCGATCAGGGAGGCCACCAGGGCCAGCGTTGCCGTCGCTTTCATTCGCATGATCGTTTCTCCATCAGTGCATCATCAGCGGCGCACGCACGGGGCCGCGCCGGGGAACCAGAACGTCGATCATCACGGCCAGGGCCGGCAGCAGGGTGATGGCCATGATCATGTTCACCATGAACATGAAGGTCAGCAGCATCCCCATGTCGGCCTGGAACTTGAGGGCCGAGAAGGACCAGGTGGCCACGCCGATGGACAGGGTCACGGCGGTGAACACCGTCGCCACACCCACCTCGCGCAGGGCCTGCTTGAAGGCGGTGACGATGTCCTCGCCGTGGGAAAGGTGCATCTGCAGGCGGTTGTAGATGTAGAAGGCGTAATCCACGCCGATCCCCACCGCCAGCACCATCACCGGCAGGGTCGCCACCGTGAGGCCGATGTCCAGCGACTTCATGAACCAGTAGCCGAGGAAGGTGGCCAGGGTGAGCGGCACGCAGCAGGCGATCATGGCCCGCCAGTCGCGATACACCAGGAACACCAGCACCAGGATCGTGGCGTATACATAGAGCATCATCGGCAGCTCGGAATGCTCCACCACCTCGTTGGTGGCGGCCTGCACGCCGGCGTTGCCGCTGGCCAGCCGCACCGTCACGCCCGGGAAGGGGTTGGCTTCCCGATAGCTTTTCACCGCGGCCACCACTTCCTTGATGGTGCTGGCCTTGTGGTCGGCCAGGTAGAGATTGACCGGCAGCAGCGTGCACTCGGCGTTGTAGAGACGCAGGCCTTCGGGCACCTGACGTACCGCCTCGCCGAGGGTCAGTTCCTCCTGGGGCAGCGAGGCCCACTTGGGGTTGCCTTCATTGACGCCGGACGCCGCCAGCTTGGTGAGCGTGGGTAATGACTGGGCCGACAGCACGCCGGGCACGTTGCTCAGGTTCCAGGTCAGGCGATCCACATAGGCCATCACCTCATGCTGGTAGCAGCCGTCCCTGGGGGTCTCGACCACCACCGTAAGCATGTCGAGGCCCAGCCCGAAGCGGCTCACCACGGCTTCCACGTCCTTGTTGTAACGGGAGTCGTTGTGCAGCTCCGGCGCGCCGGGCAGCACGTGACCCACATGACGCCCCTGGCTTTGCCACACCGCCACCACCAGCAGAACCAGGCAGGCCAGCGTGCCGATCAGTGCGTTGCGCGGGTTGGCGATATGCACGCCCAGGTTGGCCATCAGGCGGTTGCGCATGGCCTCCACCTTGCCGGCCCGGGCCACGAAGGCCGCGTCGAAACGGAAGAAGCTGGCCAGCACCGGCAGCATGATCAAATTGGTAACGATCTTGTAGGCGACGCCCACCGACGCCGTGATGGCCAGCTCGCGGATCATCGGAATCGGCACCAACACCAGCGTGGCAAAGCCGACGAAGGCGGTGATCAGGGCCAGCGTGCCGGGCACCAGCAAGCCGGTGAAGCTGCGCGTGGCGGCGGTAAAGCCGTCGGCGCCGTTGATGACTTCCTTGGCGATGTAATTGACTTGCTGGATGCCGTGAGACACGCCGATGGCAAACACCAGGAAGGGCACCAGCACCGCCAGCGGATCCAGCCCGAAACCCAGCAGCGTGATGGTGCCGAACTGCCACACCACCGACACCAGCGAGCTGGCCAGCGGCAGGAAGGTGAGCACCCACGAGCGGGTGTACCAGTACACCGCGCCGGCGGTAAGCAGGAAAGCCAGGGCAAAGAACTCGACGACGCTGGTGGCGCCTTCCGAGATGTCGCCCATCTGCTTGGCGAAGCCGATGATGCGGATGTTGGTGTCGGCATCGGCGAACTTGTCCCGCACCTCGGCCTCCAGCTTCTTGCTGAAGTCGAAGTAATCGAGACGCTTTCCGGTAGCCGGATCGGGGTCGGCCAGTTCGGCCACCACCATCGCCCCGGAACCGTCGTTGGCCACCAGGCTGCCGATGAAGCCGCCGATCACCGTCCGTTCGCGAATGCCCGAGATGTTGTCGGGGGTCAGGGACTTCACCGTCACGTCACCGCCGATCACGTCCTCGGCCTTCATGCCCTCCTCGGTGATCTGCACGGCGCGGGTGTTGGGCGTCCACAGGGACGTCACCGTACGGCGATCCACCCCGGGCATGAAGAACAGGGCCTGGGTGACGTCGTACAGTTTGGTGAGGGCCTTCTCGTTCCAGATGTCACCCTTCTTCGCTTCCACCACCACGATGATGCGGTTGGCGCCGAAGAGGACGTCCCGGTACTGGTTGAAGGTCTGGACGTATTCGTGGTCCTGCGGCAGTTGCTTGTCGAAGCCGGCCGACATCCTGAGCTGCGCGGCGAACACCCCCATCAGGGCGGTGAAAGCCAGCAGCACGCCCAGGGTCAGCAGCCGGTGCCCGAAGAAGAAGCGCTGCAGGCCGATGACCAGTTTCTCGATCATGTTGGAATTCCTGTGTGTGCCGGGCGCCCGCAGGCACCCGGGCCTGCGGTCAGAACGAGTAGGAGACGCTGGCGGCCAGGAAGTCCCGGTCGCGCATCAGGTTGTTGGCGCCACCGCCGGAAAAATTCACGTACTGCAGGGCGCCTTTCCAGCGGTCCCGGTAGTTGGCAAACACGGAAGCGGTAACCGCCTTGCGCCCTTCCACGAAGGGAATGGCGTTGGGGCTGGTGCCCTTCACGTCGTGGGCGAAGTCGATCTGCGGCGTGAGGGTGATGCCGCTGCCGGCGACGTTCGGGTAGTTGATGCCGATCTCGGTGACATAGCCCCACGAGGTCTTGTTGGGCAGGCCATAGTTGGGGAGGAAGTACGGCGTGTTGCCGGAACCGTCCAGCCCCGGGTAGTGGGCCACGGCGGCTTCAGCGAGAATGAAGCCGTCAGTCGCCCCCAGTGCCGTCGCCAGTCCGCCGAGGGGATCGTTGCGTGAGAAGGTGTAGAAGCCGGTGACGTGGTACTGCCACTTCTTCTCTTCCACATAGCCCGGGTGCGCCCCCGTGTCATACACGCTGTTCTTGTTGAAGGCACCGCCGAAGATCGAACCGAAGGGCACTGTCGGGTCGATACCGACGCTGTCCCGCGGCCGGTACGACAGCTCCATGCCCACTGCCACGTCGCCGACCTTGGTGTTGCCGGATACGGCGAACAGGTCCTTGTCCTCGCCGTAGGCCAGGAAGTAGCCGGTCACCGCGCCGGTGTTGGTGCCGGTAAAGCCCAGGAAGGGCAGCTTGTCGTGGTAGCGCTGGTAGGTGAAGGCGAACTCGGTGTCGATCTCCTCGGCGTTGTAGCGGAAGTTCACCCCGTACTGGCCACCGCTCTTGGGCTTGCGCTGGCCCAGGTAAGGCAGCGCGGTGCCGTTGGCGATCATCTGCCGGTCACTCAGGCCGGAGCGGTCGCCGCAGGGCAGCGGCAGGCCGAAGTCATTGCACACCGAGGTGGGCAGGTAGGCCGGCCGGTTGCCCTGCCCGAGGATGTCGGCCGTCGAGAAGAAAGTGCCGGCCGGGTCGAACTTGAAGCTGTTCCAGGCGAACTGGTAGTAGGCCTCGACCCCCAGCTTGTCGGTAATGCCGCCCGACCACGAGGCCATCGGCGCGGGAACGAAGATCTCCTTGATCTGGGTGCCGGGCACATGGAACTTCTGCAGGTCGAGGGCATTGATCTGGTTCACCCCGCCGAGGATGAAGATGTCCTCCCCCCAGGAGATCACCTGGTTGCCGACCTTGAGCTTGCCGCGCTGCTCGCCGTAGCGGAACTCCTTGGCGATCCACGCATCCAGCAGCGTCGCCTTGGCGGTGGCCGACGATTCCGTGACGTCGGTGCGGCGGGTCTGGTCGGCCCGGAAATCGTGGAACCAGTACACCCGGCCAAGGGCGCTCCAGCCGTCGGGCGCCTTGAGGGACAGGTCGTGGGTGCCCTTGAGCACCGCCGACACGATGTCGCCCTTTTTGTAGTTCAGGTTGCCGTCGTCGAAGTTGGTGTAGTTGAAGTCGGCGTTGGCGTAGCCATTGGCACCCTGACGGGCCTGCAGGGTGTTGCTGGTGCCGTTGTTGCAACCGCCGCTGTCCTTGCCGAGGGTGCGGCAGTCGGCGGACGACATGCGCTGCATGAGGCCGAAGGACATCACCGAATCAATACTGCCCGACAGCCCCTCCTCGCTACCGAAGCGCACTGCCTGGGAAGGCAGTGACCAGCCGGCCAGGACTGCCGCCACCGCGAGGGTCACCGGCGCCAGGCGAAGCCCGGCCCGGCGATGCGTGATCGCCTGTTTCTTCATGATGGGAATCTCCTGAAAAGCGTGGGCTGGATCAGCGTTCGCCGCGGCGACGCAGTTCGTCCTGGCTGAAGGTGGCGGCATTGACGCGGCCTTCCTTGCCGGCGGTCAGGTCGAGCACTTCACCCTCGGCGGTCCAGTTGTCGGTCACGTAGCGACGGGCAACGAGGTCGTAGGTCTGGTACTCGTAGGACATGCACGCCCCCACGTCGGGCGCGGCCCACAGGCTGCCTTCCTGCACGCGCCACAGGTTGCCCTTGGCGTCATACATATCCACGTGCAGCAGGGCCCAGGAATCCTCGTCGATGAAGAACACGCGCTTCACGAAACTGTGGCGCTTGTCGCCCTTCACGGTGCCCTCGACGACCCACACCCGGTGGGTTTCGTAGCGCTGGAATTCGCGCTTGACGTACTCGGGGCCGAGCATGTCCTTGAACTTGTTCTTCTTGTCGATGAGCTTGTAGGAGTTGTAGGGGACGATTACCTCCTTCTTGCCCAGCAGCTTGAAGTCGTAGCGGTCGGGGGCGCCGGTGAACATGTTGATCTGGTCGACGAAGTACAGGTTGTCGAAGCCGGCGATGGGATTGTCGTAGGCGAAGGTGGGCGAGCGGCGTACGCGGCGCTGACCAGGGAAATAGATCCAGGCGTCCTGGGGCTTGTCCAGGTAGGCGTGGATCAGGTAGCCCTCGCCGGCGCGGGAGGCCGGGCTCTGGACGTCAAAGAGCAGCTTGGAGTCGATGCCCTCCAGATCCTTCAGGGTGGCGGTTTTCGGATCGTTGAAGGGGTACATCTCGAAGGACCACTGCTTGGTCTCGACGAGGGAGCCGTCCTTGTCGGGCATCAGTGCCGAAATCTGCGCCCGGCGGCCGAGGCCGGTGTAGCGGGTCTTGTAGTTCCACATCACCTCGATGCCGGTCTTCGGGATCGGGAACGGCGTGCCGGCACCGTAAGCCTGCTCCAGCCGCCAGCCGTCCTCGCCGATCTTGGCGAAGGTGGCGTTCTTCTTCGTGCGTTCGGCCACCAGATCGGGCACCGGACAGCTGCGGCGCGTCGGATAGACATCGACGCGGTAGCCCTTGTAGGTCTTGATCAGCGCCACCTGCCCGGGGGGCAGCTTGTCCTGGTACTTGTCCACGTTGGCGGCATCGACGGAATACAGGGGCTTGTCATCCTTGAAGGGGTCGAGGCGGCCGGGTTTCCAGCCGGCCGGCACCTTGCTCATGCCGCCGTCCCAGGCGGGCACGATGCCATCCTTGCTGGCCGCCTTCTCGGCGCCGATCGGGGTCAGGTCCTTGCCGAGCCGGGCGGCGTCCTGTTCGCTGACGGCGGCCTGCGCCGACATCGTGACGGCCAGGGTCAGGGCGCAGCCCAGGGCTTTCGGCCAGAGCGGGTGATGTGCGTTTGTTTTCATGATGTGACTCCCTGTCGAAGAATTGAATCGATGGCTAGCGGATGGAAATGCCCTGCTCGGCCAGCCGTGTCACGACCCCCGCCCGTGCAGCGGCCACGTCGTCCAGCGGGGCGGCGCGCAAGGCAGCCACCTCGCTTTCGGTGTACGGGGCAAAGTCCGCCGGCAAGGTGGAGGCCGAGAAGCTGCGCAGCATCCAGTTGAGGAGGCGGCCGATATCGGCATTGGAAAGGGCCGAGTTGGAACTCCCCGGCACCTTGACGAGAAAGGCACGCCCGTCGGGCACCTTGAGGAAATGGCCGAGCTGGTCGCGCACGCTGGGCACCCCAGAATCCGGCGCCCCGCTGCCGTCGGCCTGGTGGCAGCCGGTGCAGTGCAGGATGTATTGCAGGCGCGCCGAACGGTCGCCATCGGCCAGCGCCGCCCCCGACAGCAGCAGCGCGCCGGCCACCAGCGCCAACCGGAGCGGCTTCATGACCCGCTCCCCTTGCGCATGGCGCCGTCACGCAGCTTGCGTACCTCGTGAGGAGCGAGCTTGTCGGCGCGCGCCTCGGCCAGCTCGGCGGTGCTGTAAGCCTGGTGCCCGTCCGGCAGCGTGCCGGCGTTGAAGCTGTCGAGGATATGGTTGAGAACCGCCGCCAGCGCCTCGTCGGGCAACTGGGCGGCGAAGGGCGGCATGGAGCCGGTGTAGCGCTGGCCCTGGACGGTGATCGGACCGGTCATGCCATGGGTGACGACCCGCGGCAGATAGCCCCGGCCCGCCACCTGAAGGCGTTCACCGAGGGTGCCGGCCAGCGGCGGGGCCATGCCGGGCAGGCCAACCCCGCCCGGCTGATGGCACACCGCACAGTTCGCCGCAAAGAGCGCGGCTCCGTCGGCAGCCAGCGCCGGCAGGGCCAGGGCACACAGGAGGCTTGCAAGCAGCGTGCGCATGATCGGCCTCAGCCCTGTCCGTCGGCGACGCCAACCACGGCGGCCAGCGTGCAGTGGAACATCGTCGAGTCGTTGGCCATGCACCAGTTGATGTCGTTATGCACGCCCATCCGGTAAGCCGGCCGCTCCCGCTCGTTGGTGTTGCACAGGCAGCGTCCGCAGGCAGTCTTGCCGCAGCAGTCGTTGTAGCTGATCAGGTAATCCTTGCCGTCGTCCGGATTGCGACAGGTGCCGATCCACGCCACTTTGGAAGCCTCGGTGCCCGGCGGGCAGGTGTTGGCGCTGCCGCCGCAGCATGAGCACAGGTAGCCGTCCTGGGCACAGTAGCGCCAGTATTCGCAGTCGGTCTCACCGGGTTTGGCATTGGCGGCCTTGCGGGCCGCGCCGGCCGCCGCCTGGGCGGTACGGTCGAAAGGCAGCACGGGCAGCACGAAGGCGGTCCCGACCATCAGCTTGCCGATACGGATCAGCGCGCCGCGGCGGGAGCTGTGCTGCGCCACCGTGCGGGTCTTGCGCTCGAATAAATCATCCAGCCATTTCATGGTTTCTCTCCTTGGGTTCGGGGGTGCTCAGGCGTGCTGGTGGTCGATGAATTCCTGCACCGAGGCCACACCCAGTTCCTTGGCGGTGAAGAGGCTTTCGAGCTGTTCGCGGGAATTGACCAGGCCCTTGGCGACGACGCGACCGTGTTCGTTGAGCAGCACGGCGTAGGGCAGCTTGGCGACCCGGTAGGCAATGCCCGGCTCGCTGGACAGCACGTAGGGGAATTCCTTCAGGTCGGCTTTCTCGTAGAAGGCCAGGTGCTCGGGCTGCTCGCCGTCGGAGGTGAGCACCACGCGCAGCCAGTCCTTTTCGGTGTTGTTCACCGAGCGGAGGATGGGCAGCAGCTTCTTGCACACCGGGCAGGTCGGCGACAGGAAGAACAGCAGCGTGCTCTTCTCGCCGGGGCGACCGATGGAAACGCGGCTGCTGCCGATCAGATCGGGCAGATCGAAGACCGGCGAGGCTTCCCCCACCTTGGGGCCGGTGTCCATCATCAGCGCGCCCATCGGGGCAACACGCTCATAGAGCACGCCGATCTGGCGGGCCAGGGCAAACAGCCCGACCAGCGCCGCCAGCACGGCAACCCACAGCAAAACGTTCGAAATCATCAGGGCTTCGTTCATGATCAGTTCCTCAGTTGAATCAGTCGGGGGTGATTGGCCATCAGCTGGTTGGCTGCGGCATAGAGGCCCAGCAGCGCCAGCGTTCCGCCGGCGACCGACAGGTAGTCGATCCACATCAGGTCACGGCTGCCGCCGTCCTGCCCGCCCAGCACGGCAGCGATCAGGAGCACGGTGTTGCGGGCCGGCAAGGCCCAGGAGAGCGTCGTGTGGCCTTCCGCGCCGCCACAGCCACAGTCGATTTCGGTGTGGCCGCGCAGCAGGTTGGCGATGACGCCGGCAGTGGCAACGCCGAGCACGGCCAGGGACAGCACCAGACCAGCGCTGCGGGTCGCGTCGAAGAGCAAGGCCGCACCGGCCAGCGCCTCGAACAGCGGGAAGGCCCGGGCAAACAGCGGTACCAGCGCTTCGGGTAGCAGCCGGTAGATGTCGACCGAGGCCTCGAAGACCGCCAGGTCACGCAGCTTTTGCCAGGCACCGCTGAGCAGCACCACCGCCAAGGCCGCGCCGCAGACGCGGGCCAGCACCGGGTCGAGGGTCAGGGCATCCATCAGTGCAGCTCCATCTGGGTGGGCGTCTCGCCAACGTGCTCCAGGCGCCCGGCAAGACTCAGCTTGCTGCCGACATCGAAGGCCGCGATAGCCGCCTTCACACCGTCATAGGCAAACAGCCTGGCCCCCTCGCCCTGGCTGACCGCCAGCGCGATGGCGTTGGTGCCGGGGGTGCGGGCGACGCGCTTTTTGGCGGCCAGATCGATGGTCCAGATCTCCTTGGCTGGCGTCTTGTGGCTGCCTTCCATGCCCTTGTCGTGCATGCCGACGTAGAGCCGGCCGCTGGCGTTATGCTGGGCGATCAGCTGGTACCCCCCCGGACGCCAGCCCTGCTTGCGGTCAGCGGCATTGAGAATCGACCAGGCCGGCTCAAAGCCCGCCACCGCACCGCCCACCCGTGCGGCATACACATCGCCATGAAAGGACACGAAGCGGTAGGTATCGCCGTCCTGCTCGCCGTGAATGAAGATCGGGTCCTTGTCGGCATCGAAGAACCTGGCGCTGCGCTTCTGGGTGGCGACCTGCCCCTTGTCGTCGAGGCTGACCGTCAGCAGCGTGCCGTCACCACAGATCGTCGAGAAGCGCCCCCCCACGGAGGCCGCCGGCAGAATGCTCCAGCAGCCCGGGGTCGCCACTTCGGCCACCGCCTTGCGGGTCTGCAGGTCGATGATGCCCACCGAGGTGGCCGGCGTGGCGTACTGCACAAACAGCCAGCGCCCGTCGGCCGAGGCCCGGATGGTGCCCTTGTAGTTGAGGGACTGGGCATGCCGCGGCGGGATCTCGATCTCGCCGGTCTTCTTCAGGGTCTGCGCGTCATGCACATCGACCACATCGGTACGCACCCCGTGGCTCAGACGCGAGTAGTAGGTGGTCGCCACGAAGATTTCTTTGCGATCGGCCGACAGGGTCACCTGGCCGGTGTAGCCGGTGGCGACGATGCCCTCGTAGCTCAGCCGCTTGCCGTCGATGACGTGCAGGCGGCCATCGACGATGTGGCCGATGGCCACGTCCGACAGGTAGATGCGGTAGGGATGGGGCGGCGGGAGCTGGCCCGTCGTGATGGATTCGGGAGCCAGCTCGGCCAGCGCACCGGCACTCATGCCCAGTGTCAGCGCCGTCGTCAGCAGGCTCCCTGCAAAGGCTTTTCGAAGCACGTTTTCCTCCTTGTTGGCGCGGTGCCCGGTCCGGTCAGTCTCTCTGCCGGGGCACCTGTCCGTTGTCCCCCGGTACGTTGTCGAACCGGGGTCTCCCGCTGGCCGACCGGAACAGTCCGGCTTGCGGTTGAACGGATACTGATCGCGGAGCGGAGAATTCCGTTATCCGAGATTGGCAATGCCAAGTTGGTGCAAGTGCCTGTCCAAAAAGGGGATTTCTGTGTGCACCGCACCATTTTTGTGCGACGCACAATAGAACGCCAAAGGTACTTGCGAAGAATCGGGAATTAGGATTACTTTAAAAATGGAGAGCCGGACGATAGGTCCGCGAACACCCCACGAAAGATAAAACCCATGAATCCTGCAGCCCTGTCGGCGGGCGAGACGGTGGACGCGCATTGCTCGTTCACCGTAGCGACAACCGACGATGCCTACGATCACGCACGCTGCCTGCAGCACTGGAAACAGCGCTACGAGCAGCTTTCGGCCGGACGCTTCAGCGGGGGGTGGAGGAAGCCTGGTTCGGCAACGTGCAGGTCTTTCGTGAGCGCACCAACCAGATCGTCCATGAGGCCGGACAGGCCTGGGAAGGCTCGACAACCTTCGGTATTCCGGTGGAAGCCGAGGGCGAAGGATGGTATTGCGGAGAGGTTTTCAACCGGGATTCGATCCTCACGCTGCAAGGCGGCGAACAGCTTGATTTCCGCACACCACGGCAACTCGACATCCTCGGCGTCACGGCCGACACGGCGGCCTTCGTCGACTACGCCCGGCGCGTCGAGAACCGCGACATCCAAGCCGAAATCGGCAAGCAGCGGATTGTGCACGGCGCGCCGGAAAAAGCCGCCGAGCTGCGCGCCTTCCTGCTGACCATGCTCAACACGGTCAGGACCACGCCGCAAATGCTCGAACATGCGGCGATGAGGAAAGCACTCGAACAAGCCATCTACGGCAGCCTTTTAGCCGCAATCGGCAACGAGACCGACATCGCCCGCCCCGCCTCGACCAGCCAGACCCGCCGCCAGATCGTCGAACGGGCCCGCGAATACATGCGCACGCACATCGACGAGCCGATCACCGTCGCCGACCTGTGCGCCGAACTCAATGTGTCACGGCGCACCCTGCAGTACAGCTTCCAGGATGTGCTCAACCTGAACCCGGTGAGCTTTCTGCGCGCCATGCGCCTGAACGGCGTGCGCCGGGCCCTGCGCCACGCCGATGGCGAACACGACTCGGTCGCCGATGTGGCCGCCCGCTGGGGCTTCTGGCACCTCTCCCACTTCGCCGCCGACTACAAGGCCATGTTTGGCGAGCTGCCTTCCGAAACCCTGCGCAACAGCCATACGCGCCGGCTGAGCGCATTCTGAAGGGCCCCCTGCCGGGCGGATTTCAATCCGGCCCATAAAAAAGAAAGCCCTCGCAAAGAGGGCTTTCTGCCTTACACCGGGAGCACCCGCTCAGAAGCGCCCGAGCTTGCGGTACAGCGTATTGCGGCTTATGCCCAGCCGCCTGGCCGCAGAGGAAATGTTGCCATTTTCGGCTTCGAGGGTGCGCTGGATCATGTCGCGCTCGATTTCCTCCAGACGACCGAAATTGGTGGCTGCCGCGCTGGCCGCGGGCGCCGCATTACGGGCATCGGTCATGATTGGAGCGGAACCCGGGCGCATCATCGCGGAGGCCGTACAGGCAGCGGGTGTGATCTCGCCGATTTCCTCGAAGACATCGTCGGGCAGATGCCAGGTTTCGATGATTTCCTCGTCATCGTCGAGCAGCGCGATGGCAACCCGGATGACATTGTTGAGCTGACGGATGTTGCCCGGCCAGCGATAGCTGAGGAAGGCCTGCATGACCTTGTGGGAAACCTCGACCTTGCGGTCGGGGCCCGCTTCCTCGCGAAGCAGCTTGTCGATCAGGCGATCGATGTCGCTGCGCTCGCGAAGCGACGGCAGGTTGATGCACAGGCCATTGAGGCGGTAGTACAAATCCTCCCGGAAGCCGCCGCGCGCCACTTCTTCCTTGAGGCGGCGGTGGGTCGCACAGACCAGCGTGATGTCCACCGGAATGCTCTTGTTGGTGCCCAGCGGTGTCACGCAGCGCTCCTGCAGCACACGCAGCAGGCGGGCCTGCAGGGACAGGGGCATGTCGCCGACTTCGTCGAGGAACAGGGTACCGCCATGAGCCTGCTGGATCTTGCCGATGGCACCTTCCTTGCGCGCGCCAGTGAAAGCGCCGCCCGAGTAGCCAAACAGTTCGGATTCGATCAGGGTTTCCGGAATCGCCGCACAGTTGAGCGCCACGAAGGGCCCCAGGGCCCGCGGGCCGCTGTTGTGGAAGGCCTTGGCGAACATTTCCTTGCCGGCACCGGACTCGCCCTGGATGAGGATCGGGATGTCACGACCAAGGATGCGCGTGCCCTTGTCGATGGCGGCCTGCAGGCGCTCGTCACCGGTGGACAGGGACTTGAGGGTCATGCTGGCATGCGCCATGGCTGGCGTCATCACCGGCTCGGCCTTCGCTGGCCGGGTGACCCGCTCGCCCTTGGTATCGACCAGCGACGACGAACCCGTCGGCATCGATGCGAAGTTGCCGCGCAGGCGGGCATAGAAACGCTCGCCGTTACGACCGGAAATGGCAATCAGCGACGACGGATCGCGGCGGGCGCGGTCGATCAGGGTGCCGAGGGGGACATCGAAAAGCATGCTGTAGTGGCGCCGCGGCAAATCTTCACGACGCAGACCGAGGAGTTCGAGGGCGGCCTGGTCGGCGCCGACCAGATCACCGTCGGCGCTGATGGCCAGCAAGGCTTCGCACAGGCTACCCACGTGGTCGGGACGGGTATGAAAACTCAACAGGCCCTGGTGGGCGAATTCGGATTCGAAGAGACGCTTTTCGATGATACGGGATGACATCTTGACCAAACCAAGTGAATGACGCTGGAAGGCCCGGAAGTCACTGGAAATGTCCAGCACCCCCATCAACCTCCCCTGCGCATCCTGAATGGGCGAAGCGCTGCAGGTGAGAAAGGCATTTCCCTCAAAGAAATGCTCCGAGCCAAACACATTAACGGCGCCGCGCTCGGCAAGTGCAGTACCAATTGCGTTGGTTCCCCGCTCGAACTCGTGCCAACTGGCGCCGGGGTGCAGCGAGACCTGATCGGCACGGCTCAGGAAGTCGGCGTCACCATAGCTTTGCAGCACCATTCCGCGGGCGTCGGCGAGAATCACCATGCTGTGGGAGTTGCGGATTTGCTCGAAGAGATGCTCGAGCACAGGCTGGGCATGGGACATGAGCGTGCGGTTGCGCTCGCGGGCTTCGGCCACGACACGCACGTTGGGCTCGCCACACTCGATCCGGGCCGGGTCGAGACCGGCCTGCCGGCAGCGCTCCCAGGAGCGCAATACGTTCTGGTCGAGCAGGGCTTCCGGGAGCTCGCCCCGACCAAAATACAAGGATCGCGCTTCCTGAAGGCTGACGGAACGTGCCTCCACGCTAAAAGGAACCTGCATGATCGCCTCCTCCGTTGATACGGATTATGTGCCGACTTCGGGGCCGGCTTTAGTGTGTGCTCCAAAATGTAGCAGCTGGGTCACATTTCAGCAATACAACTGCTCCATCACGACTCCCTATCAGCAATTGTCAGGCCAGTTTATCGACCCATAAATAAAACCAGAAAATCCCGATGCACCAAAGACGTTCATCGTCACGCCAGCGCTCATTCCAAATTGGCACGCCCCTTGCTGAATGGACTTCACAACACGGCGACTCGCCCACTCGCGGATCGCTCGACGAACTCCAATCATGACCAAAGGTGATCCAGGTGACTGTTCGCAACTCCTCCCTCCTCCGCGCCCTCTCTGCCGCCGCCCTCGCTCTGGCTGCCGGCGCCCTTTTCGCCCACGGCGACGTGACCCCGCAGGCGGTTGATACCTCCACGCTGAAGCAGGTTGGCAAGGAGTGGCTGGTCAAGAACCCGTACCTCGGCGACAAGGAAGCCATCCGTATCGGCTCCTCGGCCTTCAACCAGAACTGTGCCCGCTGCCACGGCCTCGGCGCGGTTTCCGGCGGCATCGCCCCCGACCTGCGCTACCTGCCCGCGGGCCAGGAAGGCGATGAAATCTTCCTGCAGCGCATCCGCCACGGCGCCACCCGTGACGGCCGTGTTTACATGCCCCCGTTCGAAGGCATCCTGAGCCAGGAAGCCATGTGGACCATCCGCGCCTGGCTGGAGACCGTCCGTGAAGATTGATCGCCGCCGTTTTCTGCTCGCCGCCGGCGCAGCGACGCTGGCGACCAGCCTCCCGGCCCGTGCCGACGCCCTTGATGACATCCGCAGCAAGGGCAGCCTGAGAGTCGCGGTTTACAACAACTTCGCACCCTACTCGAACCAGGGCAAGGGCATTGACGTGGAGCTTGCAGAAGCCCTCGGCAAGCATCTTGGGCTGGCGACTCAGGTGGTCGGCTACAACGCTGACGAGGACATGGACGACGACCTGCGCAACATGGTCTGGAAAGGCCATTACCTCGGCGCCCAACCCTCCGATGTGATGATGCACGTGCCGGTAGACTCCTACCTGCAAGGCAAGAACGACAAGGTCAAGATCTTCGGGCCCTACCATCTCGAAACCATAGCCGTGGCGCGTATCCAGCGCATCGGCCCGATCCGCGGCTCGGCCGCCACCGCACTGGAAGTCTTCACCCGGGAGAAGATCGGCGTGGAAGGCCGCAGCCTGGCCGACGCCTTCCTGCTCGGCGTGCTGAACGGCCGCCTGCGCGAAAACGTGATGCACTTCACCAGCGTGGCCGGTGCCATCGACAAGATGAAAGCCGGGGAAATCGCCGCCGTGATGGGCCCCCGCTCGGAGATCGAGGTCGCCCTTGGCAAGGATCCCCGCTTCGTCATCGAAGCAGTGCAGATGCCGGAACTGAAGATCAACAACTGGCCCCTCGGAATGGCCGTCAAGGCCGAGGAAAACGCCCTTGCCGAGACCCTTGCCGGCGCGCTCAGGGAACTCCAGCGCAATGGCACAGTGGCCGCCATCTTCGCCCGCCACGGCGTCACCTACCTGCAGCCAACCCTCTGAAACCATGGCCAAAGCCTTCACCTTCCGGCGCCTGCTGCTCGCTTGCGCCGTGCTGCCCGGCGTCGCTTTCGCGGCACCGTTCGCCTACGTGCCGAACGAGAAGTCGGCCTCCATATCGGTGATCGACACGGCCACCGACATGGTGGTCGGCACCCTGCCCGGCGGCCAGCGACCGCGCGGCATTGCCACCGACGGCAAGCAGCTGTATGTGAGCGAAGCCCCCACCAGCAGCCTGATCGTCGTCGATATTGCCTCGGGCAAGCAGGTGAAAAGCATTCCCCTCGGCGAATCGCCCGAGGGCGTCAGCGTGTCGGCAGACCACAAGCTGATTGCCGCGGCAGTCGAGGAATCCAACAGTGTGGTGCTGATCGATACCGCCAAACGGCGTCAGCTGGCCGACATCAAGGTGCAGGGCAAAAACCCGGAGCACGCGGTGTTCAGCCCGGACGGGCGCTGGCTACTGGTCAGCGCGGAAGAAGCCGAACAGGTGGACCTGATCGACGTGAAGGCCCGCAAGCAGGTCGCCTCCATTGCTGTCGGCAAACGCCCGCGGGGCATCGGTTTCACGCCGGATGGCAGCCGCGCCTACGTGGCCTGCGAACTGGTGAGCACGGTGTACGCCATCGACATGGGCAAGCGCCAGGTCATTGCCGAGATCAAGGCCGGCACCTTTTCAAACGGCGTCACCATGGCGCCGGACGGCAGCCGGGCCTATGTTTCCAACGGCAAGGACGGCACCGTGAGCGTCATCCGCACCACCGACAATCAGATCGAAGCCACCATTCCAGTTGGCAAGCGCCCCTGGAACATGGCCATCACCCCCGATGGCAGCAAGCTGTACGTGGCCAACGGCCGCTCCAACAGCGTCTCGGTCATCGACACCAGCCGTCTCGAGATGATCAAGGAGATCTCCGTCGGGGAGCTTCCCTGGGGTGTCGTCATTCACTAAAACATCAGTCGACCGCGGATAGCGGTCACTATCTGCACACTTTCCCCTGCGTCAACCAGGCACACCTGCTCCAAAACGGAACAGGTGTGTCATGCATCTGCAACACTTCAGGCAGAAGCTTTTTTTATCCGCTCAGAGCTTTAGAATCCACTCGATCGCTGCCTTCAGATCCGCATCGCTGATCTTGTCGGTGCCATTGGGGGGCATCGGGATCTGGCCCCAGGTGCCGGTACCGCCATGGCGTACCTTGGCGCTCAGCACGGCCACGGCATCGCCCTGCCCCTTGTATTTCGCAGCCACATCCTTGTAGGCCGGTCCGACGCGCTTTTCGGCGACGGTATGACAGGCCACGCAACGGGCCTTCTTGATGATCTCTTCCGAAGCCAGGGCCGGGGAAGCGGCGGCAACCCCCAGCGCGACAGTGCAAACCAACTGGACAAATTTCATGAGCTCCTCCTTCTTATGGAATAACGTAATTCAGCGCGAGCGACGCAACGATCGCCCTGCCTCCGTCAAACAGCAAAAACCGTGCAGGGCCGGGTAACTTTCTCGCTTCACAACAAAACCCTTTGCAGACAGCAACTTGCAAGATCGACCCGGCACCGGACCAGGGCCGGAGCGTGTTCAGGGTCAGCACACCTGCTCCATCCCGTTACGTCAGCCTGAACACCTGCTCCATCAATTCACCCCGCAAAGCACCAGAAAACCCGCGACAAACACGACTTTTCAGCCTCAATCCCCAAAACAGGGCACCGACAGCGCATTCTGCCGCCCATTAGCCGGCGGGCATGTTTCCTGCTGCTTCGAGGCGGTGAAAGACATCGACCCACACGCCATCACCCTGCCCCTGGACGCCATTCGGCGCTCCTGGGAACGTTGCGCCGCCAGCGGCCTGCGTACCGACGAACCGCTGCCGGACACGCGCAACCAGCGCACCAGCCTGTCGGACCGCCTCGAAGCCAATGCCCGGCTGGTCACCTACGCCCAGCCGATCATGGAGCACCTGCACCAGCAGATCGCCCGTTCGTCGTCTACCATCCTGCTGGCCGACGATTCCGGCGTGATCCTCCGCTCGGTGGGCGACCAGGACTTTCTCGAACGGGCCGCGCGCATCTCCCTCAAGCCCGGGCATTCCTGGTCCGAGGCGGTGATGGGCACCAACGCCATCGGCACCGCCCTGGCCGAGCAGCGCCCGGTGGCCGTCATCGGCGCCGAGCACTACCTCGACCGCAACAAGTTCCTGACCTGCATCGCCACGCCCATCCACGCCCCCACCGGCGGCGTGCTCGGCATCCTCGATGTATCCAGCAGCGTGTGCATGACCCAGGTGCATGCCCAGGCACTGCTCCAGACCACCGCCGAAATCATCGAGAACCGCCTGATCGAAACGGTGGTTGATGCCGCCGTGGTGATCCGCTTCCATCATCAGCCGGAAGCCCTCGGCTCCCCGCTGGAGGGCCTCGCCGTGTTCGACGAGGCCGGCGGCCTGCTGGCCTGCAACCGACGCGCCGAACGCCTCCTCGGCATTGCCGACACCCAGCTCACCCGGCCGCCGTTCTGGAACATCTTCGAGACGCGCTGGAACACCGTGCTCGACCACGCCCTGCAAAGCAGCGTGCGGCCCACCAAACTGCGCTGCCACCGGGGCCGCGAGTTTGTCGCCCACGTGCTGGTCAGCAATCTGCAGCGGGTACGCCCGGCCAGCACCAAGGAAGTGCGCCCCACGCCGCGGCCGCGCGCGCCGCATACACTCGATGACCTCGATCTCGGCGACAAGACCGTCAATCACGCCGTGCGACGCGCCCGCCGCATCCTCGGGCTGGACATCCCGCTGCTCGTCCAGGGGGAAACCGGCACCGGCAAGGAAGTCTTCGCCCAGGCCTTTCACCATAGCGGCCCGCGCCGTGAAGGGCCCTTCGTGGCCATCAACTGTGCCGCCATCCCGGCCACCCTGATCGAAGCGGAACTCTTCGGCTACAGCGCCGGCGCCTACACCGGTGCGCGTGGGGACGGCGCCCGCGGCAAGCTGCGGGAAGCCAACGGCGGCACCCTGTTTCTCGATGAAATCGGCGACATGCCACTCAAGCTGCAGGCAGTTTTGCTGCGCGTCCTCGAAACCCGGCGGGTCACCCCCCTCGGCGGCGGCCCGGAAGAAGAGATCGACCTGTCCCTGGTGTGTGCCAGCCACCGCTCCCTCAAGACCCTGTGCGAAAACGGCGGCTTTCGTCCTGACCTGTACTTCCGCCTGTCGGCGATGAGCCTGTCGCTGCCGGCCCTGCGCGAGCGCAGCGACATCGAATCGATGGCACGCCGCATCCTGCAGGAAGAATCCCCCAACCGGCCAGTGCGCCTGTCCGCCTCCACGCTCGATCTGATCCGTCGTCACCCGTGGCCGGGCAACATCCGCCAGCTGAAAAACGCCCTGCGCCTGGCCACCGCCATGCTCGGCCCGGACGAGGACACCCTCACACCCGAGCACCTGCCCCAGGAGCTGCTCGAAGACCCCGACGCCCCCGCCCCGCTACCGCCCTCGCAAAGCCTGCGGGCCGCCGAAATCCGCCTGGTGGAAGATACCGTCTCCCGCCACAACGGCAACATTTCGGCCGCCGCCCGGGAACTGGGTATCACCCGCACCACCCTGTATCGCAAGCTGCGCCAGATGTCGTCCCTGTAGCCCCGGGGAGCGCAACACACCCTGCCGGGCGTGGGATACTTCACCTTTCATCCACGCCAGCCAACCGTGCCCTCCAGAACCACACTGCTCTGCCGGCTTCTCGGCAGCCTCACCCTGCTCTCCCTTGCCGCCTGCGCCCCGGCTCCGAGCCCGCTGCCAGCCACACTGAAAGCCGAATTCGGCGTCGGCATGCCGGTTGCCGAAGCCGGCGACCGCCTGCGCACCCACGGCACCACACTGTCGGTTTACAGTGCTGTCGAATGCCAGGCCCTGCTCGATCGCACCCCGAACATCGCCCAGCTCCCGCCGCGCGGCGGGCCTTGCCTGTTCGGCAAGATCCCGCTCTCGAAAACCTGGTATGGCGCCCACACCGACGTGATCCTGCAGATCATCTTCGATGCCGACGGCAAGCTGGTCGACGCCAACTTCGAGGAACTCGGTAGCTTCCTCTAAGAGTCATTCGGCACCACAAAAGAAAAACCCCGGCGGGGGGACGTCCGGGGTCTGTCTTGACTACATATTGCGCGGCCGCGGCCGCCGGTACTTACTTGGGCGCCAGGGTCAGGATCCACTTCACCAGTTTCTTGGCGTCGGCTTCCTTGATGGCGACCTTGTTGGGGGGCATGGCCAGACCGCTGACCTGGTCCTTCCAGTGGCTGCCGTAAGGATTGGAGCCTTCCAGCACGACGCGGGTCAGGAACACATCGGCCCCCGGCTTGCCCTTGTAGAGCTTGGCGACGTCCTGCCAGGCGGGGCCGATGGGCGCCAGCCCGTTGGGGCCCGGCGTGCCGGATTCGATGGCATGGCAGGTCAGACAGCCGCTCTTCGAGGCGAGGGCCTTCATGTCGTCAGCGGTCGCCGCCGAAGCGGAGGTGGCCAGCAGGGCCAGCCCCGCCAGCAGAACGGCATTGCGTAAGGCGTTCATTATGTTTCTCCTTGGCTAAAAAATGCTTCCAGTCTGCCTGCCGACTGTCACGCCCCTTGCGCCGACCATTCGATCAGCCCGTAGCGCGCGGCCAGCCGCAGCAGCTTGAAATCGTTGTCCGCATCCAGCTTCTGCCGAATCGCGGTCATGTGGTTGTGAATCGTTTTCTGGCTAAGATGCATGGTGCTGGCGATGCTGCCCGTCGACTCGCCACTCACCGCCAGGCGCAGCACGTCGAACTCCCGCGGTGTCAGCCGCGACATCAACCCTTCCCCGTCGAGCGCCGCCCCGGCCAGAGCCTGAGCCACATCCGGCGAGAGCACCCGCTTGCCAAGTGCCACAGCACGGATCGCATCAATCATCTCCGCCGGCTCGCTATTTTTGGTCAAATAACCCAGCGCCCCGACGCGCATGGCCTGGGTGACGTAGCTGGGGTTGTCATGCATGGAAATTACCAGCACCCGCAGACCGGGCTCCCGCGCCAGCATGCGGCGGATGGCATCGATGCCACTACTGCCGCGCAAGCTCATGTCCACCACGGCCAGGTCAATGCCGCCCGCAACGAGGCGGGCATAAGCTTCGTCGGCAGAGGCCGCCTCGCCCACCACGACCAGCCCCTCCTCCGCATCGAGGAGACGCCGGTAGCCATTGCGAACCACCGCGTGATCTTCCACCAGCAGGATACGAATCATGTCTAGCGCCTGCCTTTCAAGCTAGCCCTGCGCCAGGGGCAAACTCAAGCGCACCTGCAGGCCACCGCCCGGGGCATCCGCCAGCCAGCAATGCCCACCGGCCATCTCAGCCCGCTCGCGCATGCCCAGCAGGCCGCCGCGGGAACGCGGAACCACATCCGCAGCCTGACCGACGCCGTTGTCGCACACCGTCAACTCGAGCATCCGCCCACACTCCTGCAGGGACAGACGGACCCGGCTGGCCACACTGTGACGCAGCACATTGGTCAGCGCCTCCTGCAGGGTCCGGTACAAAGCCAGGCCAGCCAGGGGCGGCAGCACCGGCAAGGTTGGCGGAAACTCCGTCTCGATTCCCATCTCCGGCATCCGCCCGCGCCAACCGCTCACCAGGTCGTTCAGCGCATCCACCATCTGCAGGCCTTCGAGGCCGTGGGGACGTAACTGGGACAACAGGGTGCGCACCTGGCCAATCATGCGGGTGGATTCCCTGCCTATGTCGCGGGCACTTTCCTTCAAATTCTCCGGCGAAGCCCGACCGGCATGACGCTCAATGTATGCGGCGGAAATATTGACGGCGGTCAAGGCTTGACCGAATTCATCGTGCAACTCCCGTGCCAGCTCCCGGCGTTCGGTTTCCTGCAATTCGAGCAGCTGCCGCGCCAGCTTCTGCTGGGCAGCGCGGGATTCGGCCAGTTCTTCCGAAAGCCGTTCGATGGCACCGGCGATGCTCGCAAATTCCTTGAGCTGAAAGGGCGGCAGACTGACCCGGGCCTCGCCGCGACCGATGCGCGCCAGCCCCTGCTCCAGCTCGCGTACCGGCTTCAAGGCCCGGTGCGCCGCCAGCCAGGCAAGCACCGCCATGCCGAGGGAGAACACCACCAGCGTCACGATGATGCGGACCCCGTCCCGCAATACCTCGTGGATTTCAGCACGGGCATCGGCACGAATCACCAGCGTGCTGCTCCCCATCGGGATACGCCGCTCATGAATCTGGCGCCCTTCGAGCAGGTAATCGACCAGGGTAGCGAGCGGACCGCTGGCAGCCGGCGTTACACCCTGCTCCAGACTGGAGCGCTCCACAAATACAGCAACGTGTCGCAACTGACCACTTTCGAGAAGAACCTGTAGTTCATGCGCCCGGGACTCGGGCGCCGCACTCACCGCCAGCATGACATTCACGAGACGGGTGGAGGCCTCCATTTCCTCCGCCACATCCTCCCGCAAGGCCAGACCGACCCATGCGGCAGCGGCCGCCACCAGCGCCAGTGCAAAGCCCAGCACATACCCGAACAGCCTCCAGCGCAAATCCACTTTGCGTCTCCTTCTATTTATTTGTGGGTAGCTATCAGCAAGGCATGTGCCAACTCCTGAATAGGCCGGGAAAAGTTCCCGCCTTGTGCGGGCACCCTTCCCACGACAGCGCCGGGAGGCGCCTTCCATACTGCATCACGTCAAATCAAAACCATCCGGAGACAAAAGCACCATGCAACCCAGACGTATCAATCTCAAGCCCGGCCTGCTGGCCATCGCCCTTGCGGGGACTTTCAGCCTGGGCGCCCAGGCTGCCGGCACCAACGTCACCTGGGACGACATCAAGAACGACGACAAGACCCCCGGCGATGTACTGTCCTACGGCATCGGCCTGAAGGCCCAGCGCCACAGCCCCCTGAAGACGGTGAACACGAAGAACGTCGCCGGTCTGGTGCCCGCCTGGAGCTTCTCGTTTGGCGGCGAAAAGCAGCGCGGCCAGGAAAGCCAGGCCCTGGTGCAGGACGGCGTGATCTACGTGACCGGCTCCTACTCGCGCATGTATGCCATCGACGGGCGCACCGGCAAGCGTCTGTGGCAATACGAGCACCGCTTGCCGGAAGACATCCGCCCGTGCTGTGACGTGGTAAACCGGGGCGCCGCCATCTACGGCGACAAAGTGTACTTCGGCACCCTCGACGCCGGCATGGTGGCCCTCAACAAGAACACCGGCAAAGTGGTGTGGAACAAGAAATGGGGCGACCACAAGGTTGGCTACACCATGTCCGGCGCGCCCTTCATCGTCCAGGACCAGAAGTCTGGCCGGGTGTTGCTGGTACACGGCTCGTCAGGCGACGAATTCGGCGTGGTCGGCTGGCTGTTTGCCCGCGACCCGGAAACCGGCGAGGAAGTCTGGGCCCGCCCGATGGTCGAAGGCCACATGGGCCGCCTGAACGGCAAGGACAGCACCGTCACCGGCGACGCCAATGCGCCCTCGTGGCCGAAGGGCGAGGACGGCAAGCCGACCGAAGCCTGGCACCACGGCGGCGGCGCCCCGTGGCAGACCGCCAGCTTCGACATCGAGAAAAACATGGTGGTCATCGGCACCGGCAACCCGGCCCCGTGGAACACCTGGAAGCGCACCAAACCCGGTGACGACCCCCGCAACTGGGAAAGCCTGTTCACCTCCGGCCAGGCTTACGTGGACGCCAGCACCGGCGAACTGAAGGGTTTCTTCCAGCACACCCCCAACGACGCCTGGGACTTCTCCGGCAACAACTCGGTGGTGCTCTTCGAATACAAGGACCCGAAGACCGGCAAGCAGGTCAAGGCCTCCGCCCACGCCGACCGCAACGGCTTCTTCTTCGTCACCGATCGCGAAAAACTCGCCACCGGCGCCGGTTACCCCAACAAGCCGACCTCCCTGATCGGCGCCTGGCCCTTCGTGGACGGCGTCACCTGGGCCAAGGGCTTCGATCTGACCACCGGCAAGCCCATCGAAACCGGCAACCGTCCGCCCGAAGCCAAGGCCGGCGCCGACAAGGGTGACTCGGTCTTCGTTTCCCCACCGTTCCTGGGTGGCACCAACTGGATGCCCATGTCTTACAGCCCGGACACCGGCCTGTTCTACATTCCGGCCAACCACTGGGCCATGGACTACTGGAGCGAACACCTGACCTACAAGGCCGGCTCCGCCTACCTGGGCCAGGGCTTCCGCATCAAGCGCCTGTTCGACGACCACGTCGGCACCCTGCGCGCCATCGACCCGAAGACCGGCAAGATCGTGTGGGAGAACAAGGAGAAGTTCCCCTTGTGGGCAGGCACCATGACCACCGCCGGCAACCTGATCTTCACCGGCACCTCCGACGGCTTCATCAAGGCCTTCGACGCCAAAACCGGCAAGGAGCTGTGGAAGTTCCAGACCGGCTCCGGCATCGTTTCCGTGCCAATCACCTGGGAAATGGACGGCGAGCAGTACGTCGGCATCTCGTCCGGCTACGGCGGCGCGGTGCCCCTGTGGGGCGGCGACATGGCCGACCTGACCAAGCAGGTCACCCAGGGTGGGTCCTTCTGGGCCTTCAAGCTGCCCAAGGTCTCCCGCTAAACCCGCGTGCGTGCTCCTCCGGGCCGGATGTTTCTCCGGCTGGCCCGGAGGCTTTTTTCAAGGCTATCCCGATGCTCCTTTCACCTTCACTGCCCGCAGTGGCGCTGGCCCTGCTGCTTGCCGCCCCCGGTGCCAGCCATGCCGCCGGATCGCCGGAAGAACCCCTGGTGTTCGGCACCTGCGGCATCTGGCCCCACGCCCGCTGTCAGGGTGTCGACCTGCGCCACGTGGATTTGTCGGCCCGCGACCTGGCCGGTGCCGACTTCACCGGTGCCAACCTGGCCCGCGTCGACCTGCGCGCCGCCAACCTGGCCGGGGCGATCTTCGACGGCGCCGACCTGACCGGCGCCCGCCTTACCAAAGTCAACGCCCCCGGCGCCTCGTTTCGCAACGCAAAGATGGTCGGCGCCGACCTGGAGTTTGCCCGCATCATGCGCGCCGACTTCAGCGGTGCCGACCTCAGCGCCGCCAACCTGGAAGCCGCCAAGGCCGCCTTCTCGTGGTTCGTCGGTGCCCGGCTCAGCAACGCCAACCTGCAGGAAACCAAGTTCAACACCACCAACCTGCAGAACGCCAATCTGGAAGGCGCCTTTCTGCGCTACACGATTTTTCCGGACGCTTCTTTCGAGGGCTGCACCGGCTGCCCCACCGACTGGTGACCCCCATGGCCGCTCGCCTTCTCACCTGCGCCTTCGCGCTGTTTGCCACCACGACCCCGCTGCACGCCGTCGAAGTCGCCGACCCCAACGTCAAAGTCGACACCTCCGGACTCGCTACCCTTAGCGGCAACCCAGCCAGCAATCCCTACCGGGGCAATGCCCGCGCCGCCGACATCGGCCGCACAGCCTTCAACCAGGCCTGCGCCCGCTGCCACGGCATTGACGCAGTCAACAAGGGGCAGGTGGGGCCCGATCTCACCAAAATGGACCGCGCCTGCCGGCGCATCACCGACCCGGCCGTACAGCGCCTGTGCGTCGAGGACAACGACGATTTCTTCCTGAAATCGGTTCAGCAGGGCAAGTTCCGGGTCGGCGTGGTGCACATGCCGGCCTGGCAGGACGTGCTTTCTCCGGCCGCCATCTGGACCCTCCGGACCTTCCTCGAAACTCGTCGGGGGCAGTAACCGGGACGCCGGATCGACGATAATCGGAAGCTCCGGCCCTCCCCCTGCAATCCCTTGTCCGCCCTGTCGATCCACCCCGCCCGCAACGCCGACCTCCCGGCCATCCTGCGTATCCAGTCCCGCTGCTACACGGCCATCGTCCCCGAGTCGGCCGAGTCGATGGGCGCCAAGCTGGCGGCTGCCCCCGCCACCTGCTTCGTTGCCCGCCGAGCCGGTGAAGTCGTCGCCTACCTGCTCGCCCTGCCCTGGCGCTTCGACCACCCGCCTCACCTGGACGCCCCCGACTGCGTGCTGCCGGATGCACCGGACACGCTCTACCTGCACGACCTGGCCGTCGATCCCGCCGCCCGCGGCAGTGGCGCCAGCCAGGCCTTGGTGCAGGCATTTTTCGCCGCACTGACCGAGTCCGGCATCGGTCGCGCCAGCCTGATCGCCATCCAGGGCTCTGCCCCCTGGTGGGAGGGCCACGGCTTTCGAGCCGCCCTCACCACGCCGACCCTCGACGCCCGACTCGCCGGCTACGGCAGCGACGTGCGCTACATGTCACGACAAAGCGACACCGCGCGCAGCTCTTAATGGGCACTTAAGGCTGCGCGCCGAAAGTCCTCCTCCAGCACCACATCCATCCGGAGGAGAAACCCATGATCAAGAAAACATCCGCCTGTCTGGCAGCGCTCATGCTGTTTGGCGGGCCGGCTTTCGCCCAGAGCGCCGACAGCGGGCGCCTGCTCGCATCCAACTGCTTCCAGTGCCACGGCACCAACGGCCGGCCCAGCGTCAGCGGCTTCGACCGGCTGGCCGGCGCCTCCTCGTCGGAGATCTATTCCGAATTGAAGGAGATGCAGGGCAAGACGGTCGGCAACGACATCATGAAAGTCCACGCCCGCGGCTACACCGACACGCAGCTGCGTGCCATCGCCACCTACTTTGCCGCCCAGCGCTAGGAGCCCGACATGATCGACAGACGCAAATTCATCACCCTGCTCGGCTCGGGCACCCTTGGCATGCTGCTCAATGGATGTGGCGGAGGCGGTGGGGGCAGCAGCTCGGAGACGAGCACCGGCACCGGCGGAACCGGCGCGGTCAGCCCCACGATACCGACATCAAGCGTCAGCGGCCGGGTTGTCGTGGTCGGCGGCGGCATGGCTGGCGCGACGGCAGCCAAGTTTCTGCGCTTGTGGGGTGGCAGCGGGCTCGACGTGACCCTCATCGAACGCGACCGCCAGTACCAGTCCAACATCCTCTCCAACCTGGTGCTCACCGGCCAGCGCAGCATGGCCAGCCTGGCCTACACCCACGACAAGCTGAGCAGCGTCTACGGCGTCAAGGTGGTGTACGGCAACGTGGCCGAGATCGACCCCGCCGGCAAGCGGGTGCACCTCGCCGACAACAGCAGCCTGCCCTACGACCGCCTGATTCTTGCCCCCGGCATCGCCTTCGACACCCTGCCGGGCCTCGAAAGCGCCGGCGACCGCATCGTCCACGCCTGGCAGGCCGGGCCGCAAACCGTCACGCTGCAGCAGCAAATTGCCGGCATGAACGCCGGCGGCGTGTTCGTGATGACCATTCCGAAGACCCCCTACCGCTGCCCGCCCGGCCCCTACGAGCGGGCCTGCATGGTCGCCGACTACCTGAAGACCCGCAAGGCCGGCGCCAAAGTCATCGTGCTGGATGCCAACGCCTCCATCGCCGCCGAACCCGCCACCTTCGAAACGGCCTTCAACTTCACCCACGCCGGCGTCATCGAATATCACAGCGGCGTCACCATCAACAGCATCGATCCGTCGACGCAAACCCTCGACACCAGCGCCGGCCTGATCCGCGGCGACGTGCTCAATCCGATACCGCCCCAGCGCGCCGGCACCATCGTCAGCAACACGGCAGGGCTGGCCAACGTCAACGGCCGCTGGGCCGGCGTGGATGTGCGCAGCTACGAATCCACCGCCCTCGCCGGCATCCACATCATCGGCGACGCCAACGGCTCCACCCAGCCCAAGGCCGGCCACATCGCCAATGCCGAAGCCAAGGTCTGCGCCGATGCCATCCTGCGCATCCTGGCCGGCGGCTCGCCCGACCCGGAGCCCGTCACCAACTCGGCCTGCTACTCGCCGATCACCGCCAGCACCGCCTCGTGGCTCACCGTGGTGTTCGGCTACGACAGCGCCACCGGCACCATGAAGGCCGTGCCCGGTGCCGCCGGCGAAGCCAGCTCGGCCACCCGCGACAACTACGACGACATGTTCGTGTGGTTCAACAACCTGATGGGCGACACCTTCGCCTGAGGGCGAAAGTCCTGCTCCAGGCATCCCGGCGAGTCATCGCCGGGATGGAATTTGCCCATGACATGGGCAGATTTCCTGCACAATCCGCCGACCCTCAGATCCCTGCCCCGGTGGCTTGATGCGCGCCCTTCACTACCTGATCTTCCTGCTGGTCCTCGGTGGCTGCAGCACCCTCATCGCCACCCACCAACTGGACGAGCGCCTCGGGCCGCCGGACCCGGCCCGCTACGACAAGGCGTCGCCGCCAGTCGCCCCGGCCCCCGACTACTGGACGCAAGTGCGGCCCATCCTCGACCGCCGTTGCGTCTCCTGCCACGCCTGCTACGATGCCCCCTGCCAGCTCAAGCTGACCCGCTACGACGGCATCACCCGTGGCGCCAACCCCGAGCAAATCTATGTGGCCACCCGTCTGATGGCCGCCAACCTGACACGCCTCGGCTTCGATGCCCACAGCAACCTGGAATGGCGCGACAAGGGCTTTCACCCGGTTCTCAACGAACGCAGCGCCACGCCGCAGGCCAACCGCGACGCCAGCGTGCTGTACCGCATCCTGGCCCTCAAGCGACAAAACCCCGGCCCCACCGAAGGAGCCCTGCCCAAGCAGAAATTCGACTTCTCCCTCGACCGCACACAAAGCTGTACCAAAGTCGAAGGCATGGACGACTTCACCGCCGAACATCCCGAATGGGGCATGCCCTACGGGCTGCCGGCCCTCAGCGAAAACGATCACGACCTCCTCGCCCGCTGGATCGAAGCCGGCGCACCCTACACACCACGGCCCGCCCCTCCGGCTACCGTGCAGGCCCGGGTCGTGGAATGGGAGCGTCTGCTCAACGGCAATACGTTCAAGGATCAACTCGCCGCCCGCTACATCTTTGAACACTGGTACATCGGCCACCTGTATTTCGACGAGCAGCCCGACTACCGTTTTGAACTGGTCCGCAGCCGCACCGCCCCCGGCCAGCCCATCGACGTGATCGCCACCCGGCGCCCCTACGACGACCCCGGTGTGGCTCGAGTGTATTACCGCCTGCGTCCCACCGAAGAGACGGCGGTTGCCAAGACCTACATGCCGCTGGCCCTCGACCCGGCCCGGCTGGCGCGCCTGCGCCAGTGGTTCTTCGATGCCCCGATTGTCGTCACCGCCCTGCCCGGCTACGACCCGAAGACCGCCACCAACCCCTTCCGGGCCTTCCGCGAACTGCCGGTCGATGCCCGTTACCGCTTCATGCTCGACGACGCCCAGTTCACCCTGATGGGCTTCATGAAAGGTCCGGTGTGCCGCGGGCAGGTGGCCCTCAACGTCATTACCGACCACTTCTGGGTGCTCTTCTACGCGCCCGAAAGCGAAGTCCAGAACAGCACCCAGGGCCTGCTCGACGCCACCCAGCCCAACCTGCGCATGCCCGCCGAGGACGACAGCAGCACCGGCATTTTCGCCTGGCGCAAATATGCCAGGGCCGAAAAGCAATACCTGCAGAGCAAGGCCGACTACATGGCCCGGGTCGGCAAGATCCAGCCCCGTGTCACCGACCTGTGGGACGGCGACGGCCGCAACCCCACCGCCGGCCTCACCGTCTTCCGCCACTTCGACAGCGCCTCGGTCATCCGCGGCCTCGCCGGCGAGCGCCCGCAAACGGTACTGCTGATGGGCTACCCGCTGTTTGAACGCATGCACTACCTGCTGGTGGGCGGCTTCGATGTCTATGGCAACGGCGGACACCAACTCGCCACACGCCTCTACATGGACTTCCTGCGCATGGAAGGCGAGGAAAATTTCCTCACCATGCTGCCCCTCAAGGATCGCCAGAAAGTGCTCGACTTCTGGTACCGCGGCCGCCCCGACCGCATCCGCGAATTCGCCGACGCCGCCACCTATTACCCCGGCGAAACCGGCGTGCGCTACCGCAGCACCGACACCCTCGGCGAGCTCTACAAGGCCATCGCCCAGCGCCTCCGGCCAGTGCGCGAGCGCCGCCTCGATCTGGCCGTCAACGGCTTCAGCGCCGAACAGGTGGCCCAGCTGCGCAAGCTCGGCACCCTCACCGGCAAGCCCGCCTCGCTGATGCCCGAACAAAGCCTGCTGGCCCTGAAGAACGGCAACGGCGACATCCACGTGGTTTCAGTGCTGCGCAACAGCGCCCACAGCAACGTCGCCGAACTGTTCCGCGAAGAAACCCGCCGGCTGCCGGCGGAAGACAGCCTGATCGCCCTCGACGGCATCGTCGGCGCCTATCCCAACACGATATTCCAGCTCGATGCCGACGAAATGCCGCGCTTCGTGCGCGCCGTGCAGACCCTTGCCAGCGACGACGACGTGCAGCGCCTCACCCAGCGCTTCGCCATCCGCCGCACCGACGCCCGCTTCTGGGCCGTCAGCGACGCCATCCACGCCCATTGGCGACAGGTTGCCCCCCGGGAAGCCGCCATCCTCGACTACAGCCGCCTCGAAAACCGCTGACCCCATGAAAAACGCCCCTTGCGGGGCGTTCTGGAAACGATGCAGCAGCCTTGCTCAGGGCAGGCACAGCCGGCCCGTCAGCGGCGCCGACATGCCGATGCTGTTGCCCGCCACGGTCAGGTTGCCGGTGACCTTGGAATAGGCCCCCTTGCCATCGCTACCGGTAATCATGATCTGCTCCGTCACGGCCACCGGCACCGGCTGACCATCCTCACCGATCTTCAGCTGGGCAACGATCACATCATTGCTGTACAGCGTCGTGCGGTTGGCGCCGCTACCCAGCGACACCGCACTGCGGGCGGTCTGGATGCTCTGACGCGGCACCGGAAGACTCGCGCTTACCGGGATGACTGCCGGCATCACCGTCGGCACACCCGTGGCCCCGATGATCGGCTCGGACGTGGGGCCGGCATAACCCGTCGCCACCGGAAAACCGAGCAGGGACAACTGCACGCTAAAACACTGGCCGAGGAAGGGCACATCACCCACCGGCGCCAGACCGTTACAGGAAGCCAAAGGCTGCAACTTGACACTACCGATAACCGGCACGCAGGCCGCACCGGCGACGCCCGAAGCCAGGGTGAGGGCCAGCGGCAGGAGGATCTTGGAAGCAAAGGAAATAGTCATGTGAGTGCTTTCTCTTGGTTTTGAAATAAAACGGAAAGAGGAAACCGGGTCAAACCCGGCAAAAACGTACGGGGGCAGCACGCTGAAATGCAAAAAAGGTAGCGCAGATCATGCCCATCACAAGGAAAAAATCCTCACATGCAGATCGACTATCCGTGATTTTTGTCACACATAGCTGCATTGATATCCGCAAGGGCTCAACTATTCCGGATGACGTCCGCACAAACAAAGATGCGAATGACTAGCATTTGCAAACACAAACAAGTCTGGCTAAGATTGTTCGATCTTCTGCCCACTCCGGATCCGATCATGACCCAGCTGAAAACCCTGGCCGCCCTCCTCGCCGGCGCTACCCTGCTGAATGCCCCGACCTTTGCCGCCGACACCGAGCTGAACCTGTACACCGCCCGCCACTACCAGACCGACGAAGCGCTCTACAGCAACTTCACAGCCAAGACCGGCATCAAGATCAACCGTATCGAGGGCAAGGAAGACGAGCTCCTCGAACGCATTCGCAACGAAGGCGCCAACAGCCCGGCCGACGTGTTCATCACCGTCGACGCCGCCCGCCTGGCCGCCGCCGACGCCGCTGGCGTGTTCGCCCCGGTCAAGTCCGAACTCCTCAAGACCGCCATCCCGGCCCACCTGCATGCCGAACGCTGGTTCTCCTTCTCGACCCGCGCCCGCGTCATCGTCTACAACAAGCTCGACGTGAAGCCCGATCAGGTTCGCAACTACGAAGACCTCGCCAACCCGGCCCTCAAGGGCAAGGTGTGCACCCGCTCCGGCAGCCACCCCTACAGCCTGTCCCTCGGCGCCGCGCTGATCCAGCACATCGGCGCCGCCAAGACCGAAGAATGGGCCAAGGGCCTGGTGGCCAACTTCGCCCGCGCCCCCAAGGGTGGCGACACCGACCAGATCAAGGCCGTCGGCGCCGGCGAATGCGGCGTGGCGCTGGTGAACTCCTACTACCTGGCACGCATGTTCAAGTCCGACAAGCCGGACGACCGCAAGGCTGTCGAACGCATCGGCGTGGTGTGGCCCAACCAGACCAGCTACGGCACCCACATCAACGTGTCCGGCGGCGGCATGCTCAAGCATGCCCCGCACAAGGAAGCAGCAGTCAAGTTCCTTGAATACCTGGCCTCCCCGGACGCACAGAACTACTTTGCCAACGGCAACAACGAATGGCCGGTGGTTACCGGCGTGAAGATCACCAACCGCGGCCTCGAAGCCCTGGGCGGCAACTTCAAGGCCGACACCCTGCCCGTCGGCAAGCTCGCCGACACGGTCGTCGAAGCACAAAAGATCTTCGACCGAGCCGGCTTCCGCTGAGAACCAGACGACGCAATTCCCGTGGGTCGGACTTCAGTCCGACTCCGCTGTCTGAACGCGTGTTGTCGGACTGAAGTCCGACCCACGGGGAAATCCTCTGCGAAATCGCCTGCGGCATCGCACAAAATATAATTGCGAATCACTCTCATTAACATTACAATTGTTACCAGATCCTACGGGCAAGCCAGCCATTCGCTAGCCAAGCCAGCCAGCCTCAGGTCGTGAATCCCAACAGTCCCGCATAGCGGGCGCATTCATTTCAGGAGGCTCCCTTGGCTCACAAGAAAATCCGTCGCTGCCACCCGGCAGCCAGCCGTCACCGATCCCCGGCCGCTCAGGTCGCACCCGCCACCATCGCCAGCGCTGCCGAAAGATCCGTACTGCCCCTCGGCGCAATGATGTTCGCCGCCTCGATGGGTGCCTGGGCACAAACATCGGCCCCGGCTACCGACGACACCAAGACCCTCAAGCCCGTGGTCGTCAAAGCCACCGCCGAAGTTGAACCCCAGGGCAAGGACAGCCTGCGCACCACCACCACGCGCATCGGCAAGGGCA
>ERZ724525.62-NODE-62-length-50281-cov-11.582666_pt1 | contig 50281 bp, 33 predicted proteins | sample MGYA00376058_ERZ724525 | MGnify/ENA primary metagenome ERZ724525 (study PRJEB28724, sample SAMN07190888) | wastewater metagenome | isolation source: influent of sewage treatment plant in Hong Hong | place: USA: Christiansburg, Virginia | collected 2016-03-01 ... | reverse complement strand
AAGTGCATGAGACCGATGCGGCCGAACACGCTGCCCATCTGGTTCGCCGGACCGCACTGGCCGAAGGCATTGCCGCCCTGGCTGACAAGCCCGTCCTCCATGGCGACAACGGTGCGACGCTCAAGGCCACCACGGTGCTGGCGATGCTGCATTGGCTGGGCATCAAACCCTCGTACTCACGGCCTCGCGTCAGCGACGACAACGCCTATGCCGAAGCGCTGTTCCGCACCGCCAAATACCGGCCCGAGTTTCCGGCAAGGGGCTTCGAGGATCTGGCAGCAGCGCGCGCGTGGGCCAGTCACTTTGTGCACTGGTACAACGTCGAGCATCGCCACAGCGGCATTCGCTACGTGAGCCCGGCCCAGCGTCATGCCGGCGCCGACCAGGCCATTCTGGCCGCGCGTCACGCACTGTATGCCGAGGCCCGCGAGCGCCACCCTGCGCGCTGGTCACGCCACACCCGAAACTGGTCTCCTGCCGGCCCGGTGACGCTCAATCCAGAGCGGGAATCCGTCGTCGCCATGGCAATGGGCAACACGAATAGACAGCCTTTGGCTGCATGACTCAGGTGGCAACTATCTTGACGCGCGCGCCCGAAAGCTCTAGACAACTGTGATTGCAGCTGAGCAGATCCGGGCTCGTGGTGACTAACCAGGTGAACTCATTGCGTCGGGCGGCTTCCCGATAGACCTCCCTTGCTCCTGGGTAGAGGTCGAGATGGCAGTGAAAGTCCATCACAGCAGCTCGTCCGCTTGAAGCAGCGCCTCAAGCTCGTTGAGCCCCGATTGGAGTACCTGCCGATACGAGCCACGCTCACTGGGCGACGCAAAGGCCGGGGTAGCGCCAAGGAAACGGTCCAACCCGTGGTCGCGCACCGACAGAACCGCCAGAGCTGCCGCCATCGGGTCGTCCGGGCCGCTCGACTTGTCGGAGCCGAGCAACGAAGGGAACTTGTAGCGGGTAGTGTCTCGACCTGGGCCCCGCGCGAGGAATGCGGCCCGGCGAATCATGCAGGCAAAACTGCACGAAATCCCAAGCCACGGCCCTCGGCGCGAAACCCTTTCGCTTTAAGGAACCACGCCAGCCCTGCGCGATGGTTCCAACGCCAGCACGTTTTGCGCTGCTGAACAGCGTGAACGCGCGCTCACCATCTTTGAGCGTTGCGGGCAGGGGAGCCGAATACAGCCGTATGGCTCGCTGGTTCCGAACGGCACCTTTGGCCTCTGAATAACCGCTTAAAGCAACGGCAGGAGTTCGGCCAATGCCGACCGTGGGGCTGCAGTCAGTGTCGAGCGGTAAAGCGCCGGTCAACGGCCCTTCAGTTGCCAATGGTGGTCAATGGTCGTTCCCCTCCAGACGAATTCACACATCCGACCCTGAAGAGCCGGTCAGGCTTTCAGGCCCATCGCCGGGTCGGAGTAGCCGAACCATTGCTGTATGAAGTGAATGCGCAACATCGTGCCCAACAACATCGGCGGGCGACCGCTTCCTTTCTTCGGGTAGTGCGGCTCAATAAGCGCTTCCAGACGAGACCACGGAACCACCTGTTCCATCTCCGCCAGAAAGACTACCTTCCGGGTTTGCTTCCCTGCTTTCGGAAGAAAACCCGTCTCGGCCAGGCTCAGTTGCTTCATCCGTTTCATCACTTCAGTCAGCTCCATGACAATGGCGCCATTTTATCGAATCACACTGAATGACGATTGCTCGCTCAGAGCTTCCTTAATTATACTTTCGTCCACTGGCTAGAAGGAGCGACGGTGCCGGCAGACATGATCGCAGCGGTAAGGCCCCTTACGGACTTTGTCGAACTGATCGATATTCCGCTCGTCGACTTTTTGCCGATCGATGGCTCGGCCGTGCTCGAGAATATCCTCGTGTCCGAGGTCTGGACCGATCTCGATGACAGTAAATTCAGGCTCGGCGCCGAGTTCTATCTCGGCGGCATCGCGAACCTCCACCTTCCTGGCCTCGACCAGTTCAGCCTGTCCTTCAATGAGGACGCCCTAGCGACCGGGGTGCTCACCTGCGGTGACGAACCCTCGCTGCAGTTCCAGGATGTCGAGATTACCCTGCGTGTGGCGCCGGCGATCCTGCGCGCCGCAGACGGAACAGGCGCAGCACTGAGAACCACCTGCGGGGTGCGCTTTGATCGCGACGGATTTCACTTTCTCGAGTTTGGTGAGACTTCGCTCGCCGATTCGAGGATCGCGGGAACCGATCTCGCGATCTCGCTGCATGGGATCCATCTCGACACCGCGTTTGACACGTTCCTCCGCGTGCGCAGCGGTACCTTGACGCTGCCGATGTTCACCGATGCCGCGGGTGCGCCGATGGTGCTCGCCGGGCGTGACTTGTCGTTCAGCCGAGACGGTCCGAGCGGAACTTTCGAGCGGCGCGCGGGCCCCGCGCTCGCGTTGAACCTTTACGGTTTCGCGTGCGTGATCGAGGATGCGAGTCTTGTCCTGGCGGACGGCCAGCTGACCGAAGTGGCGCTGGGCGGACGGATCGACCTCAAGAAGTTCCTAGCCCACGGCCGCGAGGACGGTTGGGTGAAGGTCTCCTTCTCGATCGGTCCGGGGGGCTTAGTCGCGTCGCTGTCGGACGACGACCCGATCGTCGATATGGCGGTCGATCGCATGTTCCAGTTGAGCGTCGACACAATTCGGCTCGAGGCCGGTGCGCCTGGGACGGATGGCGTACTGTGGTTGTCTGGAAGCCTCACCCCCGAAATCGAAAACGTGGAGGGCGGCTGGCCGAGCTTTGACTTCGATGAGATCGGCGTTGGCCCGAAGGGCGGCCTGCGGTTGGGCGACGGCACCACAATCGCCACGACCCAGCCCTTCGTGCTGAGCTGGAACTTCCTCAAGCTCACGGTGACGGCCTTCAGCCTGCAGCGCCCCGACGACGCGCCTGCGGATCTCGAACTCCGGATCACTGCCGCGGTCGAAATCGTCGCCGGGCTGCCCGCCGGGGCGTCTGTCGATGGCTTGGTGGTCCGTCGGCGCACGAATGGGGACGTCAGCGCCAGGTTCGACGGGATCGGCATCAGTTTCGCAACCCCTGGTGGCTATTCGTTCGAAGCGAGTATTTCCTGGGACAGTACGCGCCGGGCGTTGAGCGGGACGGGGCACCTCGACGTCCCTTCGCTCGACATGCGACTCGACGTGGTCGTAGCGGCGGCGTCTGAATCGGTTGACGGGCGGCCAGTCACGACCTTCTTCCTCGCCGCCGAGGCCGAGCTCGTGCCGGGTGGCATTCCGATCGGCACCACCGGCTTGTCGCTCTATGGCGTATCGGGTTTGCTCGCCCATAACCTAGCGCTGAAGCTGCCCAACGCAGGCCCGCGACGCTTCTTCGACGCGTTCATGGAGGCGCCCAAAGGCAGCTTCGCCGCGCGCTCGAAATGGGAAGTGTCAAACGGCGCGCATGCGCTCGGGTTCGGCGTCGTGATCGGGACAGCGGACGATGGCTGGCTCTTCTCGGCGCGCGGAGCTCTGATGGTCTCCATTCCAGATCTGTCGATCCTGCTTACCGCGACCGGCGAGATTCTGCACGAGCGCCAACCTATGAACGCCAACGGCGAGGGTAAGCTGGCGGCGCTGCTCGCAATCTATCCAGCACAACAACTGCTGCGTCTCGATTTTTCGGCGCAGTGGGAGTGCGAAGGCCTGTTTGAGGTTCAAGGTGCTGGCGGCGGCGAGTTTCACGGCAACCGGCCCTTAGATTTCAAGGTGTGGCTTGGAGAGGAAGGCACGCCTGTTGCAGCTCGTGCGCTCAAGTTCGATTCGAAATGGCTGTTCAACGCCGAATACTGGCTCGGGCTGAATGCCGGGAGAAAAGCCAATATCGGGCTACGCACGCGGCTTGATCTGCGCGCCGGCATCGACGGTCTATACGCGGAACTGGTCGGACAAGCGGGCGGACAGCTGACGCTGGCTTGGAATCCTTCGCAGTTCGAAGGGGATTTCTTGGCGAGCGGGCGAGCCCGGTTGGTCGCCGGCGGCTTGTCGCTCGGCTTCGGCCTGTCGGCGGGCATCGACGCGCGCGTCGCCAAGCCGACATTGCTCGAGATCCCGCTGCGCTCGTGCATCGAGATCGACCTTGGCTTCGACAGCTTCGAGCTCTGCCTGACCCACACCTTCCGCTGGCGAAACGAGGACGCGCCCGAGCTGTCGCCAATGGTGCATGGGTTGAGCGCGGTACCCCGGCATTGGGCGCCGCGGGTCCAAGCATCGCCCGAGACCCCGATCGACGATGGCATTGTCCATCATGTGTCGGACGTCAATCTGAAGACAATCGACCTGGGGCTCGTCGCTCCGCACAGCGAGCTCGTCCTCGAGCTTTCGAAATGCATGTTCGTCGCTCCCGCGGTGAAGGCGACGGCCAAGCTCAACGATGTCGCCACCCCTTATCCCCAGGAGATCGGCCGCAAGTCGGGCTGGCTCGCAAAATGGTCGATTGAGAAGCTCGAATTACATGACAGCACGCTTGGCGCGCCGGTCGATCTGTTCGGCACGTTCTCGCGCTCACCGTTGGACCGGACGCATACTGGCAAGACCGCCAGGGCACGGCTGCCCAACACAGAGCTGCGGCTGCTCTCTTCGCGGCGCTACGGGCAGGGCGGTTCGCTCGGCGGCGGCGGCGGCGAAGACATCCCGCCCACCGATTGCACTGTCAAACCGACCAGGGTTAGGAAGTGCGTTTCCCTAGCCGAGCTCGAGACCGACTTCGGGCTGCTCCCGAATGGTTGGCTCTATCAGTGGAGTGCCTATCCGGAATTTCCCCGGCGCAGAGACAATCGCTATGGCGTCGGCCTCGGTGGCGAGGATTCCTTCCGTTTCTGGCCGCCGCTCGGTATCGATGCTGTCGACTTGGTTAGCGCGGAGTATGTTTCGAGGCAACCGCCGGTAGCGGGTACCGAGCGCACCGACGCGTATCCGGTGACCAATCCCGACCCCGTCAATTTCCACGACCGCAGACGTATTCTCTTGACGTTGTGCTGGGAGGAACTGATCGCCGACGTTGGTTCAGGCGAGCCACAGGACTGGCAGGGTTCCTCGGGCAGTGAGGAATGGACGTTGGCACCTGAGCAGCGCCTGCTCATCCCTAATCATCGTTACGAATTGACCGTGCAGATGGAGGGGCAGCTGCAGCGCGGCACCCATAGCGTCAACGCACCGCTGGCGATGGCGCGAACCTATGTATTCACGGCGGATCGCGCTCCGGATTGGAAGGGCGGCCTCAGCCGCGCGATCGCCAGCCACTATCCCGACGACGGACAGCGACCCGTCTATCGTCACTACGACCTGTTCGTCCACTTCAAGGACGATTTTTTCAACGCGCTCTACACTCTCGATAAACGCAGGCTCGGCGTGCGGCTGCGCGGCACCGATGGCGAGTTGGTCGCTTCCGCGACAGGCGAAGTGTTCCTGCCGACGGCTTGGGAGACCGGCGCAGTCGCGCGGGCGCCGGTCGAGGATTGGTGGCTTCGCGGCCGCGCCGGCAATTCGGCCGAATCCTGCGAGGCCACAACGCCGCTGCCGAAGGACGATGGCGAGATACTGTTGCCGATCACACTCAAGGATTTGAACCTGCGGCCCGAGGCACGCTATTTGGCTGAGCTCGTCGCAGTGGACGCCGGCGCCGCGCCGACCAACCCGACGCAGCCGCTTGCGGAGTGGAGCTTTACCACGTCGCGGTTCGAGACCTTTGCGGACATGATGGAGCCGCCGAGGCATGTCCCCTCATTCGCCCTAGCTGTGACGGAGCAGCCTGTCGATACCAATTTCGATACGCTCATTCGGGCGCTTGGGGCTCCGGCTGTGGGCGTGGTCGAAAACGTACGGATGACGCCGGCTCGCGTCGGAAGCCGCTTTGTCTACCTGCTGATCGAGGCACCCGAACCGCTCGACGATGACGCCGGCCGGCTTAGCGTGACCATCGATGCGCAGCCGGCGAGGTGTATGTTCAACCTTGACAAGACCCGCGCGATTGCAGCGCTGGCAGCGCCGCTCGCGCTCGGCCTTCCTGGCCAAGTGGTGGCCGTTACATTGGTGTGGGAACGGGCACCCTTGGGTGCCACTAGGGAAATGCAGCGCGCGGTCGCGGGGGACACCGGCCCCGAAACGGTGACCTGGCGCGTTCCACTCATGGGGTTGTTCGGATGACCGTTCGTCTCGATCTGGTCGCCCGCCACCGCCCGCCGGGCCCGGCAGGGGTGGACATCGTGGCGGTGCGCTGGGCGTTCGGCGCGGGAATGCCTTTTCCCGAGGGTGGCTTCACGCTGCAGCGTTTCGTCGGCGGCATCGTGCAAGCGCTTGTCTCCGGGCACAAGCTGCCCGGTGCAATACCGGTCGCCGCGACCGGTGAGTGGGAAATCGATCCCAACACACTCGAAGCGGACCGCCTCAACCGTGCTGCGGTCGCTAGCGGTGCCCCGCTCCCCGATGCCGCCGCCGCCACGATGCTGTTGCCCGTGCTCGCGTTCGCGCTGGCGAGGCCCAGCCCGGCCATCCTTGGAGCACAGCTAGAAGGCGTGGCGAAGCTGTTCGGCGAGTCACACCTGAACGATCTCGGTCTCGACCACGATCATTGGCACGGTAGCCCCCCGGCGGACTATCCGGCGTTGCTCGCCTTGGCTTATGGAACCACCGACGAGCGCTACGCCTATCGGGCGGTGACCAAGCATTACCAGGCCCGCGCGCTTACTTATCTGGCCTTTCGTGCGAGCGACTTCGGCATGGCCAAGTTTCTCGGGCTGGGCATCGAAGACGTGATCCCACCGAGCACCGTCGATCCTATCGACTACAGAGTCGAAGCATATTGGCATGGGCCGGAAGATGCCCGCGCCAGAGCCGGCGCTCCAGATGTCGAATGGCCGGAGCCACCCAAACGCCCCGAGATTGTCCAGGCCGCCACGGTGATCGGCTATCCACCCTATGCGCGTTTCTATGGGACGGGTGCGACCTGGAAGCCCGTCCGGCCGGCGTCGGATGTGGCGCTCTCGGCTTCGCCCGACACGCTGTTCGGCCAGTTGGTTGAAGCTGCTTCGCGCGGACCGCGCAGCTTTGCCGCGCCGCTTGCGCGCCTCAGCTGGCAAACGAGAACGCCGGACAATTCCGACGGACCGCCCCCCCTTGTTTCGCGAGAGGCCTATTTCTGGCGCATCGAACGTCACGCCTTCGGCGCGCAGACGGCTGTCGATGACCTTGAGCCGCCGGTCGATGCCAGCCATGCTTTCAGTATTTGTCACGATGGTGAGCAGGTGGTGCGAACGGTAGGGAAGCTCTTCGAGGACGACATCGACTTGCCTTACGGTGATCCGCCGCTCGAGGGCTGGTTCGCCTATCGGGTGGCCGGCATCGATCTGTTCGGCATCGCCGGTCCACCCTCTGATCCCGGAATGGTGCGGCTGCGCGATAGCTATCCGCCGCCGCCCCCCAGGGTTAGTATCGGCGTCGAGCGCCTGGACTTGCCTGCCGGGGGTAGTCCGACCCTGGCGATCTCTCTAGACTGGGAGGCCCCTAGCGAATATGCGGCGCCCGACGCGGCTGAGTTTCGGGTCCGCCAGATTTGGACCCCGGTCGAGCATGTTCCGCTCGCAGTCGCCGAAGTGTTTCCGATCGCCGGCGCGCTGAACGCGGTCCAGGTTGATGTCGAAATTGCCGACGCCGATGGCCGACCGCTTGCCGATGCGCTGCTCGCCCAGTTCGTGGGCGGCACATTGCTCACGTGCGATGGCGAGTTCTCCATTCTGAGCTGGGGAGCGTCCTTGCGGCTACGCGTCCGGCGGTCGGCCGGTCGCCCTCCCCCACTCGGTGGTGCCGCCGTGCGGTTTGCCGGGCCCGCGGTCGAAGACGCCTATGTCCACCGGCTCGCGCGTGCGGTGGCCGTAATCGGGGCTGTGCAGGTCGTTTCGGTCACGCCGCCACTCTTCGATCTTCTCGACGCGGGCGGTACGCCGATCAAGCCGGCGACGGGCAAAGTCCATTTTCATTTGCTTGGGCAAAGCTATGCAGTCGTGCCGACTGTCGACTGCGCGCATTTCGAGATCGTCGCGCCCGACCCCGTCGAGCGGCGGGCAGTTACGCTGCTCGAGGCGCTTGACCAACTCCCGGCCGGCGAGGCCGCGGTATTCCTCGACGGCTCTCCGGCGCTGTTCCTACCGCTGCACGAACGCGTCATTCCGCTTCATCCGCCGGCCGGTTTTGCTGCGGGCACGCTCAGGATCAGCGCGAGCACGGCCGATAGCGCTGCCTATGTATCCGGGCCGGTCGGCCCCGGAAACGAGGGCATCCGCGCGGAAGCTATGGTGCCGGCGTTTGGCTATGCCGTACCCGCACCAGGCCCGGAATGGATACCCAGAGTCTGGGCCGAAGATTCGGCGCAGTTTGCTGAACAGGCGCGTGCAACGATCCCCTGGCAGGCGATGGATGTAGCCGTTCGCTACGATATCGAGCGCGCGTTCGAGTCAGCTTTGGGATGCTCACCCCGGAGTTCGGACGAATCTTTAATCAGTGCCGGCAAGGGTCCCATGGGCGAAGCGGGATTTGAGCGCGTGTCGAGCAGTGTGTTTTTTCCGCCCTTTGAAGATTTGCTCCCGGGTCGCGCGCCGACCCGAACCCTGTATCGCGTACGCGGCGTCTCGGCAGCGGGCGTAGCGGGCGAGTGGCAGATCGTAGCACTCGTGCGCGTGCCCGACGTCCGCATCGCTCCGCGCCCGAGCCTGATCAAGGCGGTGCCCGATCCAGCCGAGGACCGTGTCATCACCTGCGTATGGACGCAGCCCGGCCCACTTGAGGGGATCGGGTTCGAGCTCCAGGCCCGCGATATCGTCACGGATACGCACCCCGACGAGGGGTGGAGCACGATTGCAGACCTGCTGCCCGGCGCGCTCGCAAGCGATGCCGCCGGCCGGTTCGAGACACAGGTGGCCGACCGTCCGCCGGGCCGCTGGCAGGAAGTGCGCATCGTGCCGGTTCGCCACGCCCTCGATCCCGACGATCCGCGCGCGGTCCGCCTACGCAGAATCGAAGGACGGCCGTCCAATCTGATGCGCGCGCGTGCCAACGGAACGCTGCGAGCGCCTGAAGGGTTGCGGGCGATCGTATCGAGCACCGGCTGGGTGAGCCTGAGCTGGCGTAACGGTGATACCTATGACGAGATCGAGCTCCGGCGGCGGGCGCCCGGCCGCAGCGGCTATGAGCGGCGGCGCATTTCCGGGGATGCCGAGCATTTCCGTGAACCCGCAGCGCTTCCGCTGCAAGGCAGCTGGACCTACGAGCTGGTCGGCATCGCCAGCGGCCGGCGAGCGATCTCCAAACCCGCAGCCTTGACCTGGGCGGCGCCATGACCGCCAATATCGGACCCTTGCGATTTCGCGTGCCGGTCAGCGCCGCGGATCGCGCCGATATCACCAGTCCCGCCACCGCCCTGGGCAATGTCATTCAGGGTTGGCCCGAGGATGCGCTTGCCATCACCGGAATCTGGCCCGCGCCGCTCAACCGCGCGTTGACGGTAAGGCCGATCTTCCCGGGCGCGATGCGCTTCATCGCCGACAATCCATTTTCCGTGCCGAGCCTCGACGAGGTTCGCACCCATGTCCATAACGGCCGCATCAATGACGCCTATCTCGACACCGTGCAGCTACAAGGCACGCTGCTGATCCGCGTCCAGCAGCGCGGGCACATGGACGAGATGCGGCGGATCGGTACGATCGAACCGCTCGGCGAGAGCCCAACAGCCGCGCTCTACGGCCCGATCCGCCTCGGCAGCAGATTTCTCCGTGGTGCATTGCTCGACTTCAATCGCGGTTTGCTGGCCGGGGACTTTTTCAAAGTCGTCGGCAACATCAAGCCGGGAGATCTGGATTGGGAAGCGCACGCGCTCGCCGGCTTCCTCGCTGGCAGATATGAACCGATCCTGCGCGCCCGCGAGGCACTCGCGGCAGACGATGCCGAGCAGGCGCCGATGCCCGAGATCGTGATAAACGCCAACCGAAGCTTTGCCCTCGGCGTCGCGATGGGTTGGACGCGCGACTCGCGCGAGGCGCCGGCCTCGGTCGGCGATGCCAATCTCGAGATCATCCCGACCACCGCCTTTCTACGGCATGTCGCCAGACATGTTCGCGAGAACGTCCTCGACGCGGACCATGTCGATCCGCTGATATCGAAGATCTTCGCAAATGAGGACAGCAGCAAACCCTGGGTTGACAGGTTGGCGAGTGACCTCAAATCGATGGGATTTGGGCCACTCGACGACAGGTTGCTTCTCGACCAGCTCGAGCAGGTCATCCGTGAGTTTCAGATATACGCCGCCCGCCCGATCGCTGCTACCGCCCGGACCCTAGAGATATCGCCGGAGCAGCTGAGGCTGCGCCATTTCGGCGACCTCCAGGCCACTGCCAACCAAGCTAACTATTCGGGTCCGGTCAGCGGACGCGCCAACCAGGATACCCGGCGGGCGATCCAGGCCTGGGCCGCCAGGGGGCAGCGCTGCCCGTTGTTGATCACTGCCTATCGCGCCGCCGACCTCGATGCGAACGAGCGCCCGCAGGCAGGTGCGGTGCCCGTCCATGCCGACCTTTGGTCGCGCAAGGAAACAACCTATCCCACGCTACGCATGTTCGCCGCCGATTTCACGCGGCTCGCCCCGGGCCTCCCGCTGACCGAAGCCGAGCTCGAGCTGATCGGCTATTACTCGCCCTATCCCCCTCGCTCTACCGGCGGTCCGGGGACCTTGAAGCCCACGCGCGGCAGGCGCGTCGCATATGCTGAAGTGACGCCGCGACGTTTGCTTGGGGTCGATGAAGGCGAGCTGCTAGCCGCGCTGTCGCCCGCCGCTGCTGATGACGCACGTGCGTTGGCATCGACGTTCAAGGTTATTCGCGCCGTCTCCGAGTGCGAATGCTTCGGCTATCTCGATCAGATCAACGCGTACGATGATGCAGGCATTTCCTACGGACCCTGCCATTGGTCGATGGCTGGAGCAATCGAAAAGCCCAGGGAGCCGACCGAGCTCGGCGGGATTGCGGCCTACCTTCGCTACTTGAGCGAAGGCAACGTGGTGCCCGACGTTGATGTCTTTGCGCCGCAGGGCTTGGCGGCGGCGCAGCCGCCCGGGCGCGATGCTTCGGCTGTCGCCCGGGTGACTGCCGGTGCCTCCTATATCAACCAGCTCTGCTTTCTCGACGACCGCCGCAGGCCGCGCCCCATGGGACCGGAGGGACCTGAGGCGATGATTCCGAGCTGGCGCTCTTTCTATCGCTGGGTCGAAATCGGCCGCCGCCATCAACGCATTGGCCTCGCCACATGGCGTATGGCAGTGCGGCGGCTGCACCGGCTGAGCGCGACACCGATCATTCTAGTACCGGCTTCCAGCGGTCAGCCGGCCGTCTCGGTCACTATCGGGGCCGCGTTCACGAATGAGATCGTCATGGCGCAGCTGATGCGCTGGCATGTGAAGATCCCGGGCGCGGTTGTGATCGGCAGCGGCGACAAGGAACGGGCGAGCGCCGACATCGTCAAGGCATACAAGGAGGCGGCTGCGCTGACATCGCCGACCAGCGGAGCCGCATGGGCAGCCGCTCTTATCCAGCAATTGCGCGTCCGCCTTGACGCTTTCATCGTGAGGACCGGCACCGCCCATGACGATTTGGACGATCACTTCGACGCTATCGCCAACGCGCCCTGGGTCAACGAGTCGACTAACCCACCGAGCGTCAGCGATCCCACGCGCGGCTATACGCTCGACCCCAGACTGCGAATCCTGAGCGGAGACGCCGACTCCTTCCGTCTAGCGGCGCTCAGCGACGAGCCCTGACGCCTGCTCAGGACGGGGAGCGACTCTTTGCCGCCAAGGAATAAGCTGACCGGGCGCAAAGGGTCGGGAGCACGTATTCGCCGGAGTCGGAAGCTGCCGGTCGCCGTGAGGTGTGCCCCAACGGCAGCTTACTGCCAGACTGCTGACCGAAATTGAGCAAGCAGCCAACGGCGGCAAAGGCCGATGAACAGCCTTGCAGACCAAAGGCAGGTAATCGGCCAAAACCGCCGCCGACCCAATTGTTTGTGCCAGGGGGCAAGGTGTCAGCCAAGTGCCAGCATTGACCGGCAATCCACCGCTTGGCGAGCGGACAGCAGCGATAGTGAGGGCTCGGCAAATCGGCAAGCCTATGCTGAACCCAATTTCAGACTCAACGGCATTGGATAGAGTTCAACTATGGCCGCAAATTTATTATTTCCTTCAGAGGAGGAAACTACGCGCCAGATCGAAAAAGCCGACAACGCTCTTGTTTATTGACGCCCCCGGAGCATCGGATCGTGCACGAAAGACTGAATTTATAGCCCAGCACAGCCCGACTGAGTTAACGTTTGGCCCGGGCTTTATATAACGTGAACTCACTTTTTCCCTTCGAACGAAAAACTCTGTTGCACAATAATTTTTTCCAACTCTCCCAGAGTTTTACTCTTGTCCGTTAATCGCACCAGCGTGAAACCCTCTATCTCCATATTGTACGTAGAAAGAGTCACAGTCACGATTACATCAAGATCAATTCGTGCCCCAACGGCCATCCTAAAGGTAGTCTCATCCGGCGACCCAACAAAAACCACGGGCACCCGCTTGCGAGTCCGCATTAACCTCCCAACGCCATCTTCCGAGCTTTGCCCTGCTTGATGCAATCGAGTGAATGAGACAATGACTTTATTGTCCTCCAGACTCCCATAATCCGACAACCTCAATCGATGGGATGTTTCTGACTCAAGAACTCGAGGAAAAATGCCATAAGATTTTGGCTCAAAAGAGCCGCCCACGCCATGCACAGGAGCACCACGCCCAGCCAAGCTTAATGCATTCGCAGTGAGCTCTTGATTCGGGCTTTGAGCTACCGCATCAAGATATGACTCAGCTGAAACGACTCCGTCAAGATCATTATGAGTCAACAGTTGCTTCGCCACGCCAATCGCGCCACTTTGATCGAGACCGCAGCCGAAACTCTCAATCGAACGAGATTCATCTCCCTCTTTCGATGCGTGAGGCGTCCCATCAGCTGAGCCCGCAACCGCATTACCCTCAAGTGCGAGTTGTCCTTGTTCCCCTCCGACATCCCCTAAGGCTAAACGGCTCAAATCACGGCTTATATATACTTCAGGGCGGCCTTTAACAACAGGGCCTCCGAGCAAAAGGAGCTGTCTCTCTCCCGCAAAGAGCAACGCTACAAAGCGCTTTAAGCGAACCCAATCTCCAGGCGGGAGCATGCCTGAAACTACTGACCTCAGGGAGCCTACAGGCAGATCACTAACCCAGCGTATATCCATCTCCCCCAAATCATCACTCATAACTCACCCTATCGACATCACTCAAATTAATAGCCATCTGCAACAACGCGCCCAATGCAGCCGTGGCACCCCCTTGGACTCTAGGGCTACCAGCTCCTTTAGTTGGTGAAACAATGAATTTGAATCTTTTGCCTTTTTCTCTGCTCGAGGACTTAATGAGAATATTCTTAGCATACCCTCGCAACTGAGGCTCCGCCCCAATCGGCAGCCCACCACATTCAGGCAGCAGCGCAACTATCCAGCCCTGGGGGATCACTCTAACCAAGCACCGCAGCGCATTAACGATATCCTCGGCGGAAGATGCCCCATCAAGCTGTATAACCTCAATCGCTGATTTCGCGACCCGTAGGACGCTTGCATCACCTACTGCAGCAACAGCTAACGCCAGCGCAGCTCCTTCGCTGATCATTAGCCTCCTCCCCTCACCAAGCTGAGGTACCGGATCAAGATCTACCTTGACGACTCCCGAAGGAGTGTCGCACTGGCTCAGATCGCGAGCTGCTTCTGCTCCCACCCCCATTCTGACCAATCCACCATACCAAATTATTTTTGCCAAGACCTCGATTGATGCGCCATTTTCATGGATGGTATTATTGTCACTTTTCAAGCATCCCCTTTCGCTTCGGTCGGCGAGTTCAAATGTTCGCAAAGAAAGGCGATTTGCATCAACGCTGCAAGCCATGCGCCTCCATGCAGTCAATGCGCCAAATCCATCCCGCTCTAAACGGTGTTTGTACACACGCATGGCGCCCGGAGAAATACGCCCCCACTTAGTGAACAAATTCCCTGGCCAAAAACCGTCCAGCAATCTCCCTCGAAAATGGCGAGACACCAATGGCCATATAACAAGGTAGGTTGAGATTGCTGTAAGAGGATGGTGTCGAGCAGCCGAAGCAACGACAACTACGGATCTCCAGGCATCTTCTCCACTATTCTTCAGCGCCTTGATATTAAATTTTTCATCGCAACCTAACATATGGCCTTTGACAAATTTGTCGACGCCATCCAGCAGCAATTCGCACTCAGAGAATCCTCGCAACGAGTGCCGTCTAATATCATCGCCAGTCACTTGACGCATGGCCCGCGACACAGCTCCAATTAAATCAACAAACTCAGATTCAGTAGGTTTGCTGGAAAAAAAGAAGTATCGCCGCGATGGCTCAACGACTTCAAGGCGCCGCTTCAGTCGTGAAAGCCGCGACGACGTCTCAGAACTCAAACTAATATAACCTCTGGACTTATCTCCTCCCTTGAGATGCCCAAACCCTGATGATGTGACAACAACCTTTCGCTCATTCTGATCAAAATCAACGAGACGAACATAATGTGCTTCTCTCGCCCTAAGCTGCCCTTCTCTGATAAGCAGCATATAGCACTCGGCTATATCGTACTGAGCAGACCCTACTATAAGATCGCCCAGCACCATCGAAGTCACTAATGTCCACTCGTGATCCCAAACTATTCGGCTTGCAGTGCTGTACTCTGCACGGAGTGCGACGTCTCTTTCTTCCTTTGAAAATATGGAGCCAGGGACACTGGCACTCTGTAACTTCCAGTACCGAGCAAAGCGGCGCAATGGCGATGGATCAAATTCAAAGCCACGCTTCTCCGCCTCATGCTTTAGCTCATGGTGCAGTTCATCCCATTCGTGCTCCGTCAACTCTAACGGATGATCGACAGCTCGCTTATCTAACGCATTGGCCAATGACTGCATATACGTAGCCATCGTACCAACGACAATTGGCACACCGTGCGAGGGCCGTTCACTAGTCTCTTCAAAAAGATACTCAATTACAGCATCTACCATTGGGAGCTTCACAGCAGTTGCTTCTTCTATTAATTTTAAGCGTCGCTTGAGCTTGACTTTACGTGCGCGATCTTCGCCGTAGCGGCGAAGCGGGCTCGCGATTTTATTAAGGAGACTTACAATTTTGTCGAGAGTCCAGCGCACGCTCTTGGTGCGACGGCCGCGTTCTGCACCAAGCGTGCTTACCTTGCCTCCAAGCGGACAGCCAGTATCGAGACGTACAAGAGCAGACAAGGCTACACTTGCCGACGGCAACGCTGGAGTTTCGGCGACAGCCAACCAAGGAGGCAATTCAAAATGAGCCAAATGACGCCCCAAATCAAATAACACCTCCAGTGCACGCTCGTTGCTGGCAGGCCAAATTAAGTTTTCGCGGGAAGCGCGCACCCATTTGAGCGCATCTACGAGCGCCCCATCAAAGGACACCTTGCCTTCACCCTCCGCGCAAAGTGCATTCAGCGCAAGCAATGTCGGCGTGAGAGGAGCGAAGACCCTCTTCCGACCATTCGACATTACTATCTCACACCACGGTGATGCGCCTACATTCACCGAGCGCAGTTTTACGAGTTCAGTCCAAACCACCTTTAGTTGCTCTGAGTTGTTAATTCCATCTACAAGTACAAGCGAGACAATTAGCGCAGGAGCAGCGCCAAGACCATCACGACTAGACAAAAAGCTCAGTCTCAATTGACAAGCTTGAGAGTAAGCTGCAGCAGAGGAGAGGCCGAAGAATATCAAACCTTTACCCAAGCCCCGCCTATCCTTATTCACATAAGCTTGAATTGCAGGGCACACCCGATACCGTAGCGACGCAGCACGAAGAATTGTGCTTGATAATTTAACTTGAGATGCTGAGTCCACCTCACTCCAAAAGTCACCAATGCGACAGTAATCCAATTCGGCCTCAAGCGCTTGACGCAGCTCCGTAAGAACGGAGACGGGCGAAACACCACTCGCCGAATGATAGGCAGCCCCAGCTCGAGCACCGTGACCCGAAAGGGCTCTGCGGAGATACATCGGGTATCGCTTATCAGCTAAAGCTGAGATCAAGTAATGGCGCCCACCATTTTGAGCAACCCCATGAGCGTTCAACATTTTTTCAATATCTCCCGACTTTATTGGGCTCAGAATGGCTTTGTTATTTTTTAAGCCGACTACAAAAAATATCGGCGAATTCTGTCTTTTTAGATCTCCGATTTCATGCAGCCGACGACTTCTTCCAATTCCTTCTCGAGAGAGGAGTTTAGCGAGATACGCGACATCAGACCGGAGTGCCTTTAATAGGCTCTGAACAACCTTGGTTAGCGGCATTGGTCTAGCATTGAATCCATCAGTCTGCTTGTCTGAGACAATCGCTATCTCAGCGTGCCCAAACATTGCGCTTACGGTGCGCCGCTCAATAGCAGTACCTCGCTCACCAACTAGCAGTATATAAAGTGCTGCGATCGCCAGTGTCCGCCGATTGAAGTCATGGATAGCTTTGTCGATTGGTTGGCGTCTCCAAGTGTGCGGATCAATTGCCCTGACAGTCTCCGCCAAACCCTGTGCCGCACGTCGGTAAACTTCTGGGCGAGGAACCAGCGGCGACCCTACATACCCATCACGTCGCACCCCGCTTAATTCATCAAAACCAAGCCAGGTGTAAGTAGCCTTGAGCGCATCGTAGAGACGATCATGCCGAAAACATAGATAATATGGTTCAGAACTCGCAAGAAGCCGAAAGTCCAAGGAACAGTATGCTGCAGCCACAGAATCCCCTGTGACCTCAATAATTGCAGCCCCCAGCGAGTAAGCCCACCTAGCGGTGTAAGGCCGACGCGCATCATCCTCAGATCCGCTTCTCAGCATATCGCCATACTGAGATACCACCGATTCGATGGGTCTATTACCAAAGAGACGCTCGCTCAGCGTTGGGGCATCGCCTTGCAACATTACAGAAAGTGAATCTACCGCCAGCTTTGGCAGAGCGCATCGCACCTGAGTGCATGGACTCCAGCCTCCAGAAATAATTGAATCCGACAATCGTTCTCGAGTCACAATAGCCCGAACATCCCAAACACACTCACCCGAATCAACATCGATCCACATGTCGCCGTTATCGGAAAACGGCAGGCGTAGCGCCATTTTTGCCGGCAGTCCAGTTGCAAGAGATACCATAGCGACGAGGGCTAATCGTTGGCTGGACTCTGTCCCAGATTTGACGACATCGGCTATTCGCCTTGCTGTGCGTTGCAACTCCATTGGAGTCAACATTGCCCAATCACAGAGCCCCGCAGTTCCGCCGAGGGATGCATTGATAGCCCTCCGATATGACCACCTGACGAGACTGCCATCGACGGCACCTTCGGTGTCGCAGAGCAGACTTTGTTGATTCGTGGAACATGGGGCCGTCGGATTGACGTATTCCGGAGACGACACCTCCGCTGCCAGTCGTGGGCTTTCCGTTTGCGGCGGAATCTTGCAGGATTTAACGTCCCGTACAATACTCGCGATCCAGCGTCCAAGATCTTGAGCAGGCTCGTATGCAATACTTGCAGCGACAGATACGATACGATCAGTATCTAGACTTAGCGCATTACCGAGCTCACACCAATGGTGGCGATATGAACTCCTATAGCTTGGCCCCGCCAACACTGCTAATAGTTGTTCTGCCCGGACTTTGGGCAAGGGCTTCGATGCCATAAGATGCCAAAATAGAATAGCGCCCAGAACGCTCAACATATCGGCATTGTTCTCATCACGGCGTTGCGTTGCGCCGTGCCCCATGATCTTGAGCACGAGTCTGTAGGGAGGACTCACCGTATCAATATCTGGCATGGCCCTGAGGCTAGAGCCAAGAGCGTCCGATCCGGCCAGTAGTATTCGGACCCTATCTACTCGGTCCCGCAACGAGACTAATCCATCAATCTCTATTGAATCAGAGAGCTTTCCGAGACTGACGCCGATCCCTCTCAACACAGGGATAAAGCCAGATGCGTTTCGCGGGGCGCCAAGGCTAGCCAGCAGACCTTCCGCCAACGAGCAGTCCAGGCCCTCGATTCCGAGATCCTTAAAGCCGAACTCCACGTTCAGCGGCACCCAGCGCAAAGCGGAGAGATGGAATCTGCTAGCCGCGGTCTGTTATGCTTGATTAAAGATGAATCCTGTAGATAGGCGTGCAACTGCATGGCTGTTATCGTCAATAAAATCCTGACTCAACAATATCAGCCGGCGTTGCGCGAAATTATTTTTGGCCACGACGATTTTTGAGGCCACTAAAGATAATATCGGTACATCAAGTTTTTAGTCGGTCCTGAAGAGTCCCCTGGAGCCTTCCCCGCGCGGCCTGCGCACGGTCGAGCCTTTGCTTGATCTTCCGGTTTCCGGTGCAATGGCTTTCAGTTTCTGGAAGATTTTGAGCCTCTGTTCCCGATGACAACCCCGGTTTTTTTCCGCGCCCGGCTGGACGCAGCGCGATGATCGATCTTCGTCACCCGCTTGCGGTGCTGGCCACGCGGATGCCGTGGGACGAGATCGAGTCAGCCTCGCCTCCTGCTTTGTCCGTATGGACCGCCAAGGGCGTCCAATTTAGGGCACGGACAACCTGTTCGGCCCTACGACCCAACTCGTCGGAACCGAGACAGCGCAGCGGGTCGCCCGCGCTTGCAGATCCGACTGATGCTCGGGCTTCTGTACCTCAAGCACGCGTTCAGGGAGAGCGATGAAGCCGTCGTTCAACGATGAGCCGAGAGTCCCTACTGGCGAAACCTCGGTGTCGCTGAAGGCCATCGCGTTTCCTACCGACAGCTGTCTGCTTGATGTGGCCCGGCGCAAACTGGTGCTGATTGTCAAGCGAGTTGGCGTGGTGCTGCGCCAGACCTTCGAGAAGGAAGGACGCAGCCACAAGCGGCGGGCCGGCGGCTACGCCCACGCCGGACAGTAACGGCGCCTGCGTAGGAAATGCTCCCAACTTAACGCCAATCTCCTTGTGAACCTGCGCCGCTATGGGTAGACTTAATACGATTAAGTCATTGATAAATATTGACTATTAATTCAAAAACTCGATCCCCAATCGCTGCTGGATGAGTTTTCCAGGTTTCTTCTCGACCCCGCCCTGGTCGATCAAGTACGCCTGCACCCGGGCGCTTTTACCCGTGATCGCCATCTGCCCTTGCCGCGGATCGCAGCGATGATGGTGTCCGGGATGTGCATCAGCGTGCAGGCCGAACTCGACACCTTGTTCGGCGAGTTAAAGGGCATGACGGTCCGCAGTAGAGAGGTCAGCGCGCAGGCGTTCAGCAAGGCACGCGGATTTGCAGCGGAGTTGTTCCGGCTCGCCGGCCAGCACCTTCTGACGCTGCACGCGAGCCTGCATCCGGCCGACGGCTCTGAGCGCCAGATGCTGTTCGAGGCGCTGGACGAACTCGATGCCGGCCGCGACCTGCTGGTGCTCGACCGCGGCTATGTCGGCAACACGATGGTGGCGTCCCTGGCGCAGCGGGGGCTGGGCTTTTGCTTGCGTGCCGACACCCGGGGCTGGCGCTGCGTCGCCGATTTCCTGCGCTCGGGCGCGCGCGAGCAGGTGGTGCCGCTGGCCGCGCCGCGCGCTGCCGAGACTTCGATCTACGAGATACGGCCCACACCGACCCCGGTGCGCCTGATTCACGACGCCCCCCAGCGGCAACATCCGCGTGCTGATGACCAACCTGCTCGACGCCCAGCGTTATCCGGCCGAACAGTTCGGGGCGCTCAATCACCGCCGCTGGCGAATCGAGGGGCCTCGGATCAAGCATCGTCAGCGTCTGTAGGCGCCCAGCGGGCTCACCTATCCCGCCTTTCAGCAGGACTTCGGGGCTGCTGGGCTCAATCCAGCCCTGGGCCAGCGTGCGGAAACGGGCCGCCTTGGCCCGTCCCATCAAGCCAGAGCGGGCAATCTCGCGCTCCGAATCGCCCTGACGCAAACGCATCAGGGTCTGGCGGCACTCATACATCTCGATGCTCCTGCAGGCCCCCAGCTCTCTCCTGTCAAACCAGGCAGGGGTAGCGGTGGGCCGCCGCTGACAACGTATCGGCGAGGAGTTGAGTCAAAGGCTGGATTACATAAACTGAGCGACTGAACCCTGATTTCATGAAAATGAGATAATCATCTCCTCCTTAAGTAATACATCCTGTTCGCATGCTGACTGGCCTCACAAACAACAAGAACATTTGCCTGACCATTGTCGGGTTGATCGCAACCCTCCCAACGAGAGACACTTTGCTCAGGGTAGCAATCCCGTCGATTGCGAACCAAATAAGGCAATTGGACACGTTGGTCATCGTCAGCGATAACTTTTCTATGCCGGCAAGCGTAGTTCAGGCTCTTAGACGACTGATGCCACACACTGCCGTCCATCTTCTGAGCAACGTGAAGGCGCCCGGCGCAGCCAACACCTGGAACACAGGGATCGAGTACATCGCCGCTCACTGGCCGAAAGCCTATGTTGCGATTCTTGATGACGATGATCAGTGGGATCCCGAACACTTGAGCATCTGCGAGGACGCAACGCGAAGTGCAGGTTCGCCAGATGTCGTAGTCTCGGGGCTTCGGATGCTCATCGATGGTGCAGAGGTGCCGCGTGATCCGCCGCTGTCGTTTTCCGTTGAGGATTTTCTGACCGGCAACCCCGGCTGGCAGGGTTCGAACACGTTTATCCGCCTGACAACGCTGCTTGCGGCGGGCTGTTTTACAGAAGGGCTCAAGAGTTGCAACGACAGAGATCTGGCAATCCGGGTCCTGTCGCTTCCCGATCCAAAGCTTGTCTTCACTGGTAGCCATACGGCTAGCTGGAACCTGGACACCGACAGATCCAGTCTCTCCTCTCGAAAGAGCGAGGCGAAACGCATAGGGCTGGCGCAGTTCCTAGCGCTACATGGCCACCGGATGAATGAAGCCGTCAGGCACCGTTTCTTCGAGCGTGCAGAGAATCTGTTCGGCTGGTCCGAAGAGGAGATTCAGGCAGAGGTCGGAGTCGCTGCGCATGCGTGACTCAGCTCCGCGGCGCCCTTGTCCCGTGCTCTCGGCCCGTGCGCTACATGCTCGCGGTACGCTCACAGCCAAGATCCTTTCCGCCGAAATCGTCATCGGGATTACCGTTTGTAACCAGGCCCAGCGGCTGCCACGAGCATTGAGGTCAGCGCTATCACAAACGGTCGTCGATAACGGCCAAGCGGTCGTTGTTCTGCTCGATGATCAGTCCACGGACGGCTGGCGAGAAAGTTGCGGCAAGCTGCTAGAGCATCCGAGCGTGTTGGTGACCGAAGGTGTCTGTGGCTCTGCATCCCGAGCCCGCAATGCGCTGCTCGACTTTGTCGATCAACACCTTCCTGGCGCTCGTTGGGTCGCAAGGCTCGATGCGGACGACGTCCTGGCTTCCACTGTGTCGGTCGCCGAGTTGTGCCGCGAAGGCGATGAGTCTGGGGCTCAATATGTGCTCGGCAGCAATCACCTTGCAGGTGATGATGAGCTACTAGATCGTTCAAACATCGCGGACCCTGCAGTTTTACTGGATCGCCAACGGTTGGTCCACTTTGTCGAAGGGTTCTGCCTGCACGGAGCGCATCAGGAACTGCCTTCCTGCAACCTCGTGCTGCGCAGTAATTCCGGAATCCGCTATCCAGATGTCCGAAGCGCCGAAGATCACTGGCTTGTGGCATCACTCCTGTGCCTCCATTCCGACAAGGGCATCGTCGTCCCCTCGCCGATCTATGCGGTGTACTCGCTCGGGGGCGCCACCACGCAACACAATCGGCGCTCCGCTCAATGGGCACTTCAGCGGGAACGCCTGGCCGTGGCAGTCCGCTGCTGGGTGGAGGCTCTAGAGAGCCAAGGATCAATTCTGGGCGTCGGGCAGGAAGGCATCGTATGGCGGGAGGGCAACCGAGTTCGCAAACGGTTCTATCCATGGGCTATGGACGCGGAAGCCGTGGAGAGGTTGAAACCTCTGTGCAATTCAGTGGGCGAGGATGGGCCGACTCCGGTGGTGGAATGGACCGTCGAGGCGGGAGGTGAAGTCCGGTGCCACTACCCTTGGGCGGTCTCAAGCGCGTTTCCAGCGACCCTGCCGGAGCGCACTGTCATCCACTTCTTGCGCCAACTTCATCGACACGGGTTGGTCACTTCCAACATCAAGCGATCCAATTTCAGGGTTCTGGAGGATGGCAGGCTGATTTATATCGATGTTGGCAAGGACATCGTTCCTTTCACGCCTTCGCGCTTTCTCGACGCAGCCGCCCGACTCTACAGTATCGCCATACTGGGTAATTCCGACCAAGAGCTCGCACGCCGGACGTCGACGCTGCGTCAACATGAGGCTCTTGACCAGTTGGCTGGTTTTCCCCGCTTTTATCGCTCGCTCGTTGAGAGTCTGTTTCCTCATGTGTCCCCGATGCAAGCCAACGTGGAGCCCTCGGAAGCAGACCGGGCTTGCAATGTAACCCTCCTGATCAAGGTATGCCCGCAAGATGCCGCGCTGATGGAAGACCAGGTGCGGCACATCATCACCCAGCTTTCCTACCCGAAGAAGCTTGGGGCAATTGTGCTGGCGATCGACCGGTACGAGGGCCCGTATCTGCGACAGTTTGCAACAGGCGACCTGGGGCGGGTCAGCGCGGCGGCCGCGGAGCTCAGATCGGTGGGCATGGTGGATGAAGTCTGGTTCTCGCCGACTGACCCTGCAGAAGTCCATTCCACATACGCACGCTGGTTCGGCAACCACTGGGTCCGGGAGACCCACACCAAAAGCGGCGCCCCCCTGTTCTCACAGCTCTGGGCATTCGACCAAGTCCGTACCCGTTATGTTCTGCAATGCGATGTGGACGTACTGATCGGACGCAAAGACCCCTGCCACGATTTCATCACGGATATGCTTGTGGCGGCGCAACCAGAGGACGTTCTAGGGGTGGGCTTCAACATTCCTCAACTGATAGATGGCTTCAAGCCATATCAAGCAGAGCCCGGCAGCTTCGTCCCCGAGATCAGATTTGGCCTCTTCGACTTGGAGCGACTGAAGGCTTTGCAGCCTATGGCAAACCCGGTTCGGGAAGGACGATTCGAATGGATGTGGCACCGGGCCGTTCAACATCGACAGCAGCAAACGGGGATGCGCTGCGTGCGCGGTGGGGATAGCCGCTCTTTCTACGTCCATCCGAGAAACGAAGACAAGGCCAACGGGAGCCTGCCGATCTGGCGAGACCTCATTGCACAGGGCATTGTCCCGCACGAGCAAGGGGAAAAGTGGGACTTGGTGCCCACGGCGAAGTGGTCTTATCCCGCCAGGACGGAGCCCTTGGTATTCTTGATGAAGGGACGTGACACGGGGTACGCCCAACTCAAGCGGAGCATCGACTCCTTGCGGATCCAGGAGGATCAGCGTTTCGGCATCATCATTATTGACGACGCCAGTGATTTTGAAGCGACCTGGTTCATTCCAGATTTGCTCGGTCCCTTGCAGGAGCGAACGACGCTCATTCGCCGGCGGAGCCGGAACGGGTACATCAGGAATTTCATCGAGGCGGTTGAGGTGATCTGCCAGAGCGACGATACCCTAGTCGTTACGCTGGACCTCGACGACGCCTTGATGTCGTCGAAAGTTTCGGCACGATTGCTGAGCGCCATCGAGGACGGCGCCGACCTGGTTCACGGCGTGATGTTTCGTCCCGACAAGCCGCTTCATCTCTACGAGCCGGATTACGACAATTCCAGAGAAAAGGGTGGTGGCAATGTCTGGACTCATCTGCGAGGATTCCGGAAGTCTCTATTTCAACGGATACCAAAGGACCATCTGCGCACCGACGGCCATTGGGTCGATGATGTGACGGACTACGCCATCATGATTCCGGCGACGGAACTCGCTCAGAAACCCGTCTTCATCAATGACGATTTCTGCTATTACCACGAGCGCGCCCCGTACTCGACCGAGCGTAAGCACGAGCAGCAGGGAATTCTGCGTAAACTGCTTGCCTATCCGCCTCTCAACTTTCCATCAGGTCAAACTGACAAACCATGAGCCGCTGCAGGACAGCATCCAAAGGAGCGGATAACCTGTTGTTGAAGAGCCACCAATTGGTAGTTACCGGGTGATGGCGGCTCAGGAAGAAGTATTGCTCTAAGGTCGTCAGCCTGGTCTCCTCAGCATTGCGGGCCCAGGCTCGTCGTTCAATGCCCGCTAGCCAGTCCAGCGTTTCGGCAAGCTCATCTTCTTGATCGGACTGCGCTTGACAAAAGAGATTCTCCAGTATCGCCAGTGGGGCGGAGTCTGTTGGCGCTCCGCTATCGGTCAGCGCTTCAGGGGCGAGTGAGTTCCAAAGGAGACGCTTTGGACCATACTCGCGCAGGAGGTAAAGGCCGAGCCGTCGCTCTCCCAGCCAATTGTGAAAAGCACAGGGCAAGGGTTTTCGAGGTGACATGCCTGCGGGTCGAATGAGGCTGGGTTTGAGAGGCATGCGGTAAACCTGAACCTGCTCCGCGAGCTGCAATGCAGCATGGACAGCGACGAGGCCCGACGATGGAAAACAACCAAGGACGGCCTCCAGTGCTATGGCTGAATTCTTGAGCAGATCCTCAAGCCGCTGACACCAAGCAGGCTCTAAGCAGGGGGCCGCGACGACAAAGGGCCGGCAATCAGTTTGTAAGCCTGCATGCTTCCAGTTGGAGATTTGAATCTCATCTCGCACTGAGAAGGGGCGTTCAGCTGGTGGGTTGAACGTAACTGTCGGCTGATTCGTGACTGTATTCTCGGCCACCCCTGGTCCATTTCCACAGAGACGTAAGCTGCTGAAGTACATATGAAACGCGGTGGCTCTAGGTCATCAAACCTACTCGCCGGGCCACTCTTCAAGCTTGTCCAACACCTCAGGCTTCAGATATTCCAAGTTCGGGTCTTCTGCCAGCTCCTGTACCTTCTCGTAAGGCAGGTAGCTGCATAGTTTGGAGAGCGGTCCTTGCTCGAACACCGAAAATGCCGGGCGTCGCAGTTCCTGAAAGACCTTCTTGCGACGCTCCTCCGGGGCGACGATGTGCAAGCGGGTGTGGAAGTTGGGCTGCAACGCCAGCAGGTCGGCCATGCGCAGGATGCCGGAGTACACTGCCGTCGTGTGCTCTACCTCAAAGGCGCGGACAATCGTCTTCTTCGAGAGCCATAGAACATCTATCTGTTCGATGGTCTTGAGGGTTGGCTCTGCATTGGAGAACTGGGTGAAAGGTAAGCTCTCGAGGAGGCTGTCGGTAAGCATCTCCGACAATACAGGCTCGCGGTCCGCCTTAGGAATCCACACTTGAAATCCCATGGCAAGGCCGATATCTGCGAGATATGCCTGCATCTTGTGGGAGGTTCGGACAAGCGCAGCCGAGGCATTGCTATCGCCTGCGTGATTGCCAGAGGGTGCAGTATCGGTAGTTTGAGCCGACTCCTCGTCGGTGATATCGGGTTCGGGAATTTCAACAGACACAGACTTCCCGTGAATCTCCACCTTGAAGCCTCGAAGCTTCTCCCAATCGTCGTCGGCGATGCCGTCAGCCAGGCCTTGCTCGTGCTGAGACGCCAATCGTTGCTCAAGGAACTCTCCGTCGCTGGATGGCAGTCGCACGCCACTGCTACGCACGATGGCATTCCACCCGCCGGCTCCCGGAGCGATGTTCTTCGTGAAGGAAAGCGCTGCCCAGACGTCCTCGCGCTTGATGGGTAGTAGCTGACCTTTGCCCAGCCAGACCAAAGGCTTCACCGGGAACTTGAGGGAAAATTCGTCTGCCTCGTCCTCGCTTCCGTTATCGACCATCGGGCCGGTGACTTCGAGTACGCCTATCCAGCAGGAAACGCCCTTGAGATAGCACAGCAGCTTGTCGCCCGGCTTGATTTTCGTGACCCAAGCGCGACGCTTGGGGTGAAACCCCGCCTGTGCCTTGTCGGTGCAAGAGAACTCCTCGTAGGTGGCGACAGAAAACACATCGACAAAGTAGGTCATGGGGTAGGCCTTTTACTCTGTCAGCGCCTTCAGGAGCGCATCGCGCGCATCCTGGTAGAACTCGATATCGAGCTTCGTGGCCATGTCATCCGAGAGGTCGAAGAGCTGGCGCCGACAGGCAACCGGCAGCAGCAAGGACTTCGCCCCTTTCTCAACGGCCTGCTCGGCCAGGGTGACCGCGTTGTGTATCGGCTCGATGGTTCCACCGAGCGTGACTTCGCCCACCACGATGAGGCCGCCACGCACCGACTTTCTGAGGAGAGCACTGGCCAGCGCGATGAGGCACGCTACCGAAGTCTTGGCGCCGCTCTTGGCCGCATCGAAGCCGCGCAGCTGGACCGAGAACTCATGTGCCCTGGGGTCACGGTCGCCCACCAGTTGCGGGGCCCGTGCGTACAGGTTTTGCTCGGCGCAGCGGATTGACTCCTTGAACGCCGGCGGGACTGGATTGTTCAGCACGCGGACCCCGCTGCCCGGGCCTTCGGTCACTTCCAGCCGGAACAACCCGGCATGCTCATCCTGGCCCCCGGGGCTGAGCGTCCAAATCTGCCCACACTCCAGGGGCTCGTCACCGATACCAGCCTGGCTCTGCAGCTCAGGGGTAGACACGAACTTCTCGACCCCTTCGGCCCCCAGGGTATAGCTGAAGTGCGTGTTGCGGAACTCAGCGGCACCGATGCGTTTCTGCTGCTCTTTGACGCGCCGGCGCACCTCGAGGGCCAAACGTACCGCCCATTCCAGGTCCTCGTCGCTGACGGGCGTCTCCGCATTGGTGTAGAGCAGCTTCAGCAGCCCGCTTACGGTCTTGTTCACGCCGTTCAGGTCTCGACCTGACAGGGCGCCTCCCCAGAAGACCCGTCCCTGCAACACCGAGACCCTGCTCTGATTGCGGAGCTGGGTGAAGCACTCCGACAGGAAGTCGCTGACCAGGCCGAAGTGATTGGTGAAGAGGCTGGGGTTGAGCTTGGGCACGTCCCAGCCAGGCAAGTAGCAGTGGATGCGGTCCATGAAGGCCGTGTCATCCCTCATCTCGGGGGGCAGCGGGCCGAACAGGTGGCTGACACGCTGCTGATGCTCGACATCCACATCAAAGTTGCCCACCAGGACAATGGAGCCGTCGGCACGGATGCTTTCCTTGCCGCGGGAGAACTCGCCGCTCTCCATGTAGCCCTTCATGATGTTCACGCCGTCCTTCTGGTCGAAGGAAACGCCTGATACTTCGTCGAAGCACACCACGTCGTACTGACAGACCAAGCCACGCTGACCGCTCGCGTTGTTCACGAACATGCGCGCCACCGTCGCCTTCCCCCCTGAAATCAGATGGGCGTAGGGCGACACTTGCTGAAAGAGGTGCGACTTGCCAGTCCCGCGGGGGCCGAGCTCCACCATGTTGTAGTTGCGCTCGACAAAAGGGACCATGCGTAAGAGGAAAGCGTCTTTGGCCCTGTCACTGAGCGTCTCGGGCTCGAGCCCCACACTGCGAAGCAAAAAATCCTTCCATTCGAGCGTGGTCAGCTTGTCCCGGCCGGTGCTCAGGTCTGCCAGCACATCCCGCTTGGACAGCTGAATGGCGCGCAGGGACTGCACACCGAAGGGGCGGCCGCTCTTTTCCTGGGCAATCGATGCATCGTAGGCCAGGGTGACCTCGGCGTAGAAGCCCCCCGTCAGGATGCGCTCGTGCTCCTTGATGAGGTCCGGGTCAATCCGGACATCCGTGAGGCGCAGACTGGGGAGCGAGGCGACGTACGAGTCGCTCTTGGCGTCAAGCCTGGCCGTGATGATGTCGATGATTTTGACCGAGCCAGATTCTCGGGCGCGCGCCTTGAAAAGCTCCTCCTCCCCCGCCTTCACCGTTCGTGACGAGAGCTGGCGCTGGACGATTTCCAGGCCCTCCTGGATTTCGGCCTCGTCGGTGGTAGCGCAGTAGCGGCCAAGCAGGAACTCCACGACATAGGTGGGAACAGGAAACTGGCGACTGAACGTCCGCACCAGGTCCTTACGGACCACATAGCCCTCAAAGGCTTCTGTGGCCTTCCTGTCCAAGTCATCGAGTTGCATCGTTCAAAACCTTTCACGGGCCACGCGCGGCCCTCATTGCTATCTGATTGGGCGTTCCAACAGGCCAAAGCTGCGGAGACGCACCGGGAACCATCAGCCCCCCACGGTCGTCGGGCTCTTCTGAAGCACAATCCCATCTGGCCCCAGTACGACAACGACGGCCGCCACACCCAGGTTGTCATCGTCCGCGACCGCAAGACTGGCCTTGCCATCCTGAATCGTCTTGACGCTGGCCGCCAGCGAACTCGATGCCAACGCAGGCTTGGTGCGAATATCCGCCACCAACCCCGCTATGGAGGGCTCCACCTCGACAACACAGCGCAACCCTCGCCACGTCACAGCCTTGATTGTGACATTGGCTGCTGGCGAAGCTGAAGCTGCAACATCCAGAGTGATGACGGGCACCAGGCACTCCTGGAGACTGAGGCCTCCGTGGGCGTACTCTGTCCCCGCCACAAAGCAGGAGACGCCCGGGGCATAGGCAATCTGCACCTCCTTGCACCAATCCCAACCGAAGGTCAGGGAGGTGCCAAAGGCAGAATCCTTCAGGATTGCACTGCGGCCCCAGCGGGTTTCGACCTGATGCATCGGCAGTTCGGTCTTGGGTAGCCCACCAGGCAACAGCAACCAGCCATGGTCGGTAACAATGCGGAACCGTCGCCAACCTGCCTGGATGAGCTCTTCAACGCGCTCCATCACCTGATTCAGCTGGACGTCGAGGTCTCTGGCGAGCCTGATGCCGTGCTCGTGACCATAATGGTCCAGGTCTCCTGATTCCGTCCAGGCGCGCCCCTGGGGGTCTCCGGACTCATGTTTGTCGAGAACTTGAACCCCCGTCTCCGCGAGGAGCTTGCGGAGGTTGTAGGCCGACAATGGCTTGCCATCCGCCGCTACTCTCGGCTGGAAGTCGGCGTCCTCGTTCGTGCCGGCGACCAAATCTCGCACCGGGGAGCACCACGGCTTACCTGACGCCGTCACCGAGGGCATGCTGGTCCAAGAGACGCTCAGCGCCGGCTTACCCAGTTCGGCAAGCCGTTCCTTCAACCGTACCGCCACGTCGTAGCGCAATCCGTCGACGAAAACGGTGCACACTCCCTCCTCTGCCTCGCCGAGAGACGAAGCACTCAAGGGGGGAAGCCCACCAACAGATTTTGCGGCCTCTTGCAGACGCACAGCGGCTACATCGAGCCAGGGGCGGTACACCGAGCGTAAAGCGGCCGATATGGCATCCACTTCAGCCTTTGCCTGAACGGCTGCGAGGGCGTCCAGAGCGGCGGCATCCACTTGCCAGCCGTGCTGCTGGTAACTCGCTGCAAGCTGCTCAGGCGAGCTACCGGATGGAAGGTCGTGGCTCAGTTCAACCAGACGAGACAGGTGCCCCAGAGCGACCGCAAGGGGGGATTGCCCCATGCGCCGCCATAGCCAACCGCGACGGCCCCTATGCTCCTGCTCGGCTTTGTGGATGGCTGCACGAGCCTGTGCCGAGTCCATCGAATCACAGGCGGCCAGCGTATAGCGCAAGTTCGCTTCCCGCTCTTCGTTGGCCTGGGGATAGCCTGCCAGCTGGTCGAGTTCGTCGAAGAGTCCCAACTGAGGTGGCTGGACCTTGAGGAGCAGGTCATAGACCTTGGGAAAGCTGGTGTAGGAGTCTCGGTAGAGCTCTGAGACAGCCGCCCACTTTCCCTTCCCTTTGGCCAGCAGCTCGGCCGCGACCAGCACGCCATCAGCCACCGGGTCAAACCCAAAATCAGCTTTGCAGCGCTTGCTGAAGACATCCCAGCGCACCCCTGCCCACTGCGCCCGAGCACTGTCGGCGTCATTCATCCAGAGCAACAGGTCCCGTGTGGGGTTCGGAGCCAAGAGACTGTGGAGCCACTCCGCATTGATTTGACGCCCCTGAAGCTCTGCAACAGGGCGGTCAAGCAAGACACCGGCCTCGAGGGCCTGCCTCAGCGCCTCCTGTGTGGCCTTGTCCTGGGCCACATCCAGCTCGAGCCCGCCGTTCTTTGAGGACAGGAACGCACTCAGGGTCCAGTCCTTTGCGTTGGCCTGGCTCCAGAGCACTCCCCGGTACTGCAGCTCTGCAAGGGGCTGCAGGTCACGTGGGCAACTCTCTATGGCCCGCAACTCGGCACGGCTCACGCCCGGCAGGTAAATCACCGGCCCCCCCTTTGGAGCGACTTCTGGCAAAGCCCCGGAGATGGCTGTCTTGAGCCAGATTGCGGGCCCCGTGCGGTGCTCGGGGTCATAGGCGCCCAAGACGAACAGGTCAGGCAGACGCTGTTGCAGTTGCACGAGCCCAGGCGTCCATGCGCCATCCCTGTCGGGCCAAAGCACTGCAGCAACCGGTACCGATGTTTGCGAATTGCCCTTCGCGGCAGCCATGACTGCCTGGGCAAGCGCCTCGCCTAGGCAACGTTCGACCTTCTTCACCATGTTCAGAGAATCCCTCGACCTGTTTCAGACTTCAGCAGCGCAGCCAGTTGCGAGCCCGATTTCAACTTTTCGATGAAGGCACAGCCTTGATTGTTGGGCAGCCAGTGCGGGCAGGCCAAGAAATAGGCGTCCAACAGGCCAGAGGGGTTGGATTTCTGACGCAGCACCATGTTCTCTCCATGTACCGGGCACGTAGCCAGCTCAATGCCTGCCTTCCTTGCCTGAAGGTCTGAGCGCAAGTCCTGAAGGCGTGTTGAGATGATGTTCGTCGTGCTGGGGTTAGTCAGGATTTCGCCAAATTCATCGGCCGTCATTGAAAATTCCGGGGCGGACAAATCGGTCATCAAACCATAGTCACTTCGCTGCAAGGGCTCGCGGTGGTTGCACGCATGTCCCTTCGGAGTTTGGACATACCAGCCTGTACAACCCCAGAAGAACTCCTTCGGCCCGACCACACTCAAGTCTCGCTGCCACTGCAGCTTCATTTGGCGGGCGCACTTTGGACACTTCTTGCCAAGGATGTCAGCAAAGGCGTTGTACTGGAGGACATGGGTGGTATGCAGGTCCACCTCGACCTTCTCAATCACACCCTCTGACTGCAGAATCTTCTCGGCAGCCTTGACCTCCTTCGCCTGGTTAAGTCCGGCCATGAGCTCATCTCGCTCCTCACGCAGTACATTCCATCGCTTGCGGTCTTGGTCGGACATGGAGCCAGACCCCATCCTGATGTTACGTAAGTGCATGATTTCATCGTTCACCTCACGTAAGCGGTCACGACGTCGTTCGGCCTCGCTCGCCACGCGGGAGGGCGTTGTTCCTCGGGTGGAAACAAAACTCTCGAGCCCTTCCCGGACAGCGCTGACAACGGTGCTGACGGTCTCTGCAATCACCCCGAGAATGGAGCCGATACCGCTAAAGAGCATATTCAGGAAACCCATGGCCCATCCTCATTCATCAGTCGTTGTTGTTGGTGCAAGCGCAGTGCGAGGAGCCGCTCCCTGTGCGATGCGTAGGCGTCGGCCATGGCCTGCTGGTTGATGGTGCGGTCAAAGGCAAGCCCTCCCGCAAAGGCGATGGGCACAGACCAAAGTCCTCCACCAAGTCCGTACACCGCGGCACCAATCAGCTGCGTCACTACGATGCGCTGCCCACGGCGGGCAAGTGCCAGTTTGAACGTATCGAACGACTGGGCACCGATTTTGAGGTGGTATCCCTCATAGAGCGCCATGGCCGCCAGAGGCAGCAAGGGGTGAAAATGGTCGAGAAACAGCTCGGACAGGGGGACATCAACGCCATCGATAGCCTCACCAACCTGCTCTCGAAGCAGTTGGTCCGAGATGCCACTATCCAGCACCAGACCGCTGTCGGAAACATCGGTCGTCGCCAGAATCTCGATGTCTGGATAGCGCTCAAGTGCGCTCCGGATATACCCCACGCTGTCAGTGGCCTTGAGTTGGAGGTACTCCACCACCGAGCCATGCTCGTCGACGATTTGCAGGTCCCAGCCAGGCTGGGTCATGGATTCAGCCAGTACCGCTTTTTGACCATCTTGAAGCACGAGCGGCCCGACTTGCCCTCCCTGGTTCAACCGCTCCGCAACCAGATACTCGAAATACTTCCCTTTGGCGGTATTGACCGCTCCCTGCAAGGGCTCGCCGCCTAACGAGAACAGGCCAGCCTCAGCCAAGGACGGATTGGTGTCATGTATTGCCTTCAGCAGCAGCGGGTCAAAGTCTTCCGGACTAGTCCCCGCAGAGACCTGAACGGAGGCGGCAGACATGGCCACATCCAGCAGCGATTCCCTGTTGAGCTTCAGGAATCGTGCGAAAGCGTGCTGAAAGGCCTCCCCAGGGGGGAGGTCCGTGTTGGCACAATACTTTCGCTCCCATGCCTGAAGGCGGGGGGACGGTAGCGGGTGCATCGAGAGCCGCTCGCTCAGGGTTGGCGCATCTTGGCCACCTGGGCCTTCAATCTCTGGAGGTCTGCCACCCACCCTGATGCCAACAGCCCATCGGGCTCAAGCCCCAAACCTTCTTCAATGCGGGCGATGCGCCGCTCAAGCCTTTGGACAAACTGGTCCATACCGCCGAGGACTTCCTCCACCATCAGGAGATGCTGCTCCATCTGCGCGCGAAGTTCCTGCTGGGTCGTCGATTCAAACATGCTGAGCATTTCCTTTGTTGGGACGAATATCCACGAGGTGAGGCTCAGTGCCAAAACTGACGCTCCAAGCCTGCTTGCATAGATGGCCTAAAAGCAAACGACCTGCGACATCGGAAGTAACAGGATGCACAGTTGGGCACAGCCCATCGAAACTCTGATTGGCTGCCGTTCCAACTTTACGTAACTGCAACGGCTTAAGCATCAGGATGCTTCCAGCAAGCCCATCTCGACGAGAAAGCGCGACGGTGCTTTGCGCCAGCCGTTGTAGCGACCCGCACAGGTAAGGGTCAACGACTCCATCGTGCGAGTAATCGCGACGAAGCAATTTCGCCGCTCCTCCTGCATCTCTCTGCTCTCGTCGCCAGCCTTCTTCGCTTGAAACGATGGAAGTTGGTCTTCGGCCATGCCAACCAGGTAGACATGCCTGAACTCCATGCCCTTGGACCCATGGACCGTCAGACATCTCACGGCAGACGATGGCGCTTCGGGAGACTTGTTCGCTAGCGCCAACTCTTGCAAGAACTGCCCCAAGGGCAGGGAGTAGGCATCCGCATCGCCACCCAAGTCCCGAACAATGCCTCGCCAGATTTCGCGTTCAGCGGGGTAGTCTGCATAGGCCTCGCTACCCTCTCCGCGAAGTTCAATCGCGGCCTCCTGGGCGTCAAAGTAGGAAAACGCGTCGGCAATGAACGCAGAGTATTCCCCTCGAGCTAGTGCCTTGAACGCCTCGCAGACCTCTTCAGGTACGTCCATGTGACTGGAGGTCAGTTGAACGAGCGCTTCAAGATTGTCTCCGTTGGTCTGAGCAGCCCAAGCTGCAAGCTCGTCCGGTTCGATTGATGCGCTGATGCAATCCGAAAGAGCCTTGGTAAGCGTGGCGGAAATCTCTTCGTCGGACCGAACGGCTGCCAGTTTCAGCGCTGACAGCACCAAACGGACCGGGGCGCTTTCAAACTGCGACTTGCGCCGCTGTACATGAGCTTCGACGCTAACGTGGCCCAGCGCCGTGCCAACTCGCTCCAGCAGCTTGGTGTTCCTGGCAAGTACCACAATTTCACTGGGTGGCGTGCGTACGCGAAGTCGCGCAGCGATTTGGTCGGCGACCCACGCAGACTCCTCAGCCTCCTCATCAAAGAATTCCAAGAAAATGGGCGACGTATCTGCCTGACCGCGCATTGCTTTCAAGGGCTTCTTGCCAGCCGCTCGCTCGCCATTGTGCGCAATCAGAGCATTTGCGATGTCCACTACCTCAGCCGGGCATCGATAGTTTTCTGGCAGTTGAATGGTCTTCAGGTCGTAGTGACGCTCCAACTCGTTGATGCGAGTGGGGCTAGCACCGTTCCATTGATAGATGATTTGGTCGTCATCGCCAACAATGAACAAGTTGGCATTCCGCTCGGGCGTCAATGCTCGCAGTAGTTGGTACTGAGCTAAGTTGGTGTCTTGAAACTCATCGACGCAGATGTACTTGTAAACCGTTCTGAGTTGCCGTGCGAGGCGTGGTCTTGCGACCAAGAGTTCTTCGCAGAAATAAAGAATGGCCCCGTAGTCGAGCGCATTTTGTCCCCGCAAAATCTGCTTATAAGCAGCGAACAATGCTGCAAGCTGCTTACCAACCTCGCCATCCTTCAGTAGCGATGCAACTTTTTCGTCAGGCACAAGGCCACGGAATAGAAACTCAAGCGACTCCAGAGCCTTCTCCGCGGACACAATCCGAGAGAAGCCGTCTGGGTTGCTTGAAAGTATGCGCTTGACTATCGAAACCTGCTCCGACCTCTCAAGAATCTCAAACTCTGGAGTCAATCCGAAATGACTGCCATGTTGACGCAGTATGTCCGTGGCGAACGAGTGGAAGGTCGAGAGCAGAGCCCTGTCCCGGGCATCCGGCACAATTTTGAACAATCGTTCCCGCATCTCCGTTGCAGCCTTCTTGGTGAAGGTCAAACAGAGAATTCGGAAGGATTCGCCGGAGCTTTCCCCGATGAGTCGGGCCACTCGCGCCGTCAGCGTCTTGGTTTTTCCTGAACCGGGGCCAGCAAGGACCAGCAACGGGCCTTCATTCCAAAGAGCCGCTTCAGTTTGATTGGTGTTCAGTGTTTTCAAGTAATCCATCAGCACCTCCGGCCCAGCGCTGCCGCTTTGTAGATTGCAAACTGAAGGGCTCGGGGAACCGAGTTTCTTCCTAATCGACGCATCTCTGCCACGATTGCATGAGCCGCAGCCGGTTTACCGTCGTCTCCCAAGCACTTCACTATTTGCTCGATGTACTCTGCATCCCCCTTTTTTGCAGTCATTTTCTTCATTTTCTGGGGGCTGGCACGCTCTTCGAAGACTGTAAGAAAGCCGTTTGTCGCAAGGTAGGGTTCGATTGAGAGGCCGTCGGGCAGTACGGTGAGATTACGACGAGCGGTCATGCCAGCAGAAAACCTCGCGGTTGCTTTGGCTGCGTCACCCAGTCCTTGTCCGTCACCGTCGGTGAAACAGTGCCAGGAAATACCTAGAGCATTGGCGGCATCTAAGAAGTAGGAAATGTCTCCCTGGCGATACTCTACGCATCTAACTCCAGCCTGCTCCAAGTCGACGTCAAGTAATTCAGCAACCCCGGAAAATAGTATTGCTTCTGTTTCGCCCTCGCCCAACAGCCAACACCTGGCAAAGAACAGTTCACCGCGAGTTCGGCGAACCAGAAAGTCAAACTTCTGGCGCTCTCTGTCGCGCAGCAAATTCGCAGGGAGAAGGCCCACATGGACCTCAGAATTCTTACGGTACAGGCGTCGTATCGAACCCACGTCCACTACTGAAATCAGGTCGCCTGAATGAGTGGCAATCAGCTTTTGACCGCGGATGTCTCTGATGGTCTTCCAGAGCGCTCGCACCGCACTCGGATGGAGGTGAGCCTCCGGTTCCTCAAGAGCGACGATGGGGTGGGCGTCCTTGACTCCCTGCTTTCGAGCCAACTCAGAACGTAGAAATGCGTCAAACAGCATCAACACAGTCAGACTTTGCGTTCCCTCACCGTGGCGTGCAATGGGCAAACGAGCCCCTGTGGACGATGCGATGCTCACCTGCGTGCGGTTGAGCATGTCGAAGATGCGGGCTGGAACCGCGTCCACGCTCACTACGTCTTTTTGGCTTAGGGATACGAGGTCCTGCACCTTCGAGAGGTGCTCGCGCACACTCTTGAACGTGCCGTGAGCTTCGATAATTTCCGCGTTAATGGCCTCAAGCTGAGACTCGATTTCAGCTTTCTTGGCGGCATCAATCTGCGAGTTCTTCACAAACGGCGACCAAAACTGCGAGGTCCGGGAAAACTCCTTGCTGGCGTCGCGAAGTGCGGATAGATAAAAAAGCGGCCGAAGCTGCTGTAGTGCAGCGAGCCTTCCCTTACTCTTCGGCGCCAACGGCTTGCCAGTGACGTCCAGGAAGTCGAAGCTGGTATCGACTTCCTGAGTGACTTTCGAGAACTCTGATGTCACACGCAACTGAACCCTGAGATGGTCATCGGGGGGCACCAACATGACGATACTGCCATCACCCCCCAGTTGCCGCTCCACCTCTTCGGACCACTCATCAGGCTTCGATTCCTCGAAGGTTAGTGTGATAACTATCGGCGGTGCTGTGGTCGGGTCAGACGATGCGCCGTCGAAGTGGAAATCAAAGTCCTCGAACACCGATGCGCGCCCGTTGGCACGCAGGTATTGCAGGCAGGCGCGCAAAGCGTGCAGCACCGTGGTCTTCCCGCTGTTGTTCTCGCCGATGAGAACCGTGGTTTCGCCGAGAGTGAGGTCGAGCGACTTGATACCGCGAAAGTTCTCAATCTTCAGACGCGTGAGCAACATCAGTTGGCCTCCTTCGCGGCTCTCTTCTCCGCCACCGTCAGATGATGGTCATTGATGCGGTCGCCCTTGTATTTGTGGAACCACGGGGCGCTTTCCACGTCCTTGCCGCGGTCTTTGTCCCAGGTGACGTTGAGCTTGGGCTTCTTGTTGTGGCGCAGGACCTCGGCGGTCATGAAGGGGCGGATGTTGAGGCGCACGCCGTCGTTGAGGTCGGGGTTCCAGCCGATGGGCTGTTCGGCCAGGGACTTCCAGCGGACGAAGATGTCGTATGGAGGCTCGCCTTCGAGGATGAGCTCAAGGCGGCGCTTCAGGTCCTGGGCGGCGGCTAGGCGGGTCTGGGCGCCGTCGGCGCCATCGCGCACGCCAGCCTCCTGCTGGCGAATCCAGTCACCCAGGTAGGTGTGGATGAGGCGCTCCAGGTTCTTGGCGTCGAGCTTGTGGTAATTGACCAGCGCGCCGAAGCCGTCCTTGAGGCCGTCCCACACGTGCCAGATGAAGGGGCGGTGGTGGAAGCGCTTGGCGTGCTGCTCGAAGAACTTCTCGCGCAGCCACACTTCCAGGCTCTTGCCGGCGCAGTCGGCCTCGGCCAGCAGGCGGTCGAGGGTGGAGGCTTTCCAGCTTCCCGGAGTGACGGTTTCCCAGGCGTCGATGAGCAGCGCGAGCAGGCGCTCATAGGCGGGCTTTTCACCGCGCACGGCGGGCAGGCAGACTATGCCGTCGTCGTCGGCATGGGCGGCGAGCTTGTCAGTCTGCGAAATCCACTGGCGGGCCTCGTCGGCGAGTTCCATGTCGGCGTCGGTCTCGGCCGGCCAGCGGTAGCCGAGCAAGCGGGTGACGGCGACCTGCAGCGAGTCTGTGGCGGGCTGCGGGTGACCGTGGAACAGCCACTGGGTGGGGTTGTCGGAATAGGGTTTGGGGAGGCCGTTGGGGTAGCGTTCGGCGGCAACGCGTTGCCAATGGGCGAGCTCAAAAGGGACTTTGAGAAAAGTCGCGTTTGTCACCTTCAGCGCTTGGTCGACCTGTCGAATCGACATGCGAAAATCGGGAGCCGAGCAGAAGCACCAAATTGCTGTCAGATTGGCTCCATCTCGTGGAACGATTACACCGGTGTTGTTGTCATAAAGTGACCCTGAGAACAAAGTCGCTGGAAATGCTCCCATCTGCCCAAGCGCAATACCGTCGCGACCATAGGCCTGATTCTCGGTTCCTGGGCGCAACATCCCTTCACCCTCACGTCGCCAGTCAATTACGTGCTCTTTACCAGCGAAGTAGCTGGTGATAGGTGGGACGCTCTGCTGATATCGCCAACCATCTCTTTCCGTCACAGGTTCCCAAAAGCACCTAATCCACCGCTCGCCGTCCCCAGAGACGATGCCTCGCATTGAAATTGCAAACTCACCGAGCAGGGAAACGTGACCTTGCTCTTCTGAGATGCTTATGCGCCCGTCAGGGTTACTTAACTGTCTTAACTGTCCGGAAAGGCATAGCGGCCCGTCGGATAGCGCAATTCGTTTTTCCAAAACGTCCGTTGCGCTGCTGGCGTCCAGCCCGACCAGCACAGAATCAGAGCTTGGAGGTCGCCGCGACTTGGTCGTCAAAATAACGTTAACAACCTCCCCACTTATCGTTTCGAAGGCACCAGCACCCAGCCGAGCTAACAACTTCCAGGAAACGGACTTCAGAAGGGTTTGCCTCTGATTCGCGTAGCGCCCGAGGAATAGCCAGTTTTGCGGCATGACAACTTGTACGACTCCAAAGTTGTCCTGACTCAGCTGCAGACAGCGCTCAAGAAATACATTCGCGAGGTCGCCCTTGGCGTCGCTGTAATGCTTCTCCACGAAATGCTTTAGCGTTGGCGCCTGTTTGTTTCGTGAGAGGTAGGGCACATTCGTCACAACCAACTGGTAACGCGCTTCCAGCAACCGCGCCGCATCAAGGAGGCCGCGAGCGGTCAGGGCGTTGTCCCACGCCTCGTCCTGCACCTCATTGCCCTCACCCCACAGCGTGGCGGGGCGCTCGGTGGATAGCGCCCGTTCCAGCAAGTTGCGCAAGGTGTCGAAGTCGGTGGTGACAAGGTCGTTCTTCAGGCTGCGCGCCGGGTCGAGCAGGCTGCCCAGCAGCGGCGCCTGGGAGAAGCTGTCGTGCAGCAGACGCAGTTCCTGGCGCAGGTAGGCGGCGTTCGGCACTTCGTCGGGAACCAGCGCCATCCAGTCCGCAGCCCGCGCGGCCACTTTCAACCCGCAGCAGGCGATGTTGGGCGCGGGCATGTCCTCGCGCACTCCCAGCGGTTCGCCAGCCTCGTCCGGAAAACGCCACGCGGCGAGCGCCAGTGCGAACACCGCGATTTCCACGCAGCGGGGGTCCAGCTCCAGGCCATGCAGGTTGTTGCGCAGCACCGCATCCACCGCCTCGCGGGCGGAGAGGTGTTCCGCGGCCATCCGCATCGGCACCAGCATCAGGAAGGCGGCTACCAGGAAGTGACCCGAGCCGCAGCAGGGGTCGAGCAGCTTGAACTCGTTCAAGTGGTCGGGCCAGCCTTCGAATTTGCCTGCGGCGGGCGTGCCGTCCTCCAGCGTGCGCAGGTAGGTCAGCGGCACTGGACAGGTCTCGCCAGGGTGGCGTGTTACCCACCAGGCGCCGAGCGAGTTGTGTAGCAGGAAGTCCACCATGTAGGGCTCGGTGAAGAGCTGGGTGACGGCAGGCAGCTCGTCGGCGCCAATCTTCACTTCCGATGCGTTGACCTCATCCTTGCGCTTGGCCTGCCAGAATTGGTAGACCCAACCCAGGCTGTCGCTGGCCTGGAACACCTCGGTCGGCAGCCCGGCCAGCAGGCGCTCCAGCTCGCGTTGATGCTCGGGCGCGAAGGCCAGTTCAAACACCGGGCTTTGGGGCTTGAAAACCTGCGGCAACATGCGGGCGGCCAGCTTGCCGGCCAGTTCCCACTTGGTCTTGGCCCCCAGGTTCATCGTCGGGTCGCTTTCCTGCACCAGCGCTTCGCAGTCGTCCAGCGACACGGCTGCGCCCGGCTCCCACAGCAGCAAGCCGTTTTCCGCCAGGAAGCGGGCGAACAGCATGCGGTGCCAGTGCTCGTAGGCGACTTCCCAGACCAGGTGCTGCAGGCCCTGGGTGTCGTCGGCCGCCTTGGTATCGCCAAGGGCTCGGCCGTGGGCACGCAGGCGGCGGCGCAGGGCCTTGAGCTCGTCGGTCAGGTAGTCGGGTGCCTTGCCTTCGCCTACCGCGAGTTGGCTCAGGGCGGCGCGAGCACCTTTCTCTGCAGCCTCCCGGGCAGCTTTGACGGTGTTCTCGAGCTGGGTGCGCAGGGGCTTGGCCAGCGGCTGGTTGTGGTGGGTGCTCATGGAGGTCAGTTCCAAATCGGGTCAGCTTCCCAGTTGGCAGGGAAGCCCAGGTCTGCGGGAGCAATGGTGGGATGCGCCTTGAACAGGTCCATCAGCCGTATGGGCCATTCATCGTGGGTGTCCACGGGGCGCGAAAACAGACGCATCACCACGGCCAGGCAGTAGTAGCTCTGCTGGTCGGTGAAGTGCTGGGGAGCCTGAGCATAGACCTCGGGCCGATAGGCAAAACGGCGGTTCCAGACGCGGCCGTGGTGGGCGCAAATGTTGCGCAGGATGGTCAGCGCATGCAGCCACGACTCAAGCAGGCTTACGGACAGGCCAAAGGCCTTGGCCACCACTTTTTTGGGGTTGGGATGCTTCGGGTCGGCCTTCTGCAGGTGCTTGTACAACAGTGACCACTTGCCGAAAGACAGGCACTCGACCATCAACCAACTCGGGGGGAGCAGGGGCTCGGTGTAGGTCCTGAAGTAGTGCTGGGCGAACAAGTCTCTGGAGCGGTGTGTCTCGCGCTCTACCTCGCTCAGGAAGCTGCCCAGCGGAAACGGCTCGGTTCCGCCTCGGCGGCTTGGTGCGTGCCCTAGAACCTGGTCGGGGTAGTTGAGATACCAGAAAGGCCCGTACTGCAGCGACATCTGATTACTGATGACAGTGCGCACTGCGACTTCGATGCGCTCAAGCTGGCCGAGTGTGATGCGGCGCAACTCGCGGTCCAGTTCGTAACGGGCGACGATGTCGTCAAACTTCACGCCGGCCTTGAACACCCGTCCAGCGGGTGTGGTGTTCATCAGCGGAAGTGCGTAGCCGCGCAGGCGGAAGTAGCCGATGAAGTTCAGCGCACGTTCAGCGTCTGCAGGGTGGTGAACCGCCAAACCCTTGGCTTGCCATCGAGCCAGCAGGTCGGCGTTTGACAGGGCAGGTTTGCTGTACTTCATCACAAACCGGCCGCAGAAATGAGAAACCCGCCATGGGAGCACTGTGCATGCGCTTTCGCGCAAACCTGAAGTGTGGCGGGTGTTGTTGCCGCGATTATAGCAAGTAAACGGTTATCGGAAGACATGGATGTCACAGCCAGGAAACGGGGCAAGGCGTAGTCACAGTGCAATCGGGCCTTGCTTGAGCTTGGTGCTGAGCAATGCTTCCACTTCTTCCAGCCAAGCCTTGAGCTCGGCCTCGTCGTTCAAAGTGCGTTTGGGCAGCGGGACATGAACGACGTTGGGCTTCAGCAGCTGTACCGCGGCATGGCGGGCCGCCTCGAAGCGGCTGGGAAGTGCCTGGGTTTTGGCGACCCAGTGCTCCAGTTCGCAGTCGTCCAGCGCGTCTTGTAGTTGCTCGGGCGTTCCGAGCTGCACAGGCTCTGGCGCAGTCAGGTGGTGCTGGGTGCTGAGCTCGCCACGTTGCGCATCGCTGAGCCTGTTCCAGTCGGCGTCGGCCTGGAGTTGAGCTTGCTGATGTTCGAAGGTTCTCTGGAAAGCTTCCAGCTTGGCGTTCAAGGCCTGGCGCAGCAGGTCCACCGTCTTGTCCAACAGCGGGCGCACGGGGTCCGGGTCAGACAGTAAGCTGCGCTGGGCCTCGATGGCATCAACCTCGGCTTTCAGCGCGGCATAAGGGCCCAATGCCTTGGCGTGGCGCAGCAACTCAATGAGCTTGCGCCAGACGGGCAGGCGCTTGGCGATGTCGTCGGCGGTTTGGGTCCAGGCCTTGGAGAGCCCGGCGAGTTCGTCGTAACGGCTGAACAGCTCCAGCAGCTGGGCGTTGCCGGTCTGCCCCTCAACAGCTTCAAGGGCCGTGAGTTTCGGCACCTCGGGCGCGGGGGCCTGGCCGCCCGCCTTCGATGCCTGGTCCCGCAACTTGGCGAGTAGCGCCGGCAGCTTGATGAGCTCTTCCTTGGGCTGACAGGGCACGCCCACCGCGTCGAACAGCTTGCGAATCTTGATGAGCTGAATCGGCGTGATGTTCACGCTCTCACGCTGGAAGCCGGTTTGGGTGAGTTTGGCCCGGTCCAGGCTCTTGGCGTCCACGGGTTTGGACGTGGCATCGGAAGCCTTGATATGGCCGGCTGCCAACAGGGCGTACAGCGCCCCATCAATGGCATCGCGAGGCCAGCCGAAGGGGGGTGCCTCGAAGTTGTCGCGAATCTCGGCGCCTTTCTTTCCAGGGCCGATGTAGGCAAGCAGCTTCTGGCAGACCGGGTGCTTGTCGGCCTCCTGGGTGTGGCTTACGGCTTTAAGGGCTTCGAGGTTGCCCTTGCGCGCCTCGTCCAGCACCTTGCTCCACATGTCGTGGTCGGCGGCATCGAACTGGCTGTAGAGGCGGATAGCCGAGGAGCGAGCTGCACGGTTGATGCGGTCAGCCAGGTCGTTGCCGTCCAGGGCCTCCTGGCCGCCGGCCTGGAATACGCGAACGCCTGCAACGAGCAGCTCCAGCAGCTCGACCAACTCCCTCTCGGCGGTGCGTTGCCGGCTCTCCATGGAGCGCTGGGCGTCACGGCCTTCCTCAGTGGAAGGACTCCCCTTCTTCTGCAGCGTGGTACGTGCGGCTTCCAGCGCCACGATGGCGTTGGTCAGCTCGGTCTTGTGTTGGGCAGGGAGGAAAGCAAAGAGCGTGGGGTTGTCGGAGCTCTTGGCCTTGGCTTCAGCGATGACGGATTTTTCTTCAGTCTGCCAGCCGTCCTGAATCCACAGGTAGAGGGACTTGTCGTGGTCTTTGGGCAGGTTGTCGTCGTAGATGGGTGCGAGGCGGCGCTCGACGTTGTCCTTGCCCTGTACAACACGCACCTTCTTCAGTACGTCGCTGAAGCGGCCTTTCAGCAGGTCGGCGCGCTTTTGCTCCACCCGCTGGGGCGCTGCCTTGAGTTCGGCCTCTTGGGCGCGGAACTCGTCGTACCAGGCGCTCGACTCCCGGGTTTGCAGGCGGTACTCGGTGCCACTGCTGCCCGCCAGGGCCATCACGAGGCGGTCTTTGTTCTGCAGCTCGCCCAGCAGGTCAGGCAGCTTCTTGCGCAGCTCGGAGGAGCCGGCAGAGAGGTCGGTGACCAAGAGGTCGGCCAGCGCTTCTTCGGTCGCCTTCAAGCCGATGTCCAGCGCAGCGTCGGCCGGTAGCTTGTTGATGAGGTAGATGAGCTTGAGCAGCTTGGCCTTGAGCTGGGCGTCCGCATCCCCCGCCGAGAAGCGTTGGACGTTCTCGAACACCTCCTTGGGCAACTGGGCGGTCGAGACGAGGTTGGCGGCAATCTGGTCATAGAGGAAGTCGCCAGAGACCACATGCCCCAGCGGTGCATCGGCCGTGGCCAACACGGCCTCGTGCACCACGCGCAACTGGCTGCGTAGCTGGGAGACGGTGCCAGTGGTGTCGATGGTCCGCAGAACCCGTTCCCAGAAACGGCGCCGTACCGGCAGGAGCGGGTAGTCCGAGGTCATCACGTCTTCGTCGTCGGTGACGTGCTCGAGCTTGGTGCCGCGCAGGTGGCGCGAGATTTCACCCAGGTTGGCACGCCAGACCTGCTCGACGTCTGGCTGGGCTGAGGGCTTCTTGGCCAGGATGATTTGTCGGGTGACGTTCTCGACGTCCCAGTCGCCCAGCATCACCTGTACAGGGAAGCGCCCCATCAGGCGCTGCAGGTTGGCCATGCCGGACAGCGCGGATTGCCCCGTTGCCACGAAGAGCAGCTTCCCATTGAAGTGCTTGGACAGGGTCTCCGTGACCTCCTGCACCTGGAAGGCCTTCTCCACGTCGTTTCCGACGAACTGCTGAACTTCGTCCAGCACCACCAAGGTCAGGGGGAACTTGCCATCAACCGACAGGGCATCCGCGATGGCGGTGGTCATCTGCTCGCTGGTGACGTCGGTGACCTGCGGGAACTGCTCCTTCAGGAGCTTGCGGGCGTCGGCCTCGGTGTGGGCCAGGCCAGGCCGCGCCTGCAGCAGGGCTTTGGCGAGGTGGCTGGACACGTACATGTGCGGAAGCTCCTGCGCCAGCGAGCGCCCGGCCGACTTCAACTCCGCCTCGACCGTGGGCAGGATGCCTTCCCGCGTCATCCACAGGACAAACTGCGCCTGGTTGTACTGCTCGGGCAGCCCCTTCGATTTGAACACGATGCCCAGCAGCGCCAAACGAACCTTGTCTCCGGCACCGGCCCCAAGCTTGCCGGCAGCGGCGTGCAGGGTGCCGTGGCGCCTACCCTGCATGCTGAGTTCCTTCAGGTGCTCGAAGACACCGGTGGGGAGCTTGGCAAGGCTGCGGGCCGTGGCTCCGTCGGCGAACTGATAGTCGGTCCAGAGCGTGCGCAGCATCTTGGCTAGGTGCGACTTACCGCTGCCGAAGAAGCCGGAAATCCAGACCCCAGGCTGCTCGGTCCCCGCATCCAGATTCAACAGGAACTTGTCCAGGATGGTTTCCAGGCCCTTCTCGTACTGCCCGTCGCAGACGAAGGATTCCAGTTCGTAGCGCAGGATGGCCTGGGCGGCATCGGAGTGGTCTTCCGATACTTCGGCCACGCCGTTGTTGACGAGGCGGTTCTCCTTGGGGGGCTTGTTGTAGATGTCCCGGTTCAGCATGGTGGTCTTGGCGGTGAAATGTTTGGAGGACGGCGGTCAGTCTTTGGCCAGCAGCGGGACGGCCAGGTAGTTCCAGCCGTCGCGCGCGTCGAGGAGGCGGTAGGTGTGATTCTCTGGATGATGCTCACCAGGGAAGAACACTAGCATACGACCTTGCACCGCTTCCTTGATACCTTCTACCACGGACGAAACGCGGGCGAGCCCAAAGAGGGTACCAACCCCGAGCAGGGCAACGACGGTGTCGGGGCCGGCTTCGGCGCTGATGCGCGTTTTGAGTTTGTCATTGAGGTTGGCGACGAACTCGGTCAGTTCGCCGTTCTGGTATCCAGCCAAATCCTCGGGGCATTCGAAGTAGGCGTCCCGGTACTCCTGGGCTGCCATCCATTCAGGGAAGGCGTTGGTGACATCAAGGAGGAGCCACTGCTTGCCTGCTTGCTGGGTCGCCAAGGCGAACTCCTCGACGTTGGCGCGCAGGCGCAGCTCATCCGTCTTGTCGTAGACGGCAAAGATGACGCGCTGAATCGCAGCCAAGCCGGGCTGCCAGGGAACGGTGAGGTGCTGACGGTAAGCCGAAATCAGCTTGGCGACCTTAGACGACATGGGAGACCTCTTGGCGGATTTGCTCTTCTTCGGGAGTGAGGTAGCCAGGGAAGCGCACTTCCTTGACGCCCCCCGCGCTCATGAACACGATTTGCCCCCGGTGCGAGGCGGAGTTGGCCAGCCCTTCCAGCTCATCCGGAGAGCCAGGGAGGAGCTTCATCCAGGCTGAAGTGAACAGGCTCTGGCCAGTTAAACCCTCGAGATACCCGAGAAAAAGGGCGAAGGTGATGTTTGCGGGGGTGATGCGTGGAACCACCCGGGTCTTGCGGGACCGCCCAGCCAGAAAGCCAGCCTGAGTCCAGGTGCCGTTGATGTTCTGGGCGAAGGACTTGAGGGAGGCCGGACTGAAGCGACCTGGGTCGTCGCGGGAAAGCAGCTCCTCGAGTTCTTCACGGCGCACGCCTTCGCCCAGCTGCTTGGCGAGCATGAACTCCCATGAACGGCGTAGCAGAGGGTCGCGGACGAGCGCCAGGGTGAGCGCCAGAACTGGCTGTGCGTCTACGTCCTGCGTCCAGAGTTTTCGGAAAGCGCGAAACGCCGCGAGCTCGGGCGCAAGGCCATACAGGTCTGCCAGGTGACCAAAGGCGAGCTCTCGTGCTTTGCGGGTAGGTTTGCCCAGTACGTTGGACTCGACCACCTCTCGCCGGTAGTCCGCCTTGGTGGCCGTTTCGGGCTGGTGGATGAACAGCGTGCGGAGCTCGCCGAGCATCATTGTTCTGGCCGCATGAGCCCCATTACGGCCAAAACGGAAGCCAAAGGTGGAGAGAGTGGAGTCGGTCGTCACGAGGTGCTACTTCAGCGGATGCCGCGGCTGGCGGGGATTTTGAGGGACTTGGCGGCTTTCAGGAGCCCGTCATCCAGGGTCAGGATTTTGTCTGCTCCCTGATTCTTGGCAATCGCAAGATGGAGAGCACCCCCTTCTCGGAGGCCCGGCTCAAAGTGTCCCAACAAAGTCCGCGCCAAGTCGTAGTCGGCTGCGCTGGGGAGCCAGACCTGGAAGGATTCCTGAACGAGGGCTTCAAACTCTGCGAGGACTGAGGCCGCTGTCTGGGTAGAGAAGTGCTGAGCTTTCACCCCTTGAGCAACCAAGCAGGCGAATTCAACCCGGGTCCAGTGACTGACAGCCAAGCTGCCGGCAGCTTGTTTGGCCAGATAGGACTCGACGAGGGGGCTCACCTCTTCGTTCAGCACGAGAGGTGCTACGAAACTGGTATCCAGGTAGAGCATGTCAGCGCTCATCCTCCCGCTGGCCCTGTATGAGCAGCGCGGAGGGCTTCTCCAGACGCGGGAGCTGGGCGCGAAACGTGGCACGAGAGGCAAGCGGAGCTTTGACCTTCTCCAAGCCACAGAGGCGGACGATGGGTTGCCCGTGCCGGGTGATGACCACCTCTTCGCCAGCGGCGACCTGAGTAACGAGCTCGCTCAAATGGGCTTTGGCATCTGCCAGGCTGACTGTACGCACAGCTCGCTCCAGATTGGTCATGAAAGTAGTCAAATCATACCCTGGGGGATGACATCTTCAAAACCTAGCGAGGATGTACTTCCGAGGCTGCCTCGTGCGAATGGAGTGTCGGTTACTTTGAGCGGATTGCCTTGAATTTCTGTGATTTGCTGAGTGGGTGCGGCGTAGGGACGAGTTTCACAGAATGCTCGGCACTGCATAGTTGGAGAAGCAGTTGTTTGCCGAGCGGAAAGTGCGGCCAAGGTTTGCCACCAATTCCCTCGACGACTGAAAAGAAGAGGCTCCAGGACGAGGGAACCATGCCCCCTCGTCCCGCCCCGATGCAGAACTACTCAGCCTGTGGCTCGACCTTCCGCTCCGCGCTATTCCTCTCGATCGCCTGCAGCAGCCCGATAAAACTCACCGCACACAGCCAGGCCAGACCCCACGCAGCCTCCTCCCCCGCGTTCAGCCAGAAGAACCCGCTGAGCAGCGTCGACAGCGCGGCCACGATGATGCGTGGCACAGGCTGGGGTACCCAGGACAGGATCGCAGAGGCCAGCGAGCTCATCAGCAGGACATAGGCGATCCCACCAATGTGACTGCCGCTCTGGTGGAAGTCCATGTCCCCCATGGAGAACGCCATCCAGGGCATGAACCACAACAGCACGCCGGCGATCCCCAGCAGTGTTCCAACGACACGTTTGTCCATTTGAGGTGCTCCTTTCTGGCCTTACTTGCCGGCACGCTCGGCCTGGTTCACAAACGCCCCTTTGAAATCCTCCGGGATGTAGCTGTCCACCACCGTCACCTTCCCGCCAACCGACTCGGCCGCGGCGCGGACGTTGTTCATCGTGCGCGGAATGAACTGGCTCGAGTCCCCGATCAGCGAGCGCCCGACCGCGGCGCTGATTCCCTGCGGAGTCAAGCCACTGTTCGCCCGCACGAAGGTCGCGTGGATATCGATGTGGTAGCCGTCCTTGTAAGGCAGGACACACAGGAAGAAGGTCGTCTGCTCGCCGTACTGCGCCATGCTGGTGTTTTCGGTGGAGACCGTCATCAGCGCGTTCTTGCAGACCGGCACGCGGATGCTCTGGGCCTGGGAGGCCAGCAGTGCCCCCATCTTCGAATTCGCAAACGGATCCTGGAGCTCGAAGCGTCCCGGCGTGGCCGGGAGCTCCGCCGGGGGAATCTCCCGATTCACCCGCAGCTTGCTGGCACTCGTCTGCACCGCATCGAGCACCGCCTTCAGAAACTGGTTCCGATCCAGCGTGGCGGGCTTGACGTCATAGATCACGAAGGTCGACTCGGTGTGAACCGAGGGTTTCATCGAGGCACAGCCGGTCAGCGCCAGGCCGAGTGCCAGTGCAGTAGTCATCTTGTACATGGTTTTTTCCTTATTCGTATTCGCTATGTGGGCCGTCTGCGCAGCGCTTGAGACACCGCGGCGGCCCGGGTTCGGTGGGTCTTGCGACCATAAAGCTAAGGATTCCTTAGTATGCCATAGCTGTCCTTCCTAAGAATCTCTTAGTCCTCAGCACGGAGGACGGGGATGGAAGAGAAGTCGGTGTTTGCCAGGCGGCTACGGGCAGCCCGGGAGGCGAGAGGCGTATCGCAAAAGCAGCTCGGCATCCTGGCCGGGATCGACCAGTTCGTCGCCAGTGCGCGGATCAACCAGTACGAGCGGGGCAAGCATGTGCCAGACCTGCAGACGGCACAGCGGCTGGCCGCAGAACTGAATGTCCCGGTCTCCTACATCTATGAGCCGGATGACGACCTGGCGGAGCTGATCCGACTCCTGGGAGCGTGCTCCCGGGACCAGCGCCACCAGTTGATCACCCAGCTCCAGACCCTCCCAAGCGCCTGAGCCTGGCCACACCCCGCCTATTGCGGCCCCGCATCACGCTGCCGATACAGCGCCTCGATGCGCGTCTTGCACCGCGCATGCGCCCGCTGGATCGCGCCCAGGACACTGAGCGGTGCGCGGCGCATCGCCCCTGTCCGCTCCGCGTGGCCGGCGTCGGTCAACTCACCCTGCAACCACAGGGCGTCCAGCAGCTGGATGGCGAGATCGGCGCGGAGGAAGAGGTCCACATACGCGCTCGCCAGCGGCGTGCGGATATCGGCGCTCAAGGGCTCGACCCGGCCAGGTTCGCCCGAATTCAGGCCGGCGGCGTCGAGCTGGGCCCGCGTCCAGTCGATCATCTTCTCGACCTTGCGCGCCTGCTGCGCGACGCAGTCCTTCAGACCTTGCAGTTCCTCCAGGGGGTAGGCATCCCGCAGGACATTGGGCGCAAAGACGCACACCGCGTACAGGCGGCGACTGGCCTCTTCAAAGTTCCACTTCCAGACGCCGATCAGGCGCGGATTGGCCAGATCGACGGTTCGGGTGATGCAGGTGCCACGCAGGATCCGAGTTTGAAGACGAGTTTCAGGACGAGCGAAGCCATCATGTTGATCCATGAGAATCTCCAAGCAATTTGGGGGGATGGGAATGACGGGACGTCCGCTGTCAGAAACAGCATACCGAAACGTCCCGACTTTCAAAGCGAGCGACCGGCTTCGCCGCGGGGGATCGCGGCGGCCCGGCCAGCCTCACTCCCGCACGACGTAAGGCCGTCCGCCCAGGTGGCGGTGATAGGCACCGAAGCCCCCGTCCCGCGCCGCGTGGCGGCTGACGAGATCGGCCTGGCCCGACAGGCGATCCACCGTCGACAGGATGTGGGCATCCAGGCTCAGGGGCTCCCGCAGCCCCAGCCAGTCGGGCGCCCCCTTGGCGGCGGTGATGGCGTGGAGAAGGGCCAGGTAATGGGCCTCGGGGATGATCACCCGATGCTGGGCCCGGGCCGCGGCGATCCATTCGAGGACCGTGTGCTTGTGGCCCAAGAGCGCCCCACGTTCCGTCATCTCGTAGCGGCCCCGCACCGGATTGAACTGGTACTCCTCCGCCTTGCCCGCGTCGTGCAGCAGGCTCGCCGCGATCAACACCGGCAGATGCACCTCCGCGTGATGACTACCGAGGGTCCGGGCCCGCTCCGCGACTTCGAGCGCGTGGCGGAAGTTACCGTTCCGGCCGTTGTGATGCCCCTGGAGCGAACTCGGCCCCTCGAGATAGCGCTGGAAGCGCCGCGAATCCCAGAACACCGCGTTGAAGAGGTGCTGCAGCGGTCGCCCCAGGCCTTCCCAGAAACGCCCCGCCCGTGCGACGAGCTCCCGGTCCCGGACCCAGGCGTGGGGCACCGTGTCGAAGGGATTCAAGCTCGCTTCGGGCCGTTCGAGCTTCACCAGCCGGGCGATCCGGATCGCCCCCAGGGTGCTGGTCGGCCGGCCGAGCCAGCGGATCGACACGAGGCTGCCGACGGTCAGGCGGCTATCCGGATGCCGGCACAGCCATTCGACGCGCAGCACTGCCCGTTCGTGGAAGATGACGGCCACGTTGAGCAGGTTACGGGCGTCGAAAGGCAGGCGCTCGATCGACTGGATCCGGAAGACCGGCGGCAGGCGGTCGATGACGTGATCCGGCTGGGGCAGTCGGCTTACTGAAAACACAGTTTGACGGACATCAGACATGGTTATGAGCTCCTTCAACAACGACGTTTTGTGCGGAGGACGCAAAGCGCTCACTCAGCAAGCGCTCGAAAGCAGATCCATCTTTGCGGGTCAGGTTGGGCACGTAACGGGAATACACCTTGAACAGCATCTCGGTGCTCGTGT
>ERZ724525.61-NODE-61-length-51708-cov-7.813428_pt1 | contig 51708 bp, 41 predicted proteins | sample MGYA00376058_ERZ724525 | MGnify/ENA primary metagenome ERZ724525 (study PRJEB28724, sample SAMN07190888) | wastewater metagenome | isolation source: influent of sewage treatment plant in Hong Hong | place: USA: Christiansburg, Virginia | collected 2016-03-01 ... | reverse complement strand
GGCCTTTTTCAATCTACGAAAATTGCTATTCGTACTTTAATTAACGAAATAAAAACCCCTTGTTGCTCAACAAGGGGTATTGGTGTTTCAGGCAATGGAAGGGCTGTATCGACACGGTGCCATGGTGAAATGGGTCGCCATGGGTTTGGCCTCAGAAAAGCGCGAAAAAATCAGGGCACAGCTCTATATCGCCTTGGTTTTGAAGTCAAAGGATGCCGAGCACAGCATTAATGGCACATTGTGTTCGTGCCTCACCGATGCCCCTGACTTCTGCCCATGGTGTGGATTGATGGGTCAAAATGTCTTTGTAAATGGTGTACAGCCGTTCTCGCATGGCCAGATCAGGGTATTCGCGCATTTCATCAGCGACCCACGGTAAATCAGGACACGCCAACAAATACAAATCGTAATGCCTTTTTGCGCGTTCCGATTCAATGTAGGCATGTTCTTGCTCAAACACAACGGTGCTCCACACGTGCATGACATGCATGTCGGTGTCGATGAACACGTATGGGGCATCGGGGTGGGCTTTAACCACCGCGTCTTCACCCGCCAGTTGACCTTGTGCAATGGTCAACAGGTCTTCAAAACGATAGTCGGTGCCATGTGTGTGTAAAAATTCGCGGGCATATTCAGCGACATGGGGCGATTGGAAGTGCTGGGCGAGAGCGATGCACAGTGAACTTTTACCTGTGCTTTCAGGTCCAACAATGACGATTTTTTTCATTTCAAAACACCTTATGAATTAATAAATCACGCAGAATGAATCACACAGCAAGGCCCATGAGCAAGACCCCATGTGTGCGACAGCTCGCCCAGGGCTTTTGAGCAACGAGGACGTAAAACCAAGAGCAAGCCGCATGATCCCTCAACCCTTCCACGCTGATACCAGTACCGATACCAGCACATGGTCACAAAATTGATTGTTGACATATTTTGTGCGGTCAGGATTTGGGAATTTGTGCGCTGCGCCTTGACTTTTAAGCATCAATCGCTCATGCTTTCGCATTCTAAATCAAAGCGTGGCTCATCAGCCCGCTCGCACTAAAAAATATAATAACAAACCACACAACATTAACACAAAGGAGAAGTGAATTATGCAATCGGTCATTAAAGTCAAAACACGAGGTCGATCGTTGTTGGAGGATCCATATTTAAACAAAGGCACGGCATTTACCCTAGAGGAGCGCCGTGCCTTTGGCATTGAAGGGCGTCTGCCGCAACGTGTTGAAACCTTGGAAGAGCAAGTGGCTCGTGCCTATGAGCAATACCAACGTTTCACCAATTCATTAAACAAGTACATGTATTTGCGTGGTTTGCAGGATTACAGCCGCACTGAATTTTATGCATTGGTGCGGGCGCACATTGAAGAAATGTTGCCGATCGTCTACACGCCGACAGTGGGTGAAGCGATTGAAGAGTTCAGCCACATTTACCGCGCGCCACGTGGTTTGGTGGTCACCGAAGACAATTACCAGCAATTGGACGAAATTCTGGCCGGTTACAGTGAAACAGAACTGGCAGTGGTGACCGATGCGGAAGGCATTTTGGGCATTGGCGACCAAGGATTTGGTGGGATCGCGATTTGCTTGGGTAAATTGAGTTTGTACACTTTGACCGCGGGGATTGATCCCGCACGCAGCTTGCCCGTGATCCTTGATTTCGGCACAGACAACAAAAAACTGCTGGAAGACCCATTTTATTTGGGTGTACGCAAACCCCGTGTGCGCGGTGAAAAGTATTTTGAAATGGTCGATGCCTTTATCGACGCTTGGGCGAAACGCTTCCCCAATGCTTTGTTGCAATGGGAAGATTTGAGCAAATCAACCGCATTTGAAGCGCTTGAGCGTTACCGTGAAAAAGTCCCAAGTTTTAATGATGACATTCAAGGCACAGGCGCAATGGCATTGGCGGGTTTGTTGGCAGCAACCGATCAAGGCAAAACATTGACGGAACAGGTGTTTTTGGTCAGTGGCGCAGGTGCGGGTGGCATTGGCGTGGCGATGCAGGTGATGAATGGTTTGGTGCGTTTGGGCTTAACTGAAGAGCAGGCACGTAAACGCATTTTTGTGCTGGATTCGCGTGGCTTGATTTTGGATGACCGCGAAGGTTTGGAATCATACAAAATGATTTTTGCACACCCGCGCAGCGATTTGGCCGAGTGGGAGTTTGCCAGTAAGAATCCAAACTTGATCGAAACCATCCGCAATGCCAAAGTCACGGTGTTGCTCGGTTTGTCGGGTCAAGGTGGTTCTTTTGATCAAAAAATCATTGAAGCCGTTCAGAAAAACACAGCGAAACCAATCGTATTCGCTTTGTCAAACCCAACAAATTTGACAGAAATTTTGCCCAAAGATGCAATTTGCTGGACGGATGGCAATGTCTGGATGGCGACGGGCAGTCCATTTGCACCTGTTGAGTGGAAAGGCAAAACCCACATCATCGGCCAAGGCAACAACACTTTCGTGTTTCCTGGCATTGGTTGGGGTGTGGCCGCCTCGGGCGCGCGCACGGTTGAAGCCGAAATGATGACGGACGCCTCTTTTGCTTTGGCCGCTCAAGTGTCACAAGAGCGCTTGGACAGCGGTGCGGTGTTTCCAAAAATTGTTGATTTGATGGATGTCACCGATCATGTGGCGCGTGCAGTGGCAGAGTGCGCTTTCCGTTTGGGTGTGGCCACGGTGTCGCACGAGGAAATGGAAAAACGCTTGGCTGAACGTGATTGGGTGCCAAAATACGCCACGTATGAGTACGACCCATCGTAGGTCTTGCGTTGGTTAAATGTAGCGAAATGTAGCGCATTGGTGAAAAAGTCGATTTAATTTCAATTAAATCGACTTTTTTTATACTTTTAGTGTATTCTTTTTACGTATATACCCCTAATTCACTACAATAACAATGGAAGGTTCTATGGCGACAATTAACACACAACTTCAGGCCATTCTCGATGGTTTTGCCACTCAAACAGGTGGTACGAGCAGCGTGCTGTATCAAAACATGTTGGCAACGATCAATGCCTCGACGGTTTTGCTCGGGCGCTTAAATACAGCTGCAAGCACGGGTACTTTAACCAAGTTTACCTTGGCGACTTCAACCAGCGCGTACATGTATTCAAGTGGCAGTGCAATCACGGTGTCCAGTCAAATTTTGTCGACTGGTACTTTTTATTTGGGACGTTTTGTATTCCTCATGAGCCATGAAATCTCCCATTGTGAAACGGCTACATCTCGTGCAAGCCAAGAAAGCACGTGGCTGACCAGCACAAAAAATTTCATCAGTTCAAGTTCGGGCAGTCCCAACATCACGAGTTATTTGAGTGATTACATCAACATTTTTTTGCGCGATGAAGGTCGAGCCAATGTTTTGGGCTACAACGGTTTGTTAGACTACACCTTGTCGACCAATGGTGGCTTGCCTTTGACCGACGATCAACGCATTGCAATGACCAGTGCCACGACTGGGGGCACGTATTTGGCCGCACAGTTTATCGACCCTGCAACAGGCGCATTGAAATCGGGTTATACCTTCGATGCTTTGGGTTACGTGACGTTGGACACGGCCAGCATCACGACCTCCACCTCCTTTTATTCAAACCTGAGCCCTTCTGATGCGGGGACTTTAAATGAAAAATACTCACACCACTACGCATCGTATGGGCTACAAAGGATTGCCTCTGTGGCGGGTGGTAAGACCTTGACCTTGGATTACAATGCGCTTTCTTTGGGCATCAACAGCACTGTGCTTGGCCAGTCCTTGAGCATTGAGGAAATCAACGACATCTTGGTAAGGGATCATTTGCGCCCACAGGCCTCACCGCAATTCACGAGCTTGACTTTGGTTGATCCATTGGGCAAGTACAAAAGTGAGTTCACAGCCAGCACCTTTGGTGGTGTGATGGTCAAAACCACGACGGGCATCGGCGATGCAATCACCCACAGTACAACCAAAGATTATATGAGCACCACGTACAACGGCGCTCAAAAAGAGATTGTGGCGCAAGTGGTGGTTTTTGATAAAAACAACAGCACCTCTGAAACCAGTTACTTAAAAACCGTTTTTGACACAACCGATTTGGCAAATAACAGCCTCATTTTAAGTCAAACCCAATCCAGCACCACGACTGCAGGCATCATCACAACGTTGACGGATGCCAATGGTGACGGCATCTTTGAAACCACTCACGTGGGTCTTGATGCCGATCGCAACGGGGTGGAGGATGTGACCGTCTTTACTGGCACGAGTGGCAAAGACTCTTTGTCTGGCGCAGCGACCGATGACACTTTAAATGGTTTGGCGGGCAATGACACGCTGCGTGGTTATGCTGGAAATGATACCTTGAATGGTGGCTCTGGCAGCGATTCAATGGTGGGTGGCTTGGGCGATGACCTGTATGTTGTGGATAGCAGCCAAGATCGAGTGACAGAGCTGACGAATCAAGGCACCGATACCGTGAACAGCAGCATCGCTTACACCTTGGGCAATTATGTGGAAAACCTCACGTTACTCGGAAGCGCGGCCATCAACGGTGTCGGAAATGCTTTGAATAATCAACTTCAAGGCAATGCTGCGATCAACACACTGAGCGGTGCTGCGGGGAGTGACACACTGATTGGCGGGCTGGGGGCCGATATTTTGACGGGTGGCGCTGGCAATGACAGCTACCTGTTTGCCCGCAACGATGGTGCCGATCAGTTGACGGACACCGATGCAACGACCAGCAATTCGGATCTGTTGTGGTTCAACAACGGCGTTGATAACACCCAGCTGTGGTTTAGACGTGTGAGCCAAGACTTGGAAGTCAGTGTGATTGGCACAACGGATAAAGTCACCGTGAAAAATTGGTACAACGGTGTAAGCAATCAAGTGGAACAAATCAAGTCGAGCAATGGGAAGCTGTTGTTGAACACTCAAGTGGATGCCTTGGTCAGTGCCATGTCGGCCTTTTCACCACCTGTATCTGGGCAACTTGTGTTGCCTGATGCTTATTTAAATGAGTTGAATGGGGTGATTGCGGCGAGCTGGCAGTGAGCCCATGCCGACTCTGCGGTGATCTTGCATGAGCCCATGCGATCATCATCCACAGCTGCGGTCAAAAGGGTATAAATGCTTTAAAAAGCCACATCATTCATGTGGCTTTTTATATTGGGCGGGTCTTCTGTTGGGTGCGATGCTTTGTTAAAGGGATGGAGCTTGCCATGGTGCTTACGATGGTGTTGTCTACTTTTTCATCTTTACTTGGATGTTGCATGCCAAGATTTGATGGTCTGACTTGTGTGATTGCGTATAATTACATGGATATTGCGTGAGAACCATGTGTTTGCGCATGTCGATTGAGTTTGAAGAAACAAAATTAAAGAAGCAAAGTTCAAGAAGCAAGACATTAAAGTCAGCATCATTTGGGTAGAAAATTATGATTAATCCATTCATCATTGGCATTGCCGGCGGCAGCGGCAGCGGCAAGTCAACTGTGACCCGTAAAGTCATTGAGGCCGCAGGCACTGAGCACACCGCGGTCATCGTGCAAGACAATTATTATCTCGATCAAAGCGATTTGACATTTGAACAGCGGGTGCGAACCAATTACGACCACCCTCATGCGTTTGATTGGTCGCTGATGATTGCGCAAATTGATGATCTACGCAATGGTTTGCCCATTAAAATGCCCTTGTATGACTTCACATCGCACACCCGCTCAGATCAAGTGGAACGTGTTGCTCCCGCAAAAGTGATCGTGGTGGAGGGCTTGTTTGCGCTGTATGACAAAACCTTGCGCGACATGATGTCAATGAAGATTTATGTGGACACCGATCCAGACATACGTTTCATTCGACGTTTGACCCGAGACATCAATGAGCGTGGACGGACGATGGCAAATGTGATTGAGCAGTACAAATCAACGGTTCGCCCCATGCACAACCAATTTATCGAGCCAACCAAACGATTTTCGGATGTGATTTTACCGCACGGAGCCAACGAACCTGCGGTTGATTTGATCACATCAAAGATTGATCGATTGATTCAAGCGTGAAGCACTATTGATTTAAGCTATTGATTTTTAATAATTTTATTTGCATGCTTCAGTGCAACAACGAAAATCGCACATTCGTTCTTTTTTTATGTACAATGCGTGCAGTAAAAAATTTAATGCACGCGATGCGCTTTTGGCGCATCATGATGTCAAGATAAAAAAATAAGATTCAGGAGACAAACATGAGTCAAAAACCGTGGTTAGCGAGTTATCAAGAAGGCGTGCCCGAAACGATCAATACGGAGAAGTATGCATCGGTTGCAGGGATTTTTGCCGATGCCTTTGAGCGTTTTGCGGATCGCCCAGCGGCTTCTAATTTGGGTAAAACCATCACTTACAAGCAAATGGACCATGCATCACGACATGTGGGTGCTTGGTTGCAGCAGCTCGGCTTGAAAAAAGGTGAGCGTGTCGCCATCATGATGCCGAATTGTTTGCAATATCCCATTCTGGTTGCTGCCGTGTTGCGCGCAGGCTATTGTGTGGTGAATGTCAATCCCTTGTACACCGTGACGGAGTTGACCCATCAACTCAAGGACTCAGGCGCTAAAGCCATTTTTATTCTGGAAAATTTTGCCCACACCTTGCAAGCCAGTTTGCCTAACTTGAATGATTTGCAGCACATTGTGGTGTCCACTTTGGGTGACATGCTCGGCATCAAAGGGCATGTGGTTAACTTCATGTTGCGGCGCGTCAAAAAAATGGTGCCGGAATGGCAGATCGAAGGTGCGATTTCATTCAAATCCATTCTTGAAAAAGGCGCGAGTTTAAATTTAACCCCAGTTCATTTGGGGCATGATGATTTGGCTTTCTTGCAATACACAGGCGGCACAACAGGTGTATCGAAAGGAGCGACGTTGACCCATGGCAATTTGGTGGCCAATGTGTTGCAGGCTGACGCATGGTTTGTCAGCGAGCTTGATTTGGAGCACAACCCGTCGCCTGTGTTTGTTGTGGCATTGCCGTTGTATCATATTTTTGGCCTCACGGCGTGCTTGTTGTGGGTGTCACACATCGGTGCACATGCTTTGCTCATCACCAACCCACGGGACATCCCCGCATTCATAAAAGACCTGTCGAAGTACCCATTTGCGGTTTTGCCAGCAGTCAACACTTTGTTCAATGCTTTGATGAACAACCCTGATTTTGCCAAGCTCGACTTCTCCAAGTTGAAAGTGGCGCTGGGTGGTGGCATGTCAGTGCAAAAAGCCATTGCAGAGCGTTTTGAAAAAATCACGGGCACGCCGCTGCTTGAAGCCTATGGCTTGTCTGAAACCAGCCCATTCGCCACTGCCAACCCCGTCAACACAAAGGGGTTCACGGGCTATATTGGTTTGCCGGTGTGTTCGACCGACATTGTGATGCTGGACGACGATGGCCATCCCGTTCCCCATGGAGAACCCGGTGAGATTTGCATCAAAGGGCCTCAAGTCATGCGTGATTATTGGGGGCGTCCTGACGAGACGGCAAAAGCAATGACTGCGGATGGTTATTTTAAAACAGGTGACATTGGCATCATGAATGATCAGGGTTACATCAAAATTGTGGATCGCAAAAAAGACATGATTTTGGTTTCTGGTTTCAATGTCTATCCAAATGAAATCGAAGACATTGCCGTTCGTCATTCCAAAGTGTTGGAGGCCGCAGCCATTGGTATTGAAGACGATTACTCGGGTGAGGCGGTTAAATTGTTTGTGGTCAAAAGAGATGGCAGTTTGACGGAGTCTGAACTGAAAGATTTCTTAAAAGAATCATTGACGAATTATAAACGCCCCAAAGTCATTGAGTTCATCGGCGAGTTACCAAAATCCAATGTGGGTAAAATTTTGCGCAAAGATTTACGTAAACCGAAAGCCTAGATGGTGTGAAACATGGCGAGGGTAAGCTCCAAGCGCCCATGCCATGTTTGCTATTTGATGTTATTTTGGATGATTTGATGTGTAAAAATTTAACGCGTTGCGTACAGCATTTTCGTAGAGAATACTGTCATGAAGATGCACAAACGAACCCATCTCACACCACTTGACGGTCAGAGATGTGGGGTTTATATCAAAGCCACCTCTGGGCAATCAGCCATTAAGCCAAGCATTACAGAGTCAGCCGCCCGACCATCTACAACGTCATCAAACAAGCCCGTTTCAACAGTTTGCACCGAAAGACAGCAGCAATCAGTGCTATCGCACAGTGCAATACGGTTTAAAACGTCTGACCAAAGTTGAGTTGCACATACAAGAACGACTCAAACGTGAAGCAAAACACTACAACAAATCCTATCCTGGCGGACTGGTGCACTTTGATACCAAACACCTGCCTTTGCTCAAAGAACAAACGCAGAACGGGAATACAACGCGCTGATTTCTTACAAAGCAGCTTTTGAAATAAAGCATACAACAATCAGGGACAGGATTTCATTCACTCGTTTTTCATCTCGCCTCTCATAAAAAACGACCTACAAATGCACTCAAGCCCGTGGTTTATTTTTCAGAGCCCATCCAAAGGCTCAATCTGTTTATTTTTTATTTCGTTCACACACAACAGCCAAAGTGTCATTGACCATCAACGAGGTCCACTCTTTGTCATTCAAACGCACCACTGTCGACGTTTGCTTCTTTCCGACTGCGGCTTGATAGTTTTTATCCATTTGAACCCCCATCAAAGTAGACTGTGGATTGGTTTTATCGAATTGAAGATCGACCTTCTTAAGGGTTTCGTACAAGCGATTGTTTTCTTTACTGAAACTCCAATCTGACAAGCCAACCAAACTGATTTCAACGGGTTTACCCCCTGAAGTGGTTTGAATGATGCGATCCTCATGCACCACCGTGCCATTGGCATTGTATGTGGCATGACCTCGAATCGCTGTGGCCGTCCCCGAAGCATTGACGGGCATCGACACCGCACAGTCCCACACGCCAGGCAATTGACTGGCATCCACCGCGCTTTGCGCCAAAGCCGCCACGTGGTGGCCTGACAAAGCCAAAATCACTGCTGAAATTTTTAATGCTGTTTTCATCGAGATGCTCCGTTGATGCGATGTTTTAAATAATGACTAATTGGTGATGTGATGATGAGTCTAAAAACATGACACGTACATTAAACTCATCACTGCACCATTTAAGGTTTAAGGTGACTCATAAAACACATAGCTGGTTGAGTAATCGCTGATTTCAAAATACACCCGTTTTTCACCTGGATCGACTTTACCATTCAGATTTAAATCGATTTTCCCATAACCGTAACGATATGGGCGCGCGGTCTTGTCATCCGTACCCGTGGCTGTTGAGATTTTATCCACTTCTAAAAAGCGTTTCACCAAAGTCGGTCCTGCATACACCTCTAAAATACCGTTTGTTCCTGTCCAGTTTTGCACACTGCGGCCAATTTGGTTTTGAGTTTCTTGAGTGCATGCGCTCAACCCAGCCACAGCGCCAACGCAGAGCAAAATGCCCATCATGTTTAAACGTTTCACGGTATTCTCCTAAAGGAAGTGCGCAGCATTTTGCTGCTTCCCTTGCATTATAACGCCTTCATTCAACAATGGTTTACGATATACTGCATAAATAACAACCACTTTCCAGTTTGACTTCCACCCATAAAGGAGACACCATGAAACTCATCGGCTCACTCACCAGCCCCTTCGTTCGTAAAATCCGTATTTTGTTGGCGGAGGAAAATATCCCTTATGAATTTGTTTTGGATGATGTTTGGGGAACAGACAGCAACATTGCCCAATACAACCCCTTGGGACAAGTGCCTTGCTTGATTTTTGACAACGGCTACACGCTGTACGATTCAAGCGTCATCGAGGATTATTTAGAAGAAATCACCCCACTCCATGCCCCTTATAACAGCACAGCACGTTTGGAGGTGAAGAAATGGGCAGCACTCGCGGGCGGCCTCACAGACGCCGCTGTTAAAATCAGAATGGAACAGCTGCGCCCAGCGGACAAACAAATGCAAAGTTGGATTGACCGTCAGCAACTCAAAATTGACCGAGGACTGGTTGTACTTGAGGAACAACTGACCCATCATTTGTGGTGCGCAAACAACGCCTACAGCGTGGCGGACGTGGCCGTGGTGTGTTTCCTCAATTGGCTCGACTTCCGTCTGCCCGAGATTGATTGGCGCAACTCCTTTCCAAACCTCAGCAAACTCTCTGACTACCTGAATGCGCAAGCCGCATATTCAGAGACTTTGCCTCGTTTGGCCTAACATTCAACCCCTCACACAAGGGCAAACGATCAAGCATCAATGGGTCAACCCAACAACACTTATGCCTCCTTATTGTATAAAAAACACATAAAGAATGCGTAGACTGTTGGTTTGACTTATGTCATAAAAAGTAGTGTTCCACTTTTATCGAATCTCTGAGATAATACGTACTTCTTTTTCGCTTCATTTTGTCCTTTTTTTGCATCACCGTCACGGATGTTACATGAACCTACTCGCCAAACTTTTGCCCGCCAATAACATCGAACTTGCCGTTGAAGCAAGCAGTAAAAAACGTGTGTTTGAACATGCAGCCATGATGTTTGAAAATCAACAAGGCATCGAACACAGTAAAGTCTTTGACAGCTTACTGGCGCGCGAGCGCCTTGGATCGACAGGCCTTGGGCAAGATGTTGCAATTTCGCATCGTCGCATCAAAGGCTTAAAAGAAGCCGTGGCCGCCGTTGTCAGTTTGAACAATCCAGTGGCATTCGACGCTCCAGATGCTCAGCCCGTTTCTTTTTTGATTTTTTTACTCGTTCCCGAACAAGCCACCCAGCAACATCTTGAAATTTTATCGGAGCTGGCCGAGCTGTTGTCTGACAAAAACCTTCGTGAAACCCTCAAATCAGCAAAAGGTGCGGGCGAGGTGTTGCAACTGATCCAAACATGGCAGCCTACCCGCCGCCACCTCCACTAAAACCAAGGCGCAATGATGCGCCTTTTTTTCGAGAGTCACCACATGCAGTCGATCGCCACACTTTTTAACGACGTCTCAGAGCGCCTTGAGCTCACTTGGCGGGCGGGTCAGGATGGGGCATTCCGCATTCTGGCCAAATCACGCACCGCCAGTGCTGATCTCGTCGGCCATTTGAACCTGATTCACTCTGCTCGCATTCAAATCATCGGCAAAGCAGAACTGGCTTATTTTGATTGGCTGACTGGTGAGAAACGACTGGAATACCTCAACGATTTTCTGACCTATGGTGAGCCCCCTGCCATGCTGGTCGGTGACAAGTTGGAACCGCCGCCATTCTTAATTGATTGGTGTAACGAACATGCCGTTCCTCTTTTCTCCAGCCCTGAATCATCGGCAGACCTCATTGATTACCTGCGCGTTTACTTTAACCGCATGTTTGCTGAACAATGCACACGACATGGTGTGTTGATGGACGTACTTGGCGTCGGCGTGTTGATTTGCGGGGATTCGGGTCTGGGCAAATCGGAACTCGCTTTAGAGCTCATCAGCCGAGGCCACGGTCTGGTGGCCGACGATGCCGTCGAACTGTTGCGCACGGCCCCCGATTACATTGAAGGCCGCTGCCCATGGCTGTTACAAAATTTACTTGAAGTAAGGGGCATTGGCTTACTCGACATCAAGACCATTTTTGGTGAAACGGCTGTGCGCCGTAAAATTAAACTGCGTTTAATTGCTCAGTTGATTCGCCGCAGCGACCTTGAGGAGCATTATGAACGCCTGCCATCACAAACCCTCACCGAAGAGATTCTTGGTGTCGATGTCCGAAAAGTGGTTTTGCCTGTTGCCGCAGGTCGAAATTTGGCTGTTTTGCTGGAAGCTGCGGTGCGCAGCACCGTCATGCAATTGCGTGGCATCAACACACTGAAAGACTTTATGGAGCGCCAGCAACTGGCCATGGAGCAAGAAAGCCAGCAAAACACCCAACCCAACGGACAAAGCGAATTTTAAAGAACCACCTTGCCCGACTCGTGTGTGGGTCATGTGCAACACAACTCAACCTCTTTCGATGCACTGATCTGTGTGGCGAGCGCTCTGATTGCTTCTGGGCTGGAGCTGACGCATTGACCTTGTGATTCAAATGAAGCAAAGCGACGAAAGCGAAAACCTTTCACTCTAACCTTTCATTTAAACCAGTGCACAGACATTTTGTTTTTCCAATTAACATAGACACCCGTACTCGGCTAAAAACCTCATGAACATCGTCCTCATCACAGGCCTCTCTGGTTCTGGCAAAAGTGTTGCCCTTAATCTGCTTGAAGACACCAGCTACTATTGTGTCGACAACTTGCCCGCCAACTTGCTGCCCAATCTGGTCTCCACGCTCATCGTTCAAGGTCACACCAAAATCGCAGTCAGCATTGATGCGCGCTCCTCCGCCGACTTCACCAAGCTGCCTGCTCAAATTGATGCATTCCGCAACCAAGGTTTCGATGTGCACACCATTTTCCTTACCGCAGATGACAACACCTTGATTCAACGTTTTTCTGAAACACGCCGCCGCCACCCCTTGTCACGCGAGCACACCGAGAATCAAGACACCTCGCTGGCCGACAGCATCACCCTCGAACGTGAGCGCTTGCTACCTCTGCTTTCCGTGTCTTCAGTGATCGACACCAGCACGCTAAAAGCCCGTCAATTGCAAACATGGATCAAAGATTTACTGGCACTGCGCAATGACCGCATGACTGTTTTGTTCGAATCGTTCGGTTTTAAACATGGAATCCCAATGGATGCCGATTTCGTTTTTGATGTCCGCTGCCTGCCCAACCCCTTTTACGACATCAACCTGCGCCCACTCACAGGGCTGGATGAACCCGTCCAGATATTTCTCCAAGCGCAACCCGACACCCAATTGATGATTGATGACATCGAACAATTCATCACCCGCTGGCTGCCACGTTTCGAGCAAGACAGCCGCAGCTACCTGACCATCGCGATCGGTTGCACTGGAGGTCAACACCGCTCGGTTTACATTGCCCAAACACTGGCCAAACGCTTTGCAACCGATGGCACTCACGCGGCGCAGCAAGTCTTGGTTCGGCATCGAACACTCAGCTAAGCAAATACAGAAAAACCATTCGTTTCATGTCGAGGCTTCACTTCATGAATTAAGCCTCTCAGCACTCAATCAAGGGGATTTGTATGTCTCACAAGGTCAAATTTTTCGCCGCCCTCTCCATCGCCATGCCCATTGCGGCATCGGCACAGTTCATCAAATGGGATGACATCAACACCAAATCCCCCGTTTCATCCATCACACCAATTTTCAGCCAACTGTTGATCACGCCCATTCCACGAGGTTTTCAAATGGCGTTCGCCAATGCCTCTGGCACAAGCTACATTCACGAGCTGGTGCCAACAGGCGAAAACGTCAACCAATGGACGCAAATGCTAACGGTAACAGGTGAAAAAGACGCAGCCCTCAATCCAGAACTCACCCCACCGAAAATGGCGAGCCTTATGGCGTCTGGTTTTCACAACTCATGCCCAAACGCTTTCGGCTCTTATGTGTTTCCCACCCCCCATCAAATCAATGGATATGACTCCATTTCAGTCATCCTCAGCTGCGGCTCATCATCACAGGACACGCCGCCAAGAGGAACCAGCGAAACAGCATTGATCACCATCATTAAAGGCACAAAAGATTACTACACGGTTCAATGGGCAGAACGGGGCACCTCTTCTTCAACACCCGTTCGCATCGACCTGCCCAAATGGAGTGCACGACTGGCACAACAGGTTAAAGTCATTAAATTATGCACAGCGGTTGCAGGTGAAAAATCTCCCTATCCAAGTTGCATCAATTCGATCAAATAACAAGGAATTAAAAAATCCCTTTGAATGTGTTCAAAGGGATTTTTTTGACCTGCAGGCTCAGTGTTAGGGTTTCGTGACAAGCACCGCATAGTGAAAAAACACCGGAGCCGCATATAAAATCGCATCCAATCGATCCATGACCCCTTGCTGGCCACCGGTTAACTCACCCCAGTCCTTGATGCCCAAACTCAAGGTGATCCCTCGCATCACCAAACGCCCAAACAACGATGCAAAAGAAATCAGCACCCCCGCAATTGCCGCCTGCCAAAACGTGAAGGGTGTGAACCAAAAAAACGATGATGCAATCGCCGCGTTTGCCGCGGCACTCACCAACAAACCAGGCCAAGTCACCCGACTGTGAATTTGTGGTGCAATGCGGCCTTTCCGATGACGGAAAAAATAATCGGCCAAGTGTTGCCACAGCATCGCACAACGCACAAGGGTCAAGAAAAACAACAACAACAAAGCGCGACTTTGGGTGGAAAACGAATCCACCGCATCAATGTACAAAATCGCCACCGTATGGCTCAAACAGTACACCGAAATCATCAACCCCCATTGCAAAGCGGCTTTACGCGATAAAAACTTATCCACGTCTTCACGCACCACCGAAAACACGGGCAGCAGCAAAAACGCATACACAGGGATCAGCACTGTGAAGAAGCCAAACTCACGCATGCCAATCAACAAATATTGCAGTGGGATAAACACGAAAAAAGCGAAGAACAGAGAACGGTAATCACCCCGATTCACAGGGGTGAGTGTGATGAACTCGCGCAAGCCCAGAAAAGAAATGATCGCGCACACCACCAAAGCCCCGACCAAACCAAAGACACTGACCAAGGCAGAAATGAAAAACACCCACCAAAATGCAGCCAGATGGCGTTGCGTGCGCAATAAAAACACACGCCGCCCTTTCAACTCATGCCGATCCGCACGTTTCAGCGCCACATACGCAATGATGTGTGCCAGCCCGACCAGCAAGGTCAGTCCCAACAAAGTGAACCAGAAGAGCTCATAATCAGTCCACGCCCTGTAGTTCATCATAACGTCACCCCTTGTTGAAATGGCGCGCGGGCATCAATCACCGCTTGTCGAGCACGCATGAGAAAAACGTCTTTGTCCTCGTCTTCTTTTAAAAACAGGGGCTTACCAAAACGCGCCGTGCACACCAAAGGCACAGGCCAAAAAGCCCCTTTGGGCATGATGCGGTTAAGGTTTTCAAGGTAAACAGGCACGAGTTCCACATTCGGAAATTTTTGCGCTAAATAATAAATGCCCGATTTAAAGGCTTGCGGAATGGCCTCTTTGTTGCGTGTGCCTTCTGGAAAGATGATCAATGAGTCGCCTTGTGCCAAAGTCGCGTACAAAGGCTCAAGAGGGTCACCTTCGGTTCGATCCTCTTTGCTGCGGGCAATGAACACGGCATTTAAACCTTCGGTGACAATATAACGTTTAAACCTGCTTTTACCCCAATAATCAAACGCCGCAACAGGGTGCGTGCGGGCTTGTAGGTGAGTCGGCAACGCCGCCCAAATCGCCAATGTGTCAATGTGACTGGTGTGGTTGGCAAAATAAATGCGCTGGGTGGCCACAGGCTTGCAGCCGATCCAACGTGGATATGCACCAATAAGCAGGCGAATGAGCAATTGCAAAAAACGAGAGATGAACATAGGCCAACCCTTAAAATATTTTAATTGAGGTGGGTGATCACGTGAGCCGAATCCCGCCCAACCCGCGTGGCCTTAACAAGATGAAAGCACGCAGACAACGGGACAAACGATTGCGCCATACCCACATGAACAACATTCGCATTATGGCGCAGACCCGAATCGTTTGCGCTATTTTTTCACCTTCAACAGGGCCGCCAAATAATGCCCAGTGAAGCTGGCTTCGGACTGTGCGACGGCTTCAGGCGTGCCTTCAGCAATGATTTGACCGCCCCCCGCGCCCCCTTCAGGGCCCATGTCAATCACCCAATCGGCCGTTTTAATCACATCCAGATTGTGCTCAATGATGACCACCGTGTTGCCTTGGCCACTGAGTTTATTGATGACGCCCAACAGCAATTCGATGTCGGCAAAATGCAAACCCGTGGTCGGCTCATCAAGGATGTACAACGTGCGTCCTGTGTCGCGCTTGCTGAGCTCCAAGGCCAGCTTGACCCGTTGGGCTTCACCGCCCGACAATGTGGTCGCTGATTGACCCAAAGTGATGTAGCCCAAACCCACATCGAGCAGCGTTTTCAATTTGCGGGCAATCGTGGGCACGGCGCTGAAGAACTCATGCGCTTGCTCCACCGTCATCAACAACACCTCGTGGATGTTTTTGCCTTTGTACTGCACACCCAGCGTTTCACGGTTGTAGCGTTTACCGTGGCACACGTCGCATGGCACATACACATCGGGTAAAAAGTGCATTTCAACGCGAATCACACCATCGCCTTGACAGGCTTCGCAACGCCCGCCTTTGACATTGAACGAGAATCGCCCAGGCTGATAACCGCGCTCTTTGGCCGCGGGCACTTCGGCAAACAATTCACGCACAGGTGTAAATAAGCCCGTGTAAGTCGCTGGATTTGAACGGGGTGTACGGCCAATCGGCGATTGATCCACGTTGATCACTTTGTCAAAATGCTCCAAACCTGTGATTTTGTCATACGGTGCGGGCTCTTCCGTGCTGGCGCGATTGATGTGCTTGGCCGCGGCAGAATACAAGGTTTCGTTAATCAAAGTTGATTTACCCGAACCCGACACCCCCGTGACGCAAGTCAACAAGCCAACAGGCAGATGCAAATCAACATGTTTCAAATTATTGCCACTCGCACCGTGGATCACCAGCTCACGTTCATCGCGAATGCGGCGTTCAGTTGGCACTTCAATGCGACGTTTGCCTGAGAGAAAATGCCCCGTGGCCGAGGTGGCGTGCTGCTCGATTTGCTCTGGCGTGCCTTGCGCCACAATCACACCGCCATGCTCACCCGCGCCAGGCCCCATGTCCACCACGTAATCAGAAGCACGAATCATGTCTTCGTCATGCTCCACCACAATGACCGAATTGTCCAAATCACGCAAATGTTTCAATGTTTCAATCAAACGGTCGTTGTCGCGTTGGTGCAGCCCAATCGATGGTTCATCCAACACATACATCACGCCCGTTAAGCCCGAGCCAATTTGTGAGGCCAGACGAATCCGTTGCGCCTCGCCGCCCGACAGCGTGTCCGCACTGCGGTCCAACGAAAGGTAATCCAAGCCAACATTGTTTAAAAATTGCAAACGAGACACAATTTCTTTGATCACGCGATCAGCGATTTCTTTTTTTGCCCCAGTCAGGCTCAGGGTTTTAAAATGATTCAAGCTGTCACGCAGTGACAAATGCGCCACTTCATGCAAAGTACGCGAAGCCTCGCCATCACCCACCCGCACATTGCGCGCCGATTCGCGCAAACGCGTACCGTGACACGAAGGGCAACTTTGCACATTCTGCAATTTCGACAACTCTTCTCGAATCGTCATGGAGTCGGTCTCTTTGTAGCGGCGTTCCAAATTCGGGATCACCCCCTCAAAAGTGTGTTCACGCACCACAGCGCGCCCTTTGTCAGACAAATACGTGAATGGAATCACGGTTCGACCTGAACCATACAAAATCCGCTGGCGCGCCTCCTCGGCGAGCGATTCAAATGGCGCATCAATGTCAAAACCATAAAAGGCCGCCAAACCCTGCATCATGGCGAATGAATACGTGTTGCGTTTGTCCCACCCTTTGATCGCGCCACTGCCGAGCGATAAACTTGGAAAGCCGACCACACGTTTGGGATCAAAGAAAGTCACATGCCCCAAACCATCGCACTCAGGACATGCGCCCATTGGATTGTTGAATGAGAACAAGCGTGGCTCGAGCTCCGCAATCGCGTAATCACACATCGGACAAGCAAACTTGGCACTGAACAGTTGTTCCACTTGCGTGTCCATGTCCACCGTGATCGCACGCCCCTCCGCCAAACGCAAGGCGGTTTCAAAACTTTCAGCCAAACGTTGGTTGATGTCAGGCTGCACTTTAACGCGATCCACCACCACTTCAATGGTGTGCTTTTCAGTCTTTTTCAATGTGGGCACACTGTCCACATCGTAAATTTGTGCCACGCTCGTGTTCGCCGTGCCACCGCCTGAACGAATCCGAAAGCGCACAAAACCCTGAGCTTGCATTTGCTCAAATAACTCTTCATGCGTCCCTTTGCGATTGACCACCACAGGTGCCAGTATCATCAGTTTGGTGTTTTCTGGCAACGCAACAATGGCATCGACCATTTGTGACACGGTTTGCGATGACAACGGCACATCATGGTGCGGACAATACGGTGTGCCCACGCGGGCAAACAGCAGACGCAAATAATCATGAATCTCCGTCACCGTACCCACAGTAGAGCGCGGGTTGTGGCTGGTCGCTTTTTGTTCAATCGAAATCGCAGGAGACAGGCCTTCAATCAAGTCGACATCGGGCTTTTCCATCAGCTGCAAAAATTGACGCGCATACGCCGACAGGCTTTCCACATAACGGCGTTGACCTTCTGCATACAACGTATCAAATGCCAAGCTCGATTTACCCGACCCCGACAGCCCCGTGATGACCACGAGTTTTTGACGCGGCAAATCCAACGAAATATTTTTAAGGTTATGCGTGCGCGCACCGCGAATTTTGATTTCACTGTTCATGCTGATTCCCAAAAGATAAAAAGGCCGCGTAAGAGGATAAAGAAGACGCAGCAAACCTGTTACTATAACGTTTTTCCCACGTTCTTGCTGCACCTTGCGCACGCTTATTCCTTTTCTGAAATTCAATGTCCACAGCCCCTGTCTTATCCCCCCTTGAACGCAGCATCAGCACCCGCCTTGCCTTGGTTTTTGCCTTGCGCATGTTTGGATTGTTCGTTGTGTTGCCCATTTTCATGCCCTATGCCAACAGCCTGCCGATCGGTCTTTTCCCTCTGATTGATGTGCAATCAGACCATGCGCGCGCCATCGCGGCGGGCTGGGCGATGGGTGCATACGGCTTGACGCAAGCATTTTTGTACATCCCATATGGCATCGCCTCTGACCATTGGGGGCGAAAACGCGTCATCGCATTCGGCTTGCTGATTTTTGCAGCGGGTGCCCTGTGGGCTGCCTACGCCGACACGGTGTTTTCACTCGCTTGTGCACGTGCCCTGCAAGGTGCGGGTGCTGTCAGCAGCGTGGTGGTGGCGATGGTCGGTGACACCACGCGCCCTGAAGTGCGCACACGCGCCATGGCGATGATCGGCATGAGCATCGCATTGACCTTTGCCATCTCGCTGATCATTGCACCCGTGTTGTTTGCATCCATCGACATGCACGGGGTGTTCATCCTCATCGCGACCCTTGCCCTGCTCGCCATTGCCTTGGTGACCTCGATTCCACTTCAACAAAGCGCCACCGCCATCAGCAGTTCAGCCAGTTTAAAAGCCGTTCTCGCTGACGCCCAACAATGGCGTTTAAATGGCGGGGTGTTTGTGTTGCATGCCGTTCAAATGGCCATGTGGGTCGTTTTACCTCAGCGCTTGAACGACTTGAACATGAGCCACAGTGCAAGTGCGTGGCTGTACTTTGCGGTCATCCTCATCAGCATGGGCATCATGGTGCCCTTGATCATCCGCGCTGAGAAACATGGGAAAATGCAATCGGTGATGGCGCTGTCCATCGCCTTGGTTGCTGTGGCTCAGATCGGCTTGGCTGTGAATGCGGGCGGCTTGATCGGCATCGCCGTGGCTTTATTGCTGTTTTTCATCGGTTTTAATGTGCTTGAAGCCACCCAACCTTCATTGCTGTCTAAACTCACCCATCCTGCCACCAAGGGCGCAGCTGCAGGCGTGTACAACACCGTGCAGGCTTTGGGTCTGTTTGCAGGTGCCGCAGGTGGTGCATGGCTGAATGCGCATTTCAGCGGATACGGTCTGTTTCTCAGCACGGCCGTATTGTCAGGGGCATGGCTGTGGATGCACTTGAGTCAGCCGACAGCACCATAAGACTTGCTCACCCTCATCGACGTCAGCCATAAACATCAAAAAAGCCAATCCGAAGATTGGCTTTTTATCATGCAAAGTGATGAACAGCGTACGACTTAGAAATTGTATTGTAAGCCCAAGCCCAAGTAATCCGCAGCTTTCCAGTTTGCACCACGTTTGAAGTAGTGGTCGTAATCTGCACGCAATGCAAGGTTGTTGGTCAGGCTGTAAGCCAAGCCAGCGCCTGCGGTCAAGCGTGTTTTGCGATCGCTGTAACCTGTTGCAGTGTGCTTCACACTGGCCGCACCCAATTTAGCAAACAAACGTGTTTTGTCAGCCACCAAGCCGCCCAAAGTCACGCGACCACCAAAAGTTTTGTTGCGCACATCCGCAGCAGTCAAACCATCGGTGAAATCATGTCGCTTGGCATATTGGTAGAACAGTTCTGCACCAACCAATTTATTGAATTGCAAACCAGCGCCGAGTTGGCCTGCCACCTCAGTGTCACGGTCATGCAACAAAGCACCACCCACTTTGTCACGCAAAGCACCGACGGTGCCAAAAACATAAGGGCTCAGCGTTTTAGCCACAACAGGTGCAACCACAGGTGCGGGTGGCGCAATCACGACAGGTGAAGTGGCCACAGGTTGAGGAATCGCCACAGGACGGGGAATTGGACCTGAGAAATTGTTGTCGCACTGTTTCATGCTCACGCGAACAGGCTGACCTGCTGCATTCGCATAGACATTCACAGCCATGTTCGGGCTGTAAGGCACGTATTTGCCTTGCAAGGCTTTTGACACGCCATCACGGCCAAATTGATGAGCCGCACCCGCATCACATGCCCCCAAACGATAGTTGCCGCCCAAATCAGCCAAACGCGTCACTTTAACTTGGGTTTCGCCTGCACGACGTAAAGCGGGCTTGGTTGTGAATGATTGATAAAACTTGGCGTTGCCATTTTGTACTGCAGCATCACATTCAGCTGCGGTGTCATAACCCACGTTACCGTGAGCATCCGTCACCATGCCGGCATGTGCGCCCGTTGATGCAAACACGCCTGCTGCCAAAACAGCCGCTGCTGATAAAATTTTTGCGTTATACATGTTTTTTCCTTAAGAAAACAATAGTCAATAAATCAAGTTGGCGGCGCGATCAAGGCCATTGGCTGACACGTGGCGTGCACACCAACACCTTTTTCTCACGATGAAGCGAATGAAACGCATCACACATCAACTTAACTCTAGTTCATTATATGACTTTTTGGTGGATGATACATGTAGATGGGTAAATTTAACGCACATTAAGGACAGCAATGACACACAATCAGTTCATTTTGGGGTACACACCCCCATTCGCTCATTCTTTAGGTAGATCGGAACCTTATAAGGCACTCAATCAAACCAATCAATTAAATGACAAAATGACATGCAACGAAGCATACAACGCACACATGTCACTTGAAAGAAACGTTTCAAAGCATATTGAGCTTAAGATGGATGCGGTCAGGTGATGACAGTGGGTTGCACACGCCCCGTTTTCTGAGCAATTTGAGAAAAATCATTTGCAATGGCAATCAATTCCGACAACGCCGCTTGGGTGTCCAAACCATGCAATGCGGGGTCAGCCTCATAACGCTCGATGTACACACGAATGGTCGCGCCAGAAGTGCCCGTGCCTGACAGGCGATACACAATGCGCGAACCGCCTTCAAACACCACCCGCAGCCCTTGATGATTTGACACGCTGCCGTCAATCGGATCAAGGTAGCTAAAATCATCGGCCGCCGCCACCGTCAAACCACCCAGCTGCTGTCCAACCAAAGTGGGCAACTGACTCTTGATGTGATCCATCACGCTGTTCGCTGCTTCAGTTTCGACCTCTTCGTAATCGTGACGGGTGTAATAATTGCGGCCATATGTCGCCCAATGCTCGGCCAAGATGTCCACCACACTCAAACGGCGCTTGGCAAGAATGGACAACCACAACAGCACCGCCCACACACCATCTTTTTCGCGCACATGATCAGAGCCTGTCCCGGCCGACTCCTCGCCGCACAAGGTGATGCGTCCTGCATCCAGCAGATTGCCAAAGAACTTCCAGCCCGTTGGCGTTTCAAAACATTCAATCCCCAAAGCCGCCGCGACACGATCAACAGCAGCACTGGTGGGCATGGAGCGAGCCACACCCGCCAAACCCTTGGCATAAGCAGGTGCACACGTGGCATTGGCCGCCAACACCGCCAATGAGTCTGAAGGCGAAACAAAGACATTGCGCCCGATGATCAAATTGCGATCGCCATCACCATCCGATGCGGCACCAAAATCAGGGGCATTTTCACCCATCATGATGTCATACAGCTCTTTCGCATGGACAAGATTGGGATCGGGATGATGCCCATTGAAATCTGGCGAAGGTGTGCCATTCATGACCGTGCCTTTGGCCGCACCCAAAGCATCTTCAAAAATGGCATGTGCGTAAGGCCCCGTGACCGCATGCATGGCATCAAATTTCATTGTGAAACCACTTTTGAAAAATGCACGCAACGCATCAAAATCAAACAATTGCTGCATCAACTCTTGATAATCAACAACTGAATCTATCACTTCCACCGTCATGTCACCCACGGTGTGCATGCCAATTCGCCCCACATCAACATCCGCGGCCTCCACCATGTCATACGCCGTGATGTGGGTGCTGTATGCATAAATGGCATCGGTGATTTTTTCAGGCGCTGGACCACCATTGTCGCCATTGAATTTAATTCCAAAATCACCCTCTGGACCCCCAGAGTTGTGTGATGCAGACAAAATGATGCCACCAAAAGCCTTGTATTTACGAATCACACACGATGCCGCAGGTGTCGACAAAATGCCATTTTGCCCCACCAACACACGCGCAAAACCTTGTGCCGCCGCCATCCGCAAAACAATTTGAATCGCCTCAAGGTTAAAATAACGACCATCGCCCCCGACCACCAAGGTTTTACCCGTGAAACCGCCCTCTGGTTTGACCGCTGCAAAAATAGAGGCCACAAAATTTGCCAAATAATGGGGCTGCTGAAACACAGTGACTTTTTTGCGCAGACCGCTGGTGCCAGGCTTCATGCCTGAAATGGGTTGGGTTTGAATGGTGATTTTCATATTGGATGTCCCTCTTGTATTAAAAATAATCATGTCATATTTGAATCATGTGCGCTCAGTCAAAGCCAGCTTAGCCGCCAAAGCGCCAAATGCGGCCGCAAAACCACGGCGCATCCACATCATCACGTTGGGGCGGGACACGATGCGATCACGCATGCTGGCCGCAAACACGCCATACATTGCAAAAACAACGAATGTCACCAGCATAAAGACACCAGACAACGCCGCCATTTGAAACAGTGGATGCGGCTCTTCCAATGAAATGAATTGCGGTAAAAAAGCCACGAAGAAAATGGACAACTTTGGGTTTAAAATATTGAGCAAAACACCATCCCTCAATATGCGTGCATTGCTGTGCTGAATGTGTTCAGTGTTGACATTCAACGCCCCAGTTTCCCGCAAGGTGCGCCACGCCATATACAACAAATAAACGATGCCCGCATACTTAACGACATTAAATGCCACCGCACTCGCGTGCAACACAGCAGCCAAGCCCAACAATGCGGCAGCCAAATGCGGCAAAATACCTAAAGTACAGGCAAAAGCCGCAAACACACTGGCTTTCGCCCCACGTGACAAACCCGCAGCCAAGGTATAAATCGCCCCTGTGCCAGGGGAGGCCACAATGATGAATGTGGTCAATAAAAACTCGGGTGTCATGTACACCGCCTTCTGACAAATTAGCCCAACAAGCCTCGATACAATGCCTCATACTGCTTCGCAGAGCGCCGCCAAGCCACATCAGATCGCATGCCTGCGTGTTGAATGGCTTGCCACACTTTTGTCTGGGCATACAAACTCACCGCACGTGCAATCGCGGTTTGAAAACCCTCACTCGTCACCTGATGAAATTGAACCCCCGTCGCCACACCCGCAGTCACAGCAGCATCATTGGCATCAATCACTGTATCGGCCAAACCACCAACAGTCGACACCACAGGAACACAACCGTAACGCAAGCCATACAACTGGGTCAACCCACAAGGCTCAAAACGCGATGGCACGAGAATGGCGTCACTGCCCCCTTGTATCAGGTGCGACACGCCTTCATCGTACCCAATGTGCACCCCAACATGATTGGGGTGCTTGGCGACAGCAGCATACAGTGCGGCCTCAAGGGCTTGATCGCCTGTGCCGAGCACGACCAAACGCGCGCCCATGGCCACCAATGCATCAATGCTGTCGGTGACAATATCAATGCCTTTTTGCCACGTCAATCGGCTGACGATGCAGAACAAAGGCGCATCGCTGTGCGGTAAATTAAAATGTTTTTCCACTGCGTGTTTGTTTATCTGACGCGCACCCAATGTTTTTTCATTGAAAGTGCTGGCGAGCTGCGCATCTGTTGCTGGATTCCAAATCGCCATGTCAATGCCATTGACAATGCCACTCACCGCATGGCCGCGCAAGCGCAACAAACCATCCAAGCCCATGCCACCTTGCGTAGTACAAATCTCTCGTGCATAAGTTGGACTGACGGTCGTTACGGCATCGGCAAATTGAATGCCTGCTTTTAAATACCCCACACCACCGTAATATTCAACACCATTGATGTCGAACGCTTCAGGCGGCAAACCCAGCTTGGGAAACACATTGGCTAAAAACTGCCCTTGAAATGCAAGATTGTGCACCGTCAATACGGTTTTGGGACGGTGCTTGCCTTGCCCTAAAAAATGCAAATAGGCTGGTGCCATGGCCGCTTGCCAATCATGTGCATGCAACACATCGGGCGTGCAACCCTCCACCTCACCCCAGCCCACCATCGCCGCAGCCAAAGACAAAGCGGCGAAACGCACAGGGTTATCAGGCCAATCCATGCCGGACGCATCCGAATATGGATTGCCCACGCGGTTGAACAAATGCGGCGCATCCAACACCAACAAGGCAACACCTTTTACCGTCGCTCGGACAATCCGTGCGTCACCACCAAAGTAATCGGGCAACGCCAGCACCATATTCGACTCATCCGTTTCATTCAAAGCCCCCATCACAACAGGATAGCCAGGGATCAGCGTGGTCAATGTAATCGGGGATTTGCTTGTGGACAGTTCACCCAAGGCAAAAGGCAAAGCACCGACCACATCCGCTAATCCCCCCGTTTTAATGAAGGGATACATTTCGGATGCCACCGCAAGGATGTGCAATGGTTTGGATTTGGTGCGCGTGGATGCTGTTGCAGCCTTGGCTTTTGGCTTACGAACACTTGTGCTAGATGCGTTAGGGGCGCTGGTCGACACATCAACAGCAGCCGCACTCACCTTTGCTTTGGCCTTTGGCTTGGCTTTTGGTTTGGCGGCCACCTTGGTCGCGACTTTCACCACATCAACCACTTCAGACGTGGCGGCAGAATCAACTGTTTTCGTTTTAACCATCATGACAGGACTTTATAAACAATGAAACACGATAAAAACATCGATCAATTGCACATCTATTACAAATGATCATTTTAAATACGAAGACACCAGTGCCCATGAGAATGCATGGACACATGAGGTGCATGGGACATCACTTGAAATACATCCAAAACATATCCAAATCACATCACCACACACCAAAGACACGCATGAATCGACATGCATCACATGCGTCGACATGCGGTCAGACGATTATAATTTTAAAGCATCAATCATGGGCTGTGTCACCAAGCAAATGCCTTTTTCCGTACGACGGAAGCGTTGCGCATCCAGCACCGGATCCTCACCAATCACCAAACCTTCAGGAATAATCACACTGCGATCAATCACCACATTGGTCAAACGTGCATAACGACCCACTGAGGCATAAGGCAAGATCACCGCACCATCCACACTTGAAAATGAATGTGCTTTTACACCCGTAAACAACAAAGATTTATTCACACTCGCACCTGACACAATGCAATCACCCGACACCAGCGAACCGATGGCCATGCCACGACGACCGTCTTCATTGTGCACAAATTTTGCTGGTGCGGTGATTTCACTGTGCGTCCAAATTGGCCAATCATGGTCGTATAAGTCCAAGGCTGGAACGACATCGGTTAAATCAATATTGGCATCCCAGTACGCATCAACAGTACCCACATCACGCCAGTAGTGCTCAGCCTCATGGTCAGAGCGCACACAAGATGCAGAGAAACGGTGTGCAACAGCTTTGCCATGCTTAACGATATTGGGTACGATGTTTTTACCAAAATCATGGTCTGAGCTTGGGTCTGCGGCATCTTCTTTCAACGCTTGAATCAAGAAATCAGTATCAAATACATAAATGCCCATTGATGCGAGCGCCACATCGGGGCTGCCCGGCACACATGGGGGATCAGCTGGTTTTTCAACGAAATTGATGATGGTGTCTTGATCATCCACATGCATCACACCAAACGCCACAGCCTCCATGCGTGGCACTTCCAAACAACCCAACGTGATGTCCGCTTTGGAATCCACATGCTGTTGGATCATGATTTCATAATCCATTTTGTAGATGTGATCGCCTGCGAGCACAACAATGTATTTGGTGTTGTACGTTTCGATGATGTCAATGTTTTGAAACACCGCATCCGCTGTACCGGTATACCAAGAATCCTCGGACACACGCTGACTGGCGGGCAAAATATCAAAACTCTCATTGCGTTCAGGGCGTAAAAAGTTCCAACCTCGGGTCAAATGGCGGATCAAGCTGTGTGCTTTGTACTGTGTGGCGACACCAATGCGGCGAATGCCCGAATTGAGGGCGTTAGACAAGGCAAAGTCGATGATGCGGGTTTTGCCACCGAAGAATACGGCGGGCTTTGCACGGCGATCCGTCAACTCCATCAAACGAGAGCCACGCCCCCCAGCGAGAACGAAAGCCATGGCATCACGGGCAAGGCGGCGGTTTTGGTTGTTTAAACTCATTTTTATGTCTCCAAGAATATATCAAAAAAAGTTTAACCCGACTTTTTTTGGTTTTAGTTAGTCATTCACCGCAACTGAGATGCGGAGAAAGGGTACCACGCGGTTAAAATCACTCCAACACAAACATCAACGTCGACAAGGGAGGCAGCGTCATTTCAGCCACAGCTGGGAATTGCCCCCCCTCTTGCGCCTGAGCCGTGAGTTCGCCGTAATTGCCCATGCCGCTGCCGCCATAGACCTTTGCATCCGAATTCATACACTCAAGCCAACGCCCCACAACAGGCATCGGCACGCGATAACCCTCACGCGGCACAGGGGTGAGGTTACTCACCACCACCACAGGCTTGCTGCCGTCGAAACCACGGCGCACCCATGCAAACACCGATTGTTCTCGATCATCCACAATCAACCATTCAAAGCCGCCGCCTTCACAATCTTTTTCATACAAAGCCGGCACAGTGCGGTACAAATGATTCAAATCACGCACCAAATGCTGCACCCCTTGATGCGTATCGTAGCCCAACAAATGCCAATCTAAACCCACGTTTTCGTTCCACTCCGAACGCTGCGCGAACTCTTGCCCCATGAACAATAGTTTCTTACCAGGGTAGCCCCACATGAACGCATAATACGCGCGCAGGTTTGCAAATTTTTGCCAATCATCACCTGCCATTTTGGTCAACAGCGTGCCTTTGCCATGCACCACTTCATCATGCGACAAAGGCAAGACGAAATTCTCTGCAAAAGCATACATCACGCCAAACGTCAGATCATTGTGGTGGTATTGGCGGTGAATCGGTTCTTGCTTGAAATAGCTCAACGTGTCATGCATGAACCCCATGTTCCACTTAAAACCAAAACCCAAGCCACCCGCATGCACGGGGTGAGACACACCAGGGAAAGAGGTTGACTCTTCGGCAATCGTCACCGCACCTGGATGTGCACCGTACACCGCGCTGTTGGTGCGTTGCAGAAATGAAATCGCTTCAAGGTTTTCACGGCCACCATGTTCATTTGGAATCCACTCGCCTTCTTTGCGCGAATAATCCAAATACAGCATCGATGCAACCGCATCCACGCGCAAACCATCCAAATGATAACGATCCAACCAAAACAATGCATTGTTCATCAGAAATTCAGACACTTCGGTGCGACCAAAATTAAAAATGGCCGTATTCCAATCGGGATGAAAACCCTTGCGCTTGTCCTCATGTTCATACAATGCCGTGCCGTCAAAATACGCCAAACCGTGTGCATCGGTTGGAAAATGTGCAGGCACCCAATCCAGAATCACACCAATGCCCGCTTGATGCGCTGCATCGACAAAACGAGCAAACCCCTCAGGCTCACCAAAACGTGCAGTGGGTGAAAACAAACCCGTCGGCTGATAGCCCCACGACGCATCCAACGGGTGCTCTGTGATCGGCAGCACTTCAATGTGCGTATAACCCAATTCTTGCACATAAGGGATCAAGCGTGCGATCAAATCGTCATAATGCAGAAAACCACCGTCTTCAGCACGCTGCCATGAGCCCAAATGCACTTCATAAATGCTCATGGGTTTTTGGCGTGCATCGCCCTGTGCCCGCGCCGCCAAGTAGTCGGCATCATGCCATTGAAAATCCCAAGTAGAAACCACTTTCGAGCCATTGGAGGGGCGCAGCTCTGAAGCTTGAGCAAAAGGATCGGCCTTTAAAGGCAAACCCCGACCTTGACTGTCATACAACTCGTATTTGTACACCGTGCCCACAGGCAAATCAGGAATAAAAATTTCCCAAATACCACTGTCTGTTCGACGGCGCATGATGTGGCGGCGACCATCCCAACCATTGAACTCACCCACCACCGCAACGCGAGATGCATTGGGTGCCCACACGGCAAAATGCACACCCGTCACACCCTCAAACATCATGGGATGCGCACCAAATTTATCAAACAGTTTTAAATGCGTGCCCGCAGAAAAATAATAATCATCAATCGGCCCCAACACAGGGCCAAAAGCATAGGGATCCACCCACCGCCAAGAATGCCCCCCTTGATGTGCTTGAGCAATCAAAGCGGTGCGTTCAGGCAGCGTGCTCGCTGGAATAAAGCCCACAAAAAAGCCCGCGTCATGAACGCGGACTAAATTCGCAAGCAACTCTCCCGATAACGTTTCAACGGTGACACGCTCGGCCGATGGCGCAAAAAGGCGCACGGCCCAGCCCCCATCAACTTGATGAAGGCCAAGGACATCGAACACATTGTTGTGTTGCCCAACAACAATGGCTTCGACATCTGATGACGCTGGGGAAGTCAGCGCAAGCAATGCGTCGTGTGTGATTTCAGTTGTCATATTTGTCTCTAATAATTATGTCAAAAAAAGCGCATTACTTTTATTGCTTTTTCTGGTGAGTGGAGTACAACGTGTTAAATCATGTGCATGACACACAGCACTCGGTCAAGTGCCATGTGCGTATTTCTTAATTTTCGTTAGGAGCAGTGAAGCAAATAAAAGACTACCTTTTCCGTGATGCATTTGTTTGTTGAAAATTTGTCAGCCACTTGCCTGTCACTTGCCTATCACGGTTTTATTTATGGCTGTTTTAGTGGTCTCTTCACGCAATCGCGAAAAAACCACCCCATTTTAATTTGCCTGACCTCAGTTGGTCGGCACATTCCAAATTTCCTCCGCATACTCACGGATGGTGCGGTCAGAAGAGAACCAACCCATGTTCGCCGTATTCAAGATGGCCTGTGTTTGCCACGCATCTTGATTGTGCCACAACACATCCATCTCGCGCTGAGCATTCCAATAGGCTTGGAAGTCTGCGGCCACCAAGAAATGATCCGAGTTCCACATCATGTCTACCAAACCTTGGTAGCGATGCTGATCGTTCGGCGAAAACGTCCCGCCAGCGATGCCTTCAAGCACTTCTTTCAAAGCAGGCGTGGCCTCAATCACGTCACGTGAACTGTAACCTTTAATGCGCAAAGCTTCAACTTCTTGTGCTGTCATACCAAAGATTTTGATGTTCTCAGCACCGACGTGCTCCAACATTTCCACGTTCGCCCCATCCAACGTGCCAATCGTCAATGCCCCATTCAAACCAAACTTCATGTTGCCTGTACCCGAAGCTTCCAAGCCAGCGGTCGAAATTTGTTCTGACAAATCGGCCCCCGGCATGATGATTTCAGCAGCCGATACGTTGTAATTTGGAATGAAGACCACTTTGAGCAGGTCATGCACCGACGGATCGTTGTTGATGACATTACCAACATCATTGATCAAGTGAATGACTGATTTGGCTTGCCAATAACTCGCAGCCGCTTTGCCCGCAAACACTTTCACACGCGGCGCCCAATTTTTATGGGGATTGGCGCGAATTTCGTTGTACAACGCAATGGTTTCAAGAATGTTGAGCAACTGACGCTTGTATTCATGGATGCGTTTCACTTGCACATCGAACATGGCCGTTGGGTCGACTTTAACCCCCACCCGATCATGAATCAACTGCGCCAAGCGGGCTTTGTTCGACTGTTTCACATCCGCAAATTTAGCGCGGAAAATAGGGTCTTGCGCGAATGGAATCAGGTCTTTCAGCTTTTCGGTGTCATCCATAAAGCCATCGCCAATGGTTTCGCGCAACAACGCGGTCAAACCTGGATTGGCTTCCATCAACCAGCGACGTGGCGTCACACCGTTGGTTTTATTGGTGATGCGATCTGGGAACACGCTGTGCAATTCTTTGAACACCGTTTGTTTCATCAAGTAAGAATGCAATCCTGCCACACCATTGACTTTATGCGCACCAACGAACGCGAGGTTACCCATGCGCACGTGACGGCTGCCTTGCTCGCCAATCAATGACACAGCGGCGATTGTGCCGTCGTCCATGCCTGCCGCTTTCACATGCTCCAACAAACGCGCATTGATGGCATAAATGATTTGCATGTGGCGCGGCAACATGCGCTCGATCAAGTTAACCGGCCATGTTTCAAGGGCTTCAGGCAATAAAGTGTGGTTGGTGTACGAAATCACGCCATTGGTGATTGCCCATGCCTCATCCCACTTCATGTTGTGATGATCAACCAACACACGCATCAATTCCGCAACAGCCAAAGCGGGATGGGTGTCGTTTAATTGCATTGAGACTTTATCGGCCAAATTGTCCAGCGTATTGTATTGCTGCAAATGGCGGCGCACAATGTCCTGCACAGAGGCCGAAGTGAAGAAAAACTCTTGGCGCAAACGCAGCTCTTGACCCGATGAGCTCGAATCTGCGGGATACAACACGCGAGAAATGCTTTCGGCACGGTTGCTTTCAGACAATGCACCCAAGTGATCGCCACTGTTGAACAAATCCAGCTTGATCGGCACGGTTGAACGGGCGCGCCACAAACGCAAAGTATTGACCTTCTCACCGCGCCAACCCACAACAGGCGTGTCATACGCGATCGCCATCACATTTTCAGCGGGTTTCCAAGTGGATGTGGTTGCCCCATCCCAGTCTTTGGTGACCTCAACTGTGCCGCCAAAACCAATTGAATACGAAGATTCTTTGCGCTGGAATTCCCAAGGGTTGCCGAAAGACAACCACTCTTCTGGGTATTCCATTTGGGCACCATTTTCAATCGCCTGACGGAACAAACCGTGGTCATAACGAATGCCATAGCCATATGCAGGAACGCCAACGGTGGCCATAGACTCCATAAAACAAGCGGCCAAACGACCCAAACCACCATTGCCTAAAGCGGCATCGGGCTCAAGCTCACGAATGAAATCAATGTCCACATTCAATTCAGCCAAAGCTTCTTTGATGCCATTGGTTAAATCCAAATTGTTCATTGCATCGCGCATCAAGCGACCGATGAGGAACTCAAGTGAAAGATAGTACACCCGTTTTTTTTCAGCACGGTAATTGTCTCGTGTGGTGGCCATCCAACGGTCCACAATGTGATCGCGCACAACGAGGATGGTGGCGGTCAACCAGTCATTGCTGTTGGCTGAAATGGGGTCTTTACCCACCGAATAAGCCAATTTGGCTAAAATTTCATTTTTTAGATGCACTGGATCGTTGATGCGCCCTTCTGGCGTCATGTCGTCCAAATGCGCGTTCGCATTTGCTTCTGGGGAATAAGCACCCGCAGCGATGGTGTGTTCTGTCATCGTTTACCCTCTGTTGCTGTTAAAATATTTTTTCCATTGTAGCGCGGTTATTCTCGTAACGCCACAAAACTTTCTGCTAACTTACAAAGCTTACACAAGATGCAGGATTCACTTCATTTAAAGTCTGAACATTATCATATTCATTTTCAAAAAAACCTCTAAAAATCAGTGGTTTTGATGTAACATGCGTCATAAGGCGATCATAAACACGCCATCCAGCAGAAATACAACACCAGGAAAAAGACGTCATTTAAACCAAAAAAATGATGTTTATTATTAACATTAACTGTTTTTATTCACACGCTCATGAAAACAACCCTGCCCGCACTGCCCGACCACATTCAACCCACTTATGAACATCTTGAGCGCTATTTGCCACATTTATGGCCCGCTGCAGGCAGCGCGCTGGAATCTCGTTTGCATGCGCACTTTCCAGCCCTGTATGAGCAGTTTAACGCGCTATACCACCACCGCAGCGACATGTTTTATCATTTACTGGAGCTACTGCAAACGGTATTTAAAGCAGCCAAAGCTCGGCCAGATGAGCTGATTCAGCTGGATCAAGCACGCGAAGAACACATCGACTACTTTTCATCGAACCGCATGGTGGGTGCCGTGGGTTATGTGGACTTATATGCAGGCAATTTACAAGGCTTGCGTGCCAAGCTTCCCGCCCTCAAACAATTGGGGGTGACTTATTTACACCTCATGCCGCTGTTCACTTGCCCGGAAAACAACAGCGATGGCGGCTATGCCGTCAGTGATTTTCGCCGCGTGCGTGCCGACTTGGGCACAATGAGCGAACTGGCAGAACTGACCGCTGAGCTGCGCGCCGATGGCATCAGCGTGTGCTTGGATTACATTTTAAACCACACATCGGATGAGCACGATTGGGCAAAGCGGGCGCTGGCGGGTGAAAAAGAATACCAAGACTTCTTTTGGATGTTCGAAAACCGTGACCTCCCCGATCAGTATGAGCACAACCTGCGTGAAATTTTCCCCGAACAAGCACCTGGCAATTTCCTTTGGAATGAAACATTGCAACGCTGGGTCTGGACGACATTCAATCATTTTCAGTGGGATTTGAACTACACCAACCCCGCTGTGCTCAATGCGATGCTTGGAGAAATGTTATTTCTTGCCAATCAAGGCGTTGAGGTGCTGCGTTTGGATGCGGTCGCTTTCATCTGGAAACAGCTGGGTACGCCCTGTGAAAACTTGCCACAAGCCCATCAACTGGTGCGTGTTCTCAATGCCGCCGCCAAAATTGCAGCGCCCGCATTGACATTCAAATCTGAAGCCATCGTCCACCCCGATGACATCATCAAGTACATCGATGTCGACGAGTCTCAATTGTCCTACAACCCCACATTTATGGCTTTGCTTTGGGAAGCACTGGCGACTCGCGATGTGCGCATGCTGCAATACGCCATGAGCAAACGTTTTGACTTGCCACCACATTGCGCGTGGATCAATTACATCCGCGTACACGATGACATTGGTTGGTCGTTTGCGGATGAGGATGCAATTGATTTGGGCATTCAACCTTTTGACCACCGCCAATTTTTAAATCAATTTTACACGGGGCAGTTTGAAGGCAGCTTTGCCCGCGGGGTGCCGTTCAATTACAACCCAATCACCAAAGACATGCGCATTTCAGGGACAACCGCTTCATTGTGCGGCCTTGAATCAGCACTGGGTGATGCCGAGTTGACTCAAGAAGCCATTGCCCGCATCTTACTCATGCATGGCATCATCCTTGCTTGTGAAGGGATACCGTTGATTTACCTTGGCGATGAGATTGCCACCCTCAATGATTACACTTACGAAAAAGACCCTCACCAAGTGAATGACAGCCGCTGGGTTCATCGCCCTCGCTACGACAATGAGCGTTTTATCGACGCACAAAGCGGCAATGGCGCGCCCGCCCAAGTGTACCGAGGTTTGCAAACGCTGATTCAAGCACGCAAGCAACTGGATGCTGTAGTGGCAGAAGGTGAGCACACCGACTTCACATGGGCAGGCAATGTGCATGTTTTAAAGGTTTCCCGTGGCCAGCGCTTCACCTTATTGACCAATTTCTCAGAACACCCTCAAACGATTGAACTGCCTGCCCACATGCGTCGCGCACAAGACACCATAAGCGGCACAACCTTATCCGATGAAACCCATGTGACGCTCGCAGGATTGCAACAAATGTGGCTCATCAAACCGTAGCCTGTCACCCCTGATTTTTTTCAAGGCCATGCATGCGTTCATTATTGAAACGTGCCAAAAGCCCCAAACCATGATTCCCGCTCAGGCGGGAAATCCAGTCAAATGCACAGCATGTGTCGATGATTAAAGATCAAGGATTAAGAACAAAGTGCGTTTCCACACCCACTGGATTGCCCACTGGCGGGGCAATGACTAACCTTTGACATGCCCCATCAACAAGCTTATCGAGTCTTTTTTCTCGATGAGTTAACTCAAGGGCGCAATAAGTAAAGCGCATTACGCCTCTGTATTAGACTGACTTCGACGCAATGCGCAAAAAATGTTTATTGCGCCCCACACGCTACGCGCGGTCTGCAACAAACTTTTGACATTATTTATTTCTATCAATTATTTTCTGCCACTTCTTTCAACATTTTCAAAATAGGATTTTCTTCACCTTGAATGTCCTCTTGTACTGCATTTGGTCGATTGTCCTCTTGTACGATTTCAAGATTGGTCATCGCATTTTGTCCTGTCAAAGTGTAAATCATTTCAAAATGGTTTTCTGGTTTGTCCTCAAGGTCGGGTCTGGGTGCAAATAATGAATAACGAAGTCTTGTTGCTGGTGTAAATTCCAAAACAGTCCCCCACTGTTCAAATGTTTTTCCCTCCCATTCCGTTACGAACTTGATTGTGCTGCCAACTTCCCAATTTGTTTGCAAATCGCTACCATATTGCCATTGCTTGACAAGCTCAGGACTTGTCAATGCTTCCCACACTTTTTGTTGTGTCGTATTAATTGCAATTCTTGAAATATTTGTCGCCATTGTCATGCCCCCGAACTGAGTTATAACAGCAGAAAAATTAGAGATTAATGCATATTAATTAAGCCTTGGCAGGAGCCCGACAATGACAGAATGAGGCCGCAGGTTATTGTAAGTCCAAAGCCATTGTGTCGCCAGATATTGAGCTCGGGGGCGTCATAAGAAAGCGCATTGCACCGCACGCAATGGATTAGAACGACGTGTGCGCGGCTCATAACTGTTAACTCACACATGCAAAACAGCCCCAATTCAGATTATGAAATTGGGGCTGCTTCTTTGATTTCGCTCAAGTTACCGAATTTCCACTTTTCGATCGGGTTGCAAACAGGCAATCAATGCCGCAGTGGCTTGACGACCAACGCAATTCGTTGTGCTGATGCTGCCCGCACCATGGCCTTGCGATTGTATGCCCACCGATGACAACGCCCGAACCACCATGTCGGCTCGCGCCTGCGACAATCGTTTGTTGTATTGTGGGTTGCCCAAACGATCGGCATATGCGGTGACCCGATACGTTTTGCTGCGATCCGCTTTGGTCGCCCAATCGCGAATCTCGGCCACACCTTGCGGCAACAGTTCAGTGGAGTCAAATTTGAACAAGCCATCCGCAGACATCACCACCAGTGGAGGGGGTTCAGGCTTGGATTCAACGGGCGGACAATTGTTGTGCTCGCCCACTGGCTTCCACATCATGGCATTGACTTTATATTGGTTGTCAAACAACACTTTGTACTGACATTGAACCGTTCCACCATTGACCATAAAATTCATCAAGTAAGTCCAGTCCATGACTTTGATGCCTTCGTTATACGTTGGAAAGCCAATCAAATCACGCACTTGATCTCGATTTAAACCCACCTGCATTTTACTTAAATCTTCAGAGTTGACATAACGCCCCCCTTTAATCCAAGCCGAATTGGCTGAAGGCCAACGAATTTCCTGTGCTTGTGCCGCTAAACACGCCACAGCCAAACCAAACGCCATCATTTTTTTCATTATTTTTTCCCTTTACTCTCTCGAGACCATTTCAATGCGGCTTTGATACCGCACTGACACGGTTCATCTCACCCACCTCAATTGTCATCTGAAAAATGCATCATGATCGCAGCCGCCGCACCATATTTATGCTGCGTGTTTGCAAATGCTGAGGCTGACAGCACCCACCGACCATTGTCCGACACTCGAGAAATCTTGGCCGCAATGGCCGCCTGACCGCCCACTGTGGCCACCCCCAAGCCAACCGCCGACTTGCCGGGGTGAATGGATGTTGGGATTTCACTCGCGGCATAGACGCCCGCCACATTTGCGTTCAGTTTCTTCTCATTTTTCTCGATTCGAGCATCCAAGTTATCCACTCGCGTTGACAATGAAGCCACCGCACTGTTGGTTGCGGTCAAGCCCGTAGACAACGAGTTCACCGAAAACGCCGTACTGGTCGACAATGAGTTGATCGATGTGGCGGTACTGGTGGACAATGAAGCCACCGCACTGTTGGTCACAAGCACCGATGTCGACAAAGAGTTCACAGAACGGGTGGTTGACGTGGACAACGAGGCCACCGCGCTGTTCGTCGTCACATTGGCCGTTGACAATGAGCCCACCGAAACGGCGGTGGCTGTCGATAAAGAGGCCACCGCACTGTGCGCCGAAACCACGGTGGTGGACAACGAATTCACTGAGCTGGAGGTCGAGGTCGACAGTGAAGCCACTGCGCTGTTCGTCGTCACGTTGGCCGTTGACAACGAGTTCACCGAACTGCCCGTTGAAGTGGACAATGAGGCCACCGCGCTGTTTGTCGTCACATTGGCCGTTGACAACGAGTTCACCGAACTGCCCGTTGAAGTGGACAATGAAGCCACCGCACTGTTGGTTGCAATCACCGCAGCCGACAACGAAGCGACCGCGCTGCTTTTTTGCACAACAACCGTTGACAATGAACCAATCGCATCACCTGTCGCCGTAGACAAGGAGGCCACCGCACTGTTGGTCGTCACCACAGAGGTTGACAAAGATTTGACCGAGCTGATTGTGGTCGTCGACAATGAGGCCAACGCACTGTTGGTCGAGACCACTGATGTGGACAAGGAATTGACCGAACTGGTGGTGGCTGCTGACAAAGAAGCCACTGCACTGTTGGTCGTCACATTCGCAGTGGACAATGAATTAACCGAAGTACTGGTCGATGTGGACAACGACGCGACGGCACTGTTGGTCAACACACTGCCCGTGGACAATGAGTTCACCGAGCTGCTGGTGGCGGTTGACAACGAGGCCACTGCACTGTTGGTTGTCACATTCGCTGTGGACAGTGAATTCACCGAACTGCTGGTGGTGGTTGACAGCGAGGCCACTGCACTGTTGGTCACCACACTGGCGGTTGACAATGAGTTCACTGAGCTGCTGGTTGAAGTCGACAACGAAGCCACCGCACTGTTGGTCGTTACACTGGCAGTTGACAATGAGTTCACTGAGCTGCTGGTTGAAGTCGACAACGAAGCCACCGCGCTGTTGGTCGTCACATTCGCCGTGGACAGTGAATTCACTGAGCTGCTGGTGGTGGTTGACAACGAAGCCACCGCACTGTTGGTCACCACACTGGCGGTTGACAATGAGTTCACTGAGCTGCTGGTTGAAGTCGACAGCGATGCAATTGAGCTTTGCGTCACACTCAAACCTGAGTACAGTTGACTGCCGTTGATGCCGTCGGTGGATGAGTCGCTGATTTCACCTGGAGCCAAATTTTTAATTTGGCGCTCAGCGCCAACAGAGCCGAGACTGACCACTCCTGTTGCTGTGCCTGCGAAGCCGCCATAGGTCAAAGCACCCACCGTCGCAAAACTCACCTGAGTGGCCGCCAACAATGCCTCACTGCCCGCGCCCAAGGCCACGTTACCCAAAGCGGCATTCGCATTGGCGCCAATGGCAACCGACTGATTATCCGCCACCGTTGAAGCAAAGCCCAAGGCCAGCGTATCACTCGCAGTCAGCCCCTGTCCAGCCATATAACCCAACGCCACATTGTGTCGACCCGTCACACTGCGCCCAGAGGCCAGACCAACCGCCACATTTTGACTGCCCGACACATAAGAGCCTGATTCCGCACCCACACCCACATTATCTGGACCGGATGTGTTTTTACCTGAGTTGTTGCCCACATAGGCTGAGTAGCTGATGTTGCTGTTCTGACCCGCGCCCGCACCGATCGCGATGGCTGATTTGCCATATGAGCCATTCAATGCATTTGAACCCAATGCGATGTTTTCACCATCACCGTACATGTTTTGTCCCGCATTGACGCCCAAAGCAATGTTGTTGTTACCAATGGCCGTAGAACCCGCATTCAGACCCACATAAAAATTATCATTGCCCACAGCGCTTTGCGCAGCGGAATTCCCCATTGCCACATTATTGTAACCGCTCGCACTCACACCCACAGCGTAACCGACAGCCACAGAGGTCAAACCCGCTTGAGAATATGCACCAACGGCCACTGCATTTCGCATGGCCTCCGCCTGATGACCGACCGCAACGGCATCCGTCGCATTGGCTTTTGCCGAGCCACCCACAGCAATAGAGGCATCGGTTGCCGACACCGCTGAAGCGCCCGTGCCAATGGCAATGTCTTGCGCCAAAGGATCACCAGCCGCCGAGCCCACAACACCGCCACCCAACGCCACAGCGCCTGCCTGCGCTGAACCAACATACACACCAGCCCCCAAAACGACGGCACTCAGCACCCCAGATGCTTTGCCTTTGGTGCGCGATGTGGCCACTTCGGACACAGCCACCCACGTGTTGGTCTGTGCATTAAAAATACTGCGATAAGTTTTATTCATTTCATCCCTTTCAAATTACCATTGGCTGTTTATCGTGTGGAATTGCCAATGCCTCCATATCTTTGTTGTAAAAGACAAACGCAAGACACTCAAATTTAGAGTTATATCGTAGGATCATCCTACTTCTATTTAATCAAAAAGACAATTAATATAAAATACGATCATTGAAATGATTGAAACAAGGTTAAAAGATCAATTAAAGTATCGACATTAACAATCAAAGTTAATCATTTGATTTTTATGCACTATTTTTAAAGCACAACAACGCTTACTTGGATATAAATTGTCAAAATTAAAACAACACAAAATAAACAATGTTTCATATTTGACACACTTTTTACCTACAAATATATCAAACCAAAGTACATGGCATTAAAAATACACTCATATGTGCATTTTAAACAACATCGAAATCACTTATTTCCCACCCATTCACTGAACAACACCATGAATACAATGCAATAAGCAGCCCTCTCGCTGCACACATCATTCGCTTTCAGTTAAAATCGTTTCATTCTGTCAATACATTACACATCCACTTTATGAAAACATCCACCCGCATCATTTGCGCCAATTTAAACGGCATCCGCTCGGCATCATCCAAAGGCTTTTTTGATTGGCTGGGCACACAGGATGCTGACTTTGTCTGTGTGCAAGAGCTCAAAGCGCAAGCGGACAACATGCAAACTGAATTCATTGCATCACATGACCTCAAAGGGCATTTCCATTACGCTCAGAAAAAAGGCTACAGCGGCGTCGGTCTGTATTCACGCGCAACACCCGATGAGGTGATCATTGGTTTTGATGACGGCGAGTTCGATGCAGAGGGGCGTTACGTGGAGGCGCGATTTGGTAAGCTGTCGGTGATTTCGGTGTACTTCCCATCAGGCTCATCAGCCCCTGAACGTCAAGAGGCGAAATACCGTTTTCTAGATGTGTTCTTACCGCACATCGCCGCACTGCGAGCGCAAGGACGTGAGCTGGTGATTTGTGGTGACGTGAACATTGCCCATCACGAGATTGATTTGAAAAATTGGAAGGGTAATTTGAAAAACTCAGGTTTTCTACCCGAAGAGCGCGCATGGCTCACTCAATTCATGCACGCCATCGAGCTGCATGATGTTTATCGGACACTTGAACCCAGCACCCACCAATACACGTGGTGGAGCAATCGCGGCCAAGCACGAGCAAACAATGTGGGCTGGCGGATTGATTACCAATTGGCCACACCAGCCATCACTCAACACGCCTGCGCGACCTCGGTTTACACTGAGCGCATGTTTTCAGACCATGCACCCATCATCATGGATTACCGCGCAGATTTGATTCAATTGACCGCCGTTTAAGTTTTTTGAGTGGTGTCGTTCCACCCTGTATCCTTATTCTCTATTATCAACGCCTTTTTTATTAGCACCATTTTTTGAGCCGCACATGACCGACAGCCCCCTTCACCCTTGGTACAAACAAATTTTGACCCGTAAAATGCTGATTTGCATTTTTACAGGTTTTGCCTCGGGCTTGCCTTTGTATTTTTTACTCAATTTGCTGCCCGCATGGTTGCGCAGTGAGGGGCTCAATTTAAAAACCATTGCTGCCTTTGCATTGATTCAACTGCCGTTCACATGGAAATTTTTGTGGTCACCTTTGATGGATCGCTACAACTTGATTCCAAAAATGGGGCGTCGCCGCAGTTGGATGTTATTGACACAATTGGCCCTGCTCGGCTCAATGTGGGCTTACAGCATGTTTAACCCGACTCAAGACATTCAAAGCATCGCCATTTTATCCACATGTGTGGCTTTTTTCTCTGCCAGCCAAGACATCGTTTTGGATGCTTATCGCCGTGAAATTTTAAGCGATGAGGAATTGGGCTTGGGCAACAGCGTTCATGTCAATGCTTACCGAATGGCCAGTCTGGTGCCCGGCTCACTGTCTCTGATTTTGGCCGATCGTTTGCCTTGGTCAACTGTGTTTATCATCACGTCATTGTTCATGTTGCCAGCGATCGGCATGACCTTGTGGGTGAATGAGCCGAAGTTGCTCGCGCGCGCGCCACGCACCTTGGCTCAGTCGGTGATCGAGCCTTTTAAAGAATTCATTGGTCGTCAAGGCTGGATGAGCGCATTGGGTGTGTTGGGTTTCATTCTGCTGTATAAACTGGGGGACAGCATGGCCACTGCACTGGCCACACCCTTTTACCTCGACATGCACTTCACCAAAACGGACATCGGCGCAGTGGTCAAGGGCAGTGGCTTGACCATGCAAATCCTCGGTGCATTCATTGGTGGCATTTGGATGCTAAAATTAGGCATTAACCGTGCACTGTGGTTATTTGGCGTGGTGCAAGTGGTGTCTATTTTGGGATTTGCTTGGTTGGCGCATTCAGGGCCCTTCGCGGAAGTGGGTGCGGCGGAACGCTCCATGTTGGCCGTGGTCATTGGCTTTGAAGCATTGGGTGTGGGTCTTGGAACAGCGGCATTTGTCGCTTACATGGCACGCGAAACCCATCCCGCTTACACCGCCACACAATTGGCATTGTTCACCAGCCTGTCGGCTGTGCCGCGTTCGGTGATTAATGCGTTGACAGGCGGTTTGGTCGAAAAATTCGGCTGGGAAAATTTCTTTTATTTATGCACCGCACTGGCGATTCCTGGCATGCTCATGCTCTTCAAAGTGGCGCCATGGAACCACTCGCCCACCCCTTTATCAACTGACGTCACCAGCAGCCCTGCAAAGTAAGGCACACACCATGCGCACTAAAATCCTGACAATCCTGCTCGCCATCAATTTGATTTTGGCACTGTATGGCCTTGGGCGTTTTGACGGTCTTTTGGCGCCCGCATACCAACGCACAACTTACTTGAAAGGTCAGAGCCAAGCACCCGCAATTGCCGCCCCACCAGCAGCGGCACCTAAAATCACAGTGCCAAAAACAGCCACCCTCCCCGCAACACCAACCGTTCCCACGGCTTCTGTGGCTGCTCCTGCGACCACAGCTGCTGTCGCAGCAACAGCACCTGAGACCAATCGCACAGCCAGCAGCGCTGCAAACACAACAAGCAAACCAAGCACAAAAACCAATTCAGCCCCAGCGCCAATCACAACGGCCGCTGCCCCCACCCAAAAAACAACCACATCCAGCAGTACAAGTAAAAAAACCAATCGCCCCATACAAACGGCTTCGACACACTATGATGAACCGGTGTATGAGCCCATTCGCATCGCCCCTCAACCCGCGGCCGCACCTCCAGCCCGCACAGAAAGTCCCGTCGTATCCAGCGGCACATTACAGCGCCACCAAATCAACAAAAACATTGCAGCCATGTGTCAAAACTCAGCAGGTGCTTGGTTGCCTTGCCGTTGATGTCACAAAGCAACACACCATGGCATCAAAACTCTGGAATCAATTGACCATTTCAAACCAATTGATTGAAGTGCTATTGCCACTGATGACCACTAAAACACAACCCATTGATTTTATTTTACTTTTCCAGACCCACGTAAAAAAAGCCAGCGCTCAAACCACAGAAAAAGTGCATTTTGCCATTCCCGCATCGTGCTAAAGCACCCGCTGCACAAACTCAGCCGTGATGCGATTGCGTAAGCACTGATACGCCCCGGCAAAAGTGGGCTGGCCCGTCTGCACATACACCTGCTTATATGCATCACACGCCAACAGGTTAAGGCAATATTCATTGTCCGCCATCGGTATCGATGCAGGCAAGCTGAAGGTATCAAAAGCCTCAATGGCATACCCGCCCGTGGCCAAAACATAGGTGGCCAATCGCTCCTGCACAAACGTTTTCATCGGGTATTTATAACCACCAATGTAATAGGTGTTGTCCGAAAAGGAGCGGGCAAAATCATCCTCTCCCGCCTCAACCATTTGAAAAAACTGCTCGCCCAGTGCCAGCCATTCCCGCCAAAACTTCGGTTTCGCAATCGTGTAATTGCAAAAAGCGGTGTTTTGACTGTGTGTGATGAGCTGATGCAAATCAACAGGCTGACCAATGCGTTTGAAAAATTCAGTGCTCATATCGAGCAAACCGGCATGCCAATAATTGCCCTGCTCAAAAACATTTCGAAAAAAAGCCGCCTGATCCCAGCAAGGGGAAAAAATAAAGGCATCCACATCCGCACGAAATTTTTGTTGTACAAACCCAATCACATCTGACGAAGTCAAACCCAATTTGCGCCCAAACTTTGGTGAAAAAAAACCATACAAGTCATCCTCATTCATTTGTTCAAGGTGCGCATGCAAATACTGTCGAATCGGCCAAAACTCATACCAATCGGGACGTGCATTGCTCATGTTGTCCAAAGGGATGAACCCCGCATCCAAGCCAAGCCGTGTTTCCTCGTTATAATATATTTGATGAATGAATAAATTGGCCAAACCCAATCTCCTAATGCATTAAACAGCAGATGACAGCGCACTTTGATCGAGTGCTTCCTGAACCACTTGGCGGCTTTCACGATAAGCGCGTTCAAAGATGACATGCCCAGTCCGAACAAACGCCTGTTTGTGTGCATCACAATCCAGCAATGCAGAGCGTTTCGATTCAAACACATCAATCAATGTGGGCAAATGGTACAACGGGCAGGACACCACATTGAACGATTCGGTTGCCAAAATCAGGGTCCCCAAACGCTCCTGAATAAAGACTTTAAATGGGTAGCTGTACTGATCGTTGTGTCGCGTACCCAGCGTTAAATGCCGCCCCAGCTCATCCTCAGGAGAAGCTTCAGCGATGTTAAACAACTGCTCAACCAGCGCCAGCCAACGAAGCCAAAACCTAGGCTTGGCCACAATGTAATTACAAAACACTGTATTTTGACCATGCGTGACCAATGCATCCAGATCTGCTGGATGGCCAATGCGCTGTAAAAACGCTTTGCTCACGGCCATCAAATCAGGATGCCAAAAATCACCTTGTTCAAAGATGTTTTGAAAAAAAGCCGCTTGATCCCAAAAAGGCGTGACGATGAAAGCATCCACATCCGCACGATGGTTCGCCTGTATAAACTGCATCAATTGAGCGGCATTTAACTGTGTCTTCAGCTCAAACTTGGGTGATAAAAACGCATAATAATTGTCTTCTTTGAGCTCATGGGTGCGCAAAAAACGTTGAATCGGCCAGTACTCAGACCAATCAGGCCGCTCATTGCTGCGATTGTCCAAAGGAATGAAACCCGCATCCAGCGCCTGAAAGGACGCATCATCGTAATAAATTTGGTAAATATGTACGTCTTCAACCTGAAGCATATCAAGACCTCAGTTTGCTCAACGTGGCGTTGGTTTGTGCAATGGCACGTTGATTTTTCTCTTCAATCCACGCAGCCCCTTTGCGTTTTCGCATCCAATTGTCATAGTGACGAACAACGAAAAGATTAAACACACCACGCGCGATGTTGCTCACATGGATCGGAAACGCCCGTAAGCTCATCGAGAACCCAGGCGTGATGTACTTCATGTAATGCCAATAGCCTTCGGGCATGTACAACATTTCACCGTGCTGCAAATCAGCAACATAGGGCTGCACATGACGCAGTGCGGGCCATTGATTAAAATCAGGATCATCAATGTCAATCGACTCGTGGCAAATGTTCGAATAAGGAATTTTATACATCAATGGCGTTTGGTCTGGCGGGATGATGACGCAACGCTTCTCCCCAGCAAAATGAAAATGCAAAATATTCGACAAATCGATGTCGTAATGCATGAACACATTCACACCTTTCCCACCAAAAAACAAAAAAGGCAGGCTTTTAATCAACTTTAATTTTAAATCTGGGAATTTAAAGTCATTTTGCAACACGGGTGCATGCTTCATGAGGCTGTACAAAAAAATTCGCAACGTTGTTTGCCCGCTCAACAGCAAATCAATGTACTCGCGCATGCTCATGGTGGCATCGGGTTCATTGACTTTTTTGGTGTAATCCACAGGATCGTTGTTGTACAGGGGCACCATGGTGTCACCGGCCACCTGCTTGATGTATTCAAAATGCCATTTTTCATATGCAGGCCAGTCTGCCGTCAGTCGTTCCACGACGACAGGCTTCTGCGGTTTGACATAAAGATTATAAAAATCGGTTGGACTGATGGTCTCAACACGCTCGACGGTTCGGTAATCAAACCCCATGGAAAGCTCCGTTGTGAGTGGATTATTCAGCTAAGGAAATATGAACGCCCCCTTTTTCCCTTAACCATTTTATTTTATCTTCCATTATAAACCATCACAGTGAACTCACAAACAAGGGCTAGCTTTTTGTGCGGGCGGTTTTGGTGCTTGTCGTTTTACGAGGTGTTTTACTCACCGCTGTGGGTGCTTTTTTAGCTCGACTGGTGCGAGTAGCTGTTGCAGATGTCGAACTGAGGCCGTGTTCAGCCACCTCCGCCACTGTCGTTTTGGCCGCATCCACCAAGGGTTGTGCCAATTGAGCAAACTGATTCTGCAAACCATCCCACCATGATTGCGCCATTTTTTCAAAAGCGGCCGGCAAAGCCTCTGTGCTTGACTTCGGCTCAGAGTCAGAATCAGGCTCAGCGTTTAATTCATCGGCTTCTGGTGCCGCAGCCTTGGCCTGTTTCGCCGTGGTTTTTTTAGGTTCAGGCTTAGTGTCCGCCATGGCTTCAGTAGCTGCCTCTTCAGTCGCACCTTGCGCAGCCGCGAATGGATTCATTTTGGCCAACTCGCCCAGGGCATCTTTGGACAGTGCTTGCCATTGTGCCAAAGCCTGCAACGTTTGCTTTTGCACTTGCAGTTGCTGAACGGTGCTGTTGACCAGCTGTAAGTTCATGTTCAACCACTGTGCAACAGACTCCAACTGCTGGATGCGCTCATCCAGACTTTCAATGTTTTGTTGGGCATCATTGAGCAAAGGGTTGACCAAAGGCATGCCTGCGAATGTGGGCGTTGCGTTGTCAGCTGAAGCGGACACATTGGGCATAGAAAAAAAAGAGGGGATTTTTGAAAACATGGTGTCTCCTTGGGTCTTCAAAAAGGAAGCGCAGACTAAAATGAAAGCCTTTGAGCGCAAAAAATGTTTTATTTTAATGCTGCATTATTAAACACCCTTTTGAGCATACAAACAAGTTTTTTGCTAAACTAAGTTCAAACGTCATCGTCAACCGTTCACCGCGTCACCCCTTAAGTACAACCTTGCAAACACAACCGTTCACATGCAACTTTTTTCATCGCCACTCGCCAATGCCCAAATCAATCCACATGCACCGCAATAAAAAAAACATGCTCTTGAGCGGTGTCCTGCATGGCCTTCTGCTGGCGACACTGTGGTTCACCGCCAGCGACATCAGTACACCCGAGCCCACGCCACCCGAAACGGTGGACGCCACCATTTTACCCGTGACAACCGATGTCACGCCCGAACAAAAGCCAGCCGCCGCCCCGACCATACCCCCAACACAGACTAAAACCGAAGCCGTTAAACCCAGCCCATCGCCCCGTACTGAATCCACTCGTGCACACACGGCCTCCGCACCAAAAGCACAAGCGGAACACGCGGTAAAAAGCAACACACCGACCACAGCAGACAATGGCACTCAAACACCCACAAACAACGGTCACAGCAACAACGGTAATCCAAGCAATAACACAAACACCCCTAACAACACAACCTCCCCCCCCGCAAATAACCCCGATACAGCGGTCAGTAAGCCACTTGTCAATGGCGTCCCCATTGCAGTCTCACCGATTGGCGGTTTTCAAATCGAATACAACGTCACGGCCAGCAAGGGCAACATTGAAGCCAGCGGGGGTGCCACCCTGACGTTCAAACGCAACGATGGCACTTACACCGCAGACCTCTCAGCCAAAGCCGCCATTGGTGGATTCGCAGCACATGCCGAAGGCGAAGTTCGTGACAACACGATTGCAACCACCCGCTTCAAAGATGGGCGAAGCATTTCTTTTTTAGGCATGGGCACAGAAAAGGCGGGCAGCAACTTCATCATCAGCTACCCAGAAAAAACCATCAACTTCGGATCCACAAGCAACGGCACATCGCCCTTGCCCTACACCGTCGTCTACGACTACCTATCGGCCATCGTTTACTTGCAAGCCTTGCTGCAACAACACCCCGAGCAAGCACAAGCAGGAAACCACCTGCAATTGCCGATCGGCAAACGAAGTACCGTGGAAATGGCCACAGTCACATTCAAACCCAGTGAGCGCCTGTCAACGGCAGAAGGTGCGTTTGAAGGGGCCGTGCCTGCCAGCATCCAGATCCCAAGTGGCAGCATCCAACGCATTGACGTGTGGCTCGTTCCAGAGAGAAAATACCGACCATTACAAATTGAACTGGGCTTCACTTCAGGAAAAGTCACACTCATCAGCCGAAAATCAAGTTGAGCAAGATCGCCCATAAAAAAACCGTGAATACATTCACGGTTTTTTTATTCAACAACATTTTGCTGACGCACGGTCACTTCACCAATTTCAAAGGGCTGGCCTTTGGCGGCGGTGTTGGCTCTGTTGGAGGCTCACGATCATCGGATTGCTCGACATTCAATTGATCACCCTCATCATCATCTTCCACATCAAACGGCATGCCTTGGCCTGTTTCTGCAGCAAAAATAGCAATGATGTTGGCATACGGCACATGAATGTGATGTGCCACTCCCGCAAAACGGGCTTGAAACTGAATGGCATCCCCAGACAAATCCAAACCACTGGTTGCATCCATGCTCACATCCAATACGATCTTACCATCGGCCGCATAACCCGCAGGGACACGCGTCCGACCATCCACGTGAACAAGGATATGCGGTGTGTGCCCAAGGTCATTGCACCAATCCCACAAAGCGCGAATGAGATAAGGTTTTTGTGATGCGGTTGTTGACATGACATTCCTTACAAAAGAAGACAACAGGTGTTGAATGCACTCCATGCATTCAACACCTTAACCAATACCATTAACGGCGCATGACTTTCTCGGAAGGGGTCAATGCCTCAATGTATTTTGGACGAGAGAAAATACGCTCAGCATACTTTGACAACGGCGCAGCCGCTTTGGGCAAGCTGATGCCATAATGCTCCAAACGCCACAACAACGGTGCAAGCGCAATATCAGGCATCGTAAAATCATCACCCAACATGTATTTGTTATGGGCAAAAATAGGAGCCAATTGAGTCAATTGATCTGCAATGTATTTCGCTGCCGCTTCATGCTCCGCTTGGCGAGAGACATTTTCCAAGGTTTGCACATGAACAAACAACTCACGTTCAAACGTCAACAACATCAAACGCACGCGTGCGCGCATCACAGGATCCGCAGGCATCAATTGCGGGTGAGGAAAACGCTCATCAATGTATTCGTTGATGATGTTTGACTCATACAAAATCAAATCACGATCAACGAGAATGGGCAGTTGACCATATGGGTTCATCATCATGATGTCGTCTGGCTTTTGAAACAAATCAACATCACGCACTTCAAAATCCATGCCTTTTTCAAACAAAACGAAACGACAGCGTTGTGAAAAAGGGCAGGTTGTTCCTGAATATAAAACCATCATAATAGAAAAATCCTTGTAAACAGAACGACAACATGTCGCCGATGTGACAGTGTGCGCAATTAAAACAGAAAAGGCAAGCCATGCTTGCCTTTTCGTTAGTAATTACCAATTAATGTATGTCTTTCCAGTAATTTTTACTAAGCTTACGGGTAACCAAGGCCAACAGCAATAAAAACGCCATCACGCCAAAACCAATGTATTTGCGTTTGGTCTGATCTGGCTCAGCCGCCCAAACCAAGAAGTTGGTGACATCGCGCGCCGTTTTATCAAACGTTTCAGCATCTTGCTTACCAGGCTGAACCATCTCAAAACCTTCAAACTCAGAGACTTTCGCACCGTGCTCTTCGACTTCCACAAACTTCGCTGTTTTAATGCCCTCTTCTTGCCACAACACATGCGGCATGGCTGCATTTTTCAAGTACAAGTTGTTCCAACCTGTTTCACGGCTGTCGTCTTTATAAAAACCAGTCAAGTACGAGTAGATGTAATCCGCGCCTTTGGCATTTGCCATCAAGGATAAATCAGGTGGCGCAACGCCAAGCCAACGTTTGGCATCCGCCGAATTCATGGCCACCTGCATGGTGTCACCAATTTTATCCGTGGTGGTCAGCATTTTTGCTTTGATGTCGTCTTCAGAAATACCCAGCTTAGTCAACTGATTGTAACGCACCATCGACAAGCCATGGCAGCTCAAGCAATAATCACGAAACACCGCCGCACCATGCTGTAACGATGCACGATCCGTTACATCCACATTGGCCGCTTTGGTGGGCACACCACCATGACCACCACCAAAGATGATTAAAGCCACACCAAAAGCCAAAGATGCCACCAAAGCTTTCAGCAAACGAATCATCCATTGGTGCGCATTGGAAATCGCCCCACCCGTATATTTCTCTTTGTTGACAAAGGTCATCCAAGCGGCCAAAGCAGCCACCGCAAGAACCAGCGCAAAAATAACATACACAAAATTGTTAGTCAGAAAATACAACATGTCGTTATCCTCTATCGATTAGTGGGGTTTAAAGTTAACACGCTCAGGTGGCTGTTTAAACTCGCCCACCGACGACCACCACGGCATCAAGAACAAATACCCGAAGTAAAACAACGTACCCACTTGCGACACATAACCACCCAAAGCGGATGTGGGCGCAACCCCCAAATAACCCAAGATAATGAAATTGATAACAAAACACATCAACAATGAGAAATGCCATTTTGGACGATAACGCATTGATTTCACAGGAGAACGGTCGAGCCAAGGCAAAAAGAACAACGTGATGATTGCTGCACCCATCACCAGCACACCCCAGAACTTGGACTCAGTTGCAAACATGAACGCCGCCAAAACCACAGAACCCACTGCAAGAATCATTTTTGATTTTTGAGCCATACGACCACGGGCATAAGTCATCGCGCCAGCCAATAAAATCAAAGCGATAAACAAATATTTCATTTGATCGGTCACCGCGCGCAACATCGAATAGAACGGCGTGAAATACCAAACAGGTGCAATGTGTGGTGGCGTTTGGAATGCATTGGCTTGCAAATAGTTGTTATCCTCTAAAAAATAACCCCACATATTCGGTTTAAAGAACACAATGCCAAAGAAGATGATCATGAACACCGCAATGCCAGCAAAATCATGCACTGAATAGTATGGATGGAAAGGGATGCCGTCGAGCGGAATGCCTTTGTCATTTTTGAGTTTCTTGATTTCAACACCGTCAGGATTGTTTGAACCGACTTCATGCAAAGCGATGATGTGAGCCACCACCAACCCCAGCAAGACCAACGGCACTGCGATCACGTGCAAAGCAAAGAAACGGTTCAACGTCGCATCACCCACCACATAATCACCACGGATGAAAATCGACAAGTCCTGACCAATCAGCGGAATCGCAGAGAACAAGTTGACGATCACCTGCGCACCCCAAAATGACATTTGTCCCCAAGGCAACAAATAGCCCATGAACGCTTCGGCCATCAATGCCAAGAAAATCAAGCAACCAAAAATCCACACCAACTCACGTGGTTTCCGATATGAGCCATACAGCAAACCACGGAACATGTGCATATAGACCACAACGAAGAACATCGATGCACCCGTCGAGTGCATCAAACGAATGTATTTACCACCAGGTACTTCTCGCATGATGTACTCAATACTGGCGAAAGCCACGGGCACACCAGCGCCATTCAGAGATGCATCAGGTTTATAGTTCATCACCAAGAAAATGCCAGTGACAATTTGAATCACCAATACGACCATCGACAAAACGCCGAAGACATACCAAAAATTAAAGTTTTTCGGCGCGTAATACTCGCTCATGTGCTCTTTGTACATCTTTGAGAGCGGAAAGCGTGAGTCAATCCAGCCCAGTACGCCATCGGCCTCAGGTTTGTTGTAATCAGCCATTTTTATGCTTCGCCTTTCTCATCTTTACCGATAACAATCTTGGTGTCCGTTAAGAACATGTACGGAGGCACGTCAAGGTTGGTTGGTGCAGGAACATTTTTGAACACTCGGCCTGCCAAATCAAATTTTGAACCATGGCAAGGGCACAAGTAACCACCGGGCCAATTGTCGGGGAGACCCGCTTGAGCACCCGGGGTGAATTTTGTACTGGGCGAACAACCCAAGTGAGAACACACACCGACCAGCACTTGGATGTTTTTATGATCAGCACGCGCACGGAATTCGTTATTGCAATATTCAGGCAAAGGCATGGTGAATGGCTTTTCAGATTTTGGATCGACCAACTCTGGATCAACCTTGCTCAAACCTGCGGTCATTTCGTCAGAACGGCGAATGATCCATACGGGCTTACCGCGCCATTCGGCTACTTTTTGCTCGCCCACTTTGAGATCACCGATGTCCACTTCGACGGGTGCGCCTGCGGCTTTGGCTTTTTCTGAAGGTGCAAAACTCGCCACCAATGGCGTTGCAAACGCAGCTGCACCCAGCGCACTTAAACCACCTGTGGCGACGAGCAGGTTACGTCGCTCTTTATCCATTGGAGGATTTTTTGATTGTTGATCGCTCATGGACGACCCCTATTGGTTGAGTTGATTAAATCGGTAGGGCTAAACATTCGCCGCGTGATGCCTCAAGAAACGAATGTCAAGACATCACCATACAATGCCACTTAGCCATAATAACCCTACTATTGTATCGTAAACTCGCCTCGCTTTAAAGAGGTTTGAGCAATGAGGACGCTTTAAACGACAAATTTCATCCATAAATGAAATTTAGGCTGCATTTAAATACACTCACTGACAGAATCCGCTATACTTTTGACCGTTGTTTAATGTTT